>Ga0181536_10000976_pt1 | contig 34087 bp, 31 predicted proteins | sample PEATcosm2014_Bin_41_FD_121105 | JGI IMG/M metagenome (GOLD analysis project Ga0181536, IMG submission 121105) | Peatland microbial communities from MTU Mesocosm Facility, Houghton, MI, USA - PEATcosm2014_Bin17_60_metaG | ecosystem: Environmental > Terrestrial > Soil > Wetlands > Peat | place...
ACATGCCATCGAGATGTTCCGTCGGACCCTGTCAGATGGCCCTCCGCGGCGCTGCCTCGATCGACTTTCCAATCGGCTCACCAAAATCCTCGCCCAAACTCGCAAACTCAGCCCGTCCGCATAGCGGGCAGAGATTGGCCGTATAAGTCGGCCATTCGGAAACAGGATCGCCGGGAAACTTTAGGCGGCAAACAGCGGGTACCGGGGCGCTCCCTTCTAATTCAGCAACCGTCCCTGCCGCAGATAGGCAGGAGTTTCCACGTCCTCCGGATCGAAGGGCGGCTCCGGTTCGCCATTCACCGCCGCGTCTGGCGCAGGCTCGGCTGGGGCTGCCGCAGCGGGCTCGGTCCAAAACGGCTGCGCGGCTGTTTCCACCGGAGCCTTGGGCGGCTCTTCCGCGGCGGGCGCGTACTGCGGCTGGAAGCCGGTGGCGATCACGGTGATCTTAACGGCGTCGGCCATGGATTCATTCATAGTCACGCCGAAATTGATCTGCACGTCCTCGCAATCGGCGGCCTCGCGGATGATGGAACAGGCCTCGTTCACCTCGTGCAAACCGAGGCGGCTGGATCCCGTGATATTGATCAGCACACCGCGCGCGCCGCTGATGCGCGAATCTTCGAGCAGCGGCGAATTGATCGCCTGGCGGGCGGCATCCACGGCGGCGTTTTCGCCGCGTCCCACGGCGGTGCCCATCATGGCGTAGCCCATGCCCAGCATGGTGGCCTTCACGTCGGCGAAATCGCGGTTGATGATGCCGGGCGTGTTGATGATGTCGCTGATGCCTTGCACGGCCTGCCGCAGCAGATCGTCGGCCAGCTTGAAGGCTTCGAAGAAGCTGGTGCCGCGGGGCACCAGTTTCAGCAGCCGGTCGTTGGGAATGGCGATGACGGTGTCCACCGTGGAGGCGAGTTTGGCGAGGCCGTGGTCGGCCAGGCGCATGCGGCGCGCGCCCTCGAACAGGAACGGCTTGGTGACCACCGCGATGGTGAGCGCCTCCAGTTCTTTGGCCAACGAGGCGATGACGGGCGCCGCGCCCGTGCCGGTGCCGCCGCCCAGTCCGGCGCTCACGAAGACCATATCGGCGCCCTGCAGCAGCTCGACGATCTTGTCGGTGTTCTCCAAGGCGGCCTGGCGGCCGATCTCCGGGTTGCAGCCCGCGCCGAGCCCGTTCGTGATCTTGGCGCCAAGCTGCAGCTTGCTGGGCACCTCGCATGCGGCCAGGGCCTGGGCGTCCGTGTTCATGGCACAGAACTCCACACCCGGCATGCCTTCACGATGCAGACGCGCCACGGCGTTGCAGCCGCCGCCGCCCACGCCGATGACCTTAATGCGCGCCCCACCGGCGGCTTCTTCTTGAATCTCGTATTTCAAATCGTCGTCTTCGGAATCGATCAGCCCCATGCTTGCCTCCTACAAGAACTTGGAACCACAGATGGACACAGATAAACACAGATAAAGGCAATACCAAAACCGGCGCGCGCGTTGTTTTTGGTTTTATCTGTGTGCATCTGTGTCCATCTGTGGTTCCGTTTTATTTCAGTATCTTTCCCAGCAGCCCGTATGTCTGCCGTTGCAACTCGTGCTGCGATTTCAGCTTGGCCGAGTACATGGCGAGCCCGGCCACGGTCGTCCAGGCCGGGTCCGAGAGTTCGTCCGGCCAATCCCGGATCCCCACGGGCAGCGCATTCGAGACCTGGCACAAGAGCACCTCCTCGGCGACTTCGCACAAGCCTTCCAGGCGGGCGCCGCCGCCGCACAAGAACATGCCACCCATCAGCGCGCCTTCCATGCTCACGCGGGCCAGCTCCCGCTGCACCATCTGGAATAGATCCAGCGCGCGGGATTCCAAAATGCGATTCAACGTTCGCCGCTGCACATCGCGATCCTCGCGGGAGGCCACTTCGACGAAGGTGTTTTCCGCCGTGACATCGGCTCTGGCGCAGCCGAATTCGTGCTTGAGGGTCACGGCGTCCTCGAAACCGATGCACAACCCGCGCGCCACGTCGCGCGTGAAGTGGTCGCCGGAGATGGCCAGACTGGCAGCCAATTGCAGCGCGTCCCCGTAGTAGACCACCAACTCGGAAGATTGCGCGCCGATGTTCAGCAGGGCGGCGCCTTCGCGGCGGTCCTCCGGCAGCACCGCGGCGTAGCAGGCGGCCAGCCCCTCGCAAACGGTTTCTTCCACGGCCAGGTGCGCCTGGTTCACCGCGGTGACCAGGCATTCGTGCTCCCTTTGCGAGGTCATCACCAGATGCACGTTGGCTTCAATCTGGCCGGCGATCATTTTGCGCGGATCGCGGTGGCCGGGATGGCCGTCCACCAGGAAGTCCTGCGGGAACATCTGCAGGATCATGGCGCCTTCCGGCAGCCGCACGCGCGTGGCGCGCACCACGGCGCGGTTGACGTCGCGCTGTTCGACGCTGCGCGAACGCCCGAGATCGTGCAGGCCGCGGCAATTGGCTCCGCGGATAGTGGCGCCGACTCCCACTACAGCGCTCTCCACGGAGACCTGGGCGGCGATCTCAGCCTCCCGCAGCGCGGCCAGCATGCATTCCGAGACTGCGGTTTGATCGGCGATCAGTCCCTTCGCCCAGCCCTGGGACAGGACCGATCCGCACCCCAGGAAGCTCATGCAGTTATCTTCCAGGCGGCAAATGACGCACCGTGTCCAGACGCTCCCGGCGTCCAGACCCACGGCGTTCCAGGTCTTCGGCGTGTTCATTGGTTCGACTGCTCCTTTGCGGTAATGCGGTCGTCCAGGCGCAAATCGAACGTCGTGACGTTGGCCGCGTGCTTGCGAATTTCCGGGTAGTGGAGCAGGAAATTCTGCAGACGTTTTGCGTAATTACCGTCGCCGAGCTTGAGTTCGAGCGGGCGGCCCTCCACCTGGGCAACTACCGTGAGGTCGTCGGGAGCGGCGGCGTTGATTTCGGAAATGTTTTGTCCGGCAGGCCCCAGGTCGTCCATGAGGGCCTGCATGGCGCGCACCCGGACGCGGCGCTCGATATCGGTTTGATCGTCGCTCAGCCCGGTCATTACGGGGAAAGCGAACTGCGCGCGCAGCGGCGGATCCAGCAGGACGCCCTGCGCGTCCACCAGCAGGAACCGCGCGGACGTGCCGGAGCCCCTGCGCAAAGGCAGGCTGACGAACGCTACCGGCTGGCGCTCGGTAATGCGCACCAGCAAGCGGTTCGGCCAGATACGCGAGACTGTGGCGTCCGCCACCCAGTCCACCGCCAGTAGCCGGCGGCGCCGCTCGTCGAGCGGCACGCCGAAGATGCTGCGGCCATAGTCGCCGGCGAAAACGCGCAGCAGCTTGGCGCGCGCGGCATAGGTGACGCCCTGGAGGGTCAGCGCGTGGCGGTCTTCGCTGGAGAAGATGAATTGCGGATCGCGGAGCACGTAACGATGCGCCTGGCGAGCCGCCAGCGCGCTGGAGACGAAGACGGCGCACCAGGCGCACGCGGTCAGCCAAAAGCGCCAGCGAAATGGGGGACGTGCTTTCTCGCGCGGCATCAGTTTGGCCCGCCTTCCTGCTGTTTCAGGCGTGCCAGCAGCAGATCGCCGGCCTGCCAGACGTTGCCGGCGCCCAGCGTCATTACAAGGTCGCCTTCCTCGGCCACCTGCAGCAGCGTTTCGACGCCGCGATCGATCGAGCCCACGTACTGCACCCCGCGGTGTCCAAACTGACGGATGCGCTCCGCCACGGCCTCGGCATTCACGCCTTCGATGGGGCGCTCGGAGGCGGCGTAAATGTCCAGGATCAGCACCGTGTCGGCCTGATGGAACGCGCGGCCAAAATCGTCGAGCAGGTGGAACGTGCGCGTGTACCGGTGCGGCTGAAACAGGACGTGTATGTGCCGGAAGCCGCACAGCCGGGCCGCCGCCAGCGTGGCGCGGATCTCGGTGGGGTGATGTCCGTAGTCGTCGATAACCGTCACGCCGCGCTCCTGGCCGCGCGTCTGGAAACGGCGGTCCACGCCGCTGAAGCTGGCCAGAGCTTCGCGAATCCGATCGGGCGCGACTTCCAGTTCCAGAGCCACGGCCGCCGCCGCGGTGGCATTCAGCACGTTGTGCCGGCCAGGGATGCGCAGGTGGAAGCGGCCCAGCGCGGTCTGCCGGTAGCGCAGACTGAAATCGCTGGCGAACGGGCCGCAGCAGATTTCGCCGGCTTCCAGATCGGCCTGGCTACTGGCGCCGTATGTGATCGTCCGCCGGCGGATGGAGGGCAGGATGGTCTTCACGTTATCGTCGTCCACGCAGACGATCGCCGCGCCGTAAAACGGAACCTTGTTGACGAACTCGATGAACGCGCTCCGGATGTCGTCGAGCGACGCGTAGTGATCCAGGTGCTCGCGATCGATGTTGGTGACGATGGCCAGTATGGGCGCGAGCTTCAGGAATGAGCCGTCGCTTTCGTCCGATTCGACCACCAGAAAATCGCTGTGGCCCACGCGTGCGTTGGAGCCGCCCATGGTGGCGACCCGCCCGCCCACCATGACCGTGGGGTCCAGGCCGGCATGATTGAGAATCGTCGCGGTCAGCGAAGTGGTGGTGGTCTTGCCGTGGCTGCCCGCGATGGCGATGCCGTACTTCAGGCGCATCAGCTCGGCCAGCAGCTCGCCACGCGGGATCACCGGGATTTGCAGACGGCGGGCTTCCTGCACCTCGGGGTTCTGTTCGTCGACCGCGGAGCTGACTACTAGCGCGCGCGCTCCGGCAACGTTCGCGGCGGCATGGCCTTCGTGGATGGTGGCGCCCATGGCGGACAGGCGCTCGGTGATGGGGGTTAGCTTCAGATCCGATCCGCTGACGGTGTAGCCGAGATTAAGCAGCACCTCGGCGATGCCGCTCATGCCGATGCCGCCGATCCCCGTGAAATGCAGGTGCTGCCGTCTAAAAAACATTATCTTCTCGTATTGTTTCGGCTTTTTGTGGCCTGTGTCAATGAAAATCGTACGGACTTAGGCATGCGCCACCTCTTCCAGTACCTCGGCGGCGCGGCGCGCGGCTCCGGGATGCGCGAGCGAGCGGGCGGCGGCGCCCATGCGCTCCAGTCCGGCGGGATCGGCAGCCAAGCGGGCGACGGTCGCGAACAGTTTCTCTCCGGTCATCTCCCGATCCTCCACCAGGCGCGCTGCGCCCGCGCGCACGAAGGCTTCCGCATTGCGCAACTGGTGCTGATCGGCCGCAAACGGAAACGGCGAAAGAATCGACGGCTTGCCGGCGGCCGCGAGTTCGGCGACCGCTCCCGCGCCCGACCGGCACACGACCAAGTCAGCCTCGGCGAAGGCGGCGGGCATGTCGGCGATGAACGGCAGCACTTCGCCATCGAGCCCGGATTCGGAGAAGGCCGCGCGCAGTTCGTCGCAAGCGGCGGGTCCGCCCTGATGGCCGCTCTGATGGACGATGCGCACCGGCAGTCCCGCTGCGCGAAACAGCGGCCAGCTTTGGCGCGCGGCCTGGTTTAGCGTGCGCGAACCCTGGCTGCCGCCGGTGATCAGCACCGTGAACCTCTCGCCGCGCGGCTTCGGCGGGACAGAAAAGAACTCCTCGCGCACCGGCAATCCGGTGAGTTCGGTGCGGCCGTATGGGAAATAGCGGGCCGTCTCGGGGAAGCTGATGAGCGCGCGGCGCACATACCTCGCGATGCGGCGATTGGTGAACCCCGGTACGGCGTTGGGCTCCATGACGACCACGGGCACACGGGCCACCAGAGCTGCAATCACCGGCGGCCCGGCGACGTAGCCGCCCATGCTGAAGACCGCCGCCACGCGCCGGCTCTTCAAGAGCCGCCTGGCATACATCGTGCTGATCGGCAGTTGCATCAGGGTTACCACGCGCTGACGAAAACCGACGCGCTTGAGCCCGCCGATTTGTATCAACTCCAAGGGAAAGCCCTCGCGCGGCACCAGCGTACTTTCCAGCCCGTGCTCGGTCCCGACGAAGAACGCGCTGTGCCCGCGCTGACGGAGTTCGCAGGCTACGGCCAGGGCGGGTATGATGTGACCGCCGGTGCCTCCTCCCGCCATGAGGAAGGCGGCTTCGCCGCCTTCGGGGCTAGGGGCTGGGGGCTGGGGGCTGGGGTTTTGCCGCTCGCTCCGCTCGTTCATTTGCGCGCCTCCAGCGCCTTGCGCAACGCGTGCAATTGTCTTCCCAGCGTCTGGATATCCGCTGTAGCTGAGCTCACTTGCTCCGCTGGGAGATACTGAAGCCTGACTGCAATCTCAAGCTGTGTTTCAACTTCGGCCAAGGATGCCTGTGCTATCGACAGGTGGTTCAAGTATTCTCTCGTCGAGGCCCTCGTGTGGCCCTCCGCGATGTTTGATGGAATCGACACCCCCGCCCGGCGTATCTGCGATTTCAGACCGTAGTTCTCCTCGGGGGGAAAAGTCAGCGACAAGCGATAGACACTTTCAACCAGGCCCATAGCTCCTTGCCAGACCCGAAGTTCCTTAAAGCTCCTAATCTCGCTCACAAACTAAACCCTAGTCCCCAGCCCCTAGCCCCCAGCCCCGGCGTGCGAAGCACGCCTCTCAGCCCGCATGCTCCGACACATTCATCAAAATCCCCAGCGACGCCAGCGTCGATAGCAACGAACTGCCTCCCGAGCTGATCAGCGGCAGCGGGATTCCTTTTGTCGGCATCATGCCCAGCACCACGCTGATATTCATCAAGCCCTGCACCACCACCACGGTGGTGATGCCCAGCGCCAGGTAGCGGCCGAAATCGTCGGGCATCCGCACGGCGGCGCGCAGGCCGCGCCAGAGAATCAGGACGAACGCCAGCAGCACCACCAGCGATCCCGCCAGGCCCAGTTCCTCGCTCACTACCGCATAGATGAAATCGGTATGCGCTTCGGGCAGATAGAGCAGCTTCTGCTTGCCCTGCATGAGCCCCGCGCCCACCACGCCGCCCGTCCCCACCGCGATCTTGGATTGCTCCAACTGATACTTGGTGTCGCGCGAGGTGAGCGACTGGTGCATGTACTGCTCGATATGACCACCGGGATCGATGTGCGAAATGATCCTGGACCTGGGGTCCAGATACCCGGCGATGCGCGCCAACCGGTAAGGCTTGAGGGCGATGAAAACCACCAGGCCTACCAGCGCGAACCCGGCGGCGATCGCGCAGAAGCGCCAGCGCAGACCCGCCACAAAAAAGACGACGGTGGCCGTGACACCCAGCACGACGGCGGTGCCGAGGTCCGCCACCACCACACACAGAATTACAAGCCCGGTGGCCAGCGCGGCCGGGTACAGCGTGTAGCGCGTGTTGATGGCCTGTGCGCGCCAGGCGACGAAGTACGCTAGAAAAATAACCAGCGCCGGCTTGGCCAGCTCCGAGGGCTGCAAACCGATTGGACCCATGCGCAGCCAGCGATGGTGCGCCGAATCCACGAAAAACACCAGGCCGAGCAGCATGAGCACCAGCCCGATAGCGGCGAACGCTACCGTCGAACTCTGCAGCTTCTGGTAGTGGGTCCGCTTGAGGAACATCATCAGCAGGAGCGAGGGCACCAGCCACAGGCCTTGCCGCAGCACGAAGTGCCAGGAGGAGTGGAACTTCAGCTCGGCGATCACGGAAGACGCGCTATAGAGGATAACCGCGCCAAAGGCCACCATGCCAATGGTGGTTCCAAAGAGGGTCCAATCGGTCTTGAGTCGTTGTGCCATGTTAGTGTGCGGGCTCCAGTTGTTGTACCAGGCTTTTGAACACCTGGCCGCGGTGCTCGTAGCTCGAGAATTGGTCGAAGCTGGCGCAGGCCGGCGCCAGCAGGACTGTATCGCCGGGGTGCGCGTGCGCATACGCGAAGCGCACGGCGTTCTCCAGCGTTTCGGAACGCTCCAGCGGCACTGCGCCGCGAAGCTCGTCCGCAATCTTTGGGGCGGCCGCGCCAATCAGCAGCGCGGCGTGCGCTTTGGCGGCAAGCGGCGCGCGCAGGGCCGTATAGTCCAGGCCTTTGTCCTTGCCGCCCAGGATCACCCAAAGACCGCCGGAGAATGCGTCCAGCGCTTTGAGGGTGGCGTCCACACTGGTGGCTTTCGAATCGTTATAGAAATCGACGCCATTCAGATTGCGCACAAACTCGAGACGGTGCTCGACCGCCTTGAAGGTGCGCACGGCGGCGGCAATGGATGCGAGCGGCGCGCCGGCCAGACGGGCAGCCGCGGCGGCGGCCATGGTGTCTTCGATATTGTGGCGCCCGCGGATGGGAATCTCGCGCGCGTCCATCAGGAGTTCGCCGTCGAACCAGATTTTGTCGCCGGCCAGCCAGATGCCCGGCGTCACCGCGCGCGTGGAACTGAACCAGAGCGGCGATCCGGCGGTAAGAGAAGCATAGCCCACGCAAGTGGCGTCTTCCGCGTTGAGCACGGCGAACGCGCCGGCCCGCTGCGTTTCGAACAGGCGTCCCTTGGCCGCGGCATAGTTGGCGAAGGTGTGATGCCGGTCCAGATGGTTCTGGGTGACGTTCAGGGCGACGGCGATATCGGCGTGAAAATCGGCGATAGTTTCAAGCTGGAAACTGGAGAGTTCCAGCACATTCCACTGGTCCGGACGCGAGGTGTCGATCATGGCGGTGACGGGCGTGCCGATATTGCCCCCGACCTGGGCAGCCATGCCGGATTCCCGCAGGATGTGTCCGACCAGCGCGGTGGTGGTGGTCTTGCCGTTGGTGCCGGTGATGCCGATGGTACGTCCGAGCAAGAATGGCGCGGCCAGTTCTACCTCGCCGATTACCCGCACGCCTCCCGCGCGCGCGGCCTGGAGCGCTGGGAGGTCCGCTGGTACGCCGGGGGAGATTACTATGAGATCGGGGCTTTCGAAGGCGGTGATGGGTGATGGGTGATGGGTGGTGGGTTGTTGCGTGAACGGGACGTTTAGGCGGTTCAGAGTTGCCTCAGCTTCCTGGAGTTGAGAAAGGGGTCTCAGGTCGGTGGCGCGCACTGCGGCGCCTTGGCTCACGAGTAGTTGAATCGAGGCCAACCCCGACTTCTCCATGCCGACAACAAGTGCGCGGGTTTGAGGCATCGGCATTACTTCCTTGTCGTCGTGCGGCTCGCGAGGGCAGCCCGCAAGGAGCGCAACTGTTTCGCAAGGGTGGTCAGTTGTGCCAACAGCAGTCTCAGAGGTTCGGGCGCAATGTATTTCAGTCGGCCGGCAATTTCCAGTTCGGTCTCCAACTCGGCGACAGAGCCTTGGGCGATCGACAGGAAGTTCAAATACTCCTTGATATGTTCTCGACAGTGCCCTTCCGCGATGTTTGCGGGAATGGATACCGCAGCCCGACGTATCTGACTCGTCAGGCCGTACAACTCCCGGGGGGGAAATGAACCGGTGACTTGGTAAATAGACTCCACAATACTCATTCCGCTTTGCCAAACTCGAAGATCCCGAAAGCTCCGAATCGAATCACCCACAACCCATCACCTATAACCCATCACCTATAACCCATCACCTTAGCTTCAGCGTCGTCAGCGCAAACAAAGCCAACACCAGCCCCGCGATCCAAAACCTGGCGATGATCTTCGATTCCGTCCAGCCCAGCGCCTCGAAGTGATGATGCAGCGGGGCCATCTTGAAAATCCGCTTGCCGCGCAGCCTGAAGCTGCCCACTTGCAGGATCACCGACAGCGTCTCCAGCACGAAAATGCCGCCGATGAACAGCAGCAGAATCTCCTGCTTGATCAGGATGGCCACGATAGCCAGTGCGGCGCCCAGCCCCAGCGAGCCCACATCGCCCATGAAGATCTCCGCCGGGTGGGCGTTGTACCAGAGAAAGCCCAGGCTGGCGCCCGTCATCGAGCCGCAGAAGATGGTCAGCTCCGACGTGCGCGCGTTTCTGGCGATCTGCAGATACTCGGCCAGCGTAGCGTGGCCGCCGGCGTAAGTCAGCACAGTCAGCGCGCCCGAGGCGACCACCATCAAGCCGATCGCCAGTCCATCCAGACCGTCGGTGAGGTTCACGGCATTCGACGTGCCCACGATCACCACCGCCACGAAAAGGAAGAACGGCAGCACGCCCAGCGCATAAGTCCAGGGATTCGCCAACAGCGGAGAGATGAGCAGCGTGGGCTTGAAGTTTTTCAGGAACGGAACGTTCATGACCGTGGAATAGCCGCCGTACGTGCGCATGTACATCAGCACCGACGCCACCACAAAGGCCAGCCCGACCTGATACAGCATCTTGCGGCCCGCGGTCAGCCCCAGGTTGCGATGCTTGACGATTTTGGAGTAGTCGTCCACGAAACCGATGGTGCCGTAGGCCAGCAGCGTCAGAACCGCAATCCAGATATAGGAGTTGCGGAGGTCCGCCCACAGCAGCGTGGGAATCACGATCGAGACAATAATCAGCACGCCGCCCATGGTGGGGGTGCCAGCCTTCTTTTGGTGCGACTTGGGTCCCTCTTCGCGGATGTACTGCCCGATCTGAAACTGGCGCAGCTTGCCAATCAGCCAGGGACCCAGCGCGATGCATAGAAACAGCGCGGTCAGGCTGGCGAACGCGGTCCGGGAGGTGACGTAGCGAAAGACGCGGAACGCCGAGATCAGCGGCGACAGCTTCTCGTAGAGCAGGAAATACAGCATGGTTAAGCCAGGACTTTCTCCATCGCCAACTCGATCCGGACGCCGCGCGAGCCCTTGAACAGAATGGCGTCGCCGGGCTGGACCAGTTGCTTGACGAATCCGCCGGCGGCGCCTTCGGAATGTTCAAAAAAGTGCACGGACTGTGGCGGCATGCCCGCGCGCACGGCTTCCTCGGCCATGAATCGGGCCGCCCCGCTCACGGCGATGAGCGCGTCGACCCCGCTTTCCGCTGCCCAGCGTCCCACCTGCCGGTGCTGGAACTCGGCGGCATGTCCCAGTTCGAGCATCTCGCCCAGAACCGCGATATGACGGCGCGCGCGGGTGGAGCGCAGCACGTCCAGCATGGCGCGCACAGCCTCCGGATTGGAATTGTAGCAATCGTTCCAAACGATGAAGCCGTTGCGCTCCAGGCGCTCGCCGCGCATCTTGCCGATGGTGAACGTGGCCACCGCATCCCGCAGGCGCTCCGGCGGGATCTCGAATGCGCGCGCCACAGCCATGCCGGCCAGCAGGTTAAGCACGCCGTGGCGGCCCGCCAGCGTAGTGTGGAAATCGACGCCATCCACGCGGAAACGCGTGCCTTCGGCGGTAAAGACGAGGTCGGTAGCCCGCACGTCCGCCCCGTCGGAAAGGCCGAACGTGATGGTGCGGCCGGGGTGAATCTCGCGGAAGCGCAGCACGCGCGGATCGTCTGCATTGAGCACGGCCGTAGTAGGACAGGCCTCCTGGCCTGTCCGCCGGCCTGTCCACTCTACCAATCCTTCGATCAGCTCGCGCTTGGCGAGCGCCACGCCATCGATCGAATCGAAGGCTTCCACGTGCGCGTATCCCACGTTGGTGACCACGCCGATATCCGGGGTGGCGATGGCCGCCAGCGCGCGGATCTCGCCCGCGTGATTCATGCCCATTTCGAGCACGCCCACGCGCGATTCGTCCGGCAGGCGCAGGAGCGAAAGCGGCACGCCCACGTGGTTGTTGAAGTTGCCCACGGTCTTACCAACGGGCAATTCGACGGCCAACATGTGGGCGATGGCATCCTTGGCGGTGGTCTTGCCGGCGCTGCCTGTGATACCCACGATGCGGCCACCCCAGTGCTGGCGTGCATAGGCGGCCAGGTTTTGCAGGGCGGCGAGCGAATCCGGTACGACCAGGAAGTTGGCGCCCGGCAGTGGGTGTTCCACTACCACCGCCGCCGCGCCCCTCTGCAGAGCCAGCGCGGCGTAGGCATGGCCATCGTGATTAGGCCCGCGCAACGCGAAGAAGAGATCGCCGGGCGATAGGGTACGCGTGTCCACGGACCATCCGGTCACGAGTGGCGCACGCTTCAGCGTGCCGCTGTCGGCTTCAGCCGACAGTTCCGCGCACGGCGAACTGAAGTTCGCCGCTGCACGCTGAAGCGTGCGCCACACCTCGCTCAATGCCAGGATCATTTCGGCTCCCGATGGTAACCGAAACCCCGCAGCACTCCGCGGGCCACTTCGCGATCGTCGAAGGCGATGATCTTGTCTTTCAGTACCTGGTAAGTTTCGTGTCCCTTTCCGGCCAGAATTACAATGTCGCCGGGACGCGCTTCCTTGATGGCGCGGGCGATGGCGGTGGCGCGGTCCGGCTCGACCACGTGCGGCACGTCGGTGCGCCGAATGCCCACCAGCGCGTCGTTCATGATGTCCAGCGGATCTTCCGAGCGCGGATTATCACTGGTCAGCACCACGAAATCGCTGTTTTCCGCGGCCACCTGACCCATCAGCGGACGCTTCGCGCGGTCGCGGTCGCCGCCGCACCCGAACAAAGTGATGATGCGATTGGGCTCCAGGCCGCGCGCCACCGCGATGGTGTTCTTCAGCGCGTCGTCGGTGTGCGCATAGTCCACGACCACGACAAAGGGCTGGCCTTCGTCGATGCGCTCGAAACGCCCCGGCACGGCGCGGCATTCGGCGATGCCCGCCGCGATAGTCTCCGGCGCAAAGCCATAACTCAGCCCGGCGCAGCAGGCCGCCAGGATGTTGTACACGTTGATCTTGCCCAGCAGCGGCGATTCCACCATGAAGCGCGACTTGCGGTTCTGCACTTCGAAGCGCAGCCCTTGCAAGTTGGAGGAGATGTGCCGCGCGCGCACCGTGGCGCTTTGCCCGAGTCCGAACCACAGCACTTCGCTATGGCGCGGGAGTTCCACGCGACGGCACCATTCGTCGTCGCGGTTCAGCACGGCCCAGGCTGGCGGCGGCGCGCCGGCGCCGGAGAACAGCATTTGCTTGGCGGCGAAATAATCCTCCATGGTGCGATGGAAATCCAGATGGTCGCGCGTCAGGTTGGTGAAGATGGCCGTGTGGAACGCCAGGCCGTAAACGCGACCCAATGCCAGCGCGTGCGACGACACTTCCATGACCGCGTGCGACCCGCCCGCGTCTTCCAGCTCCGCGAAGAGACGGTTCAGGTCGAGCGATTCCGGCGTAGTGTTGATGGCCGGCAGCACGCGCCCGGCCAGATGGTACTCGATGGTCCCGATCAGCGCGGTGGTCTTGCCCGCGGCGCGCAGCATGGCATCTATCAAATAGGATGTCGTGGTTTTTCCGTTGGTGCCGGTGATGCCGGTCAGCGCGATGCGCTCGTCCGGATGGCGATAGAAATTGCGGGCGGCCAACGCCAGCGCGTGGCGTCCATGTTCGACTTCAATCCAGGGGGCGGGGAAGGCATCCGGGGCGGCGGATTCGCTGGCCGCCGCCACCGCGCCGCGATCCACCGCGTCGCGCGCGAACTGGCGGCCATCCGCGCGGCTGCCGGGAAAAGCGAAGAATAGGAAGCCGGGTTGCACGCGGCGCGAGTCGTAGTCGAGGCCCTCGACGTCCATTTGGGAAAGAAGCGGCGAGAGTGGCGCCTTCAGCCGAACTCCCGCCAATATCTCGCCCAGGGTCATCTGGCAAGATCGACTCGAATCCTTTCTCCGCCATGCAGAACGGCGCCGGGCGGCGGGTCCTGCCTGCGGACGATGCCGGTGCCCGCGAGCACTACGGGCAAACCCTGTGCTTGCGCCATGGTGACCACGGACCGCATCGACAATCCCATGAAGTTCGGCGCCTTGGGGCCGGCTACGCCGGCCGGGGCTGGGGGCTGGGAACTGGGGGCCGGTGGTTGTGTTTCCGCTTCCGCTACCTCCTCCAACGCGGGTGGATCCGCAGGGCCGTCGATAGTAGGCGGGGCATCTTCGGCTACCTGAGTTTCCGGCGCGTCCGGAGTGTTGTCCGGCAAGTCTCTGGGCACATCCAGCACACGCAACGCCTCCGCCGCAACTTCGTGGAACACCGGAGCCGCGACGGCGCCCCCGAAGCCGGCGGTCCCGTGCGTGCCATTCAGCGTGACGACCACCACGATTGCCGGATTCGTTACTGGCGCAAAACCCATGAACGAGGCGTTGTAACTGTGCGTATAGCGGCCGGTAGCGTAATCGAAGATCTGGGCTGAGCCAGTCTTGCCGGCGCTCGAATATCCGCTCAGCTTGGCTTTCTTCCCGGTGCCGACGAGCACCACTCCTTCCATCATTTTACGCATAGTGATGGCGGTTTCGGGTTTCAGGATCCGGTGCGAAGCCGCCACCGGCACGGCTTCGGTCCCCTTCTTCAGAATCAAACGCGGCGGCACCAGCAGACCGCCGTTCGCCACCGCGGAACAGGCCTGCGCGAGCTGCAGAGTGGTGACGCCCACTTCGTGACCCATGGACACCGACATCAGCGAGGTGGTGCGCCACTTTGCCAGCTTGCGCACCATTCCGGGAGACTCCGCCGGCAGCGGGATACCCGTGCGCGCGCCGAGTCCGAAACGCCGGACATATTCATGCAGCTTGCTCGAACCGACCTTCAACCCGATCTGGATGGCTCCAATATTGCTGGATTTGGCGAGCACCATCTCCATAGGCATGGTGCCGTAGCCGTGGTGGGCTTCGTGCACGGTGCGGCCGGCCATAGTGAAGCTGCCGTTGTAACAGTTGATCATACTGTACGGCTTCAACTCCGTGGTTTCGAGCGCGGCCGAAAGCGTGAAAACCTTGAAAACGGATCCCGGCTCGAAGGGCACGGAAACCGCGTGATTGAACCGCGCCGTGGGGCTTTCGCCGCGCCCGGGCGGCTGGTTCGGATCGAACGGCGGATAACTGGCCAGGGCCAGAATATCGCCATGATTAGGGTCCATCACCACCACGCTGCCGCTTTCGGCCTGTGCAGCCTGGACCGCGCGCGCGATGGCGTCCTGGGCCGGCAACTGGATGCGCTCATCGATGCTGAGCGTCACGCTGGCGCCGGGCCGCGGTTCGGCTTCAATTTGGGAATCGATGCCGCGTCCTTTGGCGTCGGTGAGCACGCGCACGCTGCCCGGCAAGCCGCGCAGGTCGGACTCCAGGCTCTTCTCCAGGCCCCACTGGCCGTGCTCTTCGCTATCGACGGCTCCGATGACGTGGGCGGCCAGCGTGTTCCGCGGATAATTCCGCCGGCTTTCCTGGGCGAACCGGATCCAATTCAGGGGCAGGCTGCGCAGCCGTTCGTACTGCTCCGGCTCGATGGTGCGCGCCACCCACATGAAGCCTTTCCGATTGGCGGCATACCACTCGATGCGGCCATAGAGCGAAGCCCGATCGATTTGGAGCACGCCAGACAATATTTCGGACGCCACTGGCAAATCCGGCACCTGCAAGGGATCGATGTAGACGGAATCCCGCTTCACGCTGCCGGCCAGCAACCGTCCGGAGCGATCGAAGATGGAGCCGCGCGGCGCGGCAATTTCCACCGTCTCTTCCTGTTGCCTGTGGGCCGCACGCACGTAATCGGCGTGATGGACGACCTGCAGGCGAAACAACTGAATCAGGATCAGAGATCCCCAAATCAGGATAGCGCCGCCGCACCACATCAGACGTTTGCCGGCTCTGCTTCTGGCGACGGATTCCATAACGTCCAGCCTTGTGGGGTATGAGATCAGTGCCGGTTCAGAGCCAGCTTGCTATCGCCCTTGGGTTCGAGGTGTACGATCTGTCCGGGCGTGGGAGCGCTCAGTTCGCGCCGCTTGGCGAGGACTTCGAGATTCTCTTGCCGCGACAGCCGCGCTTCGACGATATCCAGGTCGCGCTGCTCGTCGACCAACCGCTGTCGCTCCTGCTTGAGGGACTCCAGTTGATAGCCCGCGAAGATGTTGGCCACCCGAGGCGTCAGCAGACCCATGAAGAGAACGGCCAGCGCACAAGCCGTGGCGATCACTCGCCATTCGCCGCGCGCCGTGGGAGGCAGCTCGCGCACCACGCGGCTGTTGTCGATGGGCTTCGAGTACAGGAAAATGTCCTCGTTGGGTAGCGCCCGCAAACGGTAGCGCTCTAGCGGGACGGATACCGGGACGGATACGGATTGTGCGGCGCCGCTTGCGGCGGCAGGCGCGGCCAGGGGCCTCCGAAAAAACATTGCCAGCGTTGCCATGGGTCGTTACCTCGCTATTTCATCAGCACTTCATGAGCAGCGCGCGCAGCTTGGCGCTGCGCGACGCTGGATTCAGACTCGTTTCCTCTTCCGTGGGCGTCACCGGATGCTTGGTCAGCACGGTGGCGCGGCCCTCCAGCGCGAGGTCGCGGAACCGCTGCTTCACCTTGCGGTCTTCGAGAGACATAAAAGAGATCACCACCATGCGGCCGCCGCTCGCCAGCAGTTCCGGTCCGATTTCGAGCAACCGGTCCAGTTCGCCCTGCTCGTCGTTCACAAACATGCGTAAGGCCATAAAGGTTCGGGTCGCGGGATGCAGATGGCTCGTCCGAGGCACGGCCCGCTCCACTAACCCGGCCAGGTGTAGTGTGCTCCGTATAGGCCGTGCCCGAACGATGGCTCTGGCTATCTTCCGCGCCCTCCTTTCTTCGCCCATCTGATAGATCAGGTCGGCGATCGCCTTTTCGGCGTACTGATTGACCAGGTCCGCCGCCGTGATGCCCGTGGATCGATCCATGCGCATATCCAGCGGCCCCTCGGCCATAAACGAAAATCCCCTGTCCGGCTCGGTCAGTTGATACCGGCTCACGCCCAGGTCGGCCAGCAGCCCGTTCACTTGTTGCGCTCCGCATGCCGGCAACGCTGCGGCGAGCCTGGAGAAGGTCCCCTGGTGATAACAAATCCGATCGGCCCATGCGGCCGTGTTGCGCCGCGCCATTTCGAGCGACTCCGCGTCGCGGTCGTTGGCGATCGCGCGGCCCGTGGTCAAGCGCCGCGCGATCTCCGCCGTATGCCCGCCCAGTCCCGCCGTGGCATCCAGATACGTGCCCTCGGGCTGTACCGCCAGCCATTCGATTGCCTCGGCCGCCATCACGGCAAAATGCATACGCCATTACTTGAGCCCAGCCCGTTGCAGCGTTTCCACATCGTCGTCGGACGACTGCACGGCTTCCGCCTGCTGCGCTTTGAACAACTCTTCGCTCATCACCTGGATGGCGCCATTCGCCACCAGCACCTTCACCGGCTGATTCTCTATGCGCAGTTCCCGGCGCAGCTCGGGTGAGAATAGCACCCGTCCCTGCGCGTCCATTTCTGCTTCCGACCCCAGCTCCTGGGCCGTAAACCAAACCCTCTTCACTACCTTCGGATTGTCGCGGTGGCTGGCGAACAACTTTTCGTTGTCTCTCCAGATCGCGATCGGATATACTAGGGCCATGTGCCGATCCAAACTGGTCACGAACAGTTTCTTCTCGGGCAGATCCCCGAGGTACGTCTGGAACTTTTCGGGTAGCTTGAGGCGGCCTTTTTCGTCCAGGCGGGCTGGGTACATGCCACGGGGTGGTTCCACCGGTACCGCGCCTTGAGGTGTCTCTTCGGCCACTTTTAAGCTACTTTCTGACCATTTTTAGGCCACAACAAATTGTGGCACGAACGCTGAGTCTATTGCAAGAGAAATCTTTAAGAACATGTTGATTGGATTTGGGTTAGTTAGATACTAGACGATCTATCGGCACCGCCGGACACCCCAACATCTTGATTTCTGGGCGAACACATGGCGAAGACGACGGGAGTTGGTCCACGCGGACCCCGGCAAAAAAAAGCGTTGCTGGCCGACCTAGGCTAAGCTAATATCGATAAGCGTACGTCCTTTTCGCGTGTTCCGGTAGCCAGCCTATCCCTTTCGGCCTATAAGTACTGGAAACCAAATGGGTTAGTTAATGTTGGCTATCCAAAGACATGGTTGAGGTGACAGCGCTCTCAATGCTATTTCTGAATACCGAAAGGCTTGCAAAGGGCGCACCTACTATGGCGAAACGGAAGAAGCAAGACGAGCACATCGACCGGCGCATCAAGCGCCGTTTTGGTATCGAACAGGGGCTGCGGTATAAGCTCCTGTACGGAAGCCGCGTGGCCGAAGCCGGATGCGGACGGACCGTAAACATCAGCAGCAGCGGCGTCTGGTTCACGACCGAAGGCGTTCTGAGCACCGGGTTGCCGGTAGAGTTGTCGATGAGCTGGCCCGCCCGGCTGAACGACGTCTGTCCGATGAAACTGGTGATCTACGGATGCGTGGTGCGCAGTGGCCAGGACGGCGCGGCTCTGGCCATCGAACGCTACGAATTCCGCACGCAGGGTACGGCCACCATACCGCTGTACGAAGAAGTGGGTATCCGGCTGCCTACTTAGTCTGGCGAGCCTGGGCGGCGGTTCAGCCGCCCACAACGCCATGCGTGTCCCCAGGCCGGGCATCCCTGCGTGGTAGCCCTGATGGGCGCATGCCTTTCGGCGGCGCAGAAGGATCTGTTGATGAATCGCTTTCGCAGCGTCGTGCTGCTGGTCGATGGCGACCAAACGGGCCGTACCGCGACGGTGCGGATCGCAGGAGATCTGGCGCCGGCCTGCTCGGTCGCCCAAGTGATGCTCCCACCGGAGATGCAGCCGTATCAGATGACCGCCGCGGACTTTCGCCGCGCCCTGACCGGGGGAGAAAGGAGGCAAGAAATCAACGCAATTCGACCGATATGATATTCAGCGTCCGCCGCCAGGCAGCGGGGGCAAATCATCAACCAAACAACTGCGGCGACACGCTTACACAAAATCCTTGACAAACCCGGAAATCTGTGTTCGAATCTCTGCAATTCAAGTTGAGGTGCCATGCCAGTCCAGTTGACCGATAACATACCGCCCGCCGGCGGCGCGCAGATCGCCCCAGGAGAGTTCGTCGCTTTCGCACTCGAGCCGCAGCAGTTGCCGGGAGGCGCCAATCTTACTTTTGCGTTCGTCTGTGAGCATCGCTTTAAGCCGCCGCTCTTGGAATTGAACGCTCGCCTGCCCATCTATCACTGGTACGTGGGCTCCCCGCCGCCTCCGGACATGCCGGACGCCAGTCACCATTTCGCTCCCGATCCCCTTCCCGGCCAGAAGACCGACGACTACACTCTCGGCCTTCTCTTCACGCACTGCAGCGCCTACCGCTTGCGGATCACCCTATTTCCGCAACGCCAGCCTCTCATGGACACCGTCTATCACGCCCAAGCGCCGACGGACCACGAATCCGTAATCTTCACAGTCGGGACGTAATCATGACCCTCCGCTCTGCACCGTTGCTGCCCGCACTCATCGCCTTGATTTGCGGGCCCGGCCTAGCGCAGGTCTGCCAGAACGCTCCCACGATTGCCGACTATATCCATTGCGAGATTCGTGTCAGGGAACACTCGACGGTCGAGGATTTCGTCTCCAAACAGGCCGCCGCCCCGGCGGCCGCCCTCAACGGCAACGCACTCGCGGATAGCGCCGCTGCCCCCGACCTCTTCGGCGCCAGCCTGAACCCCGCGCGCTTGGCGACTCGATCCCTCAGTCCAAACGCCGACGATTTCGCGGGTATCGTCAATCTCTACGGTCTCTATAGCCTCTGGCACGTCAATAATCCCTTCGACTACGAGACGTACCTGAATTCGAGTATGTGGCGCCGTTTCGCGCTGAGTGCCGACCATTCCACTGCCGTGGACAGTCGTTCGAGCGACCTTCCCGGCAATACCAATACATATATGGCCAAGGCCGTGGTTTACGGCTTTCGCGACATTGCGGCGACCGCTTCCCGGTTCGACAAACTCGCCCCGGAACTTGCTGGCGTATCCCACGACGTGGGAGAAATCGCGCGTCTGATCGCGGAGTATCTCTATCCGATCTATGGAAACGGGCAAACCCTCCTGGATTTTCAATCTCTGCTCAATGGACCAGGATTCCGCCATCTGGCCGCGCAATTCACCAGGGAAGACCTCCGGACCATCGGCGAGAAAATCGACCAATACAGCGCCCGAAACATCGCCTTCGACCAGGCGTTGGACCGAGCCGCCCATGCCATCCAGCAACGGCCCCAAATCGCCGTAGACTTTACTTCCCGCCTCAACTACAGCCATGGCGCCAACCTCTACCGCGGAGAGATCATCGCCGACAAATGGTTCAGCGGAGGAAAATGGAACTCCACTTCTAACCTCAGCTACGACTTCTCGAATGCTCGCACAGCCGCCACGAAGAACCGCGAGATTCTTCGAATCGTGGAAGCGGTTAGCGTTCCGGTCAAAACCTTCGGTTACTGGAAAGAAGAACCGATCATGCCGTCCCTTTCCGGCGAAGCCGATTATGGCACCAATGGCACCCCCATTTACCGCGCCCAGTTCAAGCTGACGCTGCCGCTCCGCCTTGGCTGGGCCGCCCCGCTCGCCGTGCAGTATACCAACCGGACCGCTGTTGGTCCCCGCGCGGACATCAAAGCATCAATCGGCCTCACTTTCGACCTGGCCAAAGGCATTATCGACGCCTCAACCCCCGAAGCGCTCCGCGTCAAGAACGCTCCAGGCCATTAAGCTCCGTAAAGCTCCGTCAAGCACCCCCGGCTTGGAGATGACATCGTCGTCTCGGCGTGCAGTTCGCAAGCCGGTCGAGGTGGCTGTAAAACCCGATTAAGTCAAAACCGATTCATGGTCAAAACTACTCACCCAGGCACGACAGCATCTCCGCGCTCGCTGATTCTGCGGAACTTAGGCCTGGAATTTTGCGCCGTTCAGCGTCTCGGGTGGCCTGCCCGATATAGAGTTCAAGGCCGACGAAAAAAGCTTAAATATTACTGCCCGTCAACGTTGGTTCGTATCGGCCTGTGATCGTTTTCCGCGGCTTGCCTGCCGCTGACTCTCACTCGCGGATGAGAGAAAGACCCCGAATAGCCCACCCTTATCCGTAGGCACAAGCGACGGCCGACTCCGGCCGATCTGGCTTACGCGAATGCAGGAATACGACGTAGCCCTGAAGTTGCTGTTGCAAGGTTCAGCAACGATCACCATGCGCGAGTTGACCGGCACGGCGATCGCGAAGTGGCTGGATGTCGAACTGCCAAAGGTGCAAAATCTGCGGCTGGACCTTCTCGGCCAGACGGTCGACGGCGATCTCATCCACCTGGAGTTGCAAAGTAGTAACGACGCGGCCATGCCGTTCCGGATGATCGAATACTGTCTCGGCGTAAAGCGCCTGTTCGGACAATTTCCGCGGCAGGTTCTGCTCTACGTGGGTGAAGCGCCCATGCGCATGGAGAGCGAGTTGCACGGCCCGGACTTGTCGTTCGAGTACCGCTTGATCGACATCCGCACCGTGAATGGCGACCGCCTGCTGGAGAGCGAGGACGTCGGCGATAATGTAATTGCGATCCTGGCGCAATTGCGGGACGATAAAGAGGCGGTCCACAAGATCGTGGAGCGGATCGCCGGCCTGGCGGCAGCGGAAAGGGAAACTGCCCTGGCCCAGTTGACGATCCTGGCCGGATTGCGGCACTTGTCGAAAACGGTGGAGCAGGAGACACGCAAAATGCCGATTGATTTGGATATTCGGGAACACGAGACGTTGGGGCCTTTGTTTATAGAAGCGGAACAGAAGGGCCGTCATGAAGGCGAACTGGCCGTCCTTCGCCGGCTGATTGCGAAGCGCTTCGGCGCGCTGCCAAAGTGGGCCGGCGAGAGACTGGCGGCAATGTCGGCGTCCGAGCTTGAAGATCTGAGTGAGCGAGTGCTGGACGCCAAGAACGTGGAAGAATTGCTGAAGTGAAGCCGACGCGTCGATAATGCCGCTCCACTCACACGCGCTTTAGCCGCAAACTGTTGGTCACTACCGTAACGCTGGACAGCGCCATGGCCGCCGACGCCAGCACCGGCGACAGCAGCCAGCCGGTGAACGGGTACAAGACACCTGCCGCGATGGGGATGCCGACGGTGTTGTAGGCGAACGCCCAGAAAAGGTTCTGCCGGATCACCCGCATGGTCTGCCGCGCCAGGTCGAGCGCATCGGCCACGCCGTTCAGATCGCCGCGCATCAGCGTGATGGACGCGGCCTCCTTGGCGATGTCGGTGCCGGTTCCGATGGCGATACCCACTTCGGCCTGCGCCAGCGCGGGCGCGTCGTTGATGCCGTCGCCTACCATGGCCACCTTCTTCCCGGCGGCCTGCAACTTCCGCACCTCGGCCACCTTGGCATCCGGCAGCACTTCGGCCAGTACGCGCTCAATGCCAACTTGGCGCGCGACGTTTTCGGCAGTGCGGCGATTGTCGCCCGTGATCATCCAGACTTCGAGGCCCATCTCAGCGAGACGCCGCACGGCAGCCGCGGCTTCCGGCTTCACGGTGTCGGCGATGCCGATTGCGCCCACAGGCTGGCCATCCACGGAAACCGCCACGGCGGTCTTCCCTTCCGCGGCGAGCCGCTCGATTTCGGGCAACTCAAGCGGACCACTGGAACTGCCCACCGTTATGTTGCGGCCATCCACCCGCGCTGCGACGCCGTGCCCCGCAACCGCGCGGAAGCCGGCGGGATCCTCCAGCGCGATCGCCAGCGCTTGAGCATGCTCGACGATCGCCCGTCCCACAGGATGCTCGGAGTAGCGCTCGGCCGATGCCGCCATGCGCAGCACTTCAGACGCTGCGTACTCGTGCAGTGGCATCACATCCGTCACGCGCGGTTGGCCGTGCGTGATCGTGCCGGTCTTATCCAGGATGACAGTGTCGATCCGGTACGCAGCCTCCAGCGCCGCGCCGCCCTTGATCAGGATGCCGCGCTCGGCGCCGCGCCCCGTGCCTACCATGATCGCGGTGGGCGTGGCTAAGCCCAGCGCGCAGGGGCAGGCGATGATCAACACGGCCACGAATCTCTCCAGCGCGAACGGGAACGGCCGAAACGCGAGCCACACCAGGAACGTCACCACGGCGATGGCCAGCACGCCTACGGTAAAGTAGCCGCTCACCACATCCGCCAGACGCGCCACGGGCGCGCGCGAGCCTTGCGCCTGCCGCACCAGCTCGATCATCTGCTGCAGCGCCGTGGCCCGCCCCACCTTGCGCGCTTCAAATCGCAGGCTTCCGGAACGATTGATGGTGCCGCCATAAACCGCGTCGCCGGTCTTCTTATCCACCGGCATGCTTTCGCCCGTCAGCATAGATTCGTCGACAGCCGAATCTCCTTCGCGTACCACGCCATCCACCGGGATCTTCTCGCCGGGACGCACCACCACCATGTCGCCCACGCGCACCTGTTCGATGGGGACATCGTGCTCGGCGCCGTCGCGCACCACGCGCGCGGTCTTCGGCTGCAGTTCGCGCAAATGACGGATCGCCTCCGAGGCTTTTCCGCGGGCGCGCGCCTCCAGCACCCGCCCAAACAGAATCAGTGTAATGATCGCGGCGGCGGCTTCGTAATACACCTCATGTCCGCCGCGCACCGTCACCACTAACGAATCCAGAAATGCGGCGCCAGTCCCCAGCGCGATCAGCGTGTTCATGTTCGCTGACCGATGCCGTAGCGCGGTCCAGGCGCCCTGGTAAAAAGGCGCGCCCGCATAGAAGACCACCGGGGTAGTGAGCGCGAGTTGGATCCAGCTCGTCGCGGCGAGATGCATTAGCCCCGGCCACATGCCCAGCACCACCACCGGAGCCGTAAAGGCCGCCGCCAGCCACAGCCTTCGCTTCAGCGCGGCGTATTCGCGCTCGCGCGCCTGTTCCTCGACGTCCTCACCGGCGTCTTCACCGGCCAGGGGCTGCGGCACTCCATAGCCCAGCTCTTCGATGGCATCCACCAGGTTGCGCACGGCCGTGCGCGCCGGATCGAACTCCACCGTGGCGGTGGACGTCGCGAAGTTCACATGCGCGCTGGTGACGCCCGCCGTGGCCGCGAGCTGATTCTCAATGCTCCGCGCACAGGCGGCGCAGGACATCCCGGAAACGGGCAAGTCCACGCGCTCGGCCGTCGCTGTACTCATTGCTGCACGGTGTAGCCGAGCTGCTCGATAGCATGCAGCAGGTCGGGCACCTTGGTGCGGTCGGCGTCGAACTCGACCGTCGCCGTACCCCCCGCCAGGTCCACGCGGGCGCTGGACACACCGGGGCTGGTCGACAGCTTCCGCTCCACGCTGCGGGCGCAATTGCCGCACGTCATGCCATTCACGGGAATTTTGACGGTTTGCAAACTCATACTTTAATGATGCCTCAGCGCGGCAGGAGGTAGCGTTGCGGTTGCGGAAAAAGGGACCATGTGTTCCTTCCGCTGCCGTCCGATGTCTTCGTGGAGTCTGGCCACCGGAAACGGTCTTCCATGGGCCGGAAAGATGGTGCGTGCCCCACTGGCCGCCAGTTTCCGCCAGCTCTCGTAATACGCGTCCAGATCGTTCATGCTGATGACGCAATGCTTCGTGCCCGCCCAACGGAGGAAATCCGCCGCGGCGTCGCCGGCAATAGCATCCCCGTCACCGAATACCAGCGAGATGGAGTCGCGCGTGTGACCCGGAGTAGAGATGATCTTGCCGTCAAGATCGATTCCGATATCGCGCAACGTGCAGTCACCATCGATCGCGAGATCTCCGCGCCGAAACGGGCAGGGTGGAAATGTATGGGTCCACCGCTTGTCGAACCTCCCCTTTAGCGAAAGAAGAAAACCGACACGCCGGTTGACGTACCCGGCTCCGGCCACATTCAGATGCTTCCCCAACGCCAGCCCTTCCGCGGCCAAGCGGGATGCGACCAGCACAATCGCGGGATTTTTGGCGAGTAGCCGGGCCGCCAAACCTGCGTGATCGTCGTGTGCATGGGTCAAGATCAGATGGCTGATATCTTTCACCCGGACTCGATGGTTCGCCAGCTCTTGTGTGAAGCGATCCCATTCGTATTCGTAGCCGGTATCCACCAGCAGATGCGAGGTTCCATGCGGAACCAGAAAACAGTTGGTGAGCTTCAGCTTGATGGCAATCAGATGCATTGAACCCTATACGCTAATGATGCACCACATCAAAAATGATGCAACCTACACACGTTCAGACCGCGCCGAGTCCCGGCCGGCGAAGCGCGGAGGTATCCATCATGCCGTCGCGCACTTTGAAGATGCCGGGGAACTTGTCCTCCCACGGTTTGTTCGCCGCCGGCACGTATTCGCGCGCGTTGGCTTCGATCGCAGCCACTCCCGGAATGTGCGCCGCGAGGCCGGCCGAATGGATCAGCGACGCGCCAGGACAGGTCAAATCCTGAACGCACAGAAACATCTTATGCTTCTCGGCCGCCGCGGCCATTAGCAGCACCTGGCTCTGCCCCTTACAGGCTTTGAGCGCCGCGCCCGAATAGCCCATCTCCCGGGCCAGCATCAGGCTCTCGATATCGGTGAGCGACTCATCGATCACCACCGGCCGCAGCTTGGCCGCGGCATGCATCACGTTCGCGCGATCCGCCTTCAGATCGCGCGCGGTGGGCTGCTCCACGTATTGTATGCGCGCGAAGCCGGCCGCGGTCCGCTCCTCGAGACGGCGCAGGAATTCCAGCAGGTACTCCACGTTGGGACACTGCTCGTTGAAATCGAGGGAATAGAACCACTCCGCGACGCCGCGTTCCCGCTCGGTTTCCGTGGTTGCCCGGTCGATGTCGATCACGCGCGCGAGGTCCCACGCGAGATCGTTGCCCGCCAGCTTGATCTTGATGCGGCGCAGTCCGTTGTAGCGGATCCACTCGGGAAGCGTTTCCGGCAGCCCGTCGGCGATGCGGGTGTGTATGTCGGATGCCACAATCGGGTCCGAGGCGCCCACGGAATGGTACAAGGCCATGCGTGGCGCGGGCTGCGGCAGCACGTAACGGCTCAGGTATTCGCCCTTATAATCCGCGCCCAGGTAGTGCGAAAGATCGTAGGGCATGCAGTCGCTGCCGTAAGTCAGATAACAGCTCAGGCCCAGCGCCTTGCCGTAGGCGTCGTGGATCGCCGCGTCGAAGGGGCTGGCGGTCACCAGCGTGCACAGCTTCGGAATCGGTTCGGCCAAATGCAGTTCTTGGGAAACCGCGGCGGCGGCGGCGAGATAGGCGGGCTCCAGCGCGCAGTTGATATCCACCGGGTGGCCGGCATCGCGATAGCCGCCGGTGATGCCGGCGATGCGCGCCGCCAGGGCCTTCATGGCGCCGAGGGTCGTATCATACGACATCGTCTTCGACGGGAAGGACCAGGCGTTGCCCATGGTCATCGACCCGAAGCCGCGCACCACATCGCCGGCGCCGGTGCGGACCATACAATCGACGTTCAGCAGCGTGACGCGGTCCACCGTTTGCGCGCCGAAGCGGTAAGGCGTACGGTAGCGGAAGTCTTCGTACGAGAACCGGACTTCTTCGATGCGCACGCGCACGCGCGCCGCCGCGCCGCGCGAGATGCCGAAAGCGGCGGGCGCCAAAGCAGCCGAGCGGAGAAATTCGCGGCGGTTCATATCCGACCCTGCCATGGTATCCTGTTCGTCAACGGGATGCACGCGAAGGTGATGGTCTGGTTCGCTTTTGCGCTGGTGCTCGCCAGACTCCAGTGCGCGGGGTTCTGCGCAGAACCGAACTCCGGCAGCTCCTCTCCTTGTCATCGGCACCACTCCGATTCCCGGAACCAAAGGCCCGCGCCGTGTTCGCATTGCGTAGTTGCGGGCCAGGTGCCTCTGGCCCCGGCAGCGCATCTGGCGGCGCCAGTACTCGATGCCGGCGGCGTTGACGTTCCTGCGCCCGCAATTCTCCCTTGTCTATCTCGCGCGCGTGCGCGAAACCTGCCTGCTCCATCTCCACCTGGTTTGATCGGCCTTTCGTCGACACTTCTCCGCATCTGAACCGCTCCCTGACGGTCGCGGCTCGGTAGCCCGCGGCTCGGCAGGCCGCGGCTTGGTAATGGTGTGAGGAGAGTCATGATTTGGGAGAAGAGAGTTCGTCTTAGTTGCGCAGTAACTGCCATCGTGTGCGCCGTTGGTCCATTGGCTGCCCAGGACCCGGGCGTGTTTCTCATGGGCCTCGCTTCGGGCACATCCGCGAATTCCGCGTCATGGCCGATGCCCATGCTGATGACGCAGTCCGGAGAATGGAACGCCATGTTCATGGGAGTCGCGTTCGTGTCCGATATCCAGCAGTCGGGACCGCGCGGCGGCGACAAGCTCTACTCCACCAACTGGTTCATGGCATCCGCCGAGCGCCGCGCGGGCGCCAAGGGCGCGTTCGAAGCGCAACTGATGCTCAGCCTGGAACCCGCTACGATTACCGATCGCCGCTATCCGCTGCTGTTTCAGACTGGCGAGACGGCGTACGGTCTGCCGCTGACAGACGCACAGCATCCGCATAATCTCATCATGGCGCTGGGATTTCACTACGCGTATCGACTCGGCGCAGACACCATCCTGGATGCCTATGCCGCGCCCGTGGGCGACCCGGCGCTGGGCCCCACCGCCTTTCCGCATCGCGCCTCGGCCGCGGAACTGCCCGAAGCGCCCATCTCGCACCATTGGCAGGATTCCACGCACATCGCCGACGACGTGGTGACGCTGGGAATTTCGCACAAGAAGATCAAGCTGGAAGCGAGCGGCTTCCATGGCGCCGAACCAGGCGAGAACCGCTGGACTGTACAGGCCGGCCCGATCGACTCGTGGTCCGCGCGCCTGTGGTTCTTCCCCGCGGAGAATTGGGCGGCCCAGTTTTCGGCCGGCAGGATCGCGCACCTCGAAGCGCTACAGCCCGGAGACCAGGTGCGTGTGACCGCGTCGCTCGCCTACACCAAGCCGATGCCCGGCGGAGGGTGGTCGTCGAGCCTGATTTGGGGCCGTAACCACTCGACCGCCACGTTCCGCAACCTGAACTCATACCTTGCGGAATCCGTGCTGCCGATTCGCCGCAAGAACTGGATCACGGCGCGATGCGAACTGGTCGATAAGGATGAGCTGTTCAGCGGTCAGCCGGACATCGAACAACAGCTCGACATCCTTTACGGAAGCACTTTCCGGATCGGCGCCTACACCGTCGGCTACACGCGCGACATCGGCTTGTTTCGGCACATTCAAACCGGGGTGGGCGCCAACTTCACGGCCTACTCGCTCCCCGACGCGATCAAGCCTTATTACGGCAACCATCCGGTGGGCGGCAATATCTTCATGCGTTTCCGGCTCAGGGCGGCTCCGTAGTTTTCGACATTACCCTCATCGTCAGTGGAAGGGGGATACTCAGCGCAACGCCCTTTCTTGATTTAACGATGACATGACGCGTTCGGCAATCTACTGGGCATTTTGCGCAAGTGATTGAAATGGAAGGCAAAAAAATCTGGGTCGCGTGGCGACTGACTTGCAGAACTGGTCGGGGAGGGCCTTGACATGCGGATACGGCTAATGAAACCGGTCGTTTCTGAGGGCGAAGTGGCGACCGGAAAAGGCGCACCCGCGCTGTAACAAAGATCACTGCGAAAGCCAAGTCAAGAAACTCAAACCGGCCGCTAGTCAACTGAGCCCACAAGCCCCCCGGTCAGCGCAAGTTTCATGCACTACCCGCGGTTGACGGACCCTTGCGGCGGGTGCTAAGCTATCTGGCTTAAAGCTGCATCTTTTCCAGGCCTTTCTCAGTCAATCCAAAATGGAAGCAACCTTGCACGCCTTAAGTGGGATTTTGCTGCGGGCGATCCCTACTTTTCTGCTCGTGATCTTCCTGAACTTCTATCTGAAGTACATGTTCTTCAGGCCCCTCGACAAGGTGATGCACGCCCGCTATGAAGCCACCGAAGGCGCCCGCCTGCGCGCCGCCGAGAGCCTGGAAAAGGCCGCCGCCAGGACCACCGAGTACGAAGCGGCCATGCGCGCCGCGCGCGCGGAAGTGTACCAGACGCAGGAGCAGTTGCATCGCCGCTTGCAGGAAGAGCACGCCGCCCAGTTGCAAGCGGCCCGCGAGCAGGCCGAGGCCGCCGTGCGCGATGCCAAAGCGCAACTCGCCACAGAAATCGAGCGAGCCAAGACGGACCTCGCCGCCGAGAGCGATGCGCTGGCCAGCCAGATCGCCGACGCCATTCTCAAGCAGGGTGCGGTGGCATGAAGGGCCTGGCGGGTTGCAGCATTGCCGCGCTGGTTCTGCTGCTATTCATGAACTTGCCGGCCCGCGCTCAGAAGCACGAAAGTGAAGCGCAAAAAGCTGCCGAATCGCCGGGCGAGACCGAGCACGGCCCCAGCATCTTTTGGGATTGGGCCAACTTCCTGCTGTTGGCCGGCGGTTTGGGTTACGTGATCAAGAAGAACGCCGGCCCCTACTTCGCTCAACGGTCGTTGGAAATTCGCAAAGGCATGGCCGAGGCCGAAGCCGCGCGCGCGGCTTCCGACGCCAAAGTTGCGGAAGTGGATCGCCGCCTCGCCAATCTTCAAACCGAAATCGAGGCGTTGCGCCGTGGCGCGCAACAGGAAGCCGAGGAGGACGCACAGCGCGTCCGGCACGAAGCCGCGGCCGAAATGGCCAAAGTGCAATCGCACGTCGCCGAGGAGATCGCCGCGGCCGCCAAGTCGGCGACTCTGGATCTCCGCCGCCACTCCGCCGAACTGGCGCTGGGCCTGGCCGAACAGAAGATCGCCGCGCGCCTGTCGCCGGAAATGCAGAACCGCCTGGTCGGACGTTTTGTGGCGAGCATGGCGCATGCCCCTTCCGGCATCGGTCGTAATTAGAATATGACGCACTCCGCCCTCGCCTCCCGATACGCCAGCGCCCTGGTGGATGTGGCCATAGGTTCCAAGCCAGCGCTGGACCCGCACCAGTTGCTGGGCGAGCTACGCGGTTTCGAGGAGGTGCTGGCTGGATCGGCGGAGCTGCGCACCGCGCTCACTTCGCCCTCCGTGCCGCCCGCCCGCAAGCGCGCGGTGGTGGGGGGCATCGGCGCGAAGCTGGGCGTCTCGCGCGTGGCGCGCAACTTTTTGTTCGTGCTCACGGATCATCGCCGCATCGCGATGCTCACCGAAGTTCTGGAAGCGTTCGACCTGCTGTCGGACGAGCGCCTGGGCTTCACCCGCGCCGACGTCAGCTCGGCCCGGGAACTGGATCAGCGGCAGCGCGACGCCGTGTCGCACGCATTGGAGCGGCTCACCGGAAAGAAGGTGCGCATGCGCTACGCGGTAGATCGCGAGCTGCTCGGCGGGTTGGTGGCCCGCATCGGTTCCACCGTTTACGACGGCTCCGTGCGGGGCCAACTGCATGCGCTGGGCAAGCGCCTGGCCTCGGAGTAACAGAATTAAGGAACCACAGATAGACACAGATGCACACAGATAAGAACAAAGCAAAATGGAACCGCCGATGCACGCGGATGCACGCCGATGAGAACCAGAATTATCGGCGTGAATCGGCGTTTATCGGCGGTTGCTTCGGTTTTATCCGTGTCCATCTGTGTCCATCTGTGGTTCGAAGTTAGAGGTTTGAATGGCTCAGATTCGAGCGGACGAAATTACCACTCTCCTCCGTCAGGAGATTGAAAACTACGAGGGAGCGATCGACGTCTCCGAAACCGGATCGGTGATCTCGGTGGGCGATGGCATCGCCCGTATCCACGGCCTCGAAAAGGTGATGGCCGGCGAGTTGATCGAGTTTCCGCATGACGTCGCGGGCATCGCCATGAACCTGGAGGAAGACCAGGTGGGCGCCGTGCTGTTGGGGGAAGCTCACGAGATTAAGGAAGGCGACGAAGTGCGGCGCACCGGCCGCATCATGTCCGTGCCGGTGGGCGAGGCGATGATCGGCCGCGTGGTCGACGCTCTGGGCAAGCCCATCGACGACAAGGGACCGATCATCACAACGCAGTTCAACGCCATCGAGCGGCTGGCGCCCGGCGTGGTCGACCGGCGGCCGGTCAAGGAGCCGCTGCAGACCGGCATCAAGGCGATCGACGCCATGATCCCTATCGGCCGCGGCCAGCGCGAATTGATCATTGGCGACCGGCAGACCGGCAAGACCGCCATCGCGCTGGACACCATCATCAATCAGAAGGGCGGCGACGTCATCTGCATTTACGTGGCGATCGGCCAGAAGCGCTCCACGGTGGCCCAGGTGGTGAAGACGCTCTCCGATGCGGGCGCCATGGAATACACCATCGTGGTGCTGGCTTCCGCTTCCGATCCGGCGCCTATGCAGTACATCGCGCCCTACGCCGGCTGCGCCATGGGCGAGTACTTCCGCGATACCAAGCGGCATGCGTTGTGCGTCTACGACGACCTTTCCAAGCACGCCGCGGCCTATCGCGAGATCTCGCTGCTGCTGCGCCGCCCGCCCGGCCGCGAAGCGTATCCGGGCGATGTGTTCTATCTGCACAGCCGTCTGCTGGAGCGCGCCGCCAAGCTCAACGACGAGAACGGCGGCGGCTCGCTGACCGCGCTGCCGTTCATCGAAACGCAGGCTGGCGACGTCTCGGCCTACATCCCGACCAACGTCATCTCCATCACGGATGGCCAGATCTACCTGATCGCCGATCTGTTCAACTCCAACATCCGGCCGGCCATCGACGTAGGCATCTCCGTGAGCCGCGTGGGAGGCAGCGCGCAGATCAAGGCCATGCGGCAGGTGGCCGGCACGCTGCGCCTGGACATGGCGCAGTTCCGCGACCTGGCGGCGTTTGCGCAGTTCGGGTCCGACCTGGACAAAGCTTCTCTCGCGCAGATCAATCGCGGCAAGCACCTGATCGAAGTCCTGAAGCAGGGCCAGTTCCAGCCGCTGCCCATAGAAAAGCAGGTGCTCATCATCTTCGCCGGCACACAGGGATATCTGGACGATCTGCCCGTGGAGCAGGTTCGCAAGTTTGAAGCGGAACTGTACCGCTTCGTGGACAACGCGCATCGCGCGCTGTTGGCCAAGATCGTCGAGAAGAAAATCCTGGACGACGCTCTCCGCGCGGAAATTGCCGCGGTGATCAAGGAATTCAAGGACCGCTTCGTCGCCGAGCAGCCCGCGGCCACCGCGCATGCCTAGCCTGATCGATATTCGCCGGCGCATCAAATCGGTGCGCAACACGCAGCAGATCACCAAGGCCATGAAGATGGTCTCGGCCGCCAAGCTGCGCCGCGCCCAGGATCGCGTGATCGCCTCCCGCCCGTACGGCGCCGCTCTGCGCAGCCTGCTGGCCGATTTGGCCGCCGCGGCCGGAGCGGATGAGCGCGTCGCCGCGAACCCGCTGCTGGCGCGCCGCACCGAGCAGCACGTGCAACTGGTCCTGGTCACCTCCGACAAAGGACTGGCCGGGGCATTCAATGCCAACCTGATCAAAGCCGCACAGCGCTTCGCCGAAGAGCACAAGCCCGCCACTACCGAGTTCCTGTTGATCGGACGCAAGGGCCGCGACTTCTTCCGCAAGCGCGCCGTACCCATCACCGGCGAGTACCTCGGTATGGCCAAGGTGCAGCATGAAGACGCGGTGGCAATGGCGCAGAAGCTGGTGGAACGATTCCGCAACGAAGAGATCGATGCGGTCTACCTGCTGTACAACGAATTCAAATCGGTGATGGCGCAGAGGGTCGCGTTCGCGCAGGTGCTGCCGATGGAGTTGCCCAAGCAAGCCGAACCGGTGGACTTCATCTTCGAGACGCCGGCGGTGGAGATGCTGGCGAGCCTGCTGCCGCGCTACGTGGAAATCGAACTGTACCGCGCGCTGGTGGAATCGGCCGCCGCCGAGCACGCCGCGCGCATGACCGCCATGGACGCGGCCACCTCCAACGCATCGGAAATGATCGACAACCTGACGCTGTACATGAACCGCGTGCGCCAGGCCAGCATCACCAAGGAGATTATAGAAGTAGTCAGCGGCGCCGCCGCCGCGGAGTAACACAAGAACTAGAAACCACAGATGGACACAGATGCACACAGATAAAAGCAAAACCCACGCCACGGTTCTTCCCGGTTTTATCTGTGTTTATCTGTGTTTATCTGTGGTTCCGTTTTGAGGTTTTGATGAACAACGGTAACGCAATCGGCAAAGTCGTCCAGGTAGCCGGCCCCGCGGTGGACTGCCAGTTTCCCGAGGGCCAGATTCCTTTAGTCTATACGGCCATCCGCATCACCAGCGAGGGCTTCGACGTCCCCACGCCCATCGATATCATCTGCGAGGTGGAACAGCATATCGGCGAAGGCCGCGTGCGCACCATCGCGCTGCAGCCTACCGAAGGCCTGGTGCGCGGCATGCACGCGATAAACCTCGGCCATCCGGTGATGGTGCCTGTCGGCAACGAGACCCTGGGCCGCGTGATGAACGTGATCGGCGAGCCTGTCGACAAGATGGGCCCGATTAACGCCAAGAAGCTGTATCCCATCCATCGCCCCGCGCCTTCGTTCGACGAGCAGTCTACGCGCCAGGAGATGTTCGAGACCGGCATCAAGGTCATCGACCTGATCGAGCCTTACCTGCGCGGCGGCAAGATCGGCCTGTTCGGCGGCGCGGGCGTGGGTAAGACCGTCATCATTCAGGAACTGATTCACAACATCGCCATGAAGCATGGCGGCGTTTCGGTCTTCTCCGGCGTGGGCGAGCGCACCCGCGAAGGCAACGACCTGTGGCTCGAAATGCAGGAATCCGGCATCGTGGACCCGCACGATTACACGAAATCCAAGGTGGCGCTGGTCTATGGCCAGATGACCGAACCGCCCGGGGCGCGCCTGCGGGTGGGCCTGACCGGCCTGACTGTCGCCGAGTATTTCCGCGACGAACAGAACCAGGACGTGCTGCTGTTCATCGACAACATATTCCGCTTCACGCAAGCTGGATCGGAAGTTTCGGCGCTGCTGGGACGCATGCCTTCCGCCGTCGGATATCAGCCGAATCTGGCCAGCGAGATGGGCGAGTTGCAGGAGCGCATTACCTCTACGAAGACCGGCTCCATCACCTCGGTGCAAGCGATCTACGTGCCCGCCGACGACTACACCGATCCCGCACCGGCTACGGCTTTCGCGCACCTGGACGCTACTACGAATCTTTCCCGCGCGATCTCCGAATTGGGCATCTATCCGGCCGTGGACCCGCTGGCTTCCACCTCGCGCATCCTCGATCCACGCATTATCGGTGACGAGCACTACGATTGCGCGCAGAGCGTGAAGGGCGTGCTACAGCGTTACAAAGACCTGCAAGACATCATCGCCATCCTGGGCATCGACGAGTTGTCGGACGAAGACAAGCTGACCGTGTCGCGCGCGCGCAAGATCCAGCGCTTCCTCTCGCAGCCCTTCAACGTGGCCGAGCAGTTCACCGGC
>Ga0181536_10000979_pt1 | contig 33992 bp, 29 predicted proteins | sample PEATcosm2014_Bin_41_FD_121105 | JGI IMG/M metagenome (GOLD analysis project Ga0181536, IMG submission 121105) | Peatland microbial communities from MTU Mesocosm Facility, Houghton, MI, USA - PEATcosm2014_Bin17_60_metaG | ecosystem: Environmental > Terrestrial > Soil > Wetlands > Peat | place...
GAACGGTCAACTCAAACAAGTCGTAATGAATGGAAAAGAGGAGCTCAAATCACAGAATTACCGCGAAGCGGTTTAGTTCAATGATACTTTTCATATTTGTGGAGGATCGTCATACTCCCGCCACATACACCACATTTGGCTATGCCGCTCAAGAGATTACTGTAAACCGTGCCTTTTCGACCAGCACCAGCTTTACCAAACGAGCGGCTTGCAATAGCCGCTCTTGCTCGATTGGCGAGCGTTTGATCGACAATGACGGGATAATACCGTTCGATTTTCTCACCTGGAATGCGGTTCTTGCCATCCTTCGATTTTGTGTGTGTGTGAAGGGCTCCGAGCGGCGCATCTGATATAATGATTTCACGAATACGACTCTTGTTCCAACCCGCCGTCTTCCTATCACCACTCAACGGCGGATAATTACCTGTCTTCATCCACTCAGCTTGCAATCGCTTAGCGACGGTGTAGCACCCCATGCCAGCAGCTACGTCATGAAAAATCCGAAGAACAGTTTTTGCACCCTCTCGATTGGCAACAAGTTTGCCGTCAATCAAATCAACCCATGCTGGACGAATCGGCGTTAGAACGTGCCCGTCCTTCGCTCGCCTACGCTTGCTCGCCCATGCTTCGGATACACGACCGGACTTCAAGGAGCTTTCAGCATTTGCAGCGATCATCAACGCAAGCGAGTGAAACAAACGATACGGCTGTGCGTCAACTGACGCTTCATCGTGGATCAATCCATCTTTCAGAGTGACCAGTTTGATACCGGCGAGAATGATCTCGGAAAATTGGTTGAGCGCACGCAATGGCGACTCTCGGCTCAATCGATCCATCGCTTCCACGATCAGAACAGTTCCACGGGGTATCCTGCCTGTCCTCACCGCCTCCAAGAAACCGCTCAGCGCACCGCTGGTGCGGTTGAGACCTCGGAAGGCCGACAGGCCCATGTCCGACAGCTTATCGCCCTCAAGCAGGCTCAGGCCGTGCTTGTCGGCATAATCCTGTGCCGCCTTAAGCTGGCGTTCTTCGCTCTGACCCAGAGCTTGGGCCGGAGTGGAAAATCTCAAATATGAGATAGCTCTTGTCGTCATTGGGCAACGCTAGGTAATTGGCGTGATTATGTCAATAATGATGCCTGAAAATGCGTGCTTGACTCGTCCGATAAGCGAACTAAGTTGCTGATTAGAAGGGAAGAATAATTGGCGTGACTCTCAACATGGTCATGCCGCCCAATCTCCCGCAATCCGGCCAGCAGCTGCCTCTCATGGACCCGGACCAGGGCCTCATCAGTGCCGCGATGTCCCTGGGCTCGGGCACGCCATGGACCGTATTGCTGGTCTGGTCGCGGCCCAACTGGCGGCAGAACTCCACCGCTCCGGGCACTCTGCTCAGCGTCGGCGGCACCGAAGTGCTGACCGCCGACAACAGTGCCGGCACCGGCCAGTTGATCCTGTTTCCCGGCGCCCAGCAAACCGTGCTGACCAGCACGCTGACCCGCCGGCACACCCACGCCGTGATCCTGCGCAACACGCCCGGCGTCGGCGTCGATGTCTGGCTGGACTCAACCTGGGCCGCCACCGCCGTACCCAATGCGCTGGCCGCATCCGTCAGCGAGCCGCTGCTGTTCCTGCACAACGGCGCCAGCAATGGCGGGGCCGAGTGCTGGTTCCACGAAGCCGCCGTGTGGGGGGAGGCACTCGGCACCACCGGCATCGCCGACATTCAGTCGTACGAGGCGCGATGGACCCTTGGGGCGCGCAAGGGCATCCAGATCATGGTGTCCGGCCAGTCCAACGCCGGCAACGGGTTGAACGATGGTGCGTGGCATTTGCTGGCCCAAGGAGTGGCGTGGCATTTGGGGGCGTTGGGGTTTGGGGTGGTTGGCTGCTATTCCAGCCCGCCGGCGGCCACCTGTATCCATGGCGAGGGCATCTATCCGGTCGCGGGTCCGGGCCTGAGCGGCTCGTTCCTCAACGATCCCGGCGACGGCAGCGATCCGTCCACCTGGGCGCTCGGGACCGATGGGCTGGCGGTACAAACCTGGCTGGAGTCCAACACCGCGCCGGAAGATGCCGCCGACATCGCCGCGATCCTGTGGCCGTGGTCGGAGGACGACAGCTGCCGGCAATACAGCGAAAAAGCGACCTATGAGGCCGCCGCGCGCCGTCTGCTGTCGTTGGAACGCGGCGTGCTGTCCCCCCCGGCCGCGAGCCTGCCGCACGTCTGGTGGTCGGCGATCCCGTTCGATTACAACAGCAACGACCCCGGCACCCAGATGCAGCGTGAGGTCGTGGCGGACATGGCGGACGATCCGACGCAGAACGTGACGGTGGTGTTGCCGCAGACGTCCGACAGCCTGCCGCGCGGTATTGGCGGGCCAGCCCTGGTTTATGATCCAACCACCGGGATCTGGAGCGGCGGTGACCCGCTGCATCGCGACATACCGGACAATCAGCGCTTCGGCATGTTGGCCGCGCCGCTGGTCGCGCGGGCCATCCTGGCCTGCGAGGGCGGCGATACAATGTCGTCCATTCCGGGCGGCGTTCCCGCCGCCGGAGGGCCGGTCGTGACCCATGTCTACCGGCAGTCCAACACGAGCCTGATCGTAACGGTGCAACATGATTGTGGGACGGATTTGATCGTGCCCGCCACGCAGGCGGCGGTTGGCGCGGGATGGGCGGTGATGGACGGCGGCTCGGTGGCGTCGCCCGGGACGATCGTCACGGCGACCGCGTGCGCGCGGCTCAACGTGACGCAACTGCGGATCACGCTGGCTCAGGCCCTGGTCAACGCCAGCGCGGCGTGCCGGCTGTTTTATCCGTATGGCACCGGGATGATGGGGCGCGGGAATTCGGTCACCGACAATTTGTCGCTGGTGACGCCGCCAGCGGGGTGGAACATCGCGGGCGATCTTGGGGCTGGCTGGAGTCTCAATATGCCGGTGCACGTGCCGATGGCGACGGCGTCGGGGGTCGTGTTGAGCGATACGCCGGAGTAAGCGTCAGGGCGATGCCCCGGCGCCAATTGCCTCCGCGCCCATCCGGCGCGACACTCCCCGCACCAAGGCGGGGAGAGCCGACCGATGAGCGAGACCAGACTGCGCAACGCCGATATCGACGCCGCGCTGAACGAGGCGAAGGAAGTCTATGTCGCCCAAAACCCGAAAAGCCTCGCCCGCTACGTCGAAGCGACCGCCGTCATGCCCGGCGGCAACACCCGCACGGTGCTGCACTACGCGCCCTTCCCGTTGGCGATGGAGCGCGCCGCGGGCTGCCGGCTGTGGGACCTGGATGGGCACGAATTCGTTGACTTCCTTGGCGAATACACGGCGGGCATTTTCGGCCACTCGCACCCCGTGATTCGGGCCGCGTTGAACCAGGCGCTGGACGGGGGGATCAACTACGGGGCCTCCAACATCGTCGAGGCGCGGTTCGCCCGCGCGGTGTGCGAGCGGTTCGGCCTGGACCGCGTGCGGTTCACCAACTCGGGCACCGAGGCCAATCTGCTGGCGATCTCTCTGGCGCGGATTTTCACCCGGCGGAAGAAGGTCATGGTGTTCGACGGCGGCTATCACGGCGCGGTGTTCGGGTTCGCCGGCGGTGGTTCGCCGATCAACGTGCCGTTCGAGTATGTGGTCGCATCGTATAACGATCTGGCAACGACACGCGCGCTGATCCAGGCGAACGCGGCCGATCTCGCCGTGGTGATCCTGGAACCGATGATCGGCAGCGGCGGCTGCATCGCCGCCGAGCCCGCGTTCCTCTCGATGTTGCGCGAGGAAACGCGCCACGCCGGCGCGCTGCTGATCCTGGACGAGGTGATGACATCGCGCCTGTCGCCCGGCGGGTTGCAGGCGGTGCATGGCATCAAACCGGATCTGACGACATTCGGCAAATATATCGGCGGCGGTATGTCGTTCGGTGCCTTTGGCGGCCGCGGCGACATCATGGATCTGTTCGATCCGCGGCGCCCGGACGCTCTGCCGCACGCGGGCACGTTCAACAACAATGTGCTGACGATGAATGCCGGGCTGGTCGGATTGACGGAGATTTATACGCCGGAGGCCGCGAGGGCACTGAACGCCCGCGGTGACGCGCTACGGGAACGGTTGAATGGTTTGTGCCGGGCGGCGGACGCGCCGGTGCGATTTACCGGGATCGGGTCGATGCTCGCGGTGCATACCACGCGTGGTCCGATCCGTTCGCCCGCCGACGCCGCCAAAAGCGACGCCAAATTGAAGGAGCTGTTCTTTTTCGATATGCTGGCGCAAGGGATCTGGCTGGCACGGCGGGGCATGATGACGCTGTGCCTGCCGATCGGCGATGCGGAGTGCGACAAATTCGCAGGCGCGGTCGAGGAGTTTCTGTCGTCGCGCCGCGCGCTGATGGGGTGATGGCCGGTTTCGCCTCAGGACTCCAGCATCCGCCGCAGCAATTCCACACCCTCGGCGAAATCGCCATCCGCCTGCATCAGTTCATTCACCCGACTGACCGCGTGCATCACCGTCGTGTGATCGCGGTTGCCGAATTTGCGCCCGATCTCCGGCAGGCTGCGCGTCGTGAGTTGCTTCGACAAATACATCGCCACCTGGCGCGGCCGCGCGACGGCCCGGGCCCGCCGCGCCGAGGTCATCTCGGTCTGTCGAATGTTGTAGTGCTCGGAGACCTTTTTCTGGATTTCCTCGATCGTCACCTTGCGGTCGTGCGCGCGCAGGATGTCGTGCAACACCTCCTGCGTGGTTTCCAGCGTGATGACGCGGCCGAACAAATTCGCGTGCGCGACCAGACGGTTCAGCGCGCCCTCGAGTTCCCGCACATTCGACGTGATCTTGTGGGCGAGGAACTCCAGCACTTTGGGCGGCACCGGCACGCCGGCGCGCGCCGCCTTGGACTCCAAAATCGAAATCCGCAACTCGAAGGTCGTCGAATGCAAATCCGCGACCATGCCGCAGCCGAGCCGCGTGCGCAGACGGTTGTCGAGCGCGGTCAAATCGGACGGCGACTTGTCCGCCGAGATGACGATCTGTTTCCCCGCCTCCACCAGATAGTTGAAGGTGTGGAAAAACTCCTCCTGCGTGTTGTCCTTGCCGATCAGGAATTGCAGGTCGTCGACCATCAGCACGTCGACGCCGCGCAGCTGTTCCTTGAACTGGATCGTCTGGTGGCCGCGGATGGCGGCGATGAAGCGATACATGAACTTCTCGGCGGAAAGATAAGCCACCGACACGGGTTTTCCGTTCGCTCCGCCGCGCTCGGTCAGTTCCCAGGCGATCGCGTGCATCAGATGGGTCTTGCCGAGGCCAACGCCGCCGTACAAAAACAGCGGGTTGAAGCCGTGGCAGGCGGGTTGCTCGGCGACGCGGCGGGCACAGGCATGCGCCACCTCGTTCGGCTTGCCGACAACGAACGCATCGAACGTGAAGCGTGGATCAAGCGCGGCCGCGATGTCGTTGCGCGTATCCGGTTTTTCCTCGGCCTCAACACGAGGTTTCACCATTTCCGGCAGCGGTTCCACCAGCGCCTCGATCACCCGGGCGGCGGGATCGCCGACCACGAAATCGACCCGGCGCACCGCGGGATACTCGGCCTGCCACAGCGCATTGACCCGTGAACCGTGATGATCGCGCACCCAGTCGCGCACGAAGTGGGTCGGCAAGCTGATGGCGACCTCATCGCCGTTCAACCCGGTCAAGGTCATCGGCCGCAGCCAGTTGCGGTACTCCGCTTCCCCCACCTCGGCCTGCAGGAGGCCGCGAATCTTCGCCCAGACACTTGCGAGTTGCGGTTTCTCCACGTTATCTCGCTCCCCCCGTACCATCATGAGCATCAATGTGTCTCCCCAATCAATACGCGAGCCACGAAGGATCGCGCCGCCCCCAGACCGCCAGGGTTAAAACCCCTCTCGCGGCATCTCGTTATCCACCGGCCATGCCAGCGAACTTTCTTTTTCTCGACTACAGGTTTGCCCGCCGATAATCTCTGGTTAATATGTAACCCTGGCTTTGGCCGGGACGCAATGGGGATTCGGATCACAAACGGGCGTTTAAACAAAACGCAATATCATTACTCAAACTACAATTGCGGGGATAACTATAGAGGAGACCGTTTCTGCGGCGCAAAATGGTCCCACAATGGGGATGAACCATACCGTGGCGATCCCAGGTTCGCCACGCCCGCCAACGAGCTATAGAGTGCCCGAAAGCGTCCGGCCGGTCAACCGCCAGACCGAAACGTTCCGGGCAAAAGATTCAGGCGCTGGCCAACGCTTTGATCCGGGCCGACAACCGTGACAGCTTCCGCGCGACCGTGTTGGCATGCACGATACCCTTGCCCGAGGCACGCTGCATCTCCGGCTGCGCGGCGCGCAGTGCGTCAGCCGCCACCGACTTGTCGCCGCTCGCGATCGCGGTTTCGACCTTCTTGACGAAAGTGCGCATGCGAGACTTCCGCGCCACGTTGCGCGCGGTACGGACTTTGGTCTGACGGATACGCTTTCGCGCGGATGCGGTGTTCGCCATGATTTCGGTTCTGAGCGCCTCTGTTTGGGTTGGGACCGCCCGGCAAGCGTGCGCGACGGGAGGCGGGGGTTCTAACCGTGCTCGCGGCCCAGGTCAAGCAAGCGAAGCGGGAAAGCGGGGGCCGGAATATCATCGCATTCACCCGGCCCGATCGGCGGAGCGAACGCCAGCGCGCCAACCTCGCCGGCCCGCGGCAGCCCCGCCCGCCGGCGCGACCGGCCGCGGCCACCAGCCGTCACGCGATCAGGCCGGGCGCCGTCTCGGCATCCAGCGGCCAGATCGGGCGCCGCACCTTGGTGTAGGGAATTTTCCGATAATCGCGATTCAGCGGCCCATCCGAGTCAACGTAGATCACCTTCGCCGCGATCGGACCGAACGCCGCCATGAAGTGGTTGGTCGACTTCACCACCAGCAGCTTCCGCTCCGCCGGCTCGATCCCCAGGTTGCGGAACAGTTCCAGGCCCAGAGCCTGGGTACGGTTGCTGATCAGGACGACAAGCACGCCGCCGACGCGGATCGCGGCGCAATCGCCCAACGGCACCTGGGTTGGGCCGAAACTCTGCCAGCAATCGCGTCGCAGCGCGGTCACCGTCACCATCGCGTCGACCGGCACGCCCGAGGCGGGGCCGATCTTGCCGCCGAACCGCAACGGGAACGTCGCCCCCTCGCCCGCGTCGAAACACAGGCGAACCGCGATCGGATCCCAGATCGGCCCCAGCGCGGCATCCTGGACGTCGCGCTCGATCAGCCGGCGCAGGATGGAGGTGTTGTCGGTCGGCGCCCCGCCGCCGGCATTGTCGGCGGGATCGGCCATCACCACCGGCGACCCGTTGAACGCGACGGCGGCCGAGATGCCCTCGTCGAACGGCACCGACGGCGGCGCGGTCTTGCCGCGCATCGCGACGAACTCCGCGCCGATCGCGGTCGCCAGCCGGTTGGCCTTGGCCTTATCGTTGTCGGTGATCACCAGGATACGGCCCGACAGCTCCGGCACGTCGGCATAGGGGAAGCAATGGCCGATGGAGACGGACAGCACGCCATCCTTGCCCTCCATCGCCGCGGTTTTGTCGACGAACGCGCGCATCAGCGGCAGCGTGGTGGGGTAGCTGGCGATCTGGCGGCAATCGTACAGCGACATCACTGGGTGGATTTCGCCGCGGATGGTGCGCAGCATCAGGGTCAGCAGGTCCTCGGCGCGTTCGACCACGTCGGTATGCGGGAACTCCTTATATAAGACGATGAGGTCGGCCAGCCGGACGCGCTTCAGGGTCAGGTGGCAGTGCGGATCCAGCTCGACGCCGATCACGCATCGCGGCCCGACCAGAGCGCGCACCCGCTCGATCACGTCGCCCTCGGTGTCGTCGTAGCCGTGCGCCACCATCGCCCCGTGCAGCCCGAGCAGCACGCCGTCCAATGGCAGCGCCGCCTTCACCTGATCGAGGATTTCGTTGCGCATCGTCTCATAGTCCGCCCGGTTGGTAGTCCCCGCCGGGCTCGCCGCGAAGCAGCTGCCCTCGATCAGGGTGAACCCATCGGCCGCGGCGCGCCGCCGGGCGACCCAGAGCGGCGCGGTGCACATCAGCGGGGTATCGTCGGGATGCTCCCCGGGCCGCAGGAACACGCAGGCCTTATACGCGTCCAGGCTGGTGGGCATCGGCGAGAACGTGTTCGTCTCGGTGGCGATGGTGGCGCTGAAGATCCGCATTCTGGGCGTCCCGCTCGGTTTCCCGCACCATTGCACCCGGAGCGGCGGAATTCCAACTCGTGGGCGGTCACGTCACCGGGGTGGCCGCCGCGACGCTCAATCGCCCGTTCGGGCGCGAAGCCTGGATCGCCGCCGCGGACGACAGCAGAATGTCCTGCACGCTCAGCGGCGCCGGGCCCGGCATCGGAGGCGCCGCCGCGCCAGGCTGCGCTGGTGGCAGCATCGGCTGGGGTGGTTGCGCCGCCATCGGACGCGGTTGCTCCAGCGGAAGCCGCGCCGGAACCGGTTCCGGCTGTGGCGGAGCAACCGTCGCGGCCGGAAGGCCGGCGCGCTGCCGTGCCTCGGCCGCGCGGGCTTCGTTGCGGGTATGCAGGCTCTCGAATTTCATGAGCCAAATATGCGGATTTTTGCTGATCGCCATCGCCGACGCGCGCATCCGCGTCAGCATGATGGGATCCATATCGACGTTGCCGGCATCGCGCATCGCGGCGGCCAGTACGAACTGCAGGCTGATGCAGTGGCACGCGATCATGGCTTCCACGGAATTGGCTGGATCGAAGGTCCGGAACATCCTGACGATCCCGGCCCGACGCGTGCGCGCTGCGGCGGCGGTCTCGCCCGGCGTGCTGGTGGCGTCCATGACGCCCGCCAGCAGATGAGCGTTATGGTCGTCCTGAGAGAGCGTGAAGCGGTTCGGGTCCATGGTGCTCGATCCAGTTGTCGGTTTCGGTAGACGTTAGAATAAATAACAACATGGGCCGTGTCAACGGCAGATCAAGCCACCGGGCCAGGGTCATGCCTGGGGGTCATGCCCGGTCTCGCGTCGCGTCGTCCCGGGGTCCGGCGGCGCGGGCGCGATTGACCTGCGTCAATGCGGCATTGCCGCCATGCGAGCAAATATCATCATTAAGAAGCCATATCTGGACCGGAGGGCCTCCAATGCGCGCCATGGACGTAATGACGGCCAACGTAATCACCGTCACCCCTGAAACATCCGTTCAAGACCTCGCGGATCTCCTGAGCAAGCACGGCATCAGCGGCGTGCCTGTCGTGGACGCCGCCAATGACCTGGTCGGGATCGTCAGCGAAGGCGACCTGCTGCACCGCGCCGAAACCGGAACGGAGCGGCGGACCCAGCGGCGGCGCGTGCGATGGTTCGATGGCCTCGTGTCGGACAACGAAATCGCGCGCGATTACCTGAAGTCGCACGGCCGCCTGGTGCGCGACGTCATGACAGGCGATGTGGTCACGGTCGCCGAAACGACGGAACTCGATGAGGTCGCCGAACTGCTGGAGACCAGACGGGTCAAGCGGGTACCGGTCGTTCGCGATGGCAAGGTCGTTGGCATCATCAGCCGGGCGAACCTGGTACGTGCCCTGGCGATGGCGAAACGCGAACCGGCGAGCGGCGCGGTGCTCGACGACTTCTCGATCCGCGACGCGCTGCTTGGGGAATTGCGCGGCAAGCCATGGGCCAAAGTCTGGGCGTCCGAAGTCATGGTACGGGATAAGGTGGTGCATCTGTGGTTTTCCGACGACCAGCCTGTCGAAGAGCGGCAGGCGATCCGCGTCGCCGCCGAGAACACGCCAGGCGTCGAACGTGTCGAGGAGCACATCGTGCATGTGCCGATGAATCCCATCCTGTAGCCGGCGTTCGCCACGCGCCGGCGGCGGCGAACCGGTGCCTCGGGGTGGGTGGTATTAACGGCTGACTCCTGCCTGGCGCACGGCGCGGTGCGCTTGCGAATGACGCCGCGCCGGCCCATACTCGACCGGGAAAAAAGTCATCCTGGGAGAGAAACGATGTCATCCTCGACGTTGAAGCGCCGCGCGGCGCCCATGCTCGCGCTGTTGTCCGGTCTCGCCGTGAGCTCGGCGGTGCGCGCCGCTCCGTTCATGATCGTCGGCGACGATGAGAAGCCGGGCACCGACGCGCAGGGTAAGCCGGTGGTCAATCCGACCGGGAACGACGCCGTGCTGATCGTCGATCTGGCGAACCCCGAGGCCCCGAAAATCGTCGCCTCATTGCCGCTGGAGAATTCGGTCGTCGGGCCGCCGGTCAATCTCGGCATCTCACCGAATGGCGCGATCGCTTTGGTGGCGGATTCGATGACGGTGACGGAGGACAACGGCGTCCGCAAAATGGTGCCGACCGACAAACTGTTCGTCATCGACATGAAAGCCAACCCGCCGAAGCTGGTACAGACGCTGACCCTCGGCAAGCAGCCGTCCGGTCTGTCGTTCAGTCCGAACGGCGACATGGCGTTGGTGTGCAACCGCGTCGACGGTACGATCAGCGTGTTGAAGATCGACGGCACGCAGGTGACGCAGACCGGAACGATTCCGATCGGCCCAGGGGGGTCGCAAGTGGTATTCACGCCGGATGGCAAGCATGCGTTGGCGGTGAAGTCGCCGGACAATAAGCTCGCGGTGCTGGATGTGGATGGCGGCAGCGTCACTTACAACAAGCTCGACCTGCCGACGTTTCCGTTCCCCTATAATGTCGTGGTCTCGCCGGATGGCAAACTGGCGATCACCGCGGACAATGGCGGCGGCGGTTCCTCGGACGGCAGCCTCGACGCGGTGAGCGTGTTCGATCTGGAAGGCGCGCATCCCCATGGCATCGCGCACCTCACGGTTGGCGACGCGCCCGAGGGCCTGGCGATCAGCCCGAATGGCAAATACGCTGTCGTGGTCAACGTGAACGGCTCGAACATGCCGTCAGCCTGGTACTATCATAAGACCGGCAGCGTGACCCTGCTGCGGATCGACGGCAAGACGGTAACGCCGGGCAAGACGGTTCAGGTTGGGGCACTGCCGGAGGCGGTGATGATCTCGCCGGACTCGCGTTACGTTTATGTGGGGAACTTCCTCGATCAGGACTTCTCCATTTTGAAGGTCAACGGCACCGACCTGACCGATACCGGCAAGCGGTTCAAGGTCCCTGGGCATCCGGCATCGGGGCGGATGGGGCCGAAGTAGGGACGGCTGAAGAAGAGCGATCCGGGCGCGGCTTCGGCGCCGCGGGCGGAGTTCGCGGTAAAAGCTGATTCATTAGCTGCCTGTGGGGAAGGCCAGCGTCGCCGCACGGTCGGCCAGCATGAGAATTCGCTTGTCTATGTTCACAGATGTGGATACATATTGGCATCGAATTCGAGTGGTCCGAAGATAAAGCGGCTCCGGACGCTGGAAGAACGAGGGATCGATTTCAGGGATGCGCGTCGCCTGTTCGATGGACAACCGCTCTTCACCTATCCGTCCCCGCGGCAGGATGAGGCCCGGTTCGTGAGCGTCGGATTACTCGATCAGCGTTTTATCGCGGTGGTCTGGATGGATCGCGACGGCATTCGGCGGATCATCTCGATGAGGAGGGCGAGAGATGGCGAAAAAGGATCGTATGGTACGTTATACGGCTGAACAACTCGCGACCATGCCAAGCGAAACGAACTGGGCCAAGGTTGACGCCTTTTCTCAGGAAGAAGTCGAGCGTATGGCCGACGAGGACGAGGGGCCCCTGCCCGAAGGCTGGGAAACGACCATCATCCTGGGCGTGCCGGAGCCGAAAAAGGACGTGCATATCCGCCTGGACCCCGCCGTGCTGCGCTGGTTCAAATCGCACGGCCCAGGGTATCAGACACGGATCAACGCGGTGCTGCGGTCTTTCGTTCAGGCCAGGGAGCGAGAAGAGACCGCCACGCGCGGGCCGAAGCAACGAGCCGGCTGGAGCAGGTAGCCTCACCGTACCCCGGCCCTCTCCCGCAGCAGCAGCGGCAAGATGCGCGGGCTGTCCAGCAAGTACCGGCTCGCCAGCCGGCGCGGATCGTGCGCCAGCCGGTACGCCCATTCCAACCCGTCCCGTTGCATCCAGCCGGGCGCCCGCCGCTCGGCGCCGGCCAGAAACATGAGGCTGGCGCCAATACAGAGCGCCGTCCCGGTCGCTTGCCCGGTCGCCGCCACCGCCGCCGCCAGATGCTCCTGTCTGGGCGAACCGACCGCCAGAAACACCAACCGCGCCGGGTGCGCCAGAATGAAAGCCACCGTGTCCCGAAAGGCGGCCGGGTCGTTGTCGAAACCCATTGGCGGGTCGTAATGGAATGGCGCGGTCAGCCCACATCGCTCCTCCAGCGCCGGCAGCCACTTCGACCGCAACCCAATGATGGTAACTTTCTCGCCGGGGTGGATATATTGTTTAAGTAACAATGCGGTCAGGTCGCTGCCGGTCGCGACCCGCGGCGACGGCACGCCGCACCCCCGCGCCAACGCGGCGACCACCCGCGAATCCAACAGCCGCAGCCAGGCGCCCCGGTAAATCCCGACCAGCTCCTGATCGCGAGACATTCGCACAAGATGATCGGCGTTCGGTGTCACGACATAGCCGAACGGGGCGCCCTCCGGCCGCGCCGCCACCGCCGCGGCCGACTCCGCCGCGTCCAAATCGGCGAAGTCCATGCCCAGAAGCGTCACGATCCGGATCACAGCCCCACCCGCAACGCCAGCAGCGTCAGGCCGCGCGTGTAATCGCCGGCCACGGTGCCCGCCGGCAAATGCGCATTTCGCACGTCGGTGAAATCGTAAGTCAGGGACAGGCGTAACGTCCGGTTGATCAGCCAGGTCGCGCCCGTGCCGAACGCGAACCCAACCTGCTGTCCGCCGGTCTGATTGAATGACGCCTGCCGTACCGTGGCCGTGCCGTTCAGCAGGACATTGCGAAAATACTCGTGATCCACCGTCAGTTGGGCGCTGGTGTAGGTGTAGCTGGACAGCCCGGTCTGCGCGGCGTCCTCGATCCCGCGGGCGGCGGTGGCGCGGATCGTGGTCAGGCCGCTCGGCGACCAGGTGATCTCGGCCTCGGCGATGCCGGTGGTCTGGGACGCGACCGCCGCTGACGCCGCCTCGCGATATTCCACGCCGCCGAGCAACCGGTAGCGCCAGACAGTGTCGTCGTCGTAATCGACCCCGAGCAGGGTTTGCCACGCGGTCGAATTGTTCGATGGCACGCCGGCGGCCGGTTCGTCGTAGTGCGTGTCGACGACACGGGTCACCCACAGCACGTCCCGCCCGGACATCCAGCCATAGCGCAGCGTCACCCCGGTTTGCGCGGTGGAACGGTCGCGCGCGGCCTCGCTGACCGGCACGCCAAAGATGGTGGTGTTCGCGAACCGCCAACGGTCGAGTTCGATCGACGGCGTGGCGGTGAACTGGCCGAACGCCGCTTCATACGACGCGCGCAGATTTTCCACCGTGAACGCCACCGGCCGGTCGGACGGCAGCGCGTCGAGCGCGGTCCGGTCCTCGTGCTGCGCCAGGTAGCCGCCGCCCAGGGTCAGCTTGTCGCGACCCAGGTTGACCGTTCCGCCCAGAAACGCCGCGCCGTCGGTACGGTTCTGCGATGGTTCGCCCAGATAATGAACGTCGTTGGCGGAGCCATAGAGTCCCGCGCTGCCGCCGGAGTTCTCCGTGCTCGCGAGAACCGAGGGTTGCGCGGCGATCTCCCACGCGCCGCGGTGGGCCGGTCCGCCAAAGACGTTGTCGTCGTATCCGGTTGACAGGCCCAGCAGCGGCCGGATCATCACCGTATCGATGCGGATCCCCAGCGGATCGAACTCCGGCCGGGCGCGCGACTTAACGGTGACGCCCTGCCCGGTTCCGTACCCCGGCACGCCCTCGGGAAACAGCGCGTCCAGCAATTGGGCTTTTGCCACCAGGGCGCCACAAAGCGGGGTGCAACCCAGGAGACAAAGTGCGACGAGCCATTCGCGTCCATTGCGCATCAAAGCGGATGCTGACGCCGATGGATGAACGCAAGGTAAACGTCCGCGCTAAAGACTGATTAATCTGGCCCGGTTGAGCCGCCCGGACGCGCTGACGATGGCTGTCTCGCCTCAGGCCATAACGCGATGCGGCGAAGCGTTAGAGCGTGATCGCTTAAGGCTGAACAGTGGGAAAGCGTGAATCACGGTCTCAATCAAACGTGCGTTAAAGCGTCATTGCTTCAATTTGAAGCAATGACGCTTTAATGCGCCGGGGTGGCGGCCGCCTGCTTCGTCCCGTCCGGCCTGGTCCGCTCGGGCAGATCCGACTCCCAGCCGCCGCCCAGGGCCTTGTATAGCGCCACCAGATTGTTCGACACCGTGGTCGTGCTGTCCGACAGCAGCAACTCGTTGACCAGCAAAGTCCGTTGCGCGTCCAGCACAGTCAGAAAGTCCGTCACCCCCTGGGCGTAGCGTGCCTTCGCGAGGTCCAGCGCGCGGCGACTCTGGTCGACCGCATCGATCAATTGCTGCCGCCGCGCCTGCTCCGACCGATAGGCGGTCAGCGCGTTATCGACCTCATGCAACGCCGTCAGCACGGTTTGCTGATACGTGATCGCCGCTTCTTTCTGCTGCGCCTCGCTCAGATGCAGCGTCGCCTTCAACTGACCGCCGTCGAAAATTGGCACCGACACGGTCGGACCGAGCGCGAACTGCCGGGCATTTAACCCGAACAGCGGCCCGAACTGGATGGATTGCAGACCCGTGCTGCCGCTCAACGTCACCGAGGGATAGAATGCCGCCGTCGCCACGCCGATATTGGCGGTCGCCGCATGCAGCCGAGCCTCCGCCGCTCGCACATCCGGCCGCCGCCGCGCCAGCTCCGACGGCAGACCGACCGGCACGCGGGGCGGCACCGGCGGCACCATGCCCGGAGTTTGCAATTGGGCGCGCAGCCCGTTCGGCGGCATGCCAAGCAGCAGGGACAGCGCGTTGATCAGTTGCGCCTCCTGCTGCTCCAGCGCGGGAATTTGTGCCAATGTCGTGCTAAGTTGGGCCTGCGCGTTGGCGACATCGAGGGTCGTCGTCACCCCGCCCGCGGCCCGCTGCTGCGTCAGCTTCAGACTGTCCTGCGCGATCTGCACATTGTCGCGGGCGATGCGTAACTCGGTCTGCACGCCGCGTAGCGTGATGTAATCGCGCGCGACCTCGGCGAGGTTGGTCAGCAGCACGCCGCGTCTCGTGTCCTCGGAGGCCTGGATGGTCGCCCCCGCCGACTCCACCGAACGGCGAATCTGGCCCCAAAGATCCAGCTCCCACGACGAGGTGAACCCGATCTGGAACGCGTCGAACGAATTGAGATGGCGCGAGCCCAGGCCACCGGCCGTGCTGCCGGAAATCCCGGAGGCACCCAGCGGGTTGGGCGCGTTGGCGAACACGCCGACATTGGAGGCCTTCTGACGCGTGTAGGAGGTGTTGCCGTTAATGCTCGGCACGCCCGCCGCCACGGCGCTGTCGTATTGCGCGCGGGACTCGTCGATCCGCAACGCGGCGACCCTGACGTCGAGGTTTTCGTTCGCGACCCGTTGTTCGAGCGCGGTCAGGGTTGGGTCCTTGAACAAGGTCCACCAGTTGGGATCGACCGGCGCCTCGACGGTCTCGCTGACCGGCGCGCGCGGCTTGCTCCCGCCGAACCAGGACCCTGGGCCGCCCCAGCCGGGCGCGGTGAAATTCGGACCAAGGGTGGTGCAGCCGCCCAGAAGGAGGAGGGGGATGAGGCGAAAGTGGCGAGTCATGTGCCCGGCTTGCACGACGAGGCCGCATCGCGCAAGCGTTGACGGATCAGACAGGAGGCGCCGTTGACCCAGGACCTGATCCGCATGACCGCGACCGAGGCCGTCGCCCGGTTACGCAAACGAGACATCTCCCCCTTGGACCTGATCGACGCCGTCGAGGCGCGGATCGCCGAGGTCGAGCCCCACGTCAACGCGCTGCCGACGCTTTGTTTCGACCGCGCACGGGCGCACGCGAAGCGGCTGATGGCGGAACGTTACCCGCCGGCGGCGAACGAGGCCGGCTGGCTCGGCGGGTTGCCGGTGTCGATCAAGGACCTGAACGACGTGGCGGGCGTGCGCACGACGTACGGCTCGCCGATCTTCAAGGACCATGTGCCGACGCGCTCGCATCCGTTGGTGGAGCGGATCGAACGGCTTGGCGGCATCGTCGTGGCAAAGTCGAACACGCCGGAGTTTGGCGCCGGTGGCTCGACCTTCAACGAGGTGTTCGGCCGCACCCGCAATCCGTGGAACCTGGCGCTGACCTGCGGCGGCTCGACCGGCGGCGGCGCCGTCTCGCTCGCGACCGGTGAGGTCTGGCTGGCGCAAGGCACCGACCATGGCGGATCGTTGCGCCGTCCGGGAACGTATTGTTCCGTGGTTGGCATCCGTCCCTCGCCTGGCCGGGTGACGCGCGGCGCGGTGAACAATCTGTATTCGCCGTTGTCGGTGCAGGGGCCGATGGCGCGGAACATCCCCGACCTGGCGCTGTTTTTGGACACGATGGCGGGGTACTGCCCGCTCGATCCACTGACCTTCGACGCGCCGGCGGAGTCCTTCGTCGCCGCGCTGGGCCGTGCCGGACCGCCGAAGCGGATCGCCTACAGCCCCGACTATGGGGGGAAAATTCTGGTCGAGCGCGAAACGCGTGCGATCTGCGAGGCCGCCGTGCGCCGCTTCGAAGACCTCGGCTGCATCGTCGAGGAATACGCCCCCGACCTCGGCGGCGTCGAGGAAGCGTTCATGATCCTGCGCGCGCAACATTTCGTCGTGGACCGCGAATTGCAGTTGCGGGAGCACCGCGACCTGATCAAACAAGACATCATCTGGAACACCGAGAAGGGCCTCGCCCAATCGCCCTCCCAACTCGCCTGGGCCGACCGCGAGCGGGCCGCGTTCTATCGTCGCGTCGCCGCGATGTTCGAACGGTACGATGTGTTCGTCACGCCGAGCGCGGGGACACCGGCGTTCGACGTGAACCGCACGCATCCCGAAACGATCGACGGCGTGAAGCTGGCCAACTACATGGGCGGCTCGACATTGAACGCCGCGATGACGATGGCGAGTTGTGCCGCGGTCGCGGTGCCCGCCGGCTTCGACCAATACGGGCGGCCGGTTGGATTGCAGATCGCCGCCCCACCCAGACAGGAGGCACGGGCGCTGGCGGCGGCTGGATTTTTGGAGCGGCTGACGGGGTCGGATCGCCAGGTGCCGATTGATCCGCGGCCCGGGACGGTGCCGGTCGATTGAGCGTGGAAGCCGGGCGGGTGTGAAATGAGTGCGTTGCTGGTGGCGCGGGTTGAGCGCGCTTTTTCAGAGCCAGGCGATCAGGCCGCCAGCCGGATCGTTGTCGCGTCCGCCGCCCGCGAGGTCACCCGCCCGGCACGTCCCTTGTCAGCAAAGCGGGCATGTTCGCATCGAGGCGGCCAGCCAGGACCTTCTCTTCCTCATCCATCGGTTCGTCAGGCCGGCCGGGCGTCGCAATGGGGGCTGCCGTCTCGCGGGCCGGCCGCTCCTCGTCGCGGTTTGGTTCGGGCATGGTCGGCTCCCTTTGATAAACCTCGCGGCAGGGTATCACGGCCTCGCGGGACAAGCCAGCGCCGGTCGTACGACCAGCGCTCGCGGCGCCGCCGGTCAGGCGTGACGCGACGGCAATTGGCACCCCGGCGAGGCCACAAGCTCGCTTCAATGCGTTGCCGTTGCCCGCGATGATCGGCGCCCGCGCTCGATCTCACGGCGGCATACGGAGCGATATCGGCGCGACTGAGACTGCTATCCGGCTTAAATTAACCGCGCCCATACCTGATGGTTTGAAACGGTTTCGCGATCACCCCGGCGCGCGAAATTCACTATACGTTTCTAAGAAATAACGTAATGATCGCCTCCGATCCATGCCGCCAAACAGCGACACCGATCGCACGCATCGCGCCAGCGCGCGGGTCTGGACGGTGAACGTCCCGGGTGACAACCGCACGTATGTCATCCATGTCGCCGGTCCGAATTCGCGAGGACCACCACATCCCGTGTACAACTCGTTCGCCAATTGGCACCTCACACCTCGTCCAGCGTCTCCAGCAATCCCGCCATCAGCGCCGCCCGCGGCGCCAGTTGCCGCCACAAAATATGCTCATGCACCGCATGCGCCCCCGCCCCTGGGCAGCCCAGACCATCCAGCGTCGGAATCCCCATCGCCGCGGTAAAATTCCCGTCCGAGCCGCCGCCGCGATGCTGCCGCGGCAACTTCAACCCCACCTGCCCGGCCAACGCCCGCGCCTTTTCATACAGCGCCACGATCGCCGGATTTTCCACATACGGCGGCCGGTTCATCCCGCCCTCGACGATCACCGTGCAGCCCGCCATGCGCGACTCCAGGCCCAGAATCCGCGCGGTCATCAGCTCGCCGTCACGCCGGGAGTTGACGCGGAGATCGATTTCGCACCCCGCCTCGGCGGCCACCACGTTCGGCCGCGTGCCACCCCAGACCGGCGCGGTGTTGATGGTGATGCCATCGTCCGGCTCGACCATCCGGTGCAACGCCAGAATCTGGTGCGCCAGTTCAACCGTCGCCGATGCGCCGTCGTGAAACCCGGTGCCGGCGTGCGAGGCTTTGCCTTCCACCCGCAACGTGAACCGGCCCACGCCCTTACGCGAGGTGACGCAGGCACCGCCCTTGCCGGCCGGCTCGGGGATCAACACGGCGGCGGCATTGGCGGCCTCGCGTTCGATCAGGGCACGGCTGGTGGGGCTGCCGACCTCCTCGTCCGGGGTCAGCAGCAGGGTGATCGGATGCCGCGTGGCGACGCGGTGGCGCAGGATGGCGCGGACGGCATGGAACGCCAGAAAGCTGCCCGCCTTCATGTCGTAGATGCCCGGCCCGTGCGCCTTTTCGCCATTCACATGGTACGGCATCGTCGCCAGCGTGCCATGCGACCAGACCGTGTCGAGATGGCCCGCCACCAGGATCGGCCTGTCACTCTGTCCGGGACCGGGCGTGCGGGCGATCAGACTGTCGCCAAACCCATTTTGACCCGGCACGCGGGTCAGCACCGCGCCGGCCTCGGTCAGCTCCCGCGCGGCGACATCCATCAGGCGGTTGACCGCCGCCGCGTCGGTGGTGGGCGTTTCCAGCCTGACCCAGCTCGCCAGTTCGGCCAACAGGTCCTCGGAGCTTCCCACATCGGTGCTCGGCATTGTCCGGTCCTGTCCGTTCGTCGACCCTATAGCATGAACGAGGATCAAATCGCCGGAAACCCTTGACACGGCGCTCGTTTCGGGCGATATGCACGCCCATGAAAGCCATATCGCCAACACACGGTGTCGCGGAAGCCGTTCTGCTCCCACTCCGGCAAGGTTTCTCGCTGGATGTGGTCGACCGCGCCCTCGCCGCCGGGAAAGTTTCCCTGGCGGAACTCGACCGCCTCGTGTTGCCGCGCAAGACCCTGGCGCACCGCCGCATCCTGGGCTCGCTGACGCCGGATCAATCCGACCGGCTCAGCCGCCTGCTGCGCATGATCGACACGGCGGAGGCCACGTTCGGCGATCCGGCCAAAGCCCACACCTGGCTGCGCCGGCCGACCGAGTTGCTGGACGGCGAAACCCCGCTTGACCGGCTCGATACCGATTTCGGGACGCGCCAGGTTGACGCCATTCTGGGCCGCATCGCCCACGGGTTGGCCGTCTGATGGATTTGTGGCGGCTCTGCCGCCGCCCGTACGCGGACCTGTCAGGCGAAGGCGCCCGAATTCTTGGCGGGCGCTGGAACAGCGCAGGACGCCCGGTGGTGTATTTCGCCGAGCATCCGGCACTGGCGGCGTTGGAGGTTCGCGTCCATCTCGATCTGCCGTTCGAACTCCTGCCGGCGGATTTCGTGTTGATGCGGGTCATGCTGCCGGACAATCTGATCGCCGGGATCGACGGTCCGCCCGGGGAAACCATGTCAGGCGTGCAAACCGTGAGCGTGGGCGACGCGTGGCTCGCGCTGGGACGGTCGGTGGCGCTACGGGTGCCTTCCGTGTTGGTGGCAAATGCCTGGAACGTCTTGCTCAACCCGCGTCATCCGGAGGCGGCCGGCGCCCACATCGCCAGCATCGAGCCGTTCCGTTTCGATCCGCGCTTATGGCAGCCGTTGGCCGGTGAAGGTTGACCCCAAGGCGCCCCCCCGGGGAGTGATCTCCAGGGCAGTGATCCGCGGCGGTCGATCCCCCAATGGACAATCCCCGATGGGCGATCCCGCTATGGCCGATCGCCCACAACCGCCTCCCGGCGTTTGATCTCCCAATGGTTGATCCCTGGGCCAGGGCGCGCCAGATAGACACGGCAGCAGCGGGACGACGCATGAGCAACGGCTACTTCTTCGAGGACCTCGCGGTCGGCCAGACCGCCAGCCTCGCCAAGACCATCACCGAGGCCGATATCCTTTTGTATTCCGCCATCAGCATGGACACCAATCCGCTGCACCTCGACGCCGAGGCGGCGAAACAAGGCATTTTCGGCGAGCGTATCGCCCATGGCATGCTCTCGGCCGGGCTGATCTCCGCCGTTCTGGGAACCAGGCTGCCAGGCCCAGGGGCGATTTACATGCGGCAGAGTTTGCGGTTCGCGCTGCCGGTGAAGATCGGCCAGACGGTGAAGGCAACGGTGGAGGTCACGGCGCTCAACCCCGACAAGCAACGCGCGACGTTGCGGACGGTGTGCACCGTGGGCGATAAACTGGTGATCGAGGGGGAGGCCTATGTGCAGGTCCCATCGCGCGGCTGATGCGGATTTTTGACGATTGGCGGGAGCTGCCCGCCGACGCCCGCGGCGCCACGCTCGCTCTGGGCAATTTCGATGGCGTGCATCTGGGGCACGCCGTGGTGCTGCGCGCGGCCCATGCGGCGCGGCCGGACGCCCCGCTGGCGGTGCTGACGTTCGAGCCGCATCCGCGTGAGGTGTTCCGTCCCGACGACCCACCGTTCCGGCTGACCCTGTCGGCCGAGCGCGCCGATGCCCTGGCCGCCCTCGGCTGCGCGCTGCTGTTCGAATTGCCGTTCAATCACGCCTTCAGCCTGATGACGGCCGAAACCTTCGTCAGCGAGGTGCTGTACCATGGATTGGGCGCGCGACATTTGACCACCGGCGTCGGCTTCGCCTTCGGCCATCGCCGGGGCGGCGACGCGGCGTTCCTCGCGGCTCGCGCCGAGGCTCTCGGCATGGGTGTGACCCAGGTGCCGGCGTTGGCGGATTCTGAAGGGCCGTTGTCCTCGACCCGGATTCGCCGGGCGCTGCAGGACGGCTACCCGGAGCGCGCGACCGCCGAACTCGGCCGTCCGTGGGCCATCCGCGGCGAGGTGGCGCATGGCGACCAGCGCGGCCGGACGATCGGGTTCCCGACGGCGAATGTAGCGCTTGGCCGGCATCTGGAGCCGGCGCGCGGGGTCTACGCGGTGACCGTCCGGCTCGCGGACGGCAGGGTTTACAACGGGGTGGCGAACATCGGCCGCCGCCCGACGGTGAACGCCGGTCCGGAGAGCCGGTTGGAGGTCAATCTGTTCGACTTCTCCGGCGATATTTACGGGACCGAGATCACCGTGGCATTGATCGCGTATATCCGGCCGGAGATTAAGTTTTCCGGCATCGACGCGCTGAAGGCGCAGATCGCCGCCGACGCGGTGGAAGCGCGACGGCTGCTGATGGCGAAACGATAACGCGAGGAGTTTGGTCATGCCGATGTTGAAACGGCCAGATGGCGAGATTTATTACGAGGAATTCGGCGACGGGTTCCCGATCCTGCTGTTCGCGCCCGGTGGGCTGCGGTCGCGGCTGGAGATGTGGCACCATCCGGCGAATGGGCCGCAGCGGACGTGGTGTGACTGGACGGATGTGCTGGCCTCGAAATACCGCGTCGTGGCGATGGATCAGCGCAACGCCGGGCAATCCCGGTGCGCGATCAGGGCGGATCACGGGTGGCACACTTATGCCGCGGATCATCTGGCGCTGATGGATCACCTCGGGCACCGGAAGTTCCACGTTCTGGGTGCCTGCATCGGCGGCAGTTATTGTTTGAAGATCGCCCAGGTGGCGCCGGATCGCGTGATGTCGGCGGTGTTGCAAAATCCGATCGGAGTGCACCCGGAACACGAGGAGTATTTCCCCGAGAGCCACATCGCCTGGAGCGCCGAGAAGCGTGCCGAGCGGCCCGATCTGGACGAGGCGGAGATCCGCGGCTTCGGGCAGAACATGTGGGGCGGCGATTTCGTGTTCTGCGTCGACCGGGACTTCGTGCGGCACTGCCCGGTGCCGACGATGCTGCTGCCCGGCACGGATATACCGCACCCGGCGGCGACCAGCGACGAACTGGCGCGGCTGCTGCCGGGGGTGGAGGTCGTGCATCAATGGCGCGGTCCGGAGTTCATGGAGCAGCAGCGGATGCGGGTCACGGCGTTCCTCGATCGTCATACACCGAAGTGAGCACACTGAAAGCGTCCCAGCCCGGCCCCGCATCCCCGTCATGGCCCGGCACCGCCCCCTGTCCGGGCGCGGCCCCGCCTCCCCGTCATGGCCCGGCTCGACCGGGCCATCTGGTGCCGCACGAGCCCTTGAGACAGTGGCACTCATGGCATGGACCGGTCGGCACGATCATTGCCAGTTGTTGACATGAAGTGAGGCCAGACCGTTGAAAGTCGGAATCGTTTCGGATCTTCATTGCAATCGTCAGGGCCTGGACCTGGCGCTGGAAGCGATGGGGGACATCGATGAATTGCTGTGCCTCGGCGACAGTATCTTCGAGTACCAGTTTTCCAACGATGTCGTCGCGCGGCTACAGCAACGCGGCGCGCACATCATTCAAGGCAATCACGAGGAAGTATTCCTGTCGCCGGCCGGCGTGCGGGCGCGGGAGCGCGGCGGGATCGATCCGGCGTTAATGAAGTTTCTGGCGGCACAACCGCACCGCCGCTACCTCGAACTCGGCTCGAAACGGTTGCTGCTGATCCATTCCACGCCATGGGAGCCGCGCGGCGAGTATGTGCATCCGCATAGTGCGAAACTGGACCGCTTCGCTGAGGCGGATGCGGATATCGTGCTTTATGGGCACACGCATTGCCAGGTGGTGAAGCGGGTTGGCAATGTGCTGGTGATCAATCCCGGCTCGGCGGGGGACGCGCGGGACAGCCGCAACGGTCGGCAGTTGAGTTGCGCCGTGTTGGATACGGTGTCGGAGGAGGTGCGGGTGATCGATTATCCCGATCCGAGATTTTCCGGTGCGTGATACCGGCGCACTTACTCACCAGTCGGTAATTTAGGCTACACGTCATGGCCGGGCTTGACCCGGCCATCTTGGTCAGCACGGTGCCGCAATAGATGGCCGGGTCAAGCCCGGCCATGACGTTATTGAATGAACGGATCGGAGAAACCTTCGGATCACCGGTATTATCGCGTGCTTTATGTAACCTAAATTGCCGACTGGTGAGTAAGTATTGAGACACGGCGCCGTCGCTTCCACGTCATGGCCTGGCCTGACGGGCGAGAGTCAGGCATTAAAGGCGCTGGTATGAGACGGACCGGCAAGGTGCGGCACCGCATGCGACGCCTCGACCAGGCCTTGAAGAGCGGCACGGTTAACGCCGCGCCGCGCCGTCTCGCGGTCGGTTGAGCGCCCGCCACACCCGGTGCGCCGAAGCGGGCATATCCAGATGCGTCACACCGGCGGGACGCAGCGCGTCCAGCACCGCGTTCATGGCCGCCGGCAGCGCCCCGGTGGTTCCCGCCTCGCCGGCGCCCTTGACCCCGAGCGGGTTGTTCGGCGACGGCACGCACGAATCCTCAATACTGAACCGCGTCAGCAGGTCCGCGCGCGGCATCATATAATCCATGAACGATCCGCTCGCGAGTTGCGCATCCGCGTCATAGACGCACAGTTCGCCCAGTACCTGCCCCAGTCCCTGAAACAGGCCGCCGAGGATCTGCCCCTCCAGCAAAACCGGATTCATCACGACACCGCAATCGTCGACGGCGGTGTAGCGCACGACCTCGGTCGCCCCGGTCTCCGGGTCCGCCTCGACCTCCGCCACATGCGCGCCGGACGGAAACGCGCGGCTCGCGGCCAGCCCGGTCGTGGTGTCCAGCGCGCCGCCGGCCGCCAGGGTCACGAGGTCGATCACGCGATCGGTGCCGGCGATCCGGAACACGCCGTCGGCGTAGGCGATGTCCGCCACGGCGGCCTCCAACGCGTCGGCCGCCAGCACCCTGCCCTTTTCCACCACCTCCCGCGCCGCCAGCAGGCTCACGGCGCCGTGGGACATCATCGAGCGCGACGCGAAAGCGCCGCCGGCCACCAGCACCGGCCCCTCCGGGTCGCCGGCCGACAGACGCACCCGCGCCGGGTCGATTTGCAGCACGCGAGCGACGATCTCCGGATACACCGTCTCGTGCCCCTGGCCGTTCGAGGTGACGACGGTGTGGAGCACCACCTGGCCATCCGGCTCGAAGGTGATCGCGACCTCATCCTTCGGCACCACGCCGCCGGACGGCTCCACGAACACCGCGCAGCCGATGCCACGCAGCCGGCCGCGAGATGCCGCCTCGGCGCGGCGAGCCGGGAACCCATCCCAATCGGCCTCCGCCAGCGCTTGGTCCAGCGCGGCGCGGTAGTCGCCGCTGTCGTAGTCCGCGACCACGGCCCCGGTCGGCGGCCGATAGGGAAACGCCTCCCGCGGAATCAGATTGCGGCGGCGCAGCTCGATCCGGTCGATGCCGGTCCGTTCCGCCGCCTCGTCCACCAGGCGCTCAACGATATAGGCCATGTCGGGCCGGCCCGCGCCGCGGTAGGCGGTGACCGGCACGGTGTTGGTGATCGCCAAGCGATGCCGCCCGTAGACCGCCGGAACGCGGTAGCAGCCCGTGGCCATGCACGCCGGGTTCAGCGAGTTGATCAGCGGCCCGGTGGCGACCGGATGCGCGCCCTGGTCCGCCAGCCACTCATGCCGCAGCGCCAGGAACCGGCCGTCTTCGTCCAGCGCCAGCGCCCCGGTCATCACCAAGCCGCGGCCATGATAGTCCGATAGGAACGTCTCGCTCCGGCTGGCGACCCACTTCACCGGGCGCCCCGTGACCCGCGCCGCGAGCGCCAGTGCCATATGCTCCGGATACGCCGGCCCCCGGATCCCGAACCCGCCGCCGACATCCTGGGCGCGGACGCGAATACGCTCCGCCGGCAACTCGCTCTGCGCCGCCAGGCTGTCGCGCAGCGCCGTCATGCCCTGGGTGCTGGTCCACAGATCCAGCACCTCGCCATCCCAGGCGGCGAGGGCGGCCTTCGGCTCCATCGGATTGCCAACGACGCGGCGGCTGGTCAGCGTCAGCCGCGCGACATGCGCGGCGGCGGCGAAGGCGGCGTCGGTCGCGGCCTCGTCGCCGTAGTCGAAATCGAAGCAAAGGTTGCCTGGCACGGAGTCATGAATGACCGGCGCCCCCGGCACGAGGGCGCCCGCGGCATCCGCCACGACGGGCAGCGCTTGGTACTCGACCACGATGCGTTCGGCGCCATCCTGAGCCTGGTGCGCGGTCGTGGCCACTACCAGCGCCACCGGCTCGCCCACGAAGCGCACGCGATCGGTCGCCAGCGCCGGACGCGGCGGAACACGGAGCGCCTCGCCGCGGCCTTTCACCGGCATCAACGCCGAACCCCGATCGAACCCGGCGGCGACCGCGTCCGCACCTGTCAGCACGGCCAGCACCCCGGGCCCAGCCCGCGCGGCGTCGGTCTCGATCGAGCGAATGACGGCATGCGCCCGGTCGGCGCGCAGGAACGCCGCGTACGCCTGACCAGGCCGGTTCCAATCGGCGGTGTATCGCCCCTGCCCCGTCAACAGCCGCGCGTCTTCCCGCCGTCCCCTGAAATCACCCGCCACCGCCGCGCTCCCTGTCCCAGGTTCCGGTCCCGCTATAGCGGACCGCGATCAGCCGCGCATGGGAGCGGGATCGTCCCAGCCCTGCGCCCTCGCCCGTCGTAACCGGGCCGGGGCGGCAAACAGCCGAACGTCACACCGCCAGCCTTCGTTCCCTGAGTTCGGAGACAAGATCCGTCACGATCCTCTCCATGGATCGATGACCGCTAGCCGAGGGCCCGAACAACCGCACCGGAACGCCGGAGGCCACGCCGCCTCACCAAACGGTCGAAACCCCGTACGTCCCAAACACGTCGTCATCGGTAATCACCGTCATCGCCCGATCCAACGCGGTCGCGATCAGCATCCGATCCATCGGATCCTTATGGTGCATCGGCAGCCCGTTCGCCCGCTCGCAATCGTCCCAGCCCAGCGGCAGGACGCGGTAGCCGGCCTGGCGCAACCATTCGGCCAGACTGCCGTTGAACCCGGGCGGCGCCGGCCGCGCCAATTTCCCGAGCGCGACCTTGTGAGAGATTTCCCAAACCGTCATCGGGGACACGAACACATCGCCGTGGGTCATCGCCGCCTTGCCCGCGCCGCTCATGGTCTGGCCGCCATAGCCGTGAAACACGATCAGTGCGCGGGCATCGGCCAGAAAATTCAAACCGGCCAGCCTTCCTCGCGCGCCTCGTCATCGGTCATGGGCGCGAAGACAGCCTTGTCGTAGGCGCCCTGCCAGCCCCAGTCGCCAGCCACACGAGATACGCCGCGCGGCGCCCCAACGATCCGCGCCACTGGGCGGCCGTGGCGCGTGACGGTGATTTCGGCACCTTCCTCGGCCTCGGTGACGAGGGCGGAGAGGTGCGCCTTGGCTTCCGCCAATGTGACCTGTTTTTCCATGACCAAATAATTGGTCATATTCACGCGGATGTCAAGCCGAACCTACCGCGCCAACGGCCGGTACTTGATCCGGTGCGGCTCCGTCGCGTCCGCCCCCAGACGGCGGCGTTTGTCGGCTTCGTAGGCCTGGAAGTTGCCCTCGAACCATTCCACGTGGCTGTCGCCCTCGAACGCCAGAATGTGGGTCGCCAGCCGGTCCAGGAACCAGCGGTCATGGCTGATGATCACCACGCAGCCGGCGAATTCCGTCAGAGCCTCCTCCAGCGCGCGCGGCGTATCGACATCAAGATCGTTGGTTGGTTCGTCCAGCAGAATGACGTTGTGTTCCTGCTTCAACATCTTCGCCAGATGCACCCGGTTGCGCTCGCCGCCTGACAGGATGCCGACCTTCTTCTGCTGGTCGGAGTCTTTGAAGTTGAGCGCGCCGACCGAGGCGCCTGACTGGATGTCGCGCTTGCCAGGATTGATCACGACATCCCTGCCACTGAGCGAAGCGCGGCGCTGAGTTGTTGCGCTATCTGGTGGCCGGTCGGTAAGATGCCACCATGACCATTCGCTTTCATGACCGGCATGAGTGGATCGACTTCCTGAAAGCCAGCGAAGTCGCGCGCCGGATTTTGGCCGACCCGTCCACGATCGCGGACGCGGAAAAGTTCGTCACGAGGCGAATGACGCCGGACCCGCACCAGCGTGAATACGCCTTGATGTGGCGGGACCTGTTGTCGCGATCACCCGCCGAGATCGCCGCGGCATTGACCGAGGACAGCCCTCGCGGGCGTTTGCTGCGGGAAACCCGCCCGGTGTTCGGCAAGGGGCTGACCTCGCGAGAAGTCGCCGACCTGATAGCACACCCGGATGTTGCGGCGCCCTGACATTGACCACATCCCGCGCGCGACCGCTGTCAGGACATAGCCGGTTCGTGATGGTCGGCACCGGCGCGGTCATCGCCACGGCGAAGCACATTCCGGTCGTCATGATGATGACCGAGGAGATCGACATCTACGTCGAGGACGCGGCTGATCCTGACTGGGTCTCCGACCTGATCGACGCTTCGATCGGAAGGGACTCGCAGTTCCATCGGACCTTCGGCTACTACGGCGACGGTGTCAGTAAGCGGACCGCGGTCATGCCGCTGGATTGGCGGCGGCGCGCAACGGAATACACGACGCCGGATGGTCTCGCGATCGCCGTATGTCCCAGCGTGGAGGATATCGCCATCGCCAAACTCTGCGCCTGGCGCGACAAGGACCAGGTGTGGCTGCGGGAGGCGTTTCGGAGTGGCGTCGCGAAGGCGCCGGAGGCAGTGACACTGCTGCATGGTGAGCTACCGGAAGCGGCACCGGCGAGGGACGAGTTGATCCGACGGATGAACCTCGTGTCGCCGGCTGGGGGTCGGCCCAAGCCGGGTGGTGGATCCGCGGAGACAACAGCTTCCGCTCACGAAGCCTGGAACGACGATCGGATATCGCCGGATCCAATACGTAATCTGCCTCAGGTTGGAGCGGTCCTCGGGGTCGATGTGGGCTTCTCCACGACACGCCGGTCGAGCGCGGCATGCCGGCTCGATTGGGATGAGGCGCACATCAGTTGGAAGACTGAGCGCTTCCGCGCGCTGCCGGCGGAGCAGGAGGGTACGATAGCTACCGTCGCCGGCGGCAAGATATTGGAAGCCGCCGCATTCGACGGACCACTGCGCGCGGGATTTCAGGTCATCGGCTCTTATCGTGTCGCCGACCGAATGCTGACCCGGCGGTTGGGTTCTCGAATTGGAAAGCCTGGCCAGACCAATGCTCCTGTTGGAAAGGCCCTCAACGCGGCCGCGAATGATCTCGTGAGGCTGGTATTGCGGAAGTGCCAGCTACGACCAACGCGGCATGCCACCGGAATCGACAGTCGAGCCATTGTCGAAGCGTTTCCCAACAGTTTTCTCGGCGTGATGCTGGAAGATCCATCCCTCGTTCCGGCACGAAGAGAGGACCGGTCCGATCAATTTTTCGTGCACCTGGCCGCCCGGGGAACATTGCAACGACTGCTACACTACCTGCTTCCCGGCCGAACTCTCTCGCTCTCTCTCGAAAGTGTACGGAATCATGATGACCGTGCGGCGCTGGTCTGTGCGATCACGGCCCTGGCGGTCGCGGCCGGGGATTTTACCGCGGTAGGCGATGCGAATGGCTGGATCGTGCTACCGCCACGCGTCTTCGTGCAACCCTGGGCGTGGACTGAACTCGAAATTAATGCGCGCGCGGAGCGTCCCGGTTGTCTCCACAGCTCCGAATCCGCGCGGTAGTTCATACGAAAGCTCAGGGTTGTGGCCTACGGGAAGAGGCCGCATCAGCAGCCTCACCGTCGGGTTTCCCCACGCGACATTTACCGCGCCAACGGCCGGTACTTGATCCGGTGCGGCTCCGTCGCGTCCGCCCCCAACCGCCGGCGCTTGTCGGCTTCGTAGGCCTGGAAGTTGCCCTCGAACCATTCCACGTGGCTGTCGCCCTCGAACGCCAGGATGTGGGTCGCCAGCCGGTCCAGGAACCAACGGTCATGGCTGATGATCACCACGCAGCCGGCGAATTCCGTAAGAGCCTCCTCCAGCGCGCGCAGCGTATCGACATCCAGATCGTTGGTTGGTTCGTCCAGCAGAATGACGTTGTGTTCCTGCTTCAACATCTTCGCCAGATGCACCCGGTTGCGCTCGCCGCCCGACAGGATGCCGACCTTCTTCTGCTGGTCGGAGCCCTTGAAGTTGAACGCCGCCACGTAAGCGCGTGACTGGATCGCTCGCTTACCCAGGTAAATCACCTCTTCGCCGTTCGAGATTTCCTGCCACACCGTACGGTCAGCATTCAGGCTGTCGCGCGACTGATCGACATAGCCCAGTTTCACCGTGTCGCCGATGCGTAACGATCCGCCGTCGGGCTGTTCCTGACCGGTAATCATCCGGAACAATGTCGTTTTGCCGGCGCCGTTCGGACCGATAACGCCGACGATCCCACCGGGCGGCAGTTTGAAGTTCAGGTCATCGATCAGCAGATTGTTGCCGTAGCCTTTGCGCAGGCCCTCGGCCTCGATCACCAGATTGCCCAGCCGCGGACCCGGCGGAATGACGATGTCGGCCACGCCGCCGGCCTGCTCCAGCGACTTCTGCTGCAATTCTTCATAGCGTTGGATACGCGCGCGGTTCTTGGTCTGGCGCGCGCGCGGCGAGGACTGGATCCATTCCTCCTCGGCGGCCAGAGCGCGCTGGCGGGCGCTTTCCTCTTTCTCTTCCTGGCGCAGACGCTTCAACTTCTGCTGCAGCCACGTGGAGTAATTGCCTTCGAACGGATAGCCGCGGCCACGTTCGATCTCCAGGATCCAGTTGGTCACGTTGTCGAGGAAATACCGGTCATGGGTCACGACCATGACGGTACCTTCGTAATCGTGCAGGGTCTTCTCCAGCCAGGCGACGCTTTCGGCGTCCAGATGGTTGGTCGGCTCATCCAGCAGCAGCAGGTCGGGTTTTTCCAGCAGCAGCTTGCACAGCGCGACCCGCCGCCGCTCGCCGCCCGACAACGTCGTGACCTTGGCATCCGCCGGCGGACAGCGCAGCGCGTCCAGCGCGATGTCGACGCGCCGATCGAGCTCCCAGCCGTCCTGGCTGTCGATTTTCTCCTGCAGGTCGCCTTGTTCGACCAGCAGCGTGTTCATCTCCTCATCGCTCATCGGTTCGGCGAATTTGTGGGAGATCTCGTTGAACCGGTTGAGCGCGGCCTTGAGGTCGGTGAACGCCTCCTCGACATTCTCCCCCACCGTCTTATCCGGATCCAACTTCGGCTCCTGGGCCAAATAGCCCACGGTCGCGCCAGGGGCCGCCCAGGCCTCGCCGCCGTATTCGGTGTCGATGCCGGCCATGATTTTCATCAGCGTGGATTTGCCCGCGCCGTTGACGCCCAGGACGCCGATCTTCACGCCGGGAAGGAAAGACAGGGTAATGCCCTTGAAGACCTCCCGCCCGCCGGGGAAGGACTTGGTCAGGTCCTTCATCACATAAACATATTGGTAACTGGCCATCAAAATCCGCCTTCCGGGTTATCGCACGCCCACCGGGATCATCCGCCACTGGGCCCACCCGCGGGAACATCCGCGGGATTATTCTCTGGGAGGGGCCGCCCACTGGCATGCCCCACCGAGGTCGCCGGGGGATATAGGGGTGGATGGCGTCCCGGCCAATAGATCATTGTCCGGTGGGCGTCCTGGAGACCATGAGTGGCGGCGAACCGCATCGCCCCGGCATGGCACCGTGGCCGCACATCACCGGCCGTCGAATCGCCTTCCCTCCGCGGGTCATGGACCCTGCCCCGCCGGGCGATGCCGTCGCGTTGAAACCGCGGCCGGCCTTGGCGGTTCGCCGGGGCCCGCGGCGGCCGGACCCGATGTCGCGCACGGTGCCATCCGCGATGGGCTCGGTGGCGCCGGGCCAATGCCATGGCGGCCGTCACGCGCGGACCGCCGACGCCAACCGGCCCGCGCGGCCGCCGCGCGGGCCGGTGATTTCACAATCGAACCGGCACGCCGTACAGTACCGCGTGCATCGCACACCGTTGCTGACCAGGAGAATGGATAATGGTCGTGGGCCAGAGCATCGATCGACAGGTTGGGCGGCTCAGGCTGCGTGGTCAGGCAAAATACGCGGCCGACTTCGATCTGCCAAACATGGCGTACGCGGCTCTGGTACAAAGCACCATATCCGCCGGCACGATCATCGCCATCGATACCTCGGACGCACGCGCGATGCCGGGCGTACTGGAAATCATCACCACTGAAAACGCCGACAAACTACAGCTCCCGGCCGCCGCCGGGCAGGCGGTGCTGTTTCCACTGCTGCAGAGCAACGACGTCCTTTACAATGGCCAACATATCGGGCTCGTGATCGCCGAAACGTCGCGCCAGGCACGAGCGGCGGCGGCGAAGGTCATGGTGCGATACCAGCCGGCGGACGCCATGACGATGATGGATTCGGTCCCCGGCGAGCCCTACGAACCGAATAATTTCGCGAACGGGCAGACCAAGGCGGACAGCCGGACCGGCGATCCGGAGGGCGCCATGGCGCGCGCGGCGGTCCGGGTGGACGCGACCTATCAAACACCGATCGGGCATCACAATCCGATGGAGCCGCACACCACGATCGCCAACTGGACGGGCGATCGGTTAACGGTCTGGACGGCGACCCAGGGGATCAGCGGCGCGCGGGAAACCATGGCGGGCCTGTTTGGCCTGCCGAAGAAGAACGTGACGATCATCTGTCCGTTCGTCGGCGGCGGATTTGGCGCCATGGGCAACAGCTGGCCGCCCGCGACCCTGGCGGCGATGGCGGCGCGCCGCGTCCAACGGCCGGTGAAGCTGGAGGTGACGCGCGAGCAAATGTTCACCTCCGCCGGCTACCGGCCGCGCACGTTTCAACGGCTACGGCTCGCCGCGGATCGCGACGGCAAGCTGTTAGCGATCCGTCACGACGTGCTGACGCGGATGTCGCGGCCGGAGCCTGGCGAATTCGCCGAACCGGTGGCAATGGCGACCCGGATGCTGTATGCCTGCGACAACATATCGACCTCGCATCGTTTGGTCAGCGTCGGCCAGGGACCGGCGACATCCGTGCGCGTGCCCGCCGAGGCAGCGGGCAATTTCGCGCTCGAGTCGGCGATGGACGAACTGGCGGCCGCGCTGAACCTGGATCCGATTGAGTTGCGGTTACGCAATTATGCCGACGCCGATGCGACGACGGGAAAGCCGTTCGCCAGCAAAGCATTGCGGGCCTGCTACCAGCAGGGCGCCGAGGCATTTGGCTGGAACAACCGCACAGCCCAACCAGGCTCCATGCGGGACGGCCGGGTGCTGATCGGGATGGGCATGGCGACATCGAGCCATCCGACCAATCGGTTGCCCGCGTCCGCGTCGGTGCGTTTGTCGCCTGACGGTACCGCGCTGGTGCGGGCGGGCACGCGGGAGATCGGGACCGGCACCGACACGATGATGGCCCAGACGGCGGCTGACGAACTTGGACTGCCGGTTGAGCGTGTACGGGTCGACCTCGGTGACAGCCGGCTGCCGCCCGCGCCAGGATCGCGCCGCCCGGCGACGGCGGCGAGTGTCTTGCCGGCCGTGCGAGACGCGGCGGCCCAGGTGCGGGAGAAGATCTTCGCGTTGACCAGATCCCATGGCAGCGCGGCGTGGCAGGCGCCGGGCGCCCGCCAGTTAAGCGATGGCATCGTGCGCCGGCCGGGAGGCGAGATCCGCGTGGCCGAGGTGATGGCTCGCGGCGGCGTGCCGTTTGTCGAGGCGGCCAGCGACGTGAAGTCCGATGCCGCGGCGGAACAATATGCCAGCCACGCGTTCGGAGCGCAGTTTTGCGAGGTGCGGATCGACATGGCCCTGCGCACCATCAAGCTCAGCCGCTGGTTGGGCGCGTTTGATTGCGGCCGGGTGATCGACGCGAAGACCGCCCGAAGCCAATTGGTCGGCGGCATTACCCTTGGGATCGGCATGGCCCTGCTGGAGGAAACGCGCGTCGATCCGGAAGCCGGCCGCACCGTCAACGTCGCCGATTATCTGTCGCCGGCGAACGCCGATGTGCCGAAGATTGAAACGATCGTGATCGAGACGCCCAACCGCGTCGCCACCCCGCTCCGTGCCAAAGGCATCGGCGCGCTGCCCACGGTTGGGGTCGCTGCCGCGATCGCGAACGCGGTGTATCACGCGACCGGGACCAGAGTACGAGAGCTGCCGATCCGGTTGGACAAGCTCGTGGCGTGACCCGGAGCGGTGCGACATCCGCGCCAGCTACGGGCTCGCGGCGTGGCCGGCGTGTGTTGGTGTCATGCCAGGGCGCTTAACCACTGACTCTCGCCCCACGCGTCATGGCCCGGCTCGTCCGGGCCACCTGTCGCCGCACCCTGCCGGTTCAGGTGGCCCGGACGATCCCCCGAACCAGTCGGGGGAGGGCCATGACGGGGGAGAGAAGGCACCGTGTGTCAATCATTAAGAGCGCTGGTGTCACACCAACCCCCCTTAAAGATTGATACATGGCGTCCTCTCTTCCACGTCATGGCCCAGCTCGTCCGGGCCACCTGTTCAAGCACGGTGCGGCGATAGGTGGCCCGGACGAGCCGGGCCATGACGTGATGGGGTGAGAGTCACACTTTCAGCGGGTTGGTATCA
>Ga0181536_10000982_pt1 | contig 33943 bp, 34 predicted proteins | sample PEATcosm2014_Bin_41_FD_121105 | JGI IMG/M metagenome (GOLD analysis project Ga0181536, IMG submission 121105) | Peatland microbial communities from MTU Mesocosm Facility, Houghton, MI, USA - PEATcosm2014_Bin17_60_metaG | ecosystem: Environmental > Terrestrial > Soil > Wetlands > Peat | place...
CACCAAAGATGATGAAGACGCGCCTTCGTGGGGCGGGCGCCCTCGCCCGCGGACCGGCGCCCTCGCCGGTCCAACGGCCGCAGGCCGGCGGGCTCGAGGTGCGTCTTCAACGGAGCGGTTTCTTCAACGCGCTCTTTCACGCGTTCTTATCCGGCTTCATCACCGCCACGTAGCTCAAGTTACGGTAGAGCTGATTGTGGTCCAGACCGAAGCCGATGACGAAGCGATCGGGAATCTCGAAACAGCGGAACTCCACGGGGATCTGGACCAGCCTGCGGGAATTGCGGTCCAGGAAAGTGCACACCGCCAGCGAGTTGGGGCCGCGGCTGGAGAGCGTTTGCAGCAGGTAGCGCAGCGTCAGTCCGGTGTCGACGATATCCTCCACCAGCAGCACATCTTCGTTTTCGATTGGTTCGTCCAGATCCTTGGCAATGCGCACGATGCCCGGCGCACTGGATTTGTTCGAGAACGTGGAGATGGCCAGAAAATCGATCTTCACTGGAATCTGAATCTGGCGCGCCAGCGCGGTGAGAAAAAACACCGAGCCCTTGAGCACGCCCACCAATTTGAGCGGTCTGCCCCGGTATCGCTCGCTGATTTCGGCGGCGACCTCCTGGATGCGCTGCGCGATCTGCTCTTCGGTGAACAGGATGCGTTCGATGGCCGGCGGGTCCTTGCTTATGCCTTCGCGGCTCATGGCATCCCGGCTCATACTTTGGCGGGCCGCTCCGCCAGGCCGTACTTGAAGATCAGGTTCTCGAAATCCTTCTGATAGAAAATCTGCACGTTCAAGTGTGGATACAACTCGCGCAGCAGCCGGATCTTGCGATTCTTGCGCGTCACCAGCGACTGCTTCATGGTGGTGAGTTCCACGTACAGGTCGAACTCCGGCAAATAGAAATCGGGCGTGAAGGATTCGGAAACGCGTCCCTCAGCATCCCACTGTACCGGAAAACTGCGCGGCTCGTACTCCCAGGCGATGCGGTAGAAATCCAGCAGGTTGGCGAAGATCTGCTCACTCTGATGGGCGAAGTTCTTGTCGGGCAGCCGCACCGCGCCCGGCGGCACGATGCCGTGCCGCGCCAGGCGCAGGCGGATCTGAAACTGGATCTGGGCCTCGGCCGCCGCCGACAGAAAGCCGCGCTCTTTCAGGCCCAGCGCGCGCACGGAACCCTGAATCATCTCCACCATCTGCTCGGAGTCCATGGATTCGGCATTCAGGATCAGATCGAACCAGTGAGGGAGCGCCGTGGCCCTGCCGGACATGCTCTTGTACTGGGCGCGCTGCGCCGCATCCAGCTCGCGCAGCAGTTGGCGGACCGCGCCGCGCTCGAGCCGCCGGTCCAGCATGAGATTGCCGATGCGCACGGAATCCGGCGCGACGACGTGCACGCGGAGGGTGCCCGGGAACTGGCGCGAAAGCATCTCGGCGCCCGCCGCGCAGTACACCATGTGGTGAACGGTAGCCAGCTTCGCCAGGATGGACGCCACCAGATCGGGGCGGGCCTTCGGGGGCACCTCGGCGTCCGCGCCAAATTCGCGTTCGATGAGCGAGTGAATCCGCGATTCGTTGACCAACTCGAACCCGAGGCGGTGCGCGGAGATGCGCGCCACTTCTGCGAACCGGCAACCGGGCTGTCCGGAAACGGCGATCAACGCCATGTCATTAGCTCATGATAACAAGGCGGTGACGCACGCTTCAGCGTTCCGCTGCCGGCAACCGCTCCCTCACGGTCGCGGCTCGGTAGCAGTCAAGCAGACTTTCTGAGCCGCGACCGTCGGGGAGCGGTTGCCGACGGCGAACTGAAGCGTGCGCCATGAAGCCGCCGCGTTGTAACATCGAACGTTGGCGCCTCGCATCAACAAATGGATCGGCTTGGCCTTGTTTCTCGCCATGGCGCTGTTGTTCTTCATCGCCAATCGCGGCGCTTACCAGGGTTTCTTCCAGGGCGATGAGCTGGATAGCCTGAGTTGGACGCCGCGTGCTCCGCTCGCCACATTCGCCAAGGATCTGGTTAACCCGGTCTACAATGCCCGGAATTTCCGGCCGGTGGGCCACCTCTATTTCCGGATCATGAGCCGCGCCTACGGCCTCGATTTTCCGAAATATCTTCTGCCTCTCCACCTTCTCCACCTGCTCAATGTCTGGCTGCTGTGGATGGTTTTGCGCAACCTGGGGGCCTCGCCTTTCGCGGCCTGCGCCGGCGCGCTGTTCTTCGCGTTTCACATGGCCGTGTTCGACGTGTACTGGAAACCCATGTACGCATTCGATCTGTTCTGCGGCGCTTTCTGCCTCCTGAGTTTCCTGTTCTGGATCAAACGCCGGTGGGTGTTGTCGTTCCTGGCCTTTTGGCTGGCGTATAAATCGAAAGAGTTGGCTGTGATGCTGCCCGCCGTGCTAGCGTGCTACGAGCTTTGGTTGGGCAAGCGCCAATGGCGGCCGCTGATCCCGTTCTTTCTGGTGTCGCTGTCGTTCGGGTTGCAAGGGATCTTCAGGAATCCCAACCAGGATAACGACTACACCTTCCGCTTCACGCCCGCGGCGCTGGCCGCCGGCGCAAAGTTCTACGCTGCCGAGTTGTTTGGGATTCCCTTCGCGGGCTTCGCGCTGCTGGCGCTCCCCGCCGTCCGCCGCGATCGCCGGGCGTGGCTTGGCGTGGCGGCCACCGTGCTGTTTCTGGTTCCGCTGGTGTTTCTGCCCGGACGCCTCTTTAGCGCTTATTGGTACGTGCCGTTGATTGGCGTGGCGATGGCCCTATCCTCCCTGGCGGATGCCCGGTATGGTTTGCTGGCCGCCGTTTTCCTCGCGGCGTGGCTCCCCTGGAACTACGTCGATCTGCGCGACTACCGCCGCGAAAAACTGGCCGAGGACGCCGACAGCCGCGATTATGTCGCGCAGTTGCAAGCCTCCGCCGCTTCCCTCCAAGGCATTCAGACATTCCTCTATCACGGCCTGCCGCCGGCGTTTCCTCCCTGGGGGGCGGCGGGCGCATTGCGCTATTTGCTGCCCGACCTGAACTTCAAGATGTATCCGATGGAGGATCGTCCCGCGGAGAAATCGATACTGCAGAGTCCCGCCATCGCGACGCTCGTCTGGGTGCAGCCGAGCCGCAAGCTTTGGATCGCGGCCCATTATTCTGATTCTCCGGATGCGACCTACATTATGATGAACGAGCTGACGCCGGTCTGGCAATTGACGGATGGCTGGTTCGGACTCGAAGAAGGCTTTCGTTGGACCGCGCCACACGCCACGGCCCGTCTGTACCGCGCGCCGCGGGCCACGCAATTCGAGGTGGTTTTGAACGTAGGCCCCCAACTGCTCGCAGCGATCGGACACACCGATTTCAGCGCGCGGCTGAACGGTGTGCCACTGGGGACCGCCCGCTTGACGGAGTTGGGTATCCACACCGTGCGCTGGCCTTTGCCGCCCGGCCCTCCCGGAACCGTCGAAGCCGAGTTTCAAGCCGATCCGCCATATCACGCGCCGGGTAGCGACCCGCGCACGCTCGGCGCCGCGGTGGTGTCTTTCGGATTCCTGCCGTCGGGCCGGTGAAGAAACAGGGGCTAGGGGCTAGGGGCTAGGGGCTGGGGGCTGATAGCTGAATGCTGAAAGCTGAAAGCTGAAAGCTCCATGTTACAATTTGGAGGCAAACCTCTTCTTCTAAGGAAACTCTGCATGGCTCATGACAACGATGTCACCCGCCGCGATTTTGTGAAGGCGGCCAGCGCCGTTTCGGCCGTCGCCGCCGCCCTGCCCGCCGCCCAAGGCGCGCCCTTCATCCAGAAAGTGCACGCCGCCAACGACCAGGTGCAGTACGGATTTATCGGCACCGGAAGCCGCGGCACGTATCTGCTCAAACATCTCCACGAAACCGACGCGGGCCGCTGCGTGGCGGTGTGCGACAACTATGACGTCAACCTGAAGAAGGGCATAGCCACGGCGGGCAACAATCCGGCGGCGTATGTGGACTACCGCGAGCTGCTGGCGCGCAAGGATATCGACGCCGTGCTGATCGCCGTGCCGCTCTACGAGCACTATCCGATCACCAAAGACAGCCTGCAGGCGGGCAAGCACGTCTTCTGCGAGAAGAGCCTGGTGCACAAGCCGGAAGAAGTGCACGCGTTGCGCGCGCTGGTGGCCGAGCACCCCAATCAAGTGCTGCAGTGCGGCCTGCAGCGGCGTTACAGCCAGTTCTACGCGACGGCCAAGCAGATGATCGATCAGGGCGTGCTGGGCAACGTGACTCACATCCGCGGCCAGTGGCACCGCAACTCGGACCAGCGGCGTAAGGTGCCGGATCCTTCGCTGGAGCGCAAGATCAACTGGCGCATGTACCGCGAGTACGCCGGCGGAAACACCGCCGAATTGGCCTCGCACCAGATCGACGTGGCCGATTGGATGTTCGGCTCGCCGCCCGAATACGTGATCGGCGTGGGCGGCATCGACACGTTTAAAGACGGCCGCGACGTTTACGACAACATCCAGTTGATCTACGTTTATCCCAAGGGGCGCAAGCTGCTGTACAGCTCCATCAGCACCAGCTCGCACCTGGACTTGCTTCAGGCGCAGCGCCAGGAGTTCGGCGAAGTGATCATGGGCACGGCGGGCGCCATTGAGATCACCATCGGCGACGATAACCATCCGGCGACGGCGCTCTGGTATCGCGAACCCAAACCGGTGTCGGCTCCCGACGTAAAGAAGGCCACGGACAAGAAAGATACCTTCCAGGCCGGTGCCACCATGACCACGGCGGCGGCGTCCCGCGGAATTCCGCTGTTGCTGCCGAAGGACTCGCAAGCGGCCAGCGATTCCTTCCTGGCGCGCGAAGCGAAATTCGCGCGGCGCTGGCTCTACAGCAAGGGCATCATGGTGCCGGAGGAGGACCGCAACCCCGTGACGGTGGAGCTCGAGGACTTCTTCCTGTGCTGCAAGGACCCAGCGAACCACAAACCGAAGTCGAACCTGGAAATCGGGCTGAACGATTCCACCGCAGTGATCCTTTCCAACCTGGCGATGGACGAGCATCGCCGCGTGGACTTCAGTGAGATCGAGACGTTGGGGCTGCCGGGTCAGACGAAGAAGAAGGGGTAAAGCAGGAGACAGGAGACAGAAGACAGAAGACAGAAGTCAGAAGACAGAATAAGACCGGCGCTTGACCTCCTTATTCTGGTCTGTGACTCCCTCTAACCCGATGATTCCACAGGAAACTGGCTGGAGGGCGGCCAATCATGGCCGCAGCCGCCTTTCAGGCGGCCAAGCCGGCTGAAAGCCGGCTGCCGGCAGAATGCCCGCCCTCCAAGTCGTAGCGGAACCGGTGGTTCTGAGAAGTCACATCCACGTTCAATCCGGCACCGCCGGTGGCTGGGCTGACTTCTGACTCCTGACTTCTGACTCCTGTTTTCGGAACGTCATGTGCGTGGGCCGCAGCCCGTGTTTCCGGCAGTAATCCACATACAGGCCGTAGTAACTCGCCGTGCTGTAGTCCGATTCCGCAAACCCCAGCCGGCGCGCAGAGCGGTCGATCCAGCCGGGCGTGCCTTCCAACTCCGTGTACACTCCAATGGGCGTCTCATCGAGCGTGGCGACGCCCTTTTCGCCGTGACGGCGGTATTCGGTGCGAAACTTCTCGTATCGAAACGCGGGGACGAAATCCAGGCTTGCCAGTATCGCACTCAGCCTGCGCGGATCGGATACCTGGACTTCCAGCTCTTCGCGGTCCTTGTACTTGCCGATGGCCTGCGCACCCTTGTAAGTCAGAATGCCCAGCCGGCCCTCCTCGCGGACGCGCAACAGGCATCCCTTGCGGCGCAACGCGCCCCGCGCGGTATCGAAGAGTGTGTTCGCTTCGAAGACCCGGCGTTTGGATATGCGGAATCCCGCGGCGCGCAGCAAGCGGCGGCCCGCGGCTGCGTCCGGCAGCGCCAGCTTGATTTCGATCTCGCGCGGCTCACTAGTACGCGTCATAGCTTCCTGCCGATGATCGCGTAATCCAGGCCGCCGAAGAACGCCTCGCGGAAATCCTCCGGCAGGCCGGCCAATGCGGGCATGGATTCAATGGCCGGCGAGAGTCGATGCACCTCGATTCCGCCCAGCCCGTACTCTTCCATGTAGAACGCCAGCAAAGCGTGCGGCACCGGGCGGGTGTGCGTCGGGTCGAGATAGAAGTGACTGGCGAAGATAGCGAGGCACTCCGGATTGGGCGTTTCAATCGCCAGTACGCCGTCGCGCTCGAGCCGAGAGGCCGCGAGGCGAATCATTTCCGGCAGGCGTTCGGGCGGCAGATGCTCCACCACCTGCGCGCTGAAAATGCCGTCCAGCGACGCTTCCGGCAGGTCCGCGAGATAGGGGAACAGATCGGCCGCCTCGGCTTCGAAACCCTTTTGGCGGCATAAGTCCACGGATTCCCGGCTCAAATCGATGCCATGCGCCGCGACGCCGGCTTCGCGCATCAACTCCAGAAACTCGCCGCGCCCGCAGCCGACATCCAGCACCTCGCGGCGGCCGGTGAAGTACGGCAAGTAGAACTGTTGGCCTTTCTTGACGTACTCTTCCGAACCGCGAAACCGCTCGGCGAAGCGGGCGTAGTCGAATTCGGGCTGCGCCGGCGAGGGCGATTGCGGTGGCGGTGAGGGCGGCGCAGCGGCGGCTGGCGGGCTCGTCGCCACGCGCTGCCGGATCAGCCGCAGCTCGGAATGAATCAGGTGATCGTAGTCCTTCCGGATACGCTCCATGTCCGCCCAAAGGCGCTTTTGGATGTCCACCCCGTAGCGATCCAGCGCGGCTTCGAAGTCGGCATGCTGCAACTTGATTTGATCCCGGAAAAAGCTCTCGTTCTGCCCCGTGCGATGCTGGAAAGCGGCATTGAGCTCGGCCAGCCCGCGCAGCAACTTCGTTTCGTTGACCACCAGCTTGTGTTCCCAACCCTGGCGCCACTCCGCCCAATGCACGCGGATGTCCTTCAGTTCCTGGACCTCTCCGCGCACGTGCGCCGCAAGCTCCTGCACCTCTGTCTCCGACTTCACCTTAAGCTGATGGATCTCTCCCCGCAGTACCTCCTTCAGTTCCTGGACCTCTCCCCGCTGTTCCCCCGTAACCTGACGCCATTGCCGATCCATAGCGGCCAGCACGCGGCGATTCTCTTCGAGCGCCTCCAGCGTGGCCTGCACGCAAGCCATTACGTTGCGATTGAACTCCACCTGCTCGCGTATATGCCATTCGAGCGCGCGCGCGATGGCCTTTTTTGCCTGTTGCGCCAGCCAGTTGAACGGTCCGCCGGCGCGCGGATTCACCGTGCCGATGGCCGCCACCTTGGCCTCCGCGGCGTCGCGCGCGTGCAGCAGCGGCATCAGGTCGGGCAGCGGCAACTCCCCGGCCGTTACCGCGTCCGGATGGCGCGCGCGCACGCGGTCGTGCACCTCCTGCAGAATGGCCGTCAATTCATCGGTGTCCACGTTGCTTGCTCCCTGGCTTGAACCAAGTCGCCGTGATCTTGGATTGCAATCCGCCGCGCGGCGTGAATTCGCCGGTAACCGTGGCGCTCACGGGCTTGGCGGCCGCCACCACGTCGCGCAGGAACCGGTTCACCACGTTCTCGTAGAAGATGCCCAGATTGCGATAGGCCAACAGATACATCTTCAGCGATTTCAGTTCCAGGCATTTGGCGTCCGGCACATAGCGCAGCGTCAGCTTGCCAAAATCCGGCAGCCCGGTCTTGGGGCACACGGAGGTGAACTCCGGAATTGCGATCTCGATCTCGTAATCCGGAAACTGGTTGGGCCACGTCTCGATTTCGGGCAACGCGGCGTCGATTCCGGCCGCGGCGTGTTCGTCGGTATAAGCTCGCTTCATGTTTGCATCATGCTTCGGTTGCGGCGACTGGCTGCACGATGTTCTTGGCCAGCAGGTCGAGGAACATGCCGACATCCGCCACCACGCCCACGGCTTGTCCCGTGCCGCGATCGCTCACCTTGGTGGCCACGGCGGGGTTGATATCCACGCACACGATCTTCACCCAGCTTGGCAGCATGTTGCCGGTGGCGATGGAATGCAGCATGGACCCCAGGCACAACACCAGTCCGGCGCCCTTAAGCTGCTCGGCGTAGGCGTCCTGGGCTGCGTTCATGTCGGTGATGGTATCGGGCAGCGGACCATCGTCGCGCAAGCTGCCGGCCAGCACGAAAGGCACATTGGCGCGCACGCATTCATAAAGGATGCCGCTCGGCAGGCGTCCCGCGGCTACCGCCTGGCGCACGCCGCCCGCATGATAGATGGCGTTGATGGCGCGCATGTGATTGCGATGGCCGTGCTCTTCCTGCCGTCCATCGGCCAGCCGGACACCCAGCGAGGTGCCGAACAGCGCGGCCTCCGCGTCGTGCACGCCCAGGGCGTTGCCGCTGAGCAGCGCGTGCACGAAGCCGCCCCGGATCAGCGCCGCGAGGCCATGCACGCCGCCGGTGTGCACCACCACGGGACCCGCCACCACGATCACTTTGAGCTTCTGCTCCAGCGCCTGCCGGATCAAGGCCGCGGTCTGCCGGACGGCCGTCTCCACCTGCCGCTCCGACGAGATGCCATTAGACATGAAGGCGAACGCCAGCCGGTCGCGCTCCTTCGATTCGGGCGCCACGCGGATGCCGCGCATTCCCACCACCACGCGGTCGCCCACCCGGATATCGCGCAGGCGGCGGCACCAGGCGCGGCCGTCCGCAATCGCAATCAGGGCATCCATGCGCTGGTTCTCCACCTCGATCCACTGCTGCTCGTGACGCACGAAGGTGCGGTGATTGGTGGAGGAGTAGAAGTCTTCAGGCGCGCAGCAGTCGCGCTCGACGGCGCGCGTGGCGGCGTCGCCCGAATCCACCGCCGCGCAGCCCAGCGACAGCAGGTCTTCGAGCAGATGCGCCATCAACTCGCTGGAAGGCGCTTCCACCTTCAGCCGCAGGTAGGATGGCTCGCTGTTGGTGCGCCCGATGCGAAACTGTTCCACCTCGAAGCGGCCGTGATGCTCCACCACCTTGTCGAAGATGTTCTCCATCACGTGGGAGTCGATCAGGTGGCCTTGCGCTTCGACAACTTCCTGTACATGCATAAAAGATTTATTGTAGACTGTGGGGCGCGCGTTCCGCTGCCCCGGAGGTTCAAATGCGTTACCGGCAATACTGTTTACTGGCGCTCGCCGCCGCTGCGCCGGCACTGGCCCAGCCCAGCGTCGATCAGATCATCGAGAAGTACCAGCAGGCTCTGGGCGGACAAGCCGCCTATGAGAAGATTACCACGCGCGCCATGAAGGGCACGGTCGAGATTCCGGACGACAACGTGACCGGCACCGCGCAGGTCGTGGCGAAGGCGCCGGGCAGCTTCCGCCTGACGATGGACATTCCCGGCTATGGCGTGATCGAGACCGTGCTGGATGGCGGCAACGGCTGGGAGAAGAATCCCGATTCGGGCACGCATGCCATGAGCAAGGCGGACCTGGCGGTGGCCCAGCGCGATCACCATTTCTACCGCGAGGTGCGGCTGAAGGACCTGTATCCAACGATGCATCCGGCCGGGCGGGATAAGGTAAACGGGCGCGAAGTTTACGTAGTGGAGGCTACGCCGGCCGCCGGTCCCGCCGAGAGGCTCTACTTCGATGCGGAGAACGGCCTGCTGGTGAAGCGCGACTTCGAGCGCGTGACCCTGGAGGATGGCATCGCGCAGTACGAAGTGCTGCTGAAGGATTATCGCGAGGTGGACGGACTGAAGTTCCCCTTCACCATCGAGCAGCGCGCGCCGGACAACACGATGATCTTCAAATTCTCGGAGATCAAGAACAACGCGCCGCTCGCGGATACGGCTTTCGCCAAACCGGAAAAATAGAACCATGCCAAAATTCATGCACCGCGTGCGGGTGGCGTTTCCCGATACGGACGCTTCCGGACGAATCCATTTCACCGCCATGCTGCGCTATTTCGAGTCCGCGGAGATCGAGTTTCTGCGCTCGCTCGGATACTGCTATCGCGACGCGCCGCATGTGGCCCTTCCGCGCGTGCGCGTGGAATGCGAGTACCGGTCGGCGGTGGGCTTCGACGACGAGCTGGACATCGTCGTGTCGGTGAAGCGCGTCGGAACCTCGTCTTATACGCTGGAGTTCGCCGCGCTGAAGGACGGGGTTGTCGCCGCCAATGGGTCGATTGTGGTGGTATGCGTAGGACCGCCAGGGCGTGCGCAGGCATTGCCGGAGGCGTTACGGAAAGCGCTTACTGAGGCGGCCGCTGCCCAAAAAACGCTGCCATAGAACGCTGTTGTGCCGCTTGGATTGCGAGGATTTGAGCGCTCCTGTCGGGTTGCCCGGCCCCACGGGTAAATCCAGAGAATTGACGCGCGAGCCGGTCAAAACCATCTTGCAGTTGGCCGATGCCGGTCTCCATGGATTCAAGGCGGCGATCGATGGCGTCGAAGCGCTTGTCGATGGCGTCGAAGCGGCGGTCCATCCGCTCGCTGAGCGAGGCAATCGCATTTGCGATCTTCTCTTCGAAGCGCCGCAGGTCCTGGCAGAAGTCCTCGCAAATGCTATTGGCGGTCTGCTGCAAATCTTCGCGGGTGGCAGGTTCGTTCATGAAGAGGCTTTCCCAATTGTGCCAAGGCTCCGCCACGCCGGGCTTGACAATGACCGTGCCGGTATCCGACAAAGGAATCTCGGATGAAATTGCTGGCCGCTATTCTCGGAACCATTATCCTGCTGATCATCCTGTGGGATGGCTTCGAAGTCATCGTCCTGCCGCGGCGCGTGGCGCGCAAAATCCGGCTGAGCCGGCTCTTCTATCTATCCACCTGGAAGGTGTGGTCGTGGTTGGCGCTGCATGTGTGCTCCAGCAAACGCCGCGAGCGCTATCTGAGTTTTTACGGACCGCTCTCGCTGCTGTTCCTGATCGTGGTATGGGCCGTGGGGATGATCGTGGCCTTTGCCATGGTGCAATGGTCGGTGGGGCCGCCCGGCGTGAGCTTCTCCGAAAGCCTGTACTTGAGCGCCACCACGTTCATCACCCTGGGAATGGGAGTGCCGCACACGCGCATGGCGCGCGTGGTGGTGGTGCTGGCAGCCGGTACCGGCTATGGTTTTCTGGCAATGGTGATCAGCTACCTGCCGGTGCTGTACCAGTCGTTTGCGAAGCGGGAGACCAACATCTTGCTGCTGGATGCGCGGGCGGGATCGCCTCCCACGGCCGCGGAGCTCCTGCGGCGTTACGCGACGGGCCACGGATTGGCGGCGCTCGACGACCTGCTGCGGGAATGGGAGATCTGGTCGGCGGACCTGCTGGAGACCTACATTTCGTATCCGGTGCTGGCGTATTTCCGCTCGCAGCACGATAACCAATCGTGGCTGGCGGCGCTCACCGCCATACTGGATGTTTGCGCCGTGGCGATCGCGGGCATCGACGGGCTGGCGCCCTGGCAGGCGCGGCTGACCTTCGCCATGGCGCGGCATACCGTCGTGGATCTGGCGCAGATTGTGAATGCGCCGCCGCGCACGCCGCAGCCGGATCGCCTGCCCACGGAGGCGTTGGAGCGATTCAAGGCGGGGCTGGCGGCGGCCGGGATCGCACCGGCCAGCGCCGCGGACTTCGACGCCAAGCTGACCGAGGCGCGGCGCCTTTACGAGCCTTACGTGTTTGCGCTGTCGCAGCGGTTCCTATTGAGCCAAGCCACCTGGATGCGCGTCTCCGACAGGGTCGACAACTGGCGCACCAGCGCGTGGGAGCGCAGTTCCAGCCGCCTGGCGCAGTCGCTGTTCGACGATGGCGGCGACGTGCATGCGTAATGGTAATAATATTCCGGCCGAAATTACGGCACTAGAATTGCGTAATTGACAAATGGCGTGGGCGCGCTATTATTTGAGTTACTCCCCCGATAGAAGATCCCTGAAAACCTGTGACACTCGAAAGCGTCATCCTCCATACCGAGTTGCCCGGAATCGAAAGGCACGCGCAAGGCAAAGTGCGCGACGTCTATCGCGTGGACGGACAATTGCTGATTGTCGCCACCGATCGCATTTCGGCGTTCGACTACATTCTGCCCACCGGCATACCGGATAAGGGCAAGGTCCTCACGCAGCTTTCCATTTTCTGGTTCGACTTCCTGCGCGATGTGACGCCCACGCATTTCCTCACGGCGAATGTGGACGAATATCCGGCGGCGTTGCGGCAATTTCGCGGCCAACTCGAAGGCCGCTCGATGCTGGTGAAGCGCGCGCAAATGGTCGAGGTCGAATGCGTGGCGCGCGGCTATCTGGCCGGCTCCGGCTGGAAGGAGTATCAGGCGCAGGGCACCGTCTGCGGGATTCCGCTGCCAGCCGGATTGCGCGAAAGCGACCGCTTGCCCGCGCCCATCTTCACGCCTTCCACCAAGGCGACCAGCGGGCACGACGAGAACATTTCTTTCGAGGCGATGCGCTCGCTGGTGGGCGCGGAGTTGAGCGCCGGTTTGCGGGACCTCACGCTGCGGATCTATGTGCGCGCGGCGGCCTACGCGGAGACGAAGGGCGTGATCATCGCCGATACGAAGTTCGAGTTTGGCTTCGTGGACGGCGAACTGGTGTTGGGCGATGAAGTGCTGACGCCGGATTCCTCGCGATTCTGGCCCGCGGACAGCTACCGGCCCGGAGGCCCGCAGCTTTCATACGATAAGCAGTATGTGCGCGACTACCTGGAATCCATCCATTGGAACAAGAAGCCGCCCGCGCCGCCGCTGCCGGACGATGTGGCGGACAAGACCAGCGAGAAGTACCGGCAGGCCTATCGCGTGCTGACGGGCAAGGAGCTATGAACTGGCTGGACGTGGTGTTGCTGCTCGTGCTGGTGGGATCGGTGGTGACCAGCTTCTCCACGGGCCTGGCGCGTGAAGTGGTGGGGCTGGTTTCCATGATCGCGGCGCTGGTGCTGGCCATCTGGTTCTACGGCACGGCGGGCTCGTTTCTGCAGCCGTACGTCAGTTCGCCAGGCGTCGCCAATTTCTGCGGCTTCCTGATGGTGTTCTGCGGCGTGCTCATCCTGGGCGCCCTTGTGGGCCGCGTGCTGCGGCGGATGATGAAGGTCGTGGGGTTGTCGTTCGTGGACCGCCTGCTGGGCGCGTGTTTCGGCATCGTGCGGGGGGTGCTGATCTCCATCGCCGTGGTCCTGGCGCTGCTGGCGTTCACGCCGGGCAAGTCTCCGCCGGATGCGGTGGTGCGCTCGAAGGTGGCGCCGTACGTGATCGACGCGGCGCGGGTCTGCGCCGCAGTCGCGCCGCGCGAGTTGAAAGACGGATTCCGGAAGAGTTACGCGCAGGTGAAGACGATTTGGGGCAACGCCCTGAAAAAGGGCATTCGGGGATTGCCGGACGCGGGGAAGAAGGCATGAGATGAAAGAGACGTTTGAAGCGCTGGTGGAGCATCTGGTAGGCAAAGGTTTTTTTCTCGAAGAGGTGGTCGAACTACTGGAGAAGACCCTGATCGAAAGGGCGCTGGAGCGCACGGCAGGAAACCGCTCAGCCGCCAGCAAGCTGCTGGGGATTCATCGCAACACGCTGCAACGGAAGATGGCGGAGTACCATTTGGGCACGCACAAGGCGCGGCGCAAACCCGTGCGTGCGGAGACCCGCGCGCGCGGCAAGGCCGCTACGGCGTGAACCGGGTGGATCTGCTGATCTTCGATCTGGACGGCACGCTGATCGATTCCAAGCGCGATCTGGCAAACGCCGGGAATGCGGCGCGCGGCCACATGGGCATGCCGCCGTTGGAGGACGAGCGCGTTTGGTCCTACGTGGGCAATGGCGCGCCGGTGCTGGTCCGCCGCCTCCTGGGCGCAGACGCTACGGAAGCGCAGGTGCAGGAATCGCTGGAGTTCTTCCTGGAGTATTATCGCGAGCACATTCTGGACTACACCGTCCTTTATCCTGGCGTGCGGGAATCGCTCGACCGGCTGCGGAACGCGGGAGTGCGGATGGCCGTGCTGACCAACAAGCCGGTGAAGATCAGCCGCGCCATCTTGGACGGACTGGGGGTCGGCGGACATTTCCGGCAGGTCTATGGCGGCAACAGTTTCGATTTCAAGAAGCCGCACCCCATCGGGGTCGAGGCGCTCATCGAGGAATACGGCGCCTCGCGGGAACGCACCATGATGGTGGGGGACAGTTCCGTGGACATCCAGACGGCGCGCAACGCGCATGTGCAGTCCTGCGGCGTGACCTACGGTTTCCAGCCCGAGACACTCGAGACCGTGCCGCCGGATCTGAAGGTAGACCGCATGGAAGATCTGGCCGAGTGGGTGATCGGGCAGACCTGAGCCGCGCTGTGGCGCACGCTTCAGCGTGCAGCGGCGAACTTCAGTTCGCCGTGGCCTGCCCCACACGGCGAGAAATCGTCGCGGCGCGCGAAGGAATTGATGGATAGCAGTACAGTTTAAGCTGTCGGCTGAAGCCGGCAGCGGCACGCTGAAGCGTGCGCCACTGAAGCTACTTCTTTGAATACGTCACACTGACCGTAGTTCCCTTGTTGCCGGTCCCCACGGCCACCACTACGTTGCGCTTGTTGGCCGCATCGTCTGCGGAAACCAGGCCGCCGGAGGATGCGCCGTTTTCGCTCGTACTGCTCGCGTTAATGCTAAATCCGGCTTGCTTCAATCCCGTTTCATAAAACGCGACTACATCCTTGGGGGCGTCCTGCGTCTGAAACTGGAAGCTGGCCGACGTGCCGTCTCTACCGTTCATGCTGAAGGTGCTCACCGGCTTGGAATTCGGATACGCCGGGATCCACGCCGGCAAGGTCGCCTGGTTGGCGCCGAAGTTCAGCGACTCGGAGCCGGACTTCATCTGCATGTTGCCGGTGTCGCCGTTGCCGTGGGCTTCCAGGGTGACGGCATCCTTGCCATCCTCCTTGAAGGTAAACTTTCCGCGCTTCATGTCGTCGAAGTTCATGGTCATGATTTTGCCCGTGGACTTCTGGCGGATCGTTATGATACCCCTTTGATCGTCTGTCGAAACCACCTCGAGGTCCGGATTGGTCGCGGCCAGCAGTTTCGCCGTGGCCAGCCCTGGATTGTTCCGCATCAACTCCGTATCGAACCCGGCTTGTTTGGCTTTATGGACCAGGAAAAGACCGCCGCCGACCACGGCGATGCCGACTAGCACGAACAATCCGAGCACGGCCACAACTATCCAAACCAGCGGACTGGTTTTCCGTGGGATGACTGGCGCGGCATTGGGCGCAGCCTGGACAGGGTTGGCCTGCAGTGTGCCCGGAGGTGAAGACGCATCGCTCGATTTGGCGCGAGTGCCGCATGTGGTGCAAAATGTCCCGCTCATTTCCGCTCCGCAGTTCTGGCAAAAAGGCATACTTCCTCCGTCCCAGTTCACTCTAGCATGGGGCGGGTGGCTCTGGACATCACTATCAGTATGGACATATAATGACATTATGAGCGTCAAGTTCCAAATTACGCTACCCGACGACCTGGCGCTGGAGCTGAAGCAAGCGGCCTCCAGGGAAAAGCTGCCTCTTGCGCAACTTATCCGCGAAACGATGGTGGTTCGGCTGCGTCAAACGCGATCCCCAAGCGGCGGCGACCCATTCGATTCGATCACCAATCTGGTGGATGCCCCCGACACGGACCTTTCGGAGAGCGTCGATGAGATCCTCTACAAATGACCGCGTTCGTCGACACGAGTTACTACATCGCGCGTATCATGGCTCGCGATCAGTGGCATGAAAAAGCATTGCGCGCCGTGCGGTCCGGCATCACCTTCTTCACTTCAACATTGGTCATCAACGAAACCATCTCCCTGCTCCAGGCCCGCGGATTCTTTTCCGCCGCAGTCGGCTTTCTGCGCGAGACCCGTCTCAGCCAGGACGTTTCGATCATCTATCCGGATGCGGCGCTGCAATCCGATGGATGGGATCTATTCGCCCGATGGGGACCCGCGGGGGCGAACGCCATCGATTGTGTCAGCTTCGCTGTGATGCGAAAGCTGTCGATTCGGAAAGCATTCACCTTCGATGAACATTTCCGCGGCGCGGGCTTCGATATCCTTCGTTAGCGTCAACGGGAGCGGGTCTGGAGACCCGGACCCGGAGGGTACCCCGGCGTGGACGCCCGCCCCACGTTACGCAGGAAGTAAGCAGCGCCTAAGGCGGCGAGGGCCAGCGAGATCCACTGCGAGGTGTTCAGCGGGCCGCCGAAGGGGTTGGGCTGGTCGTGGTAGCGCACGAACTCCACCAGGAACCGGGCGGTGGAATACAGGATCAGGTACAAGCTGATGATCGCGCCGGGTGCATGCTGCCGGCGGATGCGCCAGCAGAGGATGCCGAAGATGAGGAACTCGGCCGCCGATTCGTACAACTGCGTCGGATGCAGCCTGATGTCCAGCGGCACACCCACCAGTTGCGCAGCCAGTGGATTGGTGAATGTGACGCCCCACGGCAACTTGGTCGGCCGGCCCCAGCAGCAGCCCGCGGCAAAGCAGCCCAGCCGGCCTATGCCGTGGCCCAACGCGATGCCGGGAGCGAAAACGTCGGCCGTGGGGAGCGCCGGCAGGTGGTGGCGGCGCATGTACACCGCGGCCGCGATCAAGGCTGCAATCAGGCCGCCGTAGAAAACACCGCCGGCCTGCAGGCTGGCCATGGAAAAGATCTCACCGGGATTGCGCACATAATAGGGGATGTCCACCAGGAACATCATGATCTTGGCGCCCACAATCGCGCTCAGCCCACAGAGAATTCCGAGGTTCACGACCGCATCGCTGTTCAAGCCGGCGCGGCGCGCCATCCGCGCGATCACGGACAGCGCCACCAGGAAAGCTAGGGCGACCAGCACTCCATAGGTCGACTGCGAAAAGCTTCCGATATGAAAGAGCCGCGGGAACATCAGGCACCTGCCGGCTGGCGCTTGGGCCGCAACAGCTCCAGCACCAGCAAACCGCTGCCGATCACGATGCAGGAGTCGGCCACGTTGAAGGTCGGCCAGTGCAAGTCGCCGATGTAGAATTCCAGGAAGTCGGTGACGCGGCCCCACAGCATGCGGTCGAACAGGTTGCCGGCCGCGCCGCCCAGTATCAAAGCCAGACCCGTGGCCGTCCAGCGGTCCAGACGCGAAGCCCTCCAAAGCAGTCCGGCCACCAGCAGCAGCGCGGCAGCCGAGAACACGATCAGCACCACGGTGCGCCACGCCGAGGTGGAATCGTTCATTAATCCGAAAGCCACGCCGCGGTTCTGCGAGTGCACGATATCAAAGAAGCCGGGGATTACGGGGTGTACGTCGAAGGCGGAGACGTGCGCCTCGATGACCGCCTTGGTCGCGCGGTCGATGGCAAATACCGCCGCGGAGAGGCCATAGGCTTTCAGGCGGCTATCCATCACCCAGCATCTCCTTCACGGCGGCAGCGCAGGCCGCGCAAATCGTGGGAAAGCGCGGGTAGGAACCCGTATCGGTCGTGTACTTCCAGCAACGCTCGCACTTGACGCCGTCGGCGCGCTCGACTTGCACGGCGATTTGGTCGCTGGGGGACAGGCCGGAGGCCTGTCCTACCTTCACCTGCGAGACGATGAACAGCGCGGGCAACTCGTTGGCGTACTCTTCCAGCAAAAGGTAGAGATCGGAGTTGGCCGTGAGGCGTACCCGAGCCTCGAGGGGCGCGCCGATGAATTTGGCGCGGCGGGCCTCCTCGAGGCTCTTGAGCACGTCTTCCCTCACCTTCATTAGACGGTCCCAATTCCCGGACCGTTTCCGGTGGGCATCGGACAGTCCTTCGGTCAGCTCCGCGGCTTCGGGAAACAGTTCCAGGTGTACGCTGCCCTTCTGCCCCATGTGGGTCCAGACTTCTTCAGCGGTGAAGGTGAGGATGGGAGCCACCAGCCGCACCAGCGCATATTCGAGGCGGTAGAGCGCGGTTTGCGCGCTACGGCGGGCGGGCGATTTGGTGGCCGCGGTGTACAGCCTGTCTTTCAACACGTCGAAATAGAGCGCGCTCAGATCCACCGTGGCGAAGTCGTAGAGCGCGCGGTAGACCTTGTGGAACGCAAACTCGTCATACCAGGCGCGGCAGTCGGACACCAGCGATTCGGCGCGCAGCAGAATCCACTGGTCGAGCTCCAGCATTTCGTCCATTGGCACGGCATCGGCGCGCGGATCGAAACCGGAAAGGTTCCCCAGCAGGTAGCGGAAGGTATTGCGCAGCTTGCGGTACGCGTCCTGCAGCCGCGTGAGGATGGTTTCCGAAACGCGCACGTCTTCGTGGAACTCGACCGAAGCCGACCACAGCCGGATGAGATCCGCTCCGTGATGCTTGATGATCTCTTCGGGCTCGATGGAGTTGCCGAGCGATTTGTGCATGGCGCGGCCCTCGCCATCCAGCACCCAGCCGTTCAGCGCGCAGGCGCGGTAAGGCGAGCTGCCCTTGAGTCCTACGCCCACCAGCAGCGAGCTATGGAACCAGCCGCGATATTGATCGCCGCCTTCCATGTAAAGATCCGCGGGCCAGGTGAGGTCGTTGGCGGGGGTGAGCACTGCCAGGTGGCTCGATCCGGAATCGAACCAGACGTCCAGGATGTCGCTTTCCTTGCTGAACTCCGCGCCGCCGCACTTGGCGCAAGCCACGCCGGGCGGCAGCAATTCGGCCGCGGTGCGCTGGTACCAGACGTCGGCGGTGTGCGCGGCGAAGAGTTGCACGATGCCATCGAGAATCTTGTGATCCGTAAGCGGCTCGCGGCAACGGTCACAGTAGAAGACGATGATGGGCACGCCCCACACCCGCTGGCGCGAGATGCACCAATCCGGGCGCGTGGCGATCATATTGGAGATGCGCTCCTGGCCCCATTCGGGCATCCAGCGCACCTGGCGGATGGCCTCGAGCGCGTGCTGGCGAAAATCGTTAAGGTCCATGCCGATGAACCACTGCTCGGTGGCGCGGAAGATGGTCGGCTTGTGGCAGCGCCAGCAATGCGGATAACTGTGTTCGACCTTCTCCGAAGCGAGCAGGGCGTGATGCGCGCGCAGAATCTCGACCACGATGGGGTTGGCTTCCCAAACGGTCTTGCCGATCAACTCTTCGGGCAAAGTGCCAGCGGCACCCTCGGCGTGATAGAAACGGCCGGCGGCATCCACCGGGCAATAGGTTTCGATGCCGTACTGGCGGCCGACGACGTAGTCTTCCTGGCCGTGTCCGGGCGCCGTGTGAACTGCGCCGGTGCCTTGTTCCAGCGTGACGTGATCGGCCAGGATGCCCGGCGAATCGCGTTCGAGAAACGGATGATGGAAGACCGCGCCTTCGAGACGCGAGCCGGGGAAGCGGGCGATCTCGTCATAATTGCTCCAGCCGCACTTTTCGGCGGTGACTCTCAGGAGGTCGGCGGCGACGATGTAGACGGCGTCTGTGGCAGATAAAGCGACTGCGACGTACTCGTATTTGGGATGAAACGCGATGGCCATGTTGGCCGGGATGGTCCAGGGCGTGGTGGTCCAGATGAGGCCGTAAACTCGGTGGCCAGCCAGCGCGGGATCGATTCTGGCGGGATCGGAGGTCAGGGCGAAGCGCACCCAGATGGACGGGCTGGAATGGTCGGCGTATTCGACTTCGGCCTCGGCCAGCGCGGTGCGGTCGCGCATGCACCAATGCACCGGCTTCAGGCCTTTATAGACGTAGCCCCGATCCAGGAATTCCACGAACGCGGCGGCGATCACCGACTGGTAATGCGCGCTCATGGTGAGATACGGGTCGTCCCAACGGCCGAAGACGCCCAGACGCTTGAAATCCGTGCGCTGCAGGTCCACGTACTTTTCGGCGTATTTGCGGCATTCGGCGCGAATTTCGGCGGGAGTCATCTTGGCTTTGCGCGCGCCGAGCTCGCTATCGACTTTGATTTCGATGGGCAGACCGTGGCAGTCCCAGCCGGGGACATAGGGCGCGTCGAAGCCCGCCATGGTTTTGGACTTGACGATGAAATCCTTGAGTATCTTGTTGAACGCGGTGCCGAGGTGGATGCGGCCGTTGGCGTAGGGCGGCCCGTCGTGCAGGATGTAAGTGGGGCGTCCGGCGCGCGCGCTGCGGATTTGGGCGTAGATGTTCTGGCTATCCCAGCGGTCGAGCAGCTTCGGCTCGGCCTGGGAGAGGTTGGCCTTCATCGAAAAGCCGGTGCGGGGCAGATTGATTGTCTGCTTCAGATCAACGTTATGCGAGTCCATTTAGCAGGGATAATACCATCGTACACGATGCGGGGTACGCTTCAACGCCCGCTGTTCTCATCATGAGAGCCAGCCGTTAACGCAGCGACGCCCAGTCTGCCGGAAAGTTGGTGGGGTTGCCCGTCGAACCGCTTATCGCCTTTGCTTGGCTTCCCATCGAATCTGACCGGTCGAGACTTTTTTTACGATCTCCTCCAACATCACTATTTGGATAATGTGGGTATGGCTGTCCCTCCGGAGGACGTGCGTCACGCCGGGGTAATGGCGCTCATGCAGGTTGGCCTCGGTGACGGGGTCGAGAGTGTACCAGCGATGGTCAGTGTCAATGGAACCCCAGCATATACAAATGTCGATGTGAGAGAACGCCTTCTTGCTAGACGGGCTCTCTAGGTTGTCGATCAGACCCTCCAGATTGTTCTTGAATTCTACGGTCAGGCCTCTAGTTGAGAAGTGTGTGTCATCGACGCCGAAGATGTCCTGGGACAAGCCCAATGGGTTGTCGTCGGTGTAGCGTAGGCGCTCAACCCTATCCCTGCAGTCAAATATGACGTAGCAATCGTACGTATGGGCGGCGCTCGTAGCTAGGATCTTCAGTCCGGGGAAGAGTCCTAGAGCTGCGAACTGATTAAAGAGACCCACGACATCCTGCTCCGTGATAGGTGTGCTGGCGTAGCAAACAGGGGGAATAGAAAGAGGATTCTCCTTGGCATTGGCCTTTACATTATCCACCCAATCGTCGTGATCCTTCTCCACCTTCCTCTGGGCCGACGTCGTCTTTTCTCCGGCCGGTTTGAGCAATCCACCCTGCTTTAGAAGATATTGTATTGCGTCGTCGGCGGCTATCTGGGCCAGATCCATGAGACGGGACTGGAGGGCCTTTCGGCCTTGATCTGGCTTTGCTTTGTCGAAGTGAACCAACACGAAGACATTCTGCGCTAACAGGTCGGAACGCGACGCGACAATGCGCGTACTTTCAGCCATCCTTTGATGATTCACGCCGATGACCAATCCTGGTGCGAAATAGTGCGTCCTAACCTGTCCAGTTGCGGACTCATTGATAACCGACCAGAGCGGCTGATGGTATGGTCGAAAAGCATAGAGACACGGCGAGAATTTGGTCAGTTCCTCATCAAACTCGGCCTTGTCCTTATCTTCCAGATGATCCCTGAGTTGGCTAGTGTCCCACTGGATGTAGACCGCGTCCTGTCTCTTTGCGTCTTCGGAATGATCAGCGATCCCAGGATGTTCCTGATGATACTTCCCAACGTCCATGAAGCGCAGTGGGGGATTGCGTTTGACGAGGTGGGGATAATAAAAACCCGGGCTAATATCCTTCTCTGCCTCTAAGCCATCTTTGCCGACCAGCATTAGTCGAACCTTGATGGGTGCCAGAGGGTCTTGGCCGATGAAAATCTGACCGACTGCTGTACGGACTCGAACTATAACTTCCCAGATTTCGATAGTTGATCCGAGTTGAGAAAGACTCGGTGGTTTGGTATCTGAGGAAAACTGAAGTCGTATGTAGGTGCCCCGTTTCTGACGGTCCAGCGCCGTTTGCTCGGTGTCGATGTCGAGGAGGGGCGGTTCCGGAATTTTTCCCTCAACCCACTTCCGCCCGAATCTCATGCGCCCTTTGGTCACAGTGCCGTTTTGGCGTGATTGAATCTGAACGTCGTCTGTTCCGTACGCAAGGAACGTAAGGCCAACACCCTTATAGCCGCGGTAGGGGAATTTGTCGCCCCGCTTCTTGAGGATTGCCAGACCATCCTTAAACGAGGCGCTTGGCGCAAACGCCTCGCAGATTTGCTCCTTGTTCATCCCTATCCCCGTATCGAAGACAGCGATGGTGTTGTCCTTCAAATTCACGGAGATCTGAAGCAGGTAAGGACCTGGGAGCTCTTGGAGGAACGCGTCCTCCAGGGCGTCCATGGAGTTCTGAACGGCTTCCGCCAATATATCATAGTTGCCGTTGTAGCTTTCCAGAATTCCTTGGATGGTTCGCCGGGCATGCTCAGGCGTTCTCATCGCTGAGTCTATCGGATTATAGGGGAGCTTCTTTTCGGGCTGCGGCTCGTTGTCGGTCAGCATAGAAGCATCGTTCCTTTCTGTTCGCGTCCTCCCGTCATACGCGCTCGCGCGCTGAAGTTTGCCGCCACTCTCCCGACGAGCGGTGTTCCGATATGGGCTCTTGCATTTTCGGGCGGGCCTTGGGCAGTCCGTGCTCTCGTGCCGGGCGGTGATCGGGATCTTGGGCATGCCGCGCTCCTACCAGCCTACCAAACTTGAGAGAATCTTTAAATAATTCGCCACATGCCGATCTTTGGGGGAAGCCCCCTTGTTTGCGATTTGGTTCTGAGCGCGGAAAGCCAATTTGGCATTTGTTTTCTTCGGTCGTTGACATGTCAGGTCAGTTTGCCAGGGCTGTCGTCAAGCTGCGGCCGGGAAGCGTGCGGGACATCCCTTCCGACTACAAGCTTAGCATTCGCGGGGCTGGGTAGCCGGTCATTGCGGGCCGCCAAGCGGGCGAAGATTGTTGAAAACCGAGGGGATAGGGATATTCGGGCCAGCGTGTGAATGGGTTCTGGCTCAGGGCCCAGGCGCCGCCCGGGCCGCTGTAGCCATTCCGGGAGGTATACTAGCCGAACCGCAGTTTCTCGCATTCTTGGGCCAAGCTGTGCCAGTTCAGAAGGTAGGACACGACATCGGTGTCTACGAGGATCTCATTCAACGCTTCGCCGCCTGCGCCCGGTCTTGGCGGCGCCAGCGCCGAACCTGGCGGACGAACCATTCGGCTTCTTTCGGATCGGGGTCGTTGAACGGACGGATATCACCCGCTCGGCGAACCGGCTCAATACCCTGGGCGCTCACCAACTCCGCTGCCGATGGCGAGGCGAAGAAGTCGAATACGCCCGGCCGCGAACAGTGGCCTCCGTTCCGAGGGGTCGGGAGTGCTAAAGCTGATTCATCAGGCTGTCGTTTCCGACTCTTCGGGTTGTGCTCTACAGAAACCCTGGGCATACCGTGCTGGTACCAGCTTACCAGACTGGTGTGATCGTCGAGCGATTCGGTGCGTGCCGCTGTTGGCGAGGAAACCCAGATCGGCGCTATGGCACGAGCACAAATCGCTCGATCGCTATCCTGGCGCTTTTGTCCGCACGCAAGTGGGCCCGATGGAACACGACTTTGATCTCATCGAATTTCTGCAGGGCTGTGATGGGAGGGATTCGAAAGCTTAAGACCTGCTCGGCCGGCGACGCGGACCCGGCCGCGACTGCTCCCAGGCTCTGGACCAAGTTAATAGCCACCGTTGTATCGATCAGAATCAACTCGAGCGAGACAGTTCCGGGATACTGGTCGGTATTCTGAATGGCAAGCTGTATCTGAGTGCAGCAATGCACACTGACTGGCGTATCCAGTTTTTGATGCGCTTCCATCTCCAAACGCGCGCCATCGGTGGTATGAAACGAGAGTTCGGATGCGCTGCCCCGGCGGACGATAGATCGCCGCGGGGGCCGCTCCGCCGGCCATCTGAACATCCAGTATTGGCCCGAAAACGGGATGCCCCGTGGCGCCGCCAGAGGCACGCCGAACTTGCCTGGCGCTGAGCGCACTAGAACGAAAAGCGTGGTATAAGGCTTCAGCGGCGGCAACAGGATCACTCCGGGAAAGTCGCCGCCGGGTCCCATGCTCTCAGCGGGAGGCGCCGGGAGATCCGGGTCCAGCGGTGCGGCGGATTGGCCTCCCGGACCCGAAGCGCCGGGAGCCACCTCCGATCCCACGCCGCTTCTGCCGCGGACTGAGATCCCACCGAATGTCAGCGTCGCCGCCAGCAGGAAAGTCCACACGACGCTCAGCGCGGAGTGCGGCAAGGCGGGCGGCTTTCCGGGCCGGTACGCGCCGGTAGCGATGGAGAGCGAGGTTAGAATCGCGGTGCTCATGGCAAACAGAGCGGCCGCCCGAAACGGATGGCCCCAGAGCATCGAGACCAGGCCCGCCTGAGCCGTGAACGATCCCATCAGGACGGGAACAGAGTTCCACGAAAGAAACGCGGCATCCGGCGGGGCCACGCGGAACATGGCAGCAGGCTCCGGGCTTGCCGTTTCCGTACGACGGATGGGGGACTCGACGACACCCCACTGGGAAATGAGTTGCCGCGTGGCGTTCGCGACCAGGAAGAGGCTCACGGCAAATGCGCCAGGCAAGGGAACGGACAGCAGCACGATAGCCGGCGCAAACCACATCGCCGCCGCCGAGTTCCGGAACGAGAAACGCGTCGCCCGCGGCAGATCCGCCAGCGAGACCACGAAATAAACCCAGAATGTGACGCCACCGCCACAGATCCAGGCGAGCGCAACGTAGAGCAACGCCTCGGCGAACATACTGGCCAGGGATTCCAGGCCTAGCCGGGGACGCACGTTGTGGATCCAAACGAACCAGCCGGTGGCCAAGACGCCAGCTACCTGCGCGGCGGCAATCAAGCGGTCGCCGATTTTACTGGATGCGAACACCCTCATCACATTTGACACCACCAAGGCCGATAAATGCTCACCGCCTGGGCTTACAATGAATCCGTGACTTTCCCAAGATCCAGCGGGATTCTTCTGCACCCCACCTCGCTGCCGGGCCGGTTCGGGATTGGGGACCTCGGTCCTGAGGCCTACAAGTTTGTCGACTTCCTGGCGGCGGCCGGGCAACGGATCTGGCAGGTGCTGCCGTTAGGCCCCACCGGCTACGGCGATTCGCCCTACCAATCGTTCTCGGCTTTTGCCGGCAACCCGCTGTTGATCAGTCTCGACCAACTGGCTATAGAGGGGTTGCTCTTAGACGAGGAACTGGAGCGGGCGCCCCAGTTCCCATCGGACGAGGTGGATTATGGCCGGGTGATCCGGTTCAGGCTGCCGCTGCTGCGCGCGGCGTATGAGCGCTTCAAGACCAATTGGAAGAAGCGCGACGAGTTCGCGGAGTTCCGCGGTAGGTCCGCCCAATGGCTCGACGATTACGCCCTGTTCATGGCTTTGAAGGCGGCGCATGGCGGCGAGGCGGTCTGGAGCCGGTGGGAGCCCGCCATCGCGGCGCGCCGGCCCGGAGCGTTGAAGGAGTGCCGAAAACAGTTGGCGCAGGACATCGAAGCCCTGGAATTCGCCCAATACATGTTCTTCCGGCAGTGGCGGAGTCTGCAGAATTACGCTCGCGACCGTGGCATTCTGATCATGGGCGACCTGCCCATTTACGTGGCGCACGACAGCGCCGACGTGTGGGCCAATCCCGAACTGTTCCAGTTGGACGCGGCTGGCGATCCAGCCGTGATGTCGGGCGTGCCGCCCGATTATTTCAGCGCCACGGGCCAGTTGTGGGGCAATCCCATTTACCGTTGGGAGAGTATGGCCGAGACCGGCTTCCGCTGGTGGATCGACCGGCTGCGCGCGGCGCTGGCGCAGGTGGATATCGTACGGGTGGACCATTTTCGCGGCCTCGAAGCTTATTGGGAAGTGCCGGCTGGCGAGACCACGGCGCAGAACGGCCGGTGGGTAAAGGGTCCGGGACCGGCGCTGTTTGAAGCCTTGCAAGAAGCGCTTGGGGAATTGCCGATTGTGGCGGAAAACCTGGGCGTGATCACGCCGGAGGTGGAAGCGATTCGCACCGCGTTCGGCTTTCCGGGCATGGCCATTCTGCAGTTCGCGTTCGGGAAGGACCCGCAAGCGCCCGATTTCAAGCCGCACAACTATCCGCGCGACCGCGTGGCATACACGGGCACCCACGATAACGATACGACCGTGGGCTGGTGGTCGAGCACGGGCGCCGGCGACAGCACGCGCACCGCGGAAGACATCCGCGAGGAACGCGACTTCACGCGGAAATATCTGGCCACCGACGGGCGGGAGATCCACTGGGTGTTCATCCGGGCGCTGATGGCGTCGGTGGCCAACACTGTGCTATTCCCATTACAGGACGTGATGGGACTGGGCAGCGAGGCCCGCATGAACACGCCCGCCGTGCCCAGCGGCAACTGGCGCTGGCGCTATCGCGCGGAGGTGCTGACGCCGGCGATAGCGCAACGGCTGAAGGAAATGGTGTCCACTTATGACCGATAGGCTTACCGATAAACCCAGGCTGAATTTCTGGCAGATCTGGAACATGAGCTTCGGCTTTCTGGGCATCCAGTTTGGCTGGGGCCTGCAGATGGCCAACATGAGCGCCATCTACGAATATCTGGGGGCGCGCGCCGACCAGATACCGATTCTGTGGCTGGCCGCGCCGCTGACGGGATTGATCGTGCAGCCGATTATCGGGCACGCGAGCGACCGCACGTGGAACCGGCTGGGGCGGCGGCGGCCGTACTTCCTGACCGGCGCGCTGCTCAGCTCCGCGGCGCTGATCCTGATGCCGCGCGTGTCGGCGCTGTGGATGGCGGCGGGTCTTTTGTGGATACTGGACGCGTCGATCAACATCAGCATGGAGCCATTCCGCGCGTTCGTGGCGGACATGCTGCCGGAAGATCAACGCACGCGCGGTTTCGCCATGCAGAGCCTGTTTATCGGACTGGGGGCGGTGGTGGCATCGGTGCTGCCCGGGTTCCTGTTGAAGCTGATGGGCAGCGCGGCCGGAGCCGGTGGCGGGCAGATTCCGCTGCCGGTGCGGATATCCTTCTATATTGGGGCGGCGGCGTTCTTCGGCGCGGTGATGTATACGGTCGCCACCACGCGCGAATATCCGCCAGACGATCTGGAAGCGTTCCGCCGGATGAAGGCGGAGAAGCGCGGCCTGGCGGAGAACGCGCGCGAGATTCTGGAATCGGTCGCGGCCATGCCGCAAACCATGAAGCAACTGGCATGGGTGCAGATCGCCACGTGGCTGGGGCTGTTCTGCATGTGGCTGTATTTCCCGGTCGCGGTGGCGCACAACGTGTTCGGCGCTTCCGACCCGCACAGCGCGCTCTACACCCAGGGCGTAGCGTGGGGCGGCTATTGCTTCGCGATGTATTCGGCGGTGTGTTTCGTATGGTCGTTCGCACTTCCGCCGCTGGCCAACGCGCTGGGCCGCAAGGCGACGCACAGCCTGTGCCTTCTGTGCGGCGCGGCCGGGCTGATGTCGGTAGCGGTGATCCACAACAAGTGGCTGCTGTTCTTCTCGATGGTGGGCGTGGGGATCGCGTGGGCCAGCACCATATCGATGCCGTACGCCATCCTGGCCGGATCGCTGCCGGCGGAGAAGACCGGCATCTACATGGGGATCTTCAACTTCTTCATCGTGACGCCGGAGATTGTGGCGTCGCTCGGCTTCGGCTGGGTGATGGCGCACCTGCTGGGCAATAACCGGCTGCTGGCGGTGGTGGCAGGCGGCGTGTTCTTCGTGGTGGCGGCGGCGCTGATGCAGCGGGTGCGGGATGTGGGGGTGGAGCGGGTGGCGGGGGTGCCGAAAGCTATGGCAGTTGTTCGAGATCGACCCGATCTTTGAGCCGGCCGCTGGCCCGTTTGTTCCGTTTGAGATCGTCCAATTGGATGAAGTTTACGGTCACGCCATCCAGTTCGGCTTCCAAGCGCCGGGCGTAACAATCCGCGAAGTCCACTCCGGAAATGGTGGTCAGGATCTCCAAGCGCACGGGCGGAACACCCATCCTAATGATCTGGCGCTCCTGCTGAAACAGTGCGGCATCGGCTTGGGGGAAACCGAAGCCTCGCAGGGCTTCGGTGATGCGCTGCGCATTGTCGGGGCTGACGGCAATCCAGATGTCGAGATCGGCAGTGGCACGCGGAAAGCCGTAGTAGTTGACCGCGTATCCGCCGATAACCAAATACTCGACGCTACTCGAGTTCAGCAACTTCAAGAACTCTCTGAAGTCGGGTGGTAGCTGGATCGTAGCCATAGATGATCTGCCGGAGCAATTCCAGCGCTTCCATGCGCTCCTGAGGCGATTTGGATTGCCAATAGGCTTTGTCGGGATGCTCGTCGTCCAGCGAGCCGACCTCCAATACCGAGCGATCCAACCGGGCCTGGTCCACGGCGTTCATATCACTATTCTAATCGCTCAGGGTGAGACGCGTGCCGGCGGATCAAGTGTTCAGCGCGAGCTTTCGGGCGATTTCCTCGTCTTCGATCGCATCTGCCATCGCCAGGGCCTTGTCGCAGCGGAAACCCTGTTCGGCACCGAGGGAAAAAGTCTCTTGCACAAAGTGCCCGCGGCTCGTCTCGGCGCTGTAGGCTATAGCGGCCAGGATATCATCGCGGGTCAGTTGCGGATACTCCCCCAAGATCTGCTCCGTGGTCGTTTCCGCAGCCAGGAGGTCAAGCAGCAACGAAACCCAGATGCGCGTACCGCGAATGCAGGGCTTGCCGGAGCACACGTTGGGGTCGACCGAAATCATAGACCAGAACGTTTCTGAATCCCGCAATGGCCCGCCAGTCAACCTCGGGATGAAGGGCCTTTAAGCGATCGCCGATTCGCTGCGTGGATTCGGCGAGAGTTTGGAGATTGCGCAGAACCGCATCTTGAACCATTTCCGACTGGCGAAAGGCCTTCGCCGCTCTGGCAATACCGATCTATGCGCTGGATGCATTCGAGAACGTGATGAACGTAAAGGCGGTCGTCCTTCACAAAGGAACCGCCTCGTGCAGCACGCGGTCCCGGATCAGTGGATGGAGCGCACTCTCTTCGGCGACATCCACTTTTCGGCCCAGTTCCTCTTCCAGATCGACCAGCAGGCCTCCAGGGAACCACGGCGGTGTGCGCGGACCGACGTCGACCAGCAAGTCGAGGTCGCTGTCCTCGCGCGCATCGCCCCTCGCAAAGGAACCGAACACACGTACACGCCGAACGCCGTGTTTGGCCGCGATGGCGAGAATCGCGGCACGCTTATTCTCGCCCAATCCTTCGAGAGTCATCCGTTCCCATTCTCGCACTTGCCGCCGCATTGATTTATATCGGGGGCGCGGCATCACCCCGCCAGCACTTCCACGCAATCCGGTCCGCAGATCTTCTCCAACTGGGCGCGGAATTCGCGGTCGGGGCGCACCTTGGCCGGCACGTCCAGGATCACGGAGAAATCGCGCGGCATCTCCAGCCGCAGGCGCACGTGCGATTCGCCGGGCTTGGCGCGGAACAGTTCGCGCAATGCCGCCGGCTTGTCCGCCACGCCGTTGCGGCCCAGCCACACGCGGATGGAAATCAGCGACGGCAGGTTCACGCGCGCCGTTTCCAGCGGCTGAATGTCCTGCACGGATATCTTTGGCGGCGCATTTTCTTCGGGCAGCACCAGCCCCTTCACCAGCACCGCCTTATCTTCCACGATCTGGCTCGCCAACCGCTCGAAGCTGGCGGCGAATACCATGCCGTCGACCGAACCGGTGCGGTCTTCGATCTGCAGCGCGGCCCAGGGCTTCTGCTCCCGGTTGCGCTTGCGCTGGATGCTAGTGAGCACGCCGCACAAGGCCACCTCCGTGTTTCTCTCGAGCCCCTCCAGATTGCCGGTATCGTGCGTGGCCAGCTCGCGGATCTTGTCTCCGTAATCGTCGAGCGGGTGCCCGGTCACGTAGAAGCCGATCATCTCCTTTTCGCCCTGTAGCTTTTCGCGGCCCGTCCAATCGGGCACTTGGGGCAGCGGCCTCTCCTTGGGACCGTCCTCCGGGGTAAGATCGCCGAACAGCCCACCCTGGCCGCACACGCGGTCGCGCCAGACGCGCTGCCCGGCTTCCATGGCGCTTTCGGTGGCGGCAAACAACTGCGCGCGCGTGCCCTCCAGCGAATCCATGGCGCCGGCGCGGATGAGGCTCTCGATCATGCGCCGGTTGATGGGACCCAGGTCCACGTGCTCGCAGAATTCGTAGATGGAAAGGAAGCGGCCCAGCTTTTCGCGCGCGGCGCGAATGGCTTCGACGGCGTTGGGACCCAGATTCTTGATGGCGCCCAGCCCGAAGCGGATGCCCTTGCCGTTGGGCGCCGTGTCGTCGGGCGTGAAGCTCCAGTCGCTGGCGTTGACATCCGGCTGGAGCACGGTGATGCCCATCTCGCGGCACTCATTGATATACTTCACCACCTTCGCCGTGTTTCCGGTTTCAGACGTCAGCAGCGCGGCCATGAAGTCCACCGGATAGTGCGCTTTCAGATAGGCAGTAACATAGGCGAGATAGGCATAAGCCGCCGAATGCGACTTATTAAATCCGTAGCCCGCGAACTGTTCCATCAGATCGAAGATCTTTTCAATCTTTTTCTGCGGGAAGCCGCGCTCGAGCGCGCCCTTAATGAAGCGCTGGCGCTGCGCGGCCATCTCTTCGGCTTTCTTCTTGCCCATGGCGCGCCGCAGAATGTCGGCCTCGCCCAGTGAGTACCCCGCCAGGACGTTGGAGATCTGCATCACCTGCTCCTGGTAGACTATGACGCCGTAAGTCTCTTCGAGCAGCGCCTTCAGCTCGGGCCGGTCGTAAGTGACTGCCTTGCGGCCATGCTTGCGATCGATGAAGTCGTCGACCATGCCGCCCTGAAGGGGGCCGGGACGGTAGAGCGCGTTCAGCGCGGTGAGGTCCTCGATGCGCGTGGGATGGTAGCGGCGCAGAATGTCCTGCATGCCGGACGATTCAAACTGAAAGATGCCGCTGGTGAGGGCCTTGGAAAAAATCTCGTAGGTGGCCGGGTCGTCGAGCGGCAGCTCCTCGGGCACCAGGCGCACGCCATGCCGCTTCTCGATCAGCTTCAGCGCGTCGTCGATGAGCGTGAGCGTGGTCAGGCCCAGGAAGTCCATCTTCAGAAGCTGCAGTTTCTCCAGGCCGCTCATGTCGAACTGCGTGACAATTTCTTCCCGGTTGGTGCGATAGAGCGGGACGAGCTGCTTCAGCGGTTCGGGCGAGATGACCACGCCGGCGGCGTGCACGGAACAGTTGCGCGCCATGCCTTCCAGGCGCAGCGCGACTTGCAGGATCTCGGCCACGCGCGGATCTTTGCGCTCCAGTTCGCCGAAGCCCGGCTCGGTTTTCATGGCGTCGCTGAGCGTGATGTTCAGGACGTTGGGCACCAGCTTGGTGAGGCGCTCCACGTCGGCGAAGCTCATGTCCAGGACGCGGCCCACGTCCTTGATCGCGGCGCGCGCGGCCATGGTGTTGAAAGTGATGATTTGCGCCACCTGCTCGCGGCCGTATTTCTCAGTCACGTACTGGATCACTTCGCCGCGCCGGTTCATGCAGAAATCGATATCGATATCGGGCAGGCTGATGCGCTCGGGATTCAGGAAGCGTTCGAACAGCAGCCCGTATTGCAGCGGATCGATATCGGTGATGCCCATGGCGTAGCCCACCAGGCTGCCCGCCGCCGATCCGCGGCCCGGGCCGACCGGAATGGATTGCGAACGCGCAAAGCGAATGAAATCCCAGACGATGAGGAAGTAGCCGGAGAACTGCATCTTCTGGATCATCTGGATTTCGCGGTCCAGCCGCTCCAGATACTCCGGCAAGTCGTGCTTCAGACGGCCGGCGGCGCGCAGAGCCTCCAGCCGCGGCCTGCGCCTTTCGAATCCCTGGCGGGCGATGAATTCGAAATAAGTATCGGTGGAGTGCTCGGCCGGGACTTCAAATTTCGGGAAAGGCTCTTTGATTTTTTCCAGGTCGACGTGGCAGCGCTGGGCGATTTCCCAGGTGCGGTCGAGCGACTCTTCCAGTTCGCCGAAGAGCTGCATCATCTCGGCGCGCGATTTCAGGTAGAAGTCCGGCGTGTTCCATTTCATGCGCGATGGGTCGCTCATGGTTTTGCCGGTCTGGATGCAGAGCAGGATTTCGTGCGCGCGGGCATCGTCGCGGCGCAGATAGTGCGCGTCGTTGGTGGCCACCAGCGGCAGGCCGGTATCCGCCGAGAGCCGGTTGACGGCCGGCACCAGGCGCTTGTCCTGCTCGAGGTGGTGGTCCTGGATTTCGAGGAAGAAATTGCCCTTGCCGAAGATGTCCGCGTAGGTGTAGGCGGTGCGGCGAGCTTCGTCGTAGCGGCCGGCCAGCAGGATCTCGGGAATGTCGCCGCGCAGGCAGGCGGACATGGCGATCAGCCCTTTGGAGTGCTGCGCGAGCAGGTCCTTGTCGATGCGGGGCTTGTAGTAGAAGCCTTCGAGGTACCCGGTGGAGACCAGGTTGATGAGGTTGCGATAGCCTTCCTGGGTCTCGCAGAGCAGGATCAGGTGGTTGTAGCGGTCGGTGTCGCTGCGGGTTTTGTGGCCCTGCTGCGAGACGTAGACCTCGCAGCCGATGACCGGATGCACGCCCTTAGCTTTGGCGGTGTTGTAGAACTGGACGGCGCCGAACAGGTTGCCGTGGTCGGTCATGGCGACGGCGGGCATTTTCTGTTCGACGACGGTGTCCATGAGCTGGCCGATTTCACAGGCTCCATCGAGGAGGGAGTAATCGGTGTGGCAGTGCAGATGGACGAACGGATTTTCCGGCATGGCCTTCCTTTGATCGGGCGTGTGGGGAGGTACTTCTATTTTACTGCATGGTGGCGGGGTGGAGGCGGAGCGGGCGAGGGGGCGAGGGGGCGAGGGGGCGATCCGTTCGGGGGACCGTTGCCCTGAGGGGGCGGGCCCGGTTCTCCGGCTTGCTTGGCCTCAACTGGCACGAACCGAGCTCGGGACGTCGCCGTGCTTTAGGTTCTGCCGGTCCATGAAGATTTAGAAGGCGGCCGCCTGCTAGATTTGATAAGTAAGTTTCGCTCCGGGATACTTCAGTCTAAGCAACTTCCTTTGGTCAGGGGTCACTTCGCCTCCTCGGAGGAGGAGCCTTTTGAGGCTCGGAAGCGCCGGAAGGCTGGCCGCTCGAATATGAACACAAGGCTTTCGGCGGCTCTTTCTCCAATTGCGGCCAGCTGTCGGTCGGCTTCTTTTCGAGCGCGGATTTCCGGGATGAGCTTGGTCAGGATCTCAATGGTGGACTCGCCTCCCGCGGATGCCAGCTTGTCGTCGGCTGCCCACAGTTTTAGGACCGTCTTAGCAATCGAGGGTGCGACCGTGGTGATCAGAGTCTCTAGCAGCGGCATCGGCAGTCGGTCATATTGAGTTTCAAACGGTGTGTTCCAGAGGAAGCTCTGCTGTGCCTTCGCGGGCCAATTCCGCGGCGTAGGCCAAGGCCGCCTGAATGTCCAATTCCTGGAGGGAAGGGTAGCTTTCGAGTAGCTCCTCGCGGGGCACGCCCGCAGCCAGGTTATCCAGGATCACGGAAATCATGACGCGCGTGCCTCGGATACACGCCTTGCCATGACAGACGTGCGGTTTGATGCTGATGCGCTCCTGCCACTGCAACATGTCTCCATTCTACCTCGCGGGGTCGAGGCGCATGCAGTGCGCTCCATTCGCGATTCGCGGATACAGAATGGAGGTCATGCCGCCGGAAGGGGCACTTCAATTTCTTCAACCCGCCAAGCAGCGTAGGCGACGGCCTGCCGAATGTCCTCTTCCTCCAGATACGGATAGGCACTGAGGATTTCGACATTGGAATGACCCGCTGCGACCAATCCCACAATCATGCCCACCGTTACGCGCATACCGCGCAGGCAGGGCTTGCCTCCCATGATCTGAGGGCTACGTGTTATGCGATCGAGATCGGGCATGCAATCTGCATTCATTTTACCGTGATCTCCACGAGCCGGAGAAGTGCTTAACCGTTTTGGGGAAACCGCTCCGTTGAAGACGCACATCGAGCCCGCCGGCCTGCGGCCGTTGGACCGGCGAGGGCGCCGGTCCGCGGGCGAGGGCGCCCGCCCCACGAAGGCGCGTCTTCATCATCTTTGGTGGCC
>Ga0181536_10000983_pt1 | contig 33940 bp, 30 predicted proteins | sample PEATcosm2014_Bin_41_FD_121105 | JGI IMG/M metagenome (GOLD analysis project Ga0181536, IMG submission 121105) | Peatland microbial communities from MTU Mesocosm Facility, Houghton, MI, USA - PEATcosm2014_Bin17_60_metaG | ecosystem: Environmental > Terrestrial > Soil > Wetlands > Peat | place...
CGTTTCGGCAAACTGGTCCGTCCGCGTTGCGGCGCGACGAGATCGAATAGCAGAATGCGCGCGATCTACGACCATTGCCTCATCCTCTTTCGAGACGCGGCTTGACAGGCGCCTACATAGCAGACACCAAGGCACCAAGAACAACGGAAAACTGAGCATTCTGACTCCAAAAAAGCCTTCTTCATTCGCCGTTCTTGGTGCCTTGGTGTCTTGGTGGTTACGGCTAATGTTCGGACGGAGCAACCGTGCATGAGATCGGGATCGCGCAGGAGGTCCTGCGGATCATCGAGGAGCAAGCGCGCGGCCACGGCCCGGGCGCGGTCCGCTCGGCGCGGCTGAGCGTCGGCGCGCTCTCCGGCGTCGCGGCCGAATCGCTCGAATTCGCCCTCGAGGTCTGCGCCAAAGGCACGCGCGCCGAAGGGATGAAAATCGCCATCCGCAGCGTCCCCGCGCGCGGCCTCTGCCGAAGCTGCCGCCACGAGTGGGATTTCGCGCCCGGCCAGATGGAATGCCCCGCCTGCCGGTCCCGCGACATCCGCCTCAACGGCGGCGACGACCTGACCGTGGATTCGTTCGAGATGGAAGGGGAGTAAAGATAGAAGTTAGGAGCTAGGAGATAGGAGCTAGAATAAGCGCGCGGCGGCGCCTAAACACGGGCGAAGCCCTCCTCTCCATTCCAGCTTCTAGCTTCTAGATTCTATCTACTGCTAATCTTTTCGCAGAGGTCAGCAATGCAAGTCAAGGTTTTTCAAAACGTCCTCGACGCCAACGACCGCATCGCCGCGATGAACCGGAAGCGGTTCGCCGAGCATCGGCTGCTCGTCCTCAACCTCATTGGCTCGCCCGGCTGCGGCAAGACGACCCTGCTCGAGAAGACCCTGCTCCTCCTGCGCCAGCGCAAGGCCGCGCGCCCCGGCGTCATCGAGGGCGACCTGGAGACCTCGCGCGACGCCGAGCGCATCGCGCGCCTCGGCGTGCCGGCCGTCCAGATCAACACCCAGGGCGGCTGCCACCTCGACGCCGCCATGATCCAGGCCGTCGCCGACGAACTGCCACTCAAGGAGATGGACGTCCTCTTCATCGAGAACGTCGGCAACCTCGTCTGCCCGGCCGATTACGACCTGGGCGAGAGCCGCAAAGTCGTCCTCCTCAGCGTCCCCGAGGGCGACGACAAGCCGTCGAAATATCCGTACATCTTCCGCGCCGCCGGCGCCGCCGTCATCACGAAAATGGACCTCCTCCCGCACACCGACTTCTCCCTCGAAGCCGTCCGCCGCGACATGCGCATCGCCAACCCCGACCTGGTCACCTTCACCCTCTCCGCCCGCACCGGCGAAGGCCTCGAACCCTGGGTCGAGTGGATCGAAAAGCTCGCCGCGGAAACGCGCATCGCCCATCGAACGCCGAACATCGAACGCCCAGCGTCCAAGTGACCGATCTCGCGCATCGTCCTCGTCGTCGAATGGACGTTCTGATTAATTGACAAGCAGGATTCTGACGGTCAGAATACGACATTTGACGGTTGACAGTCACGCGGACTGCCTGCCCGCCAGCCACGCTTAGGGCGGGCATCTCAGAAATTCGGGGTCAATAGACTAGGCGGAGCACGGTTCGCAGGTGAGGCAAAGGCTGATCCGTCGGCGGGTATTTCACCGCCCGTTCGTCGGTATTTGAGGCGCCTGATGAAACAAAGAATTCGTGTGTATCAGCCAGAAGATCACTCAGCATGCAAAGCTCTGTGGGTTGAACTCACACAGCGCCACCGAGACATTTACGGCGATCCGACGATCGGTGGCGACGACCCGGGGCAGGGACTGGATGCGTACCTGTCCAACCCGGACCGTCGCGTCACGTGGGTGGCTGAGATCGGCGGACAAGTCGTGGGTATGGCAGGGCTGATCGCTCACGGCGAGGAAGGCGAGGTCGAACCAGTCGTCGTGGCACGCCCCTATCGTTGCCAAGGGGTTGGACGCATGCTAGTGGAAGAAGCGCTAAGCCATGCCAGAAAGATGCGGATCCGGTTCCTGAGCGTTCGTCCTGTCGCACGCAATGTTGAAGCGATTTCCTTCTTCGTTGAAGCAGGATTCAACATCGTTGGCCATATAGACCTGTTCCAAGACTTGGCCGACTCATCAGGACGCGACTGGAAAACGGGAATTGCGGTTCACGGAAAACAACTTCGGTACTAAGGACTGAACAGAGCATGAAAAGTGATGCAGTCATCCGAAAGGCGACCAACCTTTCAGCGTTCCACGGCAAGCGGATCCTAGTCACCGGCGGGCTGGGGTTCATCGGGAGCAACCTCGCCCACGCGCTGGCCGGCCATTGCGCCGAGTTGACGCTGGTGGATTCGCTCATCCCGCAGTACGGCGGCAACCGGTTCAATATCTCCGGCATCGAGGACAAGGTCCGCGTCAATATCGCCGACGTGCGCGACGAGAGTTCGATGCACCACCTCGTCCGCGGCCAGGATTTCATTTTCAACCTCGCCGGACAGGTCAGCCACATTGACTCGATGAACGACCCGTACACCGATCTCGAGATCAACTGCCGCAGCCAGCTCTCGATCCTCGAGGCGTGCAAGAAGAACAATCCCGGCGCGAAGGTGCTCTTCGCCGGCACGCGCGGGCAGTACGGCAAGATCGAGCGGCTGCCGGTGGACGAGGACCATCCGCAGCGCCCGACCGACGTGAACGGGATCAACAAGATGGCCGGCGAGTGGTACCACATCCTGTACAACAACGTATACGGCATCCGCGCCTGCTCGCTGCGGCTGACGAACACGTTCGGCCCGCGCCACCACATGCGCACGAGCCGCCAGGGCGTCCTGAGCTGGTTCATCCGCCTGGCGCTCGACGGGAAGGAAATCCAGCTCTTCGGCGGCGGCGCGCAGCAGCGCGATTTCAATTATGTGGATGACGTGGTCGAGGCGTTCCTCCTCGCCGCGGCGGACGAGTCCTCGAACGGCCAGGTGTTCAACGTGGGCAGCGGCGTGGCGACTTCGCTGCGCGAGGCGGCCGAACTGGCCGTCGCCATCGCCGGCCGGGGCACGATCACCGACAAGCCGTTCCCGCCCGACAAGGCGAAGATCGAGATCGGCAACTACCGCGCGGACATCACGAAGATCCGCCGGACGCTCGGCTGGGAGCCGCGGACGCCGCTGCGCGAAGGGATCCGCCGCACGGTCGAGTTCTTCCAGCGGCATCGGCAGCAATACTGGGACTGACCTGTTCCTTTATGCACCACCAAGACACAAAGGCACCAAGAACGGCCTTACTGACGCCGTTGTTCTTTGTGCCTTGGTGTCTTGGTGGTGAGAAAACGTAGCCATGATCGCCATGCAACTGCTCGCTCCCGCCCCGATCGAGAGCGCGCCGCTCCGGGCGGCGGAACTGCCGATGCCCGAGCCGGCGGCGGGCGAACTGCTCGTCCGCGTGCGCGCCTGCGGCGTCTGCCACACGGACCTGCACGTCGCCGAAGGCGACTTGACGCCGTCGAGGCTGCCGATCGTGCCGGGCCATCAGGCCGTCGGCGTTGTGGAGAAACTCGGCGCAGGCGCGGCCGGATTCAAGCCGGGCGACCACGTCGGCATTGCCTGGCTGCGCTGGGCCTGCGGCGCGTGCCGGTTCTGCGCGGCGGGAAACGAGAACCTCTGCGAGCGCGCAAAATTCACCGGCCTCGACGCGGACGGCGGCTACGCACAGTTCGCGTGCGTCCCGGCGGATTTCGCGTACCCGATCCCGGAAGGCTACCGCGATCACGAGGCCGCGCCGCTGCTCTGCGCGGGGATCGTCGGCTATCGCGCGCTGCGGCGATGCGGCATCCGGCCCGGCGGCCCTTCGACCATCGCTCAGGGTCGCCGGCTCGGCCTGTACGGCTTCGGCGCGTCGGCGCACATCGTCATCCAGATCGCGCGGCACTGGAAATGCGAGGTCTATGTCTTCACCCGCGCGGAGCGGCACCAGAAACTGGCGCGAGAGCTCGGCGCCGCGTGGGTCGGCCGGGCCGAGCAGGAGCCGCCGCGGAAGCTCGACAGCGCCATCAGCTTCGCGCCGGCCGGCGCGCTGGTGCCCGAGATGCTGCGCGCGCTGGAGAAGGGCGGCACGGTCGCGCTCGCCGGAGTCGCCATGAGCGCGACGCCGCCGCTCGACTATCGCCGCGACCTGTATCACGAAAAGAGCTTGACGAGCGTGGCGAACGCCACGCGACAGGACGGCCGGGAGCTGTTGGCGCTCGCCCGCGAGATGCGCATCGAAACGCGCACCGAGCTGTTCCCACTCTCCGACGCCAACCGCGCGCTCCGGATGGTCAAAGAGAGCCGCGTCGAGGCGTCGGCGGTGCTGATGATTTGAACCGTGGCATCCATCGAAAGCGCCGTCGCGCCGTTCGCTCGCTTCAAGTCCTCCTGGAAATGAAGGCGCTCCGCTGAACGAGCGGAGCGCTTGTTGGTGATGGCGCGCCCAGGAGGACTTGAACCTCCAACCTTCGGCTTCGTAGGCCGTTACTCTATCCAATTGAGCTATGGGCGCGGGTCTGGATATCGAGGCCGGAAACGACCGCCGGCGATGCGCGTCTCTTCGCTAGAATATATCCGCGCCGCGGCGGATTTGCAAGAGGCCCATTTTCGGTGTGCCGCGCCCGCCGCCGGCGTTTCTGCCGCTCTACTGCCTCAGGAGCGGGAAGAGGATGACGTCCCGGATGCACGGGGAGTTCGTCAGGATCATCACGAGCCGGTCAATGCCGATGCCGAGGCCGCCGGCGGGCGGCATGCCGAATTTCAGCGCGCGGACGAAGTCCCCGTCCACCGTCCGCACCTGGCCGGGTTCCTGTTCGATCTGCTTTTCGAGCCGCTGCTGCTGGTCGAGCGGGTCGTTCAGCTCGGTGTAGGCGTTGCCCAGCTCCATCGCCGCCGCGTACGGCTCGAACCGTTCGGTCAGCGTCGGGTCGGACGGCGTCTGCTTGGTGAGCGGGCAGAGAGCCAGCGGGAAGTCAATGACGAACGTCGGCTGGATCAGGTTGTGCTGCGCGCACGCTTCGAACAGCCGGTCCGCGACCGCGGCCTTGTCGCCGGTCGGATCGCGCCCGAGTTCCTGCGCGCGGCGGCGCAGCCCTTCCTCGTCCTCGATGCCGACGCCGGCGTATTCCTTCAGCAGGTCGTTCCATTTCCGCCGCGGCCACGGCGCGGTGAAGTTCAGCTTGTGCTCGCCGAACTGCACCTCGCGCCCCGCGCCGATCTCGTCGAGCGCCGCGCAGACGATGCCTTCGGTCAGGTCCATCATCGCACGGTAGTCTCCGTACGCCTGGTAGACCTCCATCATGGTGAATTCCGGGTTGTGGCGCGTGCTGATGCCCTCGTTGCGGAAGTTGCGGTTGATCTCGTACACGCGCTCCATCCCGCCGACCAGCAGCCGCTTGAGGAACAGCTCCGGCGAGACGCGCAGGTAGAGGTCCATGTCGAGCGTGTTGTGGTGCGTGATGAACGGCCGCGCGGCGGCGCCGCCGGGGATCGCCTGCATCATCGGCGTCTCGACTTCGAGGAACCCGCGCGCGTCCAGGTAACGGCGGATGGCGGCGATGATGCGCGCGCGCTTCCGGAAGGTCTGCATCACCTCCGGGTTGGCGAAGAGGTCCACGTAGCGCTGGCGATAGCGGATCTCCACGTTTTGAAGCCCGTGCCATTTCTCCGGCGGCGGGAGCAATGCCTTGCTGAGGATGCGCAGCTTCTCCGCGAAGAGGGTGATCTCGCCGGTGCGCGTCTTGGCGAGCGCGCCGTCCACACCGATCAGGTCGCCGAGATCGAGCAGCCCGAACAGCTCGAACCCTTCTTCGCCGAGGCGGTCCTTGCGGAAGTAGACCTGGATTTTGCCGGTGGAGTCGCGCACGTCCGCGAAGGCCGCCTTGCCGAAATTGCGGACGACGAGCATCCGGCCGGCGATGCGCGCCGGGCGGCCTTCCTGGTAGTTCGCCGTCACCTCGCCGATGGCGGCGGCGCCGTCGAAGCGGGAACCGTAGGGATCAATCCCCTTCTGCCGCAGCGCCTCGAGCTTCCGAAGCCGCTCCTGCTCCAACCGCTCTTCCACCTTCGGCGACCTCCTGAATTCAAGCGCAACGGCATTGAATCACATCGCGCCGTTGCGGTCAAGGAACGCGCATCAGACCGCCGTCCGCCGGCGCGTCAGAGCTTGCGCAGCCCGGCGAATTTGAGGACCAGGCGCTTGAGGCCGACGGTCCGGAATTGGACGGTCGCGCGCAGGGCTTCACCGTAACCGCCGATGTCCACGACCCGGCCGACGCCGTACCGGGGGTGGCGGACGGAGTCGCCGGGGCGGAACGGCGCGCGCGGATCGAGGAGAACGGCGTCGGACGAAAAATCGCCGTCGTAGACGATCTCCTCGTGCTCGCTGCGGCGGACGCGGCGCGGCTCGACCGGGGAATGCGGCATGCGGAGTGCGGAAAGGGACGGACGTCGAGCCCGATACTCGGATTGCTCCGCTGAGGAAACCTCCTCCGGAAGCTCCTCGATAAACCGCGACGGTTGCGTGAATTGGCGCTTCCCGTGGCGGGCGCGCGATTCGGCGTAGCTCAGCGTCAGCCGCCGCTGGGCGCGCGTCAGGCCGACGAAGAACAGCCGCCGCTCCTCCTCGAGATCGTGCTCGCCGTCTTCGCGCAGCAGCGGCAGCAGGCCGTCCTCGAGGCCGACGATGTAGATGGCCGGGAACTCGAGTCCCTTCGCCGCGTGGAGCGTCATCAGCGTCACGCCGCCGAGCTTCTCGTCCCACAGGTCCACGTCGGAGACGAGCGCGGCCTGTTCGAGGAATCCCTGCAGGCCGCCTTCCGGCTCGGCCTGGTCGTACTCGGCGGCGGCGTTGACGAGCTCGCGCACGTTCTCGATGCGCTCCTCGGCGTTGTCTCCGGCGGAGGCGAGGTACTGCTCGTAGCGCGTGGCGGCGAGCAGCCGCTCGAGGACGCCGGCGACGGGCCGGCGCGGTAGGGCGCGGAGCTGTTCGATGAGCCGGCGGAACTCGGCGATGCCCTGGAGCGCGGGCCCGCGCACGCCGGCCTCGGCGGAGTCGGCCAGCGCCTCGAAGAGCGTCAGCCCGCGCGCCGAGCCCCATTCCTTGACCCGCTCGAGCGACGTGCCGCCGATCCGCCGCGCGGGAATGTTCGCCACGCGCTCCACGCCGACGTCGTCGGCCGGGTTGTCCACCAGCCGCAGGTACGAGAGCAGGTCCTTGATCTCGCGCCGCTGATAGAACTCGGTGCCGGCGACGATGGCGTACGGGATGGCCTCGCCGCGCAGCGCCGATTCGAGGACGCGCGACTGGGAGTTGAGCCGATAGAAGATGGCCGCGTCGCGCGGGACGGCGCGCCCTTCGCGGAAGAGGGCGGCCAGGTCGGCGGCGACGGCGTCGGCCTCCTCCTGCTCGTCGCCGAACCGCAGCAGCCGCACCGGCTCCCCCTCGGGATTCTCCGTCCAGAGCGATTTCGCCTTCCGTTGGACGTTGTGGGCGATGAGACGGTCTGCGGCCCGGAGGATCCGCCGGGTGCTGCGATAGTTCTGCTCGAGGCGCACGATGCGGGCGTCGGGATAGTCCCGCTCGAATTCGAGGATGTTGTTCACGTCGGCGCCGCGCCAGCCGTAGATGGACTGGTCCGGGTCGCCGGTGACGCACAGGTTTCCGGCGCCGGCCATGTGCTTGGCGATCAGGTACTGCGCGTGGTTGGTGTCCTGGTACTCGTCCACGAGCACGTGCAGAAACCGGCGGCCGAGCCGCTCGCGCGTCTCGGGAACCTCGCGGAGCAGGCGGACCATGAGGATGAGCAGGTCATCGAAATCGGCGGCATTGGCGCCGCGGAGCAGCCGCTCGTAGCGCTCGAAGACCTGACCGAGGGCGAAGGCCTCCTTCGGCGCGCCGGACTCCTGGAGTTTCTCGGCGCCCCAGAGCCTGTTTTTGGCGGCGCTGATCACGCGCGCGACGTACGCGGGCGTGAAGAGCGTGCTGTCGAGCTGAAGCTCGGCCATCGCGCGCTTCACGGCCGCGACGGAGTCGGCGCTGTCGTAGATGGTGAAGGAGCGGCCGAGGCCGACGCGGTCGGCGTAGATGCGCAGCATCCGCGCGCAGAAGGAGTGGAACGTGGAGACCCAGACGCCCGGCGGAACGCCGAGCGCCTCGATCCGCTCGCGCATTTCGCCGGCGGCCTTGTTGGTGAAGGTGATCGCGAGGATGTCGTCGGGCCGGCAGCCCGACGCGGCGAGATGCGCGACGCGGCGCGTGATGACGCGCGTCTTTCCGCTGCCCGGTCCGGCCAGCACCAGCAGCGGGCCGGCGAGGTGCTGAATCGCCTCGCGCTGCGGGGGGGTGCAGTCGGAGAGAATGGCCTCGATCACGTTTTGGGACGGCATGGCGATTCTTTCTCGTAATCATAATCGTAATCTTACTCGTAATCGCCGTTCGTCCGGCTTTGGAAAAACGGCGATCACGATTACGAGTAAGATTACGATTACGATAGGGAAGAGGGTTGTTTCCTGACGAAGAGGCTTCGGAACGACTCCATGTAGAGGAAGAACACCGGCGTGATGTACAGCGTCAGAAGTTGCGAGAAGAGAAGGCCGCCGACGACGGCCAGCCCGAGCGGCCGGCGCGCGCCGCCGCCGGTTCCCGCGCCGATCGCGATCGGGATCGCGGCCATCAGCGCGGCCATCGTGGTCATCATGATCGGCCGGAACCGGATGAGGCACGCCTCGTGGATCGCCTCGAGCGCCGGCTTGCCTTCGCGGCGCTGCGCCTCGAGGGCGAAGTCAATCATCATGATCCCGTTCTTCTTCACCAGGCCGACGAGCATGATGATGCCGACGAAAGCGTACAGGCCCAGGTCCACGCGGAAAACCAGCAGCGTCAGCAGCGCGCCGACGCCGGCGCTGGGCAGGCCCGAGAGGATGGTCAGCGGATGGATGAAGCTCTCGTAGAGGACGCCCAGGACCAGGTAGATGACCAGGATGGCCATGACCAACAGCAGCCCGAGACCGGAGAGCGAGGATTGAAACGCTTGCGCCTCGCCCTGGAAACTCGTGGTGACCGAGGCGGGCAGGCCCAGATCCCGCGCCGCCGCGGAGACGGCGTTGACGGCCTCGCCCAGCGGCACGCCGGGCCTGAGGTTGAACGAGATCGTGACCGAGGGCAACTGGCCGGAATGGTTGACGCTCAGCGGCCCGAAGCCCGATTCCAGCCGCGCCACCGCGCTCAGCGGCACCAGCTTGCCGCCGGTGGACTGCACGTAGAGCATCGGGAGCGACTCCGGCCGCAACTGGTATTCCGGCAGCAACTCCATGATGACCTGGTAAGTGTTGCCGGGCGCGTAGATCGTCGAAATCTGCCGCGTGCCGTACGCGTCGTACAGCGCCAGCTCGATCTGCGCGGCCGAAACGCCCAGCGCCGAGGCCTTGTCGCGGTCAATCTCCAGGTTGATCTGCGGGTTCTTCAGCCGCAGGTCGCTCGTGACATCCTGGAATCCCGGCAGCGCGTGGACCTTGGCCTCCAGGATCGGCGCGAAGCGGTAAAGCGACTTCGCGTCGGCGGACTGCAGCGTGAACTGGTACTGGCCCTGCGTCAGCCGCCCGCCGATCTGGATCGGCGGAGGGTTCTGCGGGCGGCAGACGATGCCGGGGATCCGGTCGAGCTTCGGGCGGAGTTCCTGGACGACCTCGTCCGCCGACAGCGCGCGCTCCGACCGCGGCTTGAGCCGCAGGAACACGAGGCCGGTGTTGTCCGAGCCGATGGTGCCGATGCGGCCGGCGGTGGACATGAACGACTCGACATTCGGGTCCTCCGCGATGACCTCCGCCACCTGTTGCTGGTGCTCCGCCATCGCCTTGAAGGAAATCCCCTCGGCCGCCTCGGTCCAGCACATGAGCAGCCCGTAGTCCTCGCTGGCGATGAAACCCTTCGGGACGAACACGAAGAGCAGGACGGTCCCGACCAGCGTCAGGAGCGTGATGCCCATCATGGTCGCGCGGCGCCGGAGCGACCAGGTCAGCGTGGCGTCGTAAAGCACGACCATGGCCTTGAAGGCGCGTTCGGAGGCCGCGTAGATGCGGCCGTGATGCGCCTGCGCCGGCGGGCGCAGGAACCGGCTGCACAGCATCGGCGTGAGCGTGAGCGAGACGAAGCCGGAGATCAGGATCGCCACGCCGATGGTCACGGCGAACTCATGGACCAGCCGCCCGACGATCCCGCCCATGAAGAGCACCGGGATGAACACCGCCGCCAGCGAGAGCGTCATCGAGATGATGGTGAAGCCGATCTCCCGCGACCCGCTCAGCGACGCCTCGAAAACGCTCTCGCCCATCTCCACGTGCCGGACGATGTTCTCGAGCATGACGATCGCATCGTCCACCACGAACCCGACCGCCAGGACCAGCGCCATGAGCGAGAGGTTGTCCAGGCTGTAGTCGAGCAGATACATCACCGCGAAGGTGCCGATGACGGACATCGGCAGCGCCAGGCTTGGGATCGCGGTCGCCCAGAGGCTGCGCAGGAAGAGGAAAATCACCATCACCACCAGCGCCAGCGTGATGATGAGCGTGAACTCCACGTCGTGCACCGCCGCGCGGACCGAGACCGACCGGTCGTAGATCAGGTGCAGCTTGACGGATTCCGGCAGCGAGGGCTCGAAGCTCGGCAGCAACGCCAGGACGTCCTGCGCCACCCGCACCGTGTTCGTGCCCGGCTGGCGTTGGATCGCCAGGATGACCGCGCGCTGGTTGATGTACCAGGCCGCCGTCTTGTCGTTCTCGACGCTGTTGATGGCCGTGCCGATTTCGCGCAGGCGGACCGGATGGCCGTTGCGGTAAGCGACGATGGTCGGCAGGTACGGCTCGGCGCTCAAGAGTTGGCCATTGGCCTGAACGGTGTACGCCTTGTCCTCGCCGTAGAGCGTACCGGTGGGCAGGTTCACGTTTGCGTTCTGCACCGCGCCGGCCACCGCGTCAATCCCGATCCCGCGGTGCGCAAGCTCGGTCGGGTCGAGCTGGATGCGCACCGCGTACTTCTGCGCGCCAAAGACGATCACCTGCGCCACGCCGCTCACCTCGGAGATGCGCTGCGCCATTAATGTCTCGCCGTACTCGTCGAGCTCGTAGAGCGGCAGTTCCGGCGAGGTGAGCGCGATGAACAGGATCGGCTGGTCGGCCGGGTTGACCTTCTGGTACGAGGGCGGCGCGGGCATGTCCTGCGGGAGCTGCCGCTGGACGGCGCTGATCGCCGCCTGCACGTCCTGAGCGGCGGCGTCGAGGCTGCGGCTGAGGCTGAACTGGAGGGTGATCTGCGTCACCCCGATGCCGCTGGCCGAGGTCATCGAGTCAACGCCGGCGATCGTCGCGAACTGCTTTTCCAGCGGCGTCGCCACCGCCGAGGCCATCGTCTCCGGGTTCGCGCCGGGCAGCGAGGCCGAGACGACGATGATCGGGAAGTCCACGTTGGGCAGGTCGCTCACCGGCAGCAGCCGAAAGGCGAGGATGCCGAAGAGCAGGATCGCCGCCATCAGCAGCGTGGTCGTGACCGGCCGGCGGATGGAAAATTCCGGTAGGTTCATTCGCCGGTCGTCGCCTCGGCGGAGCCGGGCTTCGCGCCGACGGGGCCGGCTCCCTTTTCCGCCGCCGGCTGGACGACCTCCACGCGCGCGCCGTCCACCAGGCGGAACTGGCCGTCGGTCACCACCAGTTCCTTCGGCTGGAGTCCCTTCTCGATCACGACCGAGTCATCCACCGACCGGCCGGTCGTGACGGCGCGCGCCTCGACCGTATCGTCGCTCTTGAGCACGAAGACGTACTGCCCTTGCTGGCCGGTCTGCACCGCCACGTTGGGGATGACCAGCGCGTTCGGCTGCTGGCTGAGTGTCAGCACCACGTTCACGTACTGACCCGGCCACAGACGGCGGTCGTCGTTCGGGAACGTGCCCTTCAGCAGAATCGTTCCGGACGTGGCGTCAATGGCGTTGTCTATGAAAGTCAATTCGCCCGTGGCCGGCGGGCCCGGGTCGCCGGGGATGGTCGCCTCGACCCTCATCTTCTGCTTGTCGTTCAGGTACTCGTTGACCTGCGGCAGTTGCTGCTCGGGGAGGGAGAAGCCGACGTAAATCGGACGGACCTGGTTGATGATCACCATCGGCTGCATGTCCACCGCCTTGATGATGTTGCCCACGTCCACCGTGCGGCTGCCGGCGCGTCCGTCCATCGGCGAGCGGATCGTGCAGAAGGAAAGCTGTGTCTTCGCGCTCTCGACAGCGGCGTTGCCCGCATCCACGTTCGCCTCGGCCGCGTCCATGGCCGCGGCGGCGGCGGCCACGGCCGCGATGTCCGCATCTACGGCCGCATCCATGGCGGCCTTGCTGGCCTGGGCGTTGTCGTACTGTTCCTGCGTGTAGGCGCCTTGCTTGAGCAGCGTCTCCGCGCGGTCGGCCTCGATCTGCGCGTTCTTGGCCAAGGCCTTGTCCCTGACCACCGTGGCCTCAGCCTGCTGGCGCGTGGCCTTGGCCTGTTTGAACGCGGCCTCGGCCTGGCGCACCGCCGCTTCGGCCTGGCGGACCGCCGCCTCGAACGGGCGCGCGTCAAGCGTGAAGAGCACCTGGCCCTCTTTGACTTCCTCGCCTTCCTTGAAGCCGATCGTCATCAGCTCGACGTTCAGCTGCGCCCGGATCGCGACCGAGGTGTAAGCCTGCACGTTGCCGAACGTCTTGATCTGGATAGGCACCGTCTTCTGGACGACCTCCGCGACCTTGACCGGCGCCGCCGCCTTCGGCCCGGCCTTGGCGGCTGCCGGCGTCGCCGGTTCGCCGCAGCCTGACGCCGCCCACAGCGCGGCCAGCGCGAGGAGGCTCCGGCAGATTTCACCGCGAAAGACGGCAACGGCTCCTGGATTCTTCATTCTGCGATCCACATTCTGCAATCTGGACTTGGGGTCCTCCCGCCGGGGAGCGATTATAAGCCAGAGCCCGTAAGCGCCGCAAGTTCGGGGCTGCGCGATCGCCCATGTTGCCGGGAGCGCCGCTCGCCCCTGCGCGGGCGTTTGCTTTTCAAACCGTGGTTGTTAGAATGAACTCCCCGCGCGTTCCAAGCCGAAGGAGCCGATGATGGGCCTGAGCAAAAAAGAGGTGGACTGGGTCGCGCACCTGGCGCGGCTTGACCTTTCCGACGAAATGGCCGAGAAGATGGCCGGACAGTTGAGCCAGGTTCTCGACCTGATTGCGAAGCTCAACGAGCTGGACACGAGCGGCGTCGAGCCGCTCTCGCATCCCGGCGCGCTCGCGAGCGTGTGGCGCGACGACATCCCGACCGGCTCGCTGCCGCGCGAGATCGCGCTCCAGAATGCGCCGGACGCGGCCGACGGCTTCTTCCGCGTGCCGCGCGTGATCGAGTGATTCTGGGCGGCCCTAGATCTATGTTAACCACCAAGGCACCAAGGCACCAAGGACGGCGAGAAATGAGAACTGACAAGTGAGAACTGAGAAGCTCGAGTGAAGGAAGACTGTCATTTTTCAGTTTTCAGTTCTCCGTTCTTGGTGCCTTGGTGTCTTGGTGGTGAAGAGTTCAGGCTGCTTGGAGAGACAGACTCGTGAAAACGGAACTGCACAGTCTCACCGGCCTTGAACTGGCAGGAAGAATCCGGCGCAAGGAGGTCTCCGCGCGCGAGGCCGTCGCCGACCTCGCCGCGCGCATCGAGCGCCTGGAGCCGCCGCTCCGCGCCTATCTCTCGCTGAACCGCGCCGGGGCCCTGGCGCGGGCGGACGAGATTGATTCCGCCCTCGCGCGCGGAGAGGCCGTCGGCCGGCTCGCCGGCGTGCCCATCGCCGTCAAGGACAACATCTGCACCACCGATTTCCCGACCACCTGCGCCTCGCGAATTCTCCAGAACTTCAGGCCGCCCTATGACGCCTGCGTGGTCGAGGCGCTCCGGCGCGAAGGGGCGATCATCGTCGGCAAGACGAACCTCGACGAGTTCGCGATGGGCTCCTCGACGGAAAATTCCGCCTTCGGCCCCAGCCGCAACCCGTGGGATACCGCGAAAATCCCCGGCGGATCGAGCGGCGGTTCGGCCGTCGCCGTCGCCGCCGACCTGGCGCACCTCTCGCTCGGCTCGGACACCGGAGGTTCCATCCGCCAGCCGGCCGCGCTCTGCGGCGTCGTCGGGCTCAAGCCGACGTACGGGCGCGTCTCGCGGTACGGCCTCGTCGCGTTCGCCTCGTCGCTCGACCAGATCGGGCCGATCACCAAAGACGTCCGCGACGCCGCGCTGCTCATGGAAATCATCGCGCACCACGACCGGCGCGACTCGACCAGCCTCCCTGCGCCGCCTCAACCGTATCTGGAGATCGCCGAGCGCCCGTTGGAGCCGGCGCGGATCGGCATCGTGAAGGAGTTCTTCGGAAAGGGTCTCGATCCCGAAATCGCGGCGGCGATCCGCGAGATGGTCGCCGTGCTCGAAAAGCTCGGCGCGAAGGCCAGCGAGGTCTCGCTCCCGCACAACGACTATGCGATCGGCGCGTACTATATCCTCGCGCCGGCGGAGGCCAGCTCGAACCTGGCGCGGTACGACGGCATCCATTACGGCTACCGCAGCCCCGCGGCGCAGGACATCCTCTCCGTCTTCGCGCGCAGCCGCGCCGAGGGGTTCGGGCCGGAAGTCCAGCGCCGCATCCTCCTGGGCACCTACGCGCTCTCCTCCGGGTACTACGAGGCGTATTACCTCAAGGCCGCGAAGGTGCGGCGGCTGATCCTGCAGGACTTCGACGCCGCCTTCAAGAAGGTGGATTTCCTGATCGGCCCGACGACGCCCGGCCCGGCGTTCGGCATCGGCGAGCGCGTCGCCAACCCGCTGGAGATGTACCTGGCCGACATCTACACCATCTCGAGCAACCTCGTCGGCGGTCCCGCGATCAGCATTCCGTGCGGCTTCACCCGCGCCGGTCTGCCCATCGGCGCGCAGATCATGGCCAACGCCCTGGAGGAGCCGCGCCTGCTCCAGCTCGCCCGCGCCTACGAGCGCGAGACGAACTGGCGCGAGGCGCGAAGGCCGAGCCTGTGAACAGCCGAAGTTGAAGGCGCAACCGTGTCCGAACGCTTTCGCCCACCCGGCTTGCGAAACGCCCGTGCGCGCGGTAACATCGGTCAGGTGCGGCCGGCGCCATTCGGCTCGTCGGCCCGAGCGCCAGAAAGGGAGAAATCGCGATGAATATCGTGACGGTTATCGGCAGCCCGCACGGGATGAAGGGAAACACCGGACGGCTCCTTTCGCGCGTCGAGGAATCTCTCAAGGCCTCGGGCGCCGATGTGACGCAGTTCGACGTGGCCCGAATGGACGTCAAGCCTTGCCGCGGCTGCGGCTCGTGCCACAAGACGGGCCAGTGCGTGATCAAGGATGATTTCAAGAAAGTCGAAGCGGCGTTTTTGAAAGCGGACGGCGTCGTGCTCGCCAGCCCGAACTACATCTTCAGCGTGACCGCGCAGATGAAGGCGCTGATGGACCGCTGCTCCTGCCCGATCCATTGCCAGGCGCTGGAAGGGAAGTACGGCGCGGCGGTGGTGACCTCCGGCGGCAGCGGCGGCGACGTGGTGGAAGGATATCTCCTGCACTTCCTCCGGGCGCTCGGCTGCTGGACGGTCGGGAGCGTGGCGGCCGAGGCCGGCGAGGTCGAGGGAAAAAGCGGCCGGGGCGGCAAGTTCGACGAGGCCGGCGACTTGGGCGCGCGCATGGTCGAAGCGATCCGCCGGCGCCAGGCCTTCGCCGACCAGGAATCCGAGCGCGCGGCCTTCTTCGCTCGGATGAAAGCGCTGATCTCCATGCACAAAAAAGACTGGCCGCACGAATACCGATACTGGAAATCGCTCGGCAGGATTTGACCGCCGTTGTTCGTGAATCGCTTCGATTCTGGGATCGTTCAGGGAAAGGGGGCGCGCTATGAAGTGCCTGGTGCCGGCGTTGACGGTTCTGGCCGCGGCGATGAATGCGAGCGGCGAGGTCCGGACCGAGACGGTGAAGTACAAGCTGGGCGACGTGACGATGATCGGCTACGTGGCCTGGGACGACGCGGTCCCGGGCCGGCGTCCGGGCGTGCTGGTGGTGCATGAGTGGTACGGCCTGAACGACTACGCCAAGTCCCGCGCGCGGCAACTGGCGCAACTGGGCTACGTGGCTCTCGCGGTGGATATGTACGGCAACGGCGTCGCCGCGACGGACGCGGCCGAAGCCGGCAAGCTGGCGACGGCGCTGAGAGACGACCGCCCGCTGATGCGCGCGCGGGCACGGGAAGCGCTCGAGACGCTGCGGAAAAATCCGCTCTGCGATCCGCAGCGCATCGCCGCCATTGGTTACTGCTTCGGCGGCGGCGTGGTGCTCGAACTGGCCCGCAGCGGCGCGGACATCGCCGGGGTCGTGAGCTTCCACGGCAACCTCGACACGCCGAATCCCGACGATGCGAAGAACATCCGGGCGAAGGTGCTCGTCCTCCACGGCGCGGACGATCCGCATGTCAACGCCGCGCAGGTCGCGAATTTCCAGCAGGAGATGCGCAACGCGAACGTGGACTGGCAGATGGTCTTTTACGGCGGCGCGGTGCACAGCTTCACCAACCCCGCCGCCGGCGACGATCCGTCCAGAGGCGTCGCTTATAACGCAGCGGCCGATCGGCGTTCCTGGGAGGCGATGATGAGATTTTTCGACGAGATCTTCAAGAAGTGAACGGCGCTGACAGGATAACCGGGTCAACGGATTAAGACGGGAACCACATATGCACACGGACGGACACAGATACGGATTATTTTATCGCTTCTCTCATCCGTGTCCATCCGTGTTCATCCGTGGTTGATACTTTTTTGAAAGGAACCGGGATGTTTTTATCGGGCATCGCCGACGAAGCTGGGAATCCGCTGGAGACGCAGATCCGCGCGCACAAGGAACTCGGCTGGAAGCACATCGAAATCCGCGCCGTGAACGACACGACGCTCGCGCTGGCCGACGAGAAGCAGTTCGGGGAGATCCATTCGCAGTTGCAGAAGGCCGGCATGCAGGTCTCCTGCTTCGCGAGCCGGATCGCCAACTGGTCGCGGGACATTCTCGGGCCGTTCGACGTGGACGTGGATGAGCTGAAGCGCTCCATCCCGCGCATGAGGAAGATGAACACGCCCTACATCCGGATTATGAGCTACACGAACAAAAGCAATCTGCCCGAGGCGCAGTGGCGCGCCGAGGCGGTCCGGCGCATCCGCGAGATGGCGAAGATGGCCGAGGACGGCGGCGTCACGCTCGTCCACGAGAACTGCGACGGCTGGGGCGGGCTGGGGCCGAAGCAGACGCTCGACCTGGTCGAAACGGTCGGCTCGCCGGCGCTGAAACTGGTCTTCGACACCGGCAACACCGTTTTTCACGGGCAGCCGTCGTTCGATTACTACGCGCAGGTGAAGCCGCACGTCGTCTATGTCCACATCAAGGACGCGCGGAAGACCGGCGACAAGTCCGCGCCGTGCTATCCCGGGGAAGGGCAGGGCGACGTGGCGAAGATCGTGCGCGACCTGCTCAGCGGCGGGTACAAGGGCGGCATCTCGATCGAGCCGCACATCGCCGCGATCGTGCACGAGGGGAAGACCTCCGACCCGGCGGCGATGTACAGCACCTACGTCGAATACGGCCGGCGCCTGATGGCGCTCGTCGAGGAGGCGAAGAAGGGGGCTGCGAAGAAGCCGCGCGGCGGGAAATAGAGCTCACAAATCGCACGCCATCAAGTGGTCGAGGTCGTATTCGGACCGCCAGACGAATGCGGCGTGGAATCGCGAGAAATTGCGGACGTACCAGTCCTCCCCGGCGGGATGCTCCTTCTTGCCGCTTGCGTAAGCCTCGATCTCGCGCAGCCGGGCCTGCGCCTGCTCCGGCGACGCGAGCGTATTTTCGAGCACCCGGAACCCGCGCCGCTCCCAGGCGCCGCGGCGCAGCAGGTGCACCCCGACCACCGTGGTCGGCGTGATGTCCGGACAGGAATCCGCCAGAATCCGCCGCCAGCCTCGCTCGCGGGCCCACTGCTTGAGGCATTCGATCATGGCGGCCGCGATGCCTTGCCCGTGGTAGCGCGAGTCGAAATGGCCGACGTTGAAGCAGAGAATCCGCAGCGTCCTGCTCGGCGACTTCAGCAGTTCGGCGACCTGCTCGTCTTTCAGAGACTCGATCACGGCCGTCATGCTTCGGCTCTCAACGCAGTGGTGGCCGCCGCGCGCTTTGAAGGCGTCGTACATCTCGGCGGTCGTGAAGTACATCTTGGCCACGACGCCGTTGCCCTCCCAGCCGAGCATGGCGCAACTGCCCAGCTCGCGGACCTCCCGTTGCAGAAACGCCTGGATGACCCGCTGGCGCCCGGCCCGGTGGAACTCTTCGAGGTGCTCGCGCCAATCGCCCGGGTTGATCTGGGAGATGTTCTCGCGGGTGAGCGGCGCAACGTACATCTTCCGGTAGACGATGAAATCCTCACCCATCGGGCGGATGTCAATGTCCCTTCGCACACCGCCGATTTCGATCGAGTGCTTCACCGTGCTCGGTCCATTTTTGCCTGTCGTGCATTGAACCGTTTTGCGACAGTTCGCCATTCAACAGGATATATTCTACCTTAGAATATATGGAAGTCAACATCGTAAATGAAGTATTTGTGAACATTAGCGAAAGGAAGGGTATGCGCCCGATGCACTGGCATTGAGGACGGAGCACGCTCTATTTACAAACGTGACGGAACATAATATATTCAACGCACGCGCACGAGAATTCCCCAAGTGAGGCAACCATGCGAAACAGATTGCTGATCGCCGTGCTGCTGTTCGGCAGCCCAGTATGGGCCGCCACGTATTACGTGGACTTCGACAAGGGCGACGACGCCCAGCCGGGTACAACCCAGGCCACCGCGTGGAAGCACGCGCCGGGGGACAGTAACGCGGCGGACAAGTCTCGGTCGGCCGCTCTGGCGCCGGGCGACGTGGTCCTCTTCAAGGGCGGCGTGATCTATCGGGGCTCCGTGGAGATTCCGGCCTCGGGGAAAGAGGGCAACCCCATCACCTACAAGGGCGATGGGTGGAAGGGCGATGGCTGGGGCGCCGGCAAGGCAATCCTCGATACTTCCATTTCCTTCGGCGCGAAGTGGACCCGGTGCGCCTCCGCCGATGAACTGCGCGGAAACAGGAACTTCGACAAGGTCTATTACACCGACGCGCCGAGAGGATATGACTTCCGCACGGGGACTTACGAGAACGGCGATTTTCTCTATCCTTGCCAGGACCCGACCCCCTCCGACCAGTTCCATTACGACCGGATTGACCAGTTGCGGGTGCTGCCGTACAGGGACCCGGCGGTGCTGCAGACGGAAAGCTCCGTCATGGATGCCCGCAACTTCACGCAGACCGATCCGGCATACTACGATGGCGCTTATGCGATTGTCTGGCAGGTGCCCAACGAGACGGTAATCCACAAGATCACCGGCTTCGATCCGGCGACGCATACCATCCGTCACGAGAAGGTCGGCGACGCGGGGATTTATACGGACAGGGATTCTTACTACGCGATCATGAACCATCCCGCCGCCCTGTCCGGGCCGGGGCAGTATTACTATGACGAGAAGACTGGCCGGCTGTACGTCTGGCCGCGCAAGGGCGCCAGCCCGGCGGAGAACGAGTACACCATCTCGGCCGGCGGAGCGGGCTTCACGGCTATAGACAAACACGACCTGGTGATCGAGGGTTTCGTGGTCCAGAAGTTCGTTTTCGGCATACGGGCCATCCAGTATGACGACGGCGCCTACAACGTGGAGATCAGGGACAATGACGTGCGCAATCTCAAGTCGAACGACTGGTACGCCATCCAGGCGGGCGGCGCGAACATGAAGGTGATCAATAACCGGATCACGGATTGTCAGCGGGCCGTGGGCATACTGGCCGGAGGCAAGGACATCGTCGTCCAGGGCAATTTCCTGCAACGGACTTCCCGGCAGGGCGTGTGGTTCATGGGGGTCGAGCATTCCGAGATTGTCGGCAATACCGTCATGGACATCAGCGGCACGCACTCCAACGGCATCTCGATCTACCTTTTCTCCAAGGACATCCTCGTGGCCGGCAACAAAGTGCTCAAGACCGGCTCCGCCTTCACCTACCACGGCAACGGCGACAAAACGCCGAAGGCCGAGGGGCTTACCGTATACGACAACCTGTTCGACGGCGCGACGAACTGCTGGGGGGAAAACATGCACGATGTCACGCTGGTGAACAACACCTTCCTGGGCGTCGCGAACGTGGGCCGCTTCCTGGGGAAACAGGTCTTCGTCAATAACATTGTCAACGGCGGCGGTGCCGGGACGGTCTGCAGCCACAACATCTACACGGCGCTGATGTGGAATCAGGATAGCCAGTACAAGTGGGCGCTGGCCGAAGGGGAAATAGACTGGTCCAAGAAGGACCGCGGCGAGATATTCGCCAATTTAGCCAACGGCGACTGCCACCTGAAAGAGGGTTCTCCGGCCATAGACGCCGGCCTGGATGCCACGCCTTATCTGCCCGTGGCGCTGTTCCCGAATTACGATTTCTTCAAGGACATCGAGGGCCGTCCCCGCGCGCGCGACGGTAAATGGGCGATCGGTGCGTATGCTTGCGGGAACGATCAGGCGAAGTGACGGAAGGGAAATGATAAACGGCGCGACGCCACGTGCCGCGGCTCATTCGCCCATGACCTTGATGATGACCCGCTTGCGCCGCCGGCCGTCGAACTCGGCGTAGAATACCTGCTGCCACGGGCCGAGGTCGAGCTTCCCGTCGGTGATGGGCAGGACGACCTGGTGATGGACGAGCAGGCTCTTCAGATGGCTGTCGCCGTTCGTCTCGCCGGTGCGGTGGTGGCGGTAATCTTCGCGATACGGCGCCAGTCGCTCGGCCCATTCGTCAATGTCGTGCAGGATGCCCGGCTCGTCGTCGTTGACGAAGACGCCGGCCGTGATGTGCATCGCCGAAACCAGGACCATTCCCTCCTTCACGCCGCTCTTCTGCACGCTCTCGGCAACCGCGTCGGTGATCCGCACGTACTCGCGGTGTTTCGCCGTATTGAACCAGAGGTAGTCGGTTCTCGATTTCATATTTCGTCTCCTGCGCCAGGAAAACGACCATTCGGCAACTCGTCTATTGGTGCTTGGTGGCCTTTAGCGAGAACATCAAGGGCAGAAAGTCGTCGCTGCCTTTCAAGTACCACCAGCCGTTCGCATCCTGTGTCATTGGCGAGGGCTTCACGTAGTAGAACATATCGTAGAAGGTGTACGGGAACTCGTGCAGGTAGTCTATGCGGAGTCCTGCGCCGACGAGGGAAGCGACGATGTCGCCCAGCGTATGCTGCCACTCGAATGTGACTTTCTGGTTGCGCGACGCGTCCGGCGCGGCGTAGGTGCCGCTCTCAGTTACGTAGCGCTCGGCTCTGCCGTGCGTGAAGTAGGGGCGCACCAGACGCGGGCGCTTGTCTCCCTTCCAAATATCGTAGAGGTTCGCAATCGGGTGCGTGTCGGCGACATACATAAATCCGTCCGGCTTCAGGAAGTGCAACACGACTTCGCCCCAACGCTTAATGTCCGGCAGCCACGTGATCGTGCCGTAGTACGTCAACACGATATCGAACTCGCCGGTCAGAACCTTCGGCAGGGCGGCAATGTCCGACTCGACAAACCTAGCTTCGAGGCCGACCTCTTTAGCAAGCTTCCTGGCCTCCTGCACAGCTCTCGGTGAAAAATCGGCGCCTGTGACATGTGCTCCTTGGCGGACCCACATCAGAGAGTCCATACCGAAGTGACACTGGAGATGGAGAATGGATTTGCCGTTCACATCTCCGATGTCGTCTGGAATGTTGGGCTTGGTCCCGATCTTGCCCCCTTTGAAATCCTCGACCCGATAACCGCCGCCGCGAACGTGCCGGTCGGTCATCTCATCCCACGCGCACCGGTTCGATTCAAGTTTTTCGTTCATACGCTCCATTCGTTGTAATTCCCCATGCTCTTCTTAATCGGGCGCGACTACTACCGTGCTTTGCAGCGGGAGATTCTACGGCAGGGAGGCGTCAGAGTCCAGCGATCTTGCGCCGGGGCTTGCTTCAGAGAGCGAGGGCGAGCGGAAACGCTCTAAAACGCTCTGGATTGTGCTTCAGGGATAGAATAGCAGCCCGCTCGTAGTGTGCCCGTAAGGGCATACGCGAAGCAGCGCCTGACGGCGCCACTACAAGCAGCAGGACGGCCCGAAAAGGCGGCGACTTTGACAGGATGGCAGGGCGAATGTTACACATGACTCAGTGTCCTGTCCATCCCATCAATCCGTTCTACGCGAAAAGGTCCGGGCGTGAGCCGATTCGGGGCGGTGCATAACTGTTTTTCCGAGCTGTTCGAGGCGGACGTCGCGCGGCTCTATGCCGGCGAGACGCTCGTCGTGCGCTCGGTCCGGCGAGAGGAAACGCAAGGCGGCGTGACGACGCCGGTATGGATACTCGTGACGGAAGGGCGCGGCGTCGTCTCGACCAGCCGGTTCCTCTATCGAATCGTGGGCGCCTGGGCGGAGGCGTTCTCGGCGCCGGATTATCTGCTGCGCCCGGCGTACCTGGGCGAACTCCAGGCGGCCGTGTCGCGCGCGCTGGACGCGCCGGCGGTCGTTTCTCACGACCGCGTCTTTGCGCCGGGAAGCGATTTCAAGGCGGGGCCGAAAACGATCCTTCAGCCGCTGCCTGGACCGGCCCCGTCCGCCGTCGCCGATCGGCTCGCCCGCGCCGCGCGCGAGGGCGTGGTGCCGCTGTTCCTCTGCGCGGAGAGCGACCACGCGTCGGCCAGCGCCGCGCTGTCCGCCGGCTGCTTCGAGTGCGGCCGAACGGCGCGCCTTCAGGTGCGACGCTGAGAATACGGCGACGGCCGATTTCTGATTACTGATTTTTGATTGATTTCGGACCGGCGTATTGCTTCACGAAATCAGAAATCGCCAATCATCCGTAGCTTCTACGAGTGGATCCATTTCAGCGGCGGGTGAAGCATGGCATCGTAGAGCGCCATTGTCTCCTGGACGGTGCGGGCCACGTGGAATGCGCTCTCGACGCGCGCGCGGCCGGCCTCGCCGAGGGAGTTCGCCAGGTGGCGGTTCTGCAGGACGCGTGTGCACGCCTCGGCCAGGCTCTCCGGAAAACGCGGCACCACCAGCAGCCCGGTCTCGCCGTCGCGCACCACTTCGGGCAGGCCGCCGGCGCGCGTCCCGATCACCGGCTTGCCCAGCGCCATCGCCTCGAGCGCCGCGCGCCCGAACGGCTCGGCGTCGGAGGGGATCAGCAGCAGCTCTGCCGCGTTCATCAGGTCGGGGACGTCGTCGCGATGTCCAATGAAGATCACGCTCTTGCGGACGCCGGTCTGCTCGGCGAGCCGTTCGAGGTTCGAGGCCATTTCGCCGTGCTCGCCGTACGGGTCCGACCCGGCCAGCGCCAGCCGCGCGGAAGGCTCTTTCGGCAGGATGAAGCTCATCGCGCGGATCGCATCCTCGTGGCGGTGCCACGGGAACAGTTGCGCCGCCATCAGGAGAATGCGGTCGCCGGCCGCGAGGCCCAGTTCCGCTCGCACGTCCTTGCCCGTCACGCGCGCGCGCCAGGCCGCCGGATCAATGCCGCCGTAGATGCGCGTCACCTTCGGCCTTGTGAGGCTCGACGCGGCGAGGAATTCCGCCACCGCCTCGGAAACCGCGATGACGCGGTCCGCGTGCCGGCACAGCGTGACGGCCGGGAACGGCAGCCGGCGCAAGTCGCGCGAGTGCCACGCGCAGGGGATCCCCGCCTTCTGCGCGATCGCGCCGGTGAAGAGCTGCGCCGTGGCGCTGTTCGCGTGAACGATCTTCGGGGCGACGTCGCGGACGACCCGGCGAAGCTGGTTGGCGCCCATCACCCACGAGAGCGCGTAGCTGCTGACCTTCAGCGGGTTGCGGGTGCGATGGAAGCGCGGCATCGGCAGCAGCTCGGTCCGGATTCCGGCCGCCTCTGCGCGCGCGGCCAAATCGCCCGGCGGACAGGCCAGGATCGGCGCGAACCGGTCGCGGTCCAGCCGCGTCATGAGGTCGAGCAGGCCCTCCTCGGCGCCGGAGATCTGCGAGACGTGGTTGACGTACAGCACGCTTGCCGGAGATGCCATCTGCGCTGAACCTCGGGGCCTTTTCAACTGACCGACCGTCGGCTAACAGAATACCCGCACGCCGGTTCGACTGCAAGCGACCGTTACGAATGCCGATTCGGCGTTCCGTTTTGACTGTGGCAAGCATTTTTGGTAATTTGTGCCAAGTCCCCAGCTATAGGACCACAATTCCGCCGTCCGATGCATTCGACGGAGGCGACGAATATGAAGAAGCGCCGACGCGAGTTTTTCGAGGTCTTCCGGCGCGCACCGGAGGAGAAGGAGCCGACGACCTGGTGGCGGAAGAACACGAAGGCTGCATCCGCCGATGAACCTGCGGCGGCAACTCCGGCCGGCATCAAACCGTTGTCCCGGCGCGAGCCGGCCGCGCCCTCGAACAAGGTCGTCTTGACCGTCAGCCGCGAGTTGCTGGTGGTCGTAGCGGCCGCGGCGGTGCTGGCGCTGGCCGGCGCCTTTGTCTGGGGCCACTCTGTCGGCCGTTCGGCCCCGGCGAGCGTGGCGAGTGCTCCGATCGAGCCGGCCGACGCGGCGAGCACGCCGCTGCTGGCCGTTCCGACGCCGAACGCGCCGGCGCTGCCGTACTATACCCTGCGCCTGATGACGACGAGCATTGACCGCCAGAATGCGGAACGGGTGGCGGCTGATCTGTGCGCGATGGGATACGACGCCTTTCCGTTGCCGTTGAGCGCATCATCGTGGAGCGTGAACATCGGCCGCTTCCCGAACTACCAGTCGAAGGACGCCGCGGCGTTCAAGAAGAAGGTCAGCCCCGTGACGTATAAGAATCAGCGTTTTCTCTGCAGTTGGGAAAAAGTCATAGAGTAAGGGAGCGTCCAGCGATGACTGTGGACAGGAGCCTGAAACTGAGGAGCACCCTGCTCCGCGCGCGCAGCGTGTTGACCCGTGCGGAGCGGCTCGCAGAACTCAAGGAAGCCGGCAGGTGGCACGACGGCGAGTCCGTCTTTGGCCTGCCCAAGGTCAAGGTGCGCCGCGTGAAGCGCCGCAAAGCCGCCAAGGTCGAAGCCGCCGAGGCCGCTCCGGTCGCCGCGGGCGTTCCGGGCGCCCCAGGCGCTCCGGCTGCCGCGCCGGCGGGCGCTCCGGCCGCAAAAGGCGCCGCCAAGGCCGCGCCGGCGGGCGCTCCGGCCGCGAAAGGCGCCGCCAAGCCCGCGCCGGAAAAGGCCGCTCCCAGGGAAAAGGCCGCGAAGAAATAGCCTCAACACAATCGGATTCGCGCGCAGGGAGGCAATGACGGCTGCCTCCCTGCTTTTTGAACGGACTTCAGGGGAGAGAATATCCGGTGATTGCCGATCGCATGGCCCTGCTGGACTCGTCCGGAATCCGGAAAGTCTTCGATCTCGCCGCGAGCATGAAGAACCCGATCAATCTCTCCATCGGCCAGCCCGACTTCGACGTGCCCGGCCCGGTCAAGGATGCCGCCATCGAAGCCATCCGGCAGGGGCGCAACCGCTACACCGTCACGCAGGGCATCCCGGAACTCCACCAGGCGCTGCGGAAGTGGCTGGCCGCCGAGAAGGGCCTCGATCCGGAAGCGCTGCTGATCACCTCGGGCGTCTCCGGCGCGCTGATGCTGGCCTTCCTCGTGACGGTCAATCCCGGCGACGAAGTCATCATCCCCGATCCCTACTTCGTCATGTACAAGCACCTCGTCAACCTCTGCGGCGGCAAGCCGGTGTTTGTGGACACCTATCCGGATTTCGCCGTCACCGCCGAGCGGCTCGAGCCCCACCTGACGCGCAAGACCCGGCTGATCCTGCTCAACTCGCCCGCGAACCCGACCGGCGCGGTGATCCCGCAGAAGGAACTGGCCCGGATCGCCGCGCTCGCGAAGGGGCGCGGCGCCCTGCTCGTCTCGGACGAGATTTACGACCTCTTCACCTACGGCGAGCCGACCCGGAGCGTCGGCGCGCTCTACTCGAACACGCTCGTGATGGGCGGGTTTTCCAAATCGCACGCGATGACCGGCTGGCGCGTCGGATACGTCGCCGGCCCGAAGGAGATCGTCCAGGAGATGACCAAGCTCCAGCAGTTCTCGTTCGTCTGCGCCCCCTCGTTCGCCCAGTTCGCCGCGCTGAAGGCGCTCGAGACCGACACGCGCGGCTATCGCGACGTCTATCGCCGCAAATGCGACACGATCTACAACGGACTCCTCCGCGCCGGATACCAGGTCCGGCAACCCGGCGGCGCCTTCTACATCTTCCCGAAAGTCCCGTGGGGTTCCGATCACGAGTTCGTCGCCGAGGCGATCCGCAACGAGTTGCTCATCATCCCCGGCTCCGTCTTCTCCGAGAAAGCGACGCACGTCCGCATCTCGTATGCTGCCTCCGACGTGACGATCGCGCGCGGCCTCGAGGTGCTGCGGAACCTGATTGAACAGGGACCGCCGAAGAAATAGGCGCCGAAGCCGCAGTATGGGTCGTGCTCCTGCTCGTCCTCGGATGCAAAGAACGGCAATTCGAGGACGAGGCCGAGAACGGCGGGGACGAGGACGAGGACGATTGACGTACTTATGCCGCGACATGCACCGGAATCGCCCGTGACGACAATCATCCGCCCGCTCCAGCAAGCCGACGCCGCCGACCTCGCGAAGAACTGCTTTCCCGACCTGCCGCCCGAGGACGTCCTCGATGCCGTCCGCGAAGACTTGGCGTTGCAGGAGGCAGGGCAGGGCATCACGCTCGTCGCCGTCGCGGATGGCCGCGTCGGCGTCCACGCGAAACTCCGCAGGAAGGACGACTCCGGCTGGGTTTTCAACGTCGCGTCGCATCCGGACTTTCGCGGCCGGGGAATCGTTCAGGACTTGCTCGCGGAGCTGGCCCGCCGCGCGCGCGCGACGGGCATTGTGCGTCTGCTCGCCCACGTCCGCGCCGATAACCGCCGCGCCCGCCGCGCGTACGAGAAAGCCGGCTTCCGCCCCGTCGGCCAGGACGGGATGCGCGGCGACCAACTGCGATATGAACTGCACTTGTTCCCTTGACATGGCCGCGTGGTGTTGTGGTATCATTAAAATCAAATCCTCTCGGGTGGCGTCAGGGTGGCCCGTCGTTGGGCGGCGGGGTGAACGCTCCAGCGGTGGCGTCTCGCCCAGGTTCCAACGGCGAAAGAGGGCGTTTTTTCAGAAACGGCGCTCGCATGAAGCTGCAACGCAAACTCCACGCCGGCCTGGCCGGTTGTCTGCTGGCGCTGGGGGGGTGGATTGGCGCGCCGCTCCAGGCGCAGCAGGCGGCGCCGCAGCCGGAGGCCGCCGCGCCCGGAGCGGCGGCTTTCCCGAAAGGCCCACTGGCCCAGGACGTCGCCGGGCAGGTCCGGAAGATTGTGATGGCGCTGGTCAAAGCGCGCCTGCCGCCCGCAGAGGAAGGGGCCGTGGAGATTGTTCGGCTCGCGCCCCCGGATGAGAAGGGCGACAACAACGGGACCCTGACCGCGGCGGTGGATGGACAGACGTACTCGGCCGAAGTTTACCGCCCGTTCCTTGTGGAGCCGCTCAATCCGAACGAGTTCGACGCGATGAAAATGTTCTACGTGCGGACGACGACGTCGTGGAAGCTTAAGGGCGGCCTGGTCATCCCGGCTGATATCTATCTATCAGGGAACTACGAGTGGGTGAGCGCATACGACCAAAACATCATCGCCGCGCAGGCGGCGGCCATCGCCCACAGCGAGGACTTTCACGATAAAGCGGTCGGCCGGGTGGACCTGCAGCGGAAAGCCAAGACCGCGGAGATCACCGAAAAGCATAAGGCGGACATGGACGCCCTGACCAAGCAGATCGCGCAATTGACGCAGGACATCGCCAAGATGGAGGCGGCGCGCGAACAGGTCTTGGAGAGAGTGGGTAGGTCTGTGCCCAACCAGTCCAACCAGCAAAGACAGCCCAACCCATCATCCAACGCGTTCGCCGTGTTCCCGCCCAGCCCGTCCACCCAGTCCAACCAGACGCCGAGGGTGACGAGCGGCAAAGACGCCAACGGCAATCTCCTGTGGCAATCGAACGGGAGCGGGGTAACTTTCTACGACAACTTGGACCAATCCAAGCAGGAACTCGATGAGGCCTACGCCGCGCAGAAGACGCTCCAGGCGAAGACAGACGCCGAGGTGTCGGCGGCCGTCGGGCCGCCCGGCGCGAAAAAAAGGGCCCTCGACGCGATCCTCCAGAGTCACCGCAGACGCATCCTCGGCGGCGAGACCATCTCCGACGACGAGATGCGCGCCGAATACGAAGCCGCGCTCGGCGAACCGCTGAGTGCGCCGCCGGCCTCCGGCAAGCCGGCCCCGGCGGGCGTCAAGCCTCCGATCCAGGCGACGCCGGCGCGGAAACGGGGCACTTGAAATCCCGGCGAGCTCGGCCTTAACTGTGCGCCCTGCCGGAGCGTTCGGCGGTGCGCGACGGGCTAGGGCGGCAGGATCTTCTTCGACGGACGAGGTGCAGGGATGGCGCCGGAGAGTTTCTGGACGTCGCTGTTGCGCACGCTGGGTTTGGAAAAGAGTACGGTGTCGCCGCGCGACAGAGAGATTGAGAAGTACATCACCGACTTGCAAGACGCCTTGCCGGACCGCCGCCGCTCCGCGGCCTGGTCGCTCGGCAAGATGAAACCGGTCGCCACGACCGCCATCGCGCCGCTCGAGCAGGTCGCTGAAAAGGACCCGGATGTGAGCGTCCGCCATTCCGCCCAGTGGGCCCTGAAGAGAATCCGCGGCACTTGAACGCGCCGCAGACCCATCGTCACCAGATCGCCTTCACGAGCTTTTTCAGCTTCGCCCGGTTAGCGCCAGAAGGTCCAGCCCGTCGCGGACGGTCGCGTTCTGATGCACCATCGCGCAGATCGCCCGCACGAACCGCTCCGGGTGCTTGTGCTGGAAGGCGTTCCGCCCGATCGAGACTCCCGACGCGCCCGCGTCGAGCGAGTCGCGCACGATCTGCAGGATGTTGCGGTCGTTCGAGTCCTTCTCGCCCCCGGCGATCAGCACCGGGATCGGGCAGCCGGCGATGACTTTTGCGAAGCTCTCCTTCGAGCCGGTATAGCTCACCTTCACCAGGTCTGCGCCCACCTCGGCGGCGATCCGCGCGGCGTGCCGGATGCCCTCGAGGCTTGTCTCCGACTTGAACTTCGGCCCGCGCGTGTACATCATCGCCAGCAGCGGCAGACCCCATTCCATGCACTGCACCGACACCGCGCCGAGGTCGCGGAGCATGTCCGCCTCATTCTGCGCGCCGATGTTCACGTGAACGCTCACCGCGTCCGCCCCGTTCCGCAGCGCGTTCTCCACCGTGTTCACCAGCACCTTCGCGTTCGGGTCCGGGCTCCAGACCGTGCTCCCGGAAAGGTGCAGGATCAGCCCGATGTCCTTGCCGTACCGCCGATGCCCGTACAGCGGCAGCCCCATGTGCCCGAGCACGGCATTCGCGCCGCCGTCGGCCATCGCGTTGACCATCTCGCGCATGTCCTCGATCCCCGGGATCGGCCCGACCGTCACGCCATGGTCCATCGGCACGATCACCGTCCTGCCCGATTCGCGATTGAGAATCCGTTCGAGCCGAATCCTTTTCCCGAGCATTTTCGGCCTCCTGAAACAGTGCCCACGGCGCGGCGCGTCACCGGCCGATACTAGCCTCCGCGCCCCGCGCCGTCAAGGAAGAATGCCCCCTGGCGATGCTTGCGCCCGAAAAGCCGTTGCGTTAGCATCTGAAGCGGGATGCCGAAAGCCCATGCCTTAATAGGAGCCGCGGCCATGGCCGACAAACCCTACCCGGTTTTCGACCGTTCGCGCCTGAAGCTCAAGCCGCTCGCCGAGCGCCGGCACGCCCTGACGCTGCGCGACATTCTCCAACTCGACGCCCCCATCGAGCCGTTCGCGCCGCCGGACCTCGCCGCGCTCGCGCAGCGCATGGTCGCGGCGCGGAAGGACCGGCGGCCGGTCATCCTCATGATCGGCGCGCACGTGATCAAGCGCGGCTGCTCGCGCTTCCTCATCGAGATGATGGAGCGCGGCCTGGTCACGCACGTCGCCGCCAACGGCGCGTGCGCCGTGCATGACTTCGAGTTCGCGATGATCGGCGCGACCTCCGAGAGCGTGGCGGATTACATCCGGCAGGGCCAGTTCGGCCTGTGGCGCGAGACCGGGCTGCTGCACGGCGCGTTTCGCCGGGGCCTCCGCGACGGGCTTGGCATGGGCCAGGCGGTCGGCCGCGCCATTGAGAAGGGGAAATTCCCGCACCGCGACATCAGCCTATTCGCCGCCGGCTATCGCCTGCGCGTGCCGGTCACCGCGCACGTCGGCGTCGGCTACGACATCATCCACGAGGACCCGCGCTGCGACGGCGCCGTGCTCGGCAAAGCCTCGTACCGCGACTTCCTGATCTTCGCCCGCGCGATCGAGGGGCTCGAAGGCGGCGTGTTCCTCAACATCGGCACCGCCGTCATGGGGCCGGAGGTCTATCTCAAAGCGCTCTCGATGGCGCGGAACGTCGCGCGCCAGCAGCGCCGCGGCATCCGGCGGTTCACCACCGCCGTCTTCGACGTGCAGGACGTCCCCGAGGACTTCCGCACCGCCATGCCGCGCCACGACCGGCACCTGTACTATCGCCCATGGAAGACCATCCTCGTCCGCACCGTCGCCGACGGCGGCCAGAGCTACTACTTCCGCGGCGACCACGCCGTCACCGTCCCGAACCTGTACCGGCGGTGCATCAAAAAGCAGTCATCGTAATCGTGCTCGTAATCGTAATCTTACTCGTCGTATGAGCGGTGGTCTTTAACGACGATTGGGAGTACGATTGCAGGTAAGATTACGGTCGCAAAATGAAGCTGTGGAGGGAATCATGGCCGAGAACCTTCTCTATTATGGCGACAACCTGGACATCCTTCGGCGTTACGTGAAGGACGAGACGGTTGACCTGGTCTATCTCGACCCGCCGTTCAACAGCGACCAGAATTACAATGTCCTCTTCGCCGAACAGAACGGCAGCCGTTCGAGCGCGCAGATTCGTGCTTTTGAAGACACATGGTGCTGGAACCAGGAGGCAGCAGCGGCGTACGACGAGATAACAACCTCAACTCAGTTCCCGCAGAAGGTCTCGATCTTACTGCAATCGTTCCGCAACTTCCTCGGCGACACAGACATGCTGGCATACCTTTGCATGATGGCTCCGCGTCTCGTGGAGCTACGCCGTGTCCTGAAGTCCTCAGGCTCCATTTATCTTCACTGCGACCCCACGGCGAGCCACTACCTCAAGTTACTCATGGATGCCGTTTTCGATGGCGGCAGCTTTCTTAACGAGGTGGTCTGGTATTACCGAGGAGCGGGAATTCCCAAATTGGCGCGTGGACGAAGGCATGACATATTGCTTTGGTATGCAAAGAAAGAGGGCCAACAGTACTTCAATCCCGATCCTATTCGACGACCTTACGCTGAGGCTACCGTCGAAAGGTTCAACCACTATATTGGAAATGTACGCAACGGCAAAGACTTCGGAACGCAGGAATTGAATCCATTGGGCAAGCATCCGGATGATGTGATCACCCACATTCAGCCAATTGCTCCAAGCGCTAAAGCGCGTCTTGGATATCCCACCCAGAAGCCGGAACAATTGCTCGAAGAGATTATCAAGTCGAGCAGCCGCGAAGGCGACGTTGTGCTCGATCCCTTCTGCGGATGCGGGACGGCCGTGATTGCGGCGGAACGGCTGAAGAGAAAATGGATCGGGATTGACATTACTCACTTGGCGATCACGCTCATCAAGCACAGGCTGCAGGATTCGTTCGGCGATGCAGTGCAATACCAAGTGGTGGGCGAGCCGGTCTCTCTTCCGGACGCAGAGACGCTGGCGGCCGAGGATCCGTACCAGTTCCAGTGGTGGGCGCTCGGGCTGGACGGCGCGCGACCGGCCGAACAAAAGAAGGGCGCGGATAAGGGGATTGACGGCAGGAGATTTTTCAACGACGAGGCGGGCGGGAAGACGAAGCAGATCGTCTATTCGGTCAAGGCCGGCCACCTGACACCGGCGCATGTCCGCGATTTACGAGGCGTCGTGGAGCGCGAGAACGCGGCTATCGGCGTGCTGATCTGCATGGAAGAGCCGACGCAGCAGATGCGCGCTGAAGCGGCAAGCGCGGGTTTCTACGATTCGCCCGGATGGAACAAGAAATTTCCCAGGCTTCAGATTCTCGCCATCGAGGAACTCCTAAAGGGAAAGCGCGTGGAATGCCCGCCCTCGCGGTACGCCGACGCGACCTTCAAGAAAGCGCCGCGCGAGAAAACAAAGCCTCGCAAGAGCGGCCATTTGGGCGACGTTGTTCGGGAGAAGGATGACAAAGGCGAATGGTGATAAGTGCTGATTTGGAACAGGAGACCACATGACTTCCCGCGAACGCGTTCTGGCGGCGGTGAATTTCCGCGAGGCGGACCGGGTGCCAATTGACCTGGGCGGGACGCGCGCCTCGGGGATCAACGCGGCGGTCTACGACCGGCTGAAACGGCGGATGGGCATCGCGACGCCGACGAAGATCCATGACGTGATGCAGGTCCAGGCGGAGGTCGAGCCGGAGGTGCTCGACCGGCTGGGCGTGGACGTCGCGCCGCTTGAGGCCGCCACGGCGCGCTGGGCGCGGCAGGACGCGAAGGAAGGATTGAAGAAGCGGCTCTTCGAGGGGACGACGGTGTTCTTTCCGCCGAAGACAAACCTCGCGGTGGAGGCGGACGGCTCCTGGACGCTGCGGCGCGCGGACGGCGCGCCTTACGCGCGCATGCCGAAGGACGGGTTCTATTTCGATTTCATCCGCCCGACGATGAGCGGCAACCGCATTGATCCGAACTTGTTCCAGCCGACTCGGACGGTCGCGGACGAGGACCTGCGAGTCACCGAACAGCGCGCGCGCGACCTGTACGAGAATACCGACAAGGCGATCCTTGGCTGGGGCGCCGCGATCAGCCTGTTCGGGATGAGCTGGCTGCTGGCGGACAACATCACGCAGGGGTCCCTCGACGACTGGCTCTGCATGCTCATGGCTGAGAAGGAGACCGCGAACGAGATGATGGGCCGCGCAGCGGACGCGGCGATCTCCTGTCTGAAGCTCTATCACCAGGCCGTCGGAGACCGCGCGTTCGCCTGGGGCATCGCCTCGGACGACGGCGGCACGCAGCGCGGCGAATTGCTCCGGCCGGACCTGTTCGTCGAAATGATCCTCCCGCACTACCGCCGCGTCTGCGACTGGGTCCACGCGAACACGACGTGGAAGACCTTCCTGCATTCCTGCGGCTCGATCTATCATTACATCCCGCACTGGATCGAGGCGGGCGTGGACATCCTGAACCCGGTGCAGATTTCCGCCGCGAACATGGAGCCGGCGCGCCTCAAGCGCGAGTTCGGCGGGAAGATCGTCTTCTGGGGCGGCGGCTGCGACACGCAGAAGGTGCTGCCGCTCGGCACCCCCGCCCAGGTGCGCGAGCACGTCCGCCGCAACCTGGAAATCTTCGCGCCCGGCGGCGGATTCGTCTTCACGCAGGTCCACAACATCCAGCAGGACGTGCCGGTGGAGAACGTGGAGGCGCTGTTCGCCGCCGCCGGCGAGTTCGGCGCGTATCGCTGAGTACTGCATTTCACAAGTCCGAGTGGACTTATGAAATGCAGTACTCCACAGGGGCTTCGCCCCTATGGCGCTCCAAGACGCTCGTCGCAAGCTCGGCGCTGCGCCCGCTCGCGCCTGCAACTGTCGCGTCTTTACGC
>Ga0181536_10000984_pt1 | contig 33913 bp, 32 predicted proteins | sample PEATcosm2014_Bin_41_FD_121105 | JGI IMG/M metagenome (GOLD analysis project Ga0181536, IMG submission 121105) | Peatland microbial communities from MTU Mesocosm Facility, Houghton, MI, USA - PEATcosm2014_Bin17_60_metaG | ecosystem: Environmental > Terrestrial > Soil > Wetlands > Peat | place...
CCGTACCTGCTTTAGTCCGGGCAGGATGTTCTCGCGCTTTGCAAGGTCGAGCGAGGTGATTACCATAGGCGTTTCCAGCCATTGGTTGATCCCGAATTGCTCGCGGATTAGGTCGCCCTTCAGAACAACGAATTTTTCTTCGAACTTCTCCTTCAGTTCGCGCTGCCACTGGAACGTCAGGTTGGCGGGACAGATGACTAGCACCCGCTCCGCGAGTCCTCGCAGCTTGAGTTCACGGATTAGCAGACCAGCCATGATGGTCTTGCCCGCGCCAGCGTCGTCGGCGAGAAGGAAGCGGACTCGCGCCAGCTTCAGCAGATAGTCGTAGACAGCCTCAAGCTGGTGCGGCAGCGGGTCTACGCGGGAGATCGACAGTCCGAAATAAGGATCGAATTCGTAGGCGATGCCGAGAGAGTACGCCTGAACGCCGATCCTGAGAACTTGCCCGTCGCCGTCGTAACTGAAATGGGGCTTCTGAACTTGAAGCTGCTGGAGGTCGGCGGAGGTGAGAGTTACTTTACGAAACCGTTCGGTGTTGAGTCCGCACAAGCCCACAACCCAAGTGCCGGGTCCACTCTCACGAATGGTCTCGACCCGCATCGGTTCGCTGAACAGCGTCCCCGTTACGACTTGCCCCTCGACTAAAGGCGGGGCTTGGATCTTGGCTACGGACTCCGACATACCGACGACGCTCCCTCAGGACACACTTGCCCGCGAAGCACGCGTGTGTAATCTGGGGAAGCACGCTTGCGCGTAGCACTTGAACCCAAGATTGTACGCTTTTTCTAAGGGGAATCAGCCCCGGCGATTCCGCCCACTCAATTTCCGAAATCCCTGTTGGAAGAGGAACTCGTCCGTGATGCGCTCCAGTTCTTCGGACTTGGCGTAGGTAGGAACATCAATATGCGAGACGCTCACCATGTACCAGTTCGCGGCGTGGCGAAACTCAGCCCATGTTCCTTCAATGTCAGCACCATTCAGATAGGTATTGACGGGCGTGTGTTGAGCAGTATGCGATTTGAGTGCTTCAGAAATAGAAGCAGTTGGGACTAGTACAGCGGGTTCAAGCATTGCGGAGTCGATAGAGTCGAGTTCCTCCACCGTGACGCGGGCTGAATGGTGATCTGCGTTAGAAACGGAGACCTTGCACCAGTGATTGCCGCACTTGATCTGAACAAAGTATCCGCGAACTCCTCGCTTGTTGACGTAGTTCCCACGCAGGAGTGTTTCGGCTTGCGGCGAGATGATGAGATCGGCAACCTCGTTCAGGGTCACTCTTCCCCCTGCTCAACGTGGCTGTATTGTATGTCACACCGGAGCGCGAGTCAGTGCTTTTGCGAGGATCATCGGAGCAGCGCCTTAACTATGAGGAGCCATTCTGCGTCCAGCGGCTCCCGGCACACGGGCTTACCAGCCCGGTTGTACCAATAGGCTGCGTTGCTGGTGTCGCCTTCTTTGCGGTGGAGGTAGGCATGCACCCACGAGCCGTCGCGCCCTTCGTCCTGCTGTGCCGATTCGTGCGCCCGCGTCCAGTCGCCCTTGCCGTCCCACCACAGTCCGGCGAGGGCCTGCGTGATTCCGGCTGGCGGTTCGGTCGCAGTGATGGATTTACGGAAGTCGTCCGAGGTCATCTGAAATACTCGCTGTCGGTTCCCTTATTGTGAGTTGCCCAACGAGAATTTAGCAACTCAGGAGACGACTATGACGGAGCCAGCAAAGAGGGACCGCGCCGAGTCCGAAGCTGTCGAGCGGAGGAGCACGATGCTCACCGTGAAGGTTTTGTGGGGATGCCATGCGTGGAACGCGACGCCTGAGGAAGCAGCGCGACAGGTCGTCGCCGATCTCTACGAGCACCTGTCACGCGGCGGCAGCGTGTCCGTGCATGTCGAGGAACTCGGCGGCACGGAGTACATGCTTGAGGTGACTGCGGGCTAGTAACGAAAAAGCAATCGAAGAATCCGGCTGGCGGCTCGGTCGAGGCGATGGATTGGTGGAATTCGTCAGCGGTCATATCGAGTTCGGAGAAAGGGGAGGGTGTAGTTGGTGACGACACTTTCTATACGCCGACCAAGACGCTATCGCAGAATGCGTCGTATGACAAAATCTCGGTCTTCAGACCTGTTAAGAATGCAATCTCCCTTAAGCACTTCTCCTGCTCGCCGTTCTTCTCAGCAGTCACGAACTTATCGCAGTAAGGCAGGTAGATGCTCATGAATAGATCATTTCCACCAGCCTTGAACTTCTCGCCGACGTGTGGGTCGCGAACGCCAAGGTCATACCATGACATGATCATCGCGTAGATAAGGGCGCGGAACGGTGGACACACCTCGATGAATTGCTTGACGGTAGCTAAGCTGGCATCGGTTCCGGCTCCGCGATCATAGAGAAGTTTACCCATGCTGTGTATCAAACTCTTGTCTGTGTTTTGGAGTCGAGATACTGCCTCACGCAGCGTCGTCGGTGGTGGCTCCCGGTGAGCATCGAATACCTTCCGAAGTTCTGGGCGCAGATTGGAAAACATCTGTTTGTAATTCTTCTGTCTGTTCTTGAGTTCCCGGCGCTGGTCTGCCGCCAACTGCTCGTCGGTTATGAAGTAGCGGCGGCGAATTGCATCCTCGTATTCCCATGCTCGGACATCGACCGCTGTCCAGTTAAAGGTAGAAGGATTCTTGAAATGCTGAACCACGAGAAGTCGGATCAGTTCGTTTTGAGGATAGAGGCAATCTGACGCATCTGATTGAAGGCTTGCGCACGAAGCAAAGAGCGTAGCCCTTTTGATCCTATCTGAGGTGGAAATCAACTCCTCGATGCTCAACCCAGCAAACCGGAAGAAAAATCCGGCTCTGATACCTGCGATCACAGGCTGGGAACGAGCGCCATCATCAACCAGTCTGTTGTGAGCACTTGTGTCAAAAGTGATAATTGGTAAATTCTCTGTCATCCGAAATCTCAGTCACGGGTTGTTCGCAAGGGCACTAAATCGTCTCCCCGTCTGGGAGGGTGCCGTCGATCAATCTCCTCCATGATCCGCTCTGCCCAGCGGACTCCATCTGCAATGGCAGCTACCGTTGCAGGAACACGCGCTCCGCTATCGTACTGTGCGAGTCTGCGGGCCGCCAAAATCGAGGCGGCGATCAACAATACGCGCTTCCTGCCCTCATCCACTCCGGCAGTCTAACATCTTCGCCTTATGTTCGCCATCGCTTCCAGCAGGGCAAAGAAGTGGAATTTCCCAGAGCACGATCCGCTTCGTCGGAGCGCACACCACAGCGCTCCAGAACGCACTTCTAGTTGGTCACAAAGGTCAAAAACAAGCGTTGGAACCATTTCAGGCGAGTAGAACCACTTCCCAGTGACAAATGTCTGGCGAACCGCTTTCCAGCACGGCGGGGTTCATCACAGCACAACGAGAACGTGCGTCACGGACAGTCGAGGAATGGTCGAGCTTGCGAGCATGAGGAGACTAGGCTCACGGGCAACGCGCCAAGAGGGCAGTTGCGTAAATCTGTGCGTAAACAATTTCTGAAAAATAGGCTGGGAATCAGGGTTTAGAGTCGTAGAGTCCGTTTGTGAGATTGGCTCAACCCATTGAAACCAAATGGAGGATTTGGTTGCGGGGGGTGGATTTGAACCACCGACCTTTGGGTTATGAGCCCAACGAGCTACCAGACTGCTCCACCCCGCAAGAAAAGCATAACACAGTGCGGTGAAGCGGGGTTAAAAGGGCTGGCTCGGCAATGAACAGGTCAGAATCAAAGACCGTCGTGAGCAATTCAAGACGGTGGCTTCACACTCCATACAGTGACTGGTCTGCCTTGGCGGATTCCGACCGAATTCTTGACGTCGTGTCCCGGAACTCAAAGCAGACCCGCTCCTGGCGCTTCTCCGTCTTGCGTACGCGTTTGATTCAGCGGCTCAGTTTCTTGCGCTCGCAGGCGTCTACAATCTTTTTGGGATCGATGGCTTCCCGGTCAATCTGTTCTTCCAGAATTTTACCGTCTTTGCCGATCAGGAAGTTGACGCGGCGCGCGGCTTTGTACTTGTCGACGTAGATGCCGTACTCTCGGGTGACGTCTCCGCCCCAGTCACTTAGCAGCGGGAAGGTGACGCCGATCTGGTCGGCGAAGGCTTTATTGGCGAAGGGGCTATCCATGCTTACACCCAGGACCTGGGTGTCGGCGGCTTCCAGCGTCTTCAGATTCTGCTGGAAGGCCTTCATCTGCGCGGTTCAGCCACCGGTGAAGGCGAAGATGTAAAAGGCCAGCACGACGTTGCTCTTACCCCGATACTGGCTCAGGGTGACGTCTTTCAGGTCACTGCCATCGAAATACTGGAGCTTGAAGTCAGGAGCGGCGTCGCCGACCTTCAGTTTCATGGGCGCCGGCGCGGGCTTGCTTGTCTGGGCCTTGTTGTCCTGAGCTTGGATCTGCGGGACCATCGCTGCCAGGATCAAGCAGAGCCCTAAACGTATCGAAACAGCGCTTCGTTTCATGGAAACTCCTCCGGAGAAACTTCTCAAGCGTACCTTGCGCACAGGGATGGGGTCAAAGCGTCACATACTTGTGTGATGACACGGCTTCTGCGGACTCGCCCGACTGCGTACAATTACTTCGTACAATGATTGCGGCCATTAATCGGATCGGATGAGCCTCCAAACTCTGAACGACATTTTGTTGGCGGTCGGTAAAAGCCGCCGTGATCGCGTCATGCTCCAAAGACGGGCCTTGGGCTGGGTACCGATCTCTTCAGCGGAGATTTACCGCAGCGTCGTGGGAGTCGCTCGCGCGCTGGAATCCTGGGGTGTTGGCAAAGGGGATCGCGTCGCCATCCTCAGCGAAAATCGCCCGGAGTGGACGATCACTGATTTCGCCGCGCTTTCCCTGGGCGCGGTCACAGTCCCGGTCTATTCCACACAGACAGCGGAGCAGACTGCCTTCCTCCTCAACGATTCCGGGGCGCGCGTCATCGCGGTGTCCACCAAGCACCAGTTGGAAAAGGTGCTGACCATCCAGCGACACACGCCGGTGGAGCGAATCATGGTGATGGACGCAGTGGAAACTGCGCACGCGGTCCAGATGCAGGGTCTGATGCTCAGTGGGCCGGCTGACTTCGATCCGGTGTTCGACGCTCGCTCACAATCGATTGGGCCCGACGACTTGGCGACAATTATCTACACCTCAGGCACGACAGGACCGCCAAAGGGCGCGATGCTGACCCACAGGAACATGGCATCGAACATCGCGCGTTCGATGGAGGGATTCGGCTTCGGCTCAAGAGAAGAGGTGAGCGTATCGTTTCTGCCGCTTTCCCATGTGACGGCGCGGCATGTGGACTTCGCGCTGCTATACCGTGGTGTGGTGCTGGCGTATTGTCCCGACCTTGCGCAACTGGCACAGGCTTTGGAGGAAGTACAACCCGCCATCTTTGTGGCGGTGCCGCGCGTGTACGAGAAGATTCGTCAACAGGTGATCCTGAAGACTGCGGGCTTTCCGAAGAACACGATTTACCGCTGGGCGCTTTCGGTGGGGCGCGCTCATCGCGCCGAGACTCTGGCTGGAACCCAGCCCTCGGCGCTCTCTTGGAAAATGAAAGTCGCGAACCGGCTCGTCTTTTCCAAAGTGCGCGCGGGGATGGGCGGAAGGGCGGAGGAGTTCATTTCCGGAGGCGCACCGCTGGGCCGGGAATTGGCAGAGTGGTATGCCGATATCGGTATTTCCATCCACGAGGGCTATGGGCTGACGGAGACGTCGCCGGTGATCGCGGTGAACACGCCCGCAGCGCACAAACTGGGAACAGTCGGCAAGCCACTGGCGAACGTCGAAGTGCAGATTGCCGACGATGGCGAATTGCTGGTGCGCGGGCCCTCGATTTTCCAGGGCTATTGGAATCGTCCGGAGGAAACGCGCAACGCGTTTGTGGATGGCTGGTTCAAGACGGGCGATATCGGGCAACTCGACAGCGAAGGCTACCTATCGATCACCGATCGCAAGAAGGATCTGATCAAGACTTCGGGCGGGAAGTTCATCGCGCCGCAGCCGATCGAGAATACGCTGAAACTCAACCCACTCATTGGGACGGCGGTGGTGATTGGTGATCGGCGGAAGTTTCCGGCGGTGCTGATCTCGCCGCACTTCCCTGCTCTGGAAGATTGGGCCCGGGCGAACCAGGTTGACTTTGCTTCCCGAGAAACGCTCGTCGCCCACCTCAAGGTACAGGCACTGTATGACGGCATCATCGAAGACCTGAACCAAAACCTGGCACGCTTTGAAAGACTGAAACGGGTTCTAGTCGTATCCGAAGAATTCTCGGCAGCGGATGGAACCCTGACGCATACTTTCAAGGTGCGGCGGCGGGGGATTGAGGACCGGTACCGGACGTTGATTGACGAGATGTACGCGAAAGCGGAAGTGGCTGGCGGATGAGCCAGTGGAGCGCCGGACGAGACGCCCGTCGCTCCGCAATCTGGTTCCTGGCTCGCTGTCGCCGTACAATAAAGTCATGACGGACTCATTGATTATCGCTGGCAGGCAATTCCGTTCCCGCTTGATTGTCGGGACCGGGAAATACAAATCCTTTCAGGAGACCGCGCGCGCTCTCGATGCCAGCGGCGCCGACATGGTGACCGTGGCCGTGCGCCGGGTGAATCTCGACCGCAGCAAGGAATCTTTGCTCGATTACATCGATCCGAATAAGTACTTTCTTCTGCCGAATACCGCCGGCTGCTATACGGCCAACGACACCATCCGCACGGCCCGCCTGGCACGCGAGGTTGGACTCTCCGACTGGATCAAGCTGGAAGTGATTGGCGACCAGGCAACGCTGTATCCGGATGTGCAAGCCACCCTCGAAGCCACGCGTGTGCTGGCGAAAGAAGGATTCACGGTGCTGGCCTATACCTCGGACGACATCGTTTTCGCCAAACGACTGGTGGACGCCGGAGCTTCGGCGGTGATGCCTTTGGGTGCGCCCATCGGCAGCGGGCTGGGCATTCAGAACACCGCCAACCTGCGAATCCTGCGCGAGATGATCACGGGAGTTCCGTTGATCGTGGACGCAGGCGTGGGCACAGCTTCCGATGCGGCCATCGCCATGGAGCTGGGCTATGATGCTGTCCTGATGAACACCGGCATCGCCGGCGCCCAGGAACCGGTGCTGATGGCGGAAGCGATGAAGCACGCTGTGCTAGCCGGGCGACAGGCATACATGGCAGGGCGCATGCCACGAAAGCTTTACGCGACGGCCAGTTCGCCGCTCGAAGGCGTTGTGCGGTAGTAGTTCGGTAGACTTTCGGGGCCGACGGGCGAGACGCCCGTCGCTCCAATCGGAAAAACATTGGGCGGCCGCCAGGGCCGCCCTTCTTGTATCAGTTCGACTCGTTAAGCTTAAAGCATTTTGACGGTGTCAACGTGAATCGTGTCCCCGTTGACATGCCCGGTCACAGCCACGTGATGTCCATAGTGATCCTTAAGGGTATCGGGATTGTCCACCTTCAGGACCGTCTGGTCTTTATCGCTAACGACGACCGCGCTGGCGCCGGCTGCGATGCACTTTTTCGTGCATGCTTCCGCACCCGCATTGGCCCCCTTAACCCCACACTTGGAGTCGCTAATCCAGCCGTTCACGGTCTGGACATCCGCGGCAAATGACACCGAGGTCACCATCAGAATCAACGCGCCCGCAAGTAACAACAAGAGAAGTTTCCGCATGTCATCCTCCTACGATTGGTTCCCACACAGTACGAACCCCTGAACTTTATCACAGAAGGGTGGGATACGAACAATCTGAGACCTAATGCGTTCAGCCAGCATTTACCTTTCGTTCCTGGCGCGGCCCGTGGGTGGCCTTTGGGAAGAGTCGGGAGCGACGAGTACAACTTCTCCTGGTCGAGTGTAGTGAAGCTGCTCGCGCGCTTCCTTCTCGATGGCGGCAGGATCGGACTTGAGCGACTTGATCTGCTCGACGTGCTGGGTGTTTTCCTTCTTCAGGAGCTCGACTTCACTCTGCAGCGCTTTCATCTCGGCACGCTTCTGCCGATAAACGACCATGCCGTTGGCTCCGAACATGGCGTGCAGCAGCAATCCAACGATAAGAAGGACAGCTGCCACCGTTCCCAGACGACGCCACTCCAAAACAAGCCTCGACCAGACCGGGCGCGTGCGTTCGACCCAGCGCGCTGCCACCGCCTCTGCCCTGGGGGCCCGATCCCTGGCCTGACCTATGGCCTGACCCATAGCCTGACCCATAGCCCGATCGATGACCGCGCGCAGACCTTCCTCCCCACGTGGCAGGATGCTCACTCTCGAAGGTGGTCCTAGTCGAAGATCCATGTTTTTGCTGCCACACTCAACTTTGCCAGGTCTTCCCTGATGCGCGCTTCGCTATACACGCGCACCACCGGCTCCGTGCCCGAGAGCCGGTAGCAGACCCACGATCCGTCGGCGAGGACGAGTTTCAGCCCATCGGTCCTCACCACCTTGGCAACTTTGGCGCCATGGAACTCACTCGGATCGAGCCGTAGCTTTTCAGTAAACTTCTGTTTTACTTCCGGCGTCAAGCGGAAGTTCTCGCGCAGCGGGTAAAAGGAACCAACTTTGGCAAATAGGTCGCCCAGTTGTTTACCAAGCGATGAACCACGCCGCGCGACCATCTCGCAGCACAGCAGGCCGGCGAGCACGCCGTCTTTCTCCGGAACGTGCTTGCGAATGGATAGGCCGGCACTTTCTTCACCGCCAATCAGTATCTTGTCCTGCTTAATGAGTTCGCCAATGTATTTGAACCCAACCGGGGTTTCGTAGAGTTCGATCTTGCGCTTTTCCGCAAGCGCATTGATGAGATTGGTGGTGGCAACCGACTTGCCGACTCCGTTTGTCCAGCCGCGGGTTTCGACAAGGTAATCAAAGAGCAGAGCAATGATGTAGTTGGGCTGCATGAATGTGCCGTCTTCGTCGAGAATCCCAAAACGATCGGCGTCACCATCAGTCGCGATGCCAATCGCCGCGCCGATTTCCCGCATTTTCTGACGCAGGTCTTGGAGCAGGTGGTCGTCGGGTTCGGGGGCATGACCTCCGAAGAGCACGTCGCGCGTGTCATGGACCGTGGCCACGGTCACGCCGCCCTCGCGCAGGAACACGTCCGAATAACCGCGGGCTGCGCCCCACATGGGATCAAAGGCAATCTTCGCGCCGGCTTTCTTGATGACGTCGAGATCGACGATTTCTCGCAAACGCGACAGATACATGCGGCGAGGATCGATGGCTTGGGACTGGAACTGGGACTGCCCTTTGGTCATGTGCGGCGTTTGCGGATTCGCATCTGCGTCGAAGGCTGCGATCTCCGACTCGATGGCCTTCGTAACTTCGGGAAGCGCGGGCGCTCCATCCGGCGTCGAAAACTTGATGCCGTTGTATTCCGGCGGATTGTGCGAAGCGGTGAAATTGATGGCGCCGTCGGCTTTGGACTGGATCACGGCGTAGGAAATCGTAGGTGTAGGCGCAGGCTCCGCGATGACCAGCGGCGTAATGCCGTAGGTGGACAAGATATCGGTGGCCGTGGCACAAAAAGATTCGCCGAGAAAGCGCGGATCGCGGCCGACAATGACTTTTGCTCCGTGCGATTTCTGCGACGACACATAGCGCGCGATGCCATGCACGGCGCGGTGAACATTGGCAAACGTGAAGTCTTCAGCCATCACAGCTCGCCATCCAGATGTGCCAAACTTGATTTGCGTTGTCATCGGCTGCCTCGTATGCTTCGACTGAACCTTGGACGCCCAACTTTGGATGCTTAATTTTATATGACCGACAAAAGGCTCGTTCTCACGACTTGCGCTTCGCTCGAAGAGGCTCGCAGTATCGCCCATGCGCTGGTGGAGCGGCAACTGGCTGCCTGCGTCAACATCGCTCCCCAGATTGAGTCGGTGTATCGCTGGCAAGGTGAGATCGAGACGGCAACGGAGTGGCTGCTTGTGATCAAGACAACCATAGAGGTTTTTGATCGCGTGCGTGAGGCTTTAAGTGAGCTACATTCCTACGAGCTTCCGGAATGTATAGAAATTGGCATTGAAGACGGCAGCGCGGCGTATCTGGAATGGATTGGAGAGTCAGTGCGGTGAAGGGACCCGGTCGGGTCAGGCCCCACCAAATTTTGTCATCCCGAACGAAGTGAGGGATCTGCAGTTTGCGGCGAACGCAGATCCCTCACTTCGTTCGGGATGACAATTCATGACAGGGTGTTGCTCCTAGATCGCGGCCAGCGCCTGGTCGAGATCGCCGAGGATATCGTCCACGTCCTCAATACCAACCGAGATGCGGACCATGCCGTCGGTGATACCGATTTTGCGGCGGCCTTCTTCGCCGATGCCGGCGTGCGTCATGGTCGCGGGATGCGAAATCAGGGTCTCGACTCCACCCAGCGACTCAGCCAGGGAACACACGCGCACCTTACGAAGCATCCGGTTGGCGTTTGCGAGTGATCCGGTTTCGAAGGCAATCATTGATCCGAAGCCGGACATCTGGCGCTTGGCCAGTTCATGCTGCGGATGATCGGGCAATCCTGGATAGAAAACCTTCTGCACTTTCTTGTGTTTTGAGAGATAATCCGCGACCTTGCGGCCGTTGCAGTCGTGCTGCAACATGCGCACCGCAAGCGTCTTCACCCCGCGCAAAATCAGCCAGCATTCGAAGGGCGAGAGAATCGCTCCGGCGCATTTCTGCAGAAAAGCAAGCTTCTCCGCCTGCTCGGGTTTGGTGCAGACTACAACCCCGCCTAATCCGTCACTGTGGCCGTTCAAGAATTTCGTGGTGGAGTGGACGACCATGTCAGCGCCGAGTTCGATCGGACGCTGGAAATAAGGCGACATGAACGTGTTGTCGACCACCACCTCAATGCCGTGCCGGTGGCTGGCTTCGCTGATTGCGCGGAGATCGCAAAGCTCCATCAGGGGGTTGGTCGGCGTCTCCAGGAATAACAGCCGGGTGTTCTTCTGGAATGCGCGCTCAACTTTGTTGAGGTCGGAGGTATCGACGTACGTAAATGTCAGACCAAAATTAGCAAGGACCTGATTGAACAGGCGCGGCGTCCCGCCGTAGAGGTTGTGGCCGGCGACCACGTGGTCTCCCGCTTTGAGCATCGTAGCAATGGCGTTGATCGCCGCCATGCCACTCGCGAAGACACGCGATGCCGTTCCGCCTTCGAGCGCCGCCAGGTTAGTTTCCAGCCGGTCGCGCGTCGGATTCGATACGCGCGCGTATTCGTAGCCTTTATGCTTGCCGATCTCTTCCTGGACGTAAGTGGAAGTTGGGTAGATCGGGACACTGACGGCGCCGGTGAGGGGATCGGGCTCTTGTCCAACGTGAATGGCGCGGGTCGCGAAGCCCGATTGCTTATGGGTCAAGGATTTCTCCTGGGTCTGCCTGTCGCTGTTCGCTATCCGCATCTCGCGCAAACAGCGAAGAGCGAACGACGAACGGCGTCTCTCTAAATTCCGCCTTCAAAAATTTTCTTCGACAGATAGCGCTCGGCTGAGTCGGGGATCAGCGTAACTACCCGCTTCCCTGCCCCGAGCCGCTTTGCAATTTCAACCGCCGCGTAGACGTTGGCGCCCGCGCTTGAGCCTCCGAGTACACCTTCGCGGGCGGCAAGTTCTTTCACCATGCCGAAGGCTTGGTCATCGGTCACCATCATTACTTCGTCGCAGACGGAACGGTCGAAATTTCCAGGGATAAAGCTGTTGCCGATGCCCTCTACCTTGTGTGGACCCGGCTTTCCTCCACCCAGGATCGACCCTTGCGTCTCAACCGCGACGGTATGAACCTGCGCGATCCGTTCTTTCAGAAAACGCGCAACTCCGGTAAAGGTTCCGGCCGTGCCGCAGCCGACGGTGATGGCGTCGACGCGTCCATCCATCTGCTCAAATATCTCGCGGGCGGTAGTTTCGTAGTGGTAGTCGGTGTTGGCGGGGTTATCAAACTGCGCGGCCAGGAACGCCGACGGGTCGGTTGCCTGCAGGTCCCTGGCACGCTGGATGGCGCCCTGCATGCCCTCGTCTTCCGGGGTGCGAGTCACCTCGGCGCCGAAGGCCCGCATGATGATGACCTTTTCCTCCGAAAATTTTTCCGGGACAAACAGCCGGACTTTGTAGCCGCGACTCACTCCGATCAGGGCTAGGCCGATGCCGGTGTTTCCCGCGGTCGCTTCGATCACCGTCCCACCCCGCTTCAGCTTGCCTTCGCTCTCGGCGCGCTCGATCAAGCCAATCGCGGCGCGGTCTTTCACGCTGCCGCCCGGGTTCAGGTATTCGAGTTTGGCGAAAATGTCGGCCGATCCCGAAGGGGCTAGCTTCTTCATTTGCAACATTGGAGTTTCGCCGACGAGCTTGGAGATTTCGTCGCTAACGCGCAAGCGGGAGTTTACGGTTGTGAGCGGCACACTACAGAGTAAGAAACGAAGGCGTGCGCGTCAATTCGTCAACGCTGTAATTGTGGTCGTTGGTAATGACCTCAGGTAATTTGACATGCGCCGCGGTTACCACGGTCACTGCACCGCGGAAGTGGGCTCGGGCGGCGTAATAACCGCAAGCCACCAGCGTCAATCGCCACTCGTCTTGCCGGAGCGCCCCGCAGCCTCCACCGTCGCGGTAGGATCGGCGCCTCGCCAACTCACGTCCGCCGTCGGACCGTAAGTCGCAGGCACCGGCTTTCCCAGCAAACGCAGATAGACCGTCAACTGCGTCCGGTGGTGAGCTGTGTGCAAGACGCGCCGCCAGAAGATCCATATCCGCTCCCGGCGCGTATCAAAGAAAGGGACAACCGTCCGCCACCACTCCTCATCGCGATCCGCCATGAATCCAAGTCGCGGCCGGGCAAGCTCCAGCATCCGCTGGTTGAAGTCCTCGACCGCAAGTCGCCGCGGCAGGACTTGTTCCGCCGCTACTTCGGGCATACCAAGAAATTCCGCAAAGAACCGCCGCTCCGAGAGCAGTTGGTGCTTCATGATGTCGGCGACCGAGGTAGAGCTCGGATGCGGGCGGTAGCCAAGATCCGAATCAGCGAAGGTCGACCAGACGGAAATGACCTTGTTCGTCTCGCTGGCATAGGTATCGAGTACGTGCTGGAGGAGCGCAACACGGGAGCGGGGGATTTGCTCGTCGGGAATCGCCGAAAATGAATACTTCATAAATGCAACGTGAGTCCCGCTCTACTGCGCCCCCGAAGCCGGCTCCGTTCCCGCGTAATAACCGCTCTTGGTGCGGACGGTGAGTTTGCCGTGGTCGTGCGAATGCGCGTCCACTTTCACTTGTCGATACCCGCCCTGGGTTTTCGGCGTCGTCGGTTTGTATCCAATGGTGTACTGCGTGCGTATATCGTGGGCCACTGTACGGCTGATAGCGTCAACATCGTCCAGCGTTTGGGGGAAGAAAGCGATGCCGCCGGTTCTCTCGGAGATAATTTGCAGGGCGCGTTTGGCGTGCTTCGGGTGCTCTTCCTTCTCGAGGATGCCGATGGAGTAAACGGTGGGTCCGCCGTCAGCCTGCAGACGCCGCACGGCTTGCTCGAGAGTTTCGGCGCTCTCGTTGTCCTCTCCGTCGGTAACCACAAAAATAACTTTCTTTTCCAGCTTCGCATCTTTTTTCAAGTGATCGGCGGTGGCTATGACCGCATCGTAGAGCGCCGTGCCGCCGCGCGCCTCGATTTTTTCCAATCCCTCTTTCAGCTTATTGATGTTGGAAGTGAAATCCTGGTCAAGGTAGTACTCGTCGTTGAAGTTGACGATGCACACCTCATCCGCTGGGTTGGAAGAACGCACCAGATTCAGTGCCGCCGCGTTCACCTTTTCACGCTTCTCGCGCATGGAACCTGAGTTATCCACCACAATGCCCATGGCCACGGGAATGTCTTCGTGGCGGAATGAGGTGATGGTTTGGGGATGCCCATCTTCGTAGACGCTGAAATCGCCCTTGCCGAGGCTGGTGATGATGCGTTGCTTGTCGTCGACGACCGTGGCATGCAGCACCACTTCTTCGACCTCCTTGCGAAAAACAAAGACGCCGCTGTCGCTGGCATCCGGATTCTGGGCGTCATTTGGAGAAGTATTCGGGCTCGCAGCCTGCCCGGCCGAAGCTGGCAGAGGTGCCGTGCTGGCCGGTCCTGCCTGCGACGCTGATTGTGAATTCGCAGCCGTTTGCGAACCTGCCACTGGAGCCGGAGGCGGCTGGCTCGGGGCTCCGCTCTGTGCATGAGAATTAGACAGGAACAGCGTCGCAAGGACGAAGAGAATCGGTAGAGAAACTTTATTCCGTCGGCGCATAGTAACCCGTCTTGGCGTAGACCTTGAGCGGAGGCAATCCTTTTGGCGGTAGGAGTTTGACTTTTATTTTACGCCATTTGCCATCGCGCACTGGATTCTTAGGACGGTATCCGATGACATATTGGTTGCGCAACTCGATGCCAATTTTTGTGGAAACGTCCGCCAGGTCATTCGGGTTATCTATGGTAAAGGCGCGGCCACCAGTCAGTTCGGTGACATCGCTGAGCAGGGCCGGCCCAAGCCGCTCTTCTTCGGTCGGAAAGTAATGATCGTAGATGCCGATGGCATAAATGAGAATGTCGGCCTCTTTGACCATGGAACGGATCTCGCCTTCGGTATAGCGGCTGTGGTTGTCGCCGCCGTCGGAGATGATCAGCAGAGCCTTCTTCGGATACTTCGCCTGGCGCATCTTGGTGACGCCCAGGTAAATAGCGTCAAGCAGTGCCGTGCGGCCCTTGGGAATGGTGTACAGCAACCGGCCCTGAATGTCATCCACCGAACTGGTGAAGTCGGCAATCTCCTCCGGCTTATCGGAGAAGGCGATCATGAAAAACTCGTCCTGCGGATTGGCGGTCTTGAAGAACTCGACCACCGCCTCGCGGGCGCGTTCGATCTTGCTGCTCATGCTGCCGCTCATGTCAAAGATCACGCCGATCGAAACCGGAGCGTCTTCGCTGGAAAAAGTCTTGATTTCCTGCTGGTCCTTGCCTTCAAAAAGGCAGAAGTTCTGGCGGTCGAGCCCAGTGACGAGCCGGTTCAAGGGATCGGTGATGGTAACCGGCACCAGCACCATATCAACCTGTACTTTCATGGGCTTGGTGTGGGTCCTGAACGCCGGATCGATATCGGGCTCTTTGGGAGGAGCCGGCGGAACGCGGGGTTGGATATGGACATCCTCACTCAAATTCTGGGCGAGCAGCGGGAGGGTGCCGCACACAGCAACCACCAGTACTACAGCGAGGGACACGCGAGCCGAGAACTGTTTACCGGACAACATAGGCCCCACTAAATCCGCGCCGTGGAGGGGGACGACCCGCACCCCGAAAAGGCGGGCCCCAACTATCGCTACTGAGCCGGATAGTAGCACAATCTCGAAAAAGGGTTGTCACCTTTTCGTAAACCACCCCTAGATTTCTGTGCATATTTTTTCTCCTTTCCCTCTTTGGGCCTGCGCCGGACCGTCCCTGCTACAATTCTGCGTTCCCTTTATGGCAATCGTTTCCCCGTTTCGAGCCTGGCGCTACGACCCTGAGCGCGTCCCGGTCCAGCAAGTTGTGACCCAGCCCTACGACAAAATCACCCCTGCCATGCAGCAAAGCTACTACCAAGCCAGTCCTTATAACCTGGTGCGGATTATTCTCGGGAAACGCCTGCCCGACGACGACGACTCCGAGAACGTCTATACCCGGGCGGCGGCTTCCTTCCAGAGTTGGCGCCAGACAAGCGTTTTACGGCGCGATCCAGAGCCTTCGATCTATCGCTATTCCCAGACGTTCAAGATTCCGGGAAGCCAGGCACGGGCCGAGCGGCGGGCCTTCATCGCGCTCGGCCGGATCGAGCCGTATCATGCGAGCGTCGTGTTCCGGCACGAGCAAACGCTGGCCAAGCCCAAGGCCGACCGGCTTGACCTGCTGCGCGCGACCCAAGCCCACTTCGGTCAGATCTTCATGCTTTACAGCGGGGCGGGCAAAGTGGATGCCCTGCTCGATTCAGCGAGAACCCCAGACATCCCTATGGACACCGCTCCTCATATCAAGGTCACCGACGAGTTCGACGTCACGCACCGCGTCTGGAGGATCTCTGATGCCTCGGTCATTGCTTCCGTGCGGGAACAGATGCGGGACAAGAAGCTGATCATCGCCGACGGCCATCACCGCTACGAGACTGCCTTGACCTATCGTAACGAGCGGCAAGCCGCAGCCGAAACGGGGTCGGGCATTCCCACCCCTTACGACTGGGTAATGATGACCTTCGTCGACATGGATTGTCCTGATACGGATCGTCCTGATACGGATCAGCCGGGTCTGGTGATTCTGCCGACCCATCGGCTCGTATTCGGCCTGCCATCTTTTTCAGCTGCACAACTTCAGGCGGACGCGCGGAAGTTTTTCAGCGTGGAAGATGTCGATGCCGGAGTCGACGCGGCGCGCGCCACCGCCATCCTGCAACAGGCCGGGCACGCCGGAACGGCCCTGCTCGCGGTCACCGCCGAGCGTGCATTCCTGCTGCACTCGCCGAAAGCCATCGGCACCCGTTTGTTCGGAAAGCTTTCTTTGCGCCAGCAAGCGCTGGACGTCGTGCAGTTGCACAAGTGCCTGCTGGAAGGTGTGCTGAAGATCTCGGAGGAAGCCATTCGCAATCAGGAGAGCGTTTCCTATTGCCGCGAGGCCGCTGACGCGCTGTCGCAGGTGCACAGTGGAAAGGCGCAAGCGGCGTTCCTGATGAATCCGGCGCGCGTCGAGCAGGTTCGCGACATCGCCTTTGCCGGAGAAGTGCTGCCCCAGAAGTCCACCGATTTCTACCCCAAGCTGCTGAGCGGGCTAACGATTTATGCGCTGGAGTAGCAAACTGCAGTTCTCAGTTCCCAGTTCCCAGTTCCCAGTATCCCGCTTCCCACTGAGAACTGAGAACTGGGAACTGAGAACTAGGGTTCTGGCCATCCTGCTGGCCACGGTAACGCTTCTGTCCGCGGCGCCCTCTGCGCCCGTTACGGACGAAGCGCACATCTCCGTGTATTCCCCGGTTGCGGTTTACACGCTCCCGGTTCTGGAGCGTGGGGGCCGTGAATATGTCGGCCTGCTCGAACTCCTGGAACCGCTGGGCCGCGTCAGCAGCCAGACGGACGGGCGGCGCTGGAGACTGCGCTATAACACGGTAGATGCCGATTTTGCCGCGGGCAAGACGCGGGCCAGGATTCATGGGCACGACTTCGATTTCACCGCTCCCTTCCTGATCGAAAGCTCGCGCGGGTTGGTTCCCCTAAGTTCGTTGAGCGCATTGCTGCCCCGTTTTCTGGGAACATCAATTAATTTTCGCGAAAGCGCGCGCCGGCTATTCATCGGCGATGTCGGCATACAAGCCAGTTTCCGGCTGGACGCGACGAACCCGCCGCGACTGTTGCTGAATTTCAGCGCTCCCGTAAATCCGACTATCTCCACTGAACCGGGCAAGCTGCGAATGGTTTTCAAACGCGACCCCGTCGTTTCCCCGGGCAGCCAGTCGATTTCTTTTGATAACAAGATCATCACGCACGCCAGCTACTCCGAGAACAACGGCGACGCCGAATTAGACGTGACTGCGAACCAGCCGCTGATGGCAACCTTCAGCGACGACAGAAAGACGATAATCGTTTCGGCTGTCCAGCCAGCACCAGCGACGCCGAGTGGCGTTAGAACTGGACCACAGAATCCTACGCAGGCGGCACCGGCGGGAAACATCGCCCCAGCCACTCATCGCGTTCTGGCCGTGGTCGATCCCGCGCACGGTGGCGAGGAACGCGGTGCGGCCTTGACCGATACGCTCGCCGAGAAAGACGTTACGCTCGGATTTGCGCGCCTGTTGCGGCACGAACTGGAGACTCGCGGATTCGCCGTCACCTTGCTGCGCGATGCCGATACCAGCTCGACTCTGGATCAGCGCGCCACGGCGGCCAACGTCGCTCGCGCCGGAATCTACATCAGCCTGCACGCGACTTCGCAGGGCAGCGGCGCCCGCGTGTACACCGCACTGCTTCCGGTGGAAGGAACGAGTAACGGATTATTTCATGCGTGGAATGCGGCCCAAGCTCCGGCTTTGCCCGTCAGCCGGATCGTCTCGGCGGCAATCGTTACAGAAATGCAGAAAAAAGAATTCCCGGTTCGCGGATCATCCGCTTCGCTGCGGCCGTTGAACAACCTGCTCATGCCTGCCGTCGCGGTGGAACTTGCGCCCGGAGCGGATGGGGTCGCCGACTTGACGTCGGCCAACTATCAACAACGGGCCGCGTCGGCGATCGCCGATGCCGTGGTTTCAGTCCGCGACCGCCTTGGGGTTCAACCATGACGATTTCAACCATGACGAGTGCAACCACGACGAGTGCAACCACGAAGGTACAACCATGATCCCACGGCATCTTCTTATAGGAGTGGCGGCGCTGCTGGTGCTGGTGGTGGCGATGGGAATCTACCTTCGCCACATGCGGCGACAGGCAGGAGAATTGGAGGCTTCCGCGGCCAACGCGCTCCCCGTCGTCCCCCCAGCCTCCGGTCCGACGGAGACGGTGACTCTGTATGTGGCGGATGACGAGGCTGGCACGCTCCGCGCGCGCTCGGCGCAGATTCCTCTTCCCGGAGGACGCCAGCAGCGAGCCGAGGAGTTGTTGCGCACGCTGCTGCGCATCTACCAGCAACCGGACGCGGCCCATCCTCTATCTGCGGCGTCGGACATCCGCAGCATCTACCTGGTCAATCCCGGAGCGGCCGTCATCGATCTGAATGCCGCCTTCGCCGACCAGCACCGCTCCGGCATTCTCAGCGAGCAACTCACCGTGAATTCGCTGGTGGAGACGCTGGCCGTCAACGTTCCAGGGATCCAGCGCGTCAACATTTTGGTCGAGGGCAAAACGCGAGACACGCTCGCCGGACACGCGGACCTGAGCGATTCGTTCGATGTGACGACGGTCGAGCAGGCGGGCAGTCAGTAAAGCCGTCGCTGGATGACCCGCTCATTCGTGGTGAAAAGTTAGTGACTGGAGGTAAGGGACTATAAATAACTACGCGGGTGCGCGCCACTTCTCGCGTTTGAGAAGTGGCCCGCCCAACCGTCAAACCCAAGGGCTTCTCACGCCGCCGGGCCCCGCGTCTTCATCTTCAGCACCTCCCATTCATTGATCTTTACCGGTCCGGTCTCGCGCAGAAAGTAGGCTCGGTAACTGCTCCAGCGCCAGAACTCCGGTGACTCGACCAGGCCCCGCTTCACCGGATTGCGATGCATGTAGCGGAGTTTCTCGATGCGCTTATGCTCCGTCCAGACGTTGAAGTCGTAAAAACGCTTCTGCCAAATGTGTTGCGGAGCTTGGTCGAACAAGTCAGTCTGAGCCGGATTTCTTCGACGCTTCGCCTGCACCAGAACGCGTCGCGCAAATCCCAGCTTAAGCGCCTGCATCACGGTCGAAGGGTTCTTCTCTTGTGGTTCGCTGATGAGGAGGTGAATGTGCTCGGGCATGATCACATAACCGGCCACGACGAACTGATAGCGAATGCGCATCTGTTCAAGCACGGACAAAAACAAATCGCGACGCAGTGACGTGCCGAGCAGAGGCTGTCGCTGATAGCAACTGCAAGTGATGAAATGCAGGTCTCCACTACCGTAGTAGCGCTTTAGCATGCGCCGCATAGGCCTCAGGATAGCGGCCTAAGGGTTTTGACGCGGTGACCGTGCACACCGGTCGATGGTGACGAAAGAGTATGATCGCGGCAGCGGTGGAGGGCCACTTCTCAAACGCGAGAAGTGGCGCACCCCAGTTTCTTACACCTCACGAGATCGCGGCAGAAGTTGGCCCCCGCCTTGAGCGCACCAAGTTTACTCGGCGGACTGGGAGCCGACAGGGTCATCTAACCAGTCTACCCGACGTTGTTATTTCTGATCATCGACTACCTGCCGGATTGCAAGCTCACCTGAAAAGTGGAAGGGCACCATATGAACAAAATCAAGTCAGACAAAAAGCGGCTAAGCATTTGTCCATTGGAGATATATGACAGCACATCGGACGAACTATCACGAATTGGAGTCAAGTCGTCATATTCGGACACCCTCCTGAAAAATATCGCGGCCTCAGTCATCTCCGATCATCTTGGATCGAAGTCGGTGGACTACGTCAGAAAGACGTACTTGAGTGACTGGAAGCGCAATGTAGACCTTGATCCGAACGCGTTTGACTTAAAGACAATCCACTTCTTAGACGTTTGCATTAACGAACTGCAGAAACATTTGATAGCGAATTCACACAATTTTATCTATTCGCAGAGTCAAACGATATGCGATATGACATTAGCAAAAGGTCTCGGAACGCTTAGGGCGGCCCTGGACCTCAGTTCTAAGGGCTTGCTGCACGAAGTATTGACGCTATGCAGATCATCGTTGGAAATGATCATGTGGGCATTTGCCATATTCGATTTGCCTAATAAAAAAGATCCTTTTGAATTTTTGCCTGAAAAAGCAATCTCCGGGTTCAAGGCCTATTTTCCATACGCTGGCAAGTATTACGGCTACCTGTCGGGATTCTCAACTGGCGAAAGGAAACTCATACTCGAGTATTTGACTTTGAAGAAGAAAACATAGCAATCTTGTATGCCTCGGGTCGAAACAAATGGGAGGCCATAGCAAATGTAATGCTTATGAGTCGCCTGTACGCAGAAGGATACACAGCAAAGTACACCTCCCTGAAATGTAAGCAGCAGGAGTGGCTGAAGTTTTTCATAGTGCTGGAGGATCAACGCCTGACCGAGTCTTTTTTAGATATTTTTAGCGTCAGTCGAAGTGCTTGAATGGCGGGTGGCCGGACATCTGCGGCCGCGAGTATAAGCACAGTGTATTACAGTAACAACTGGGGGTGCGCCACTTCTCGCGTTTGAGAAGTGGCCCCTCCACTGCGGCTGCCGGGTGCCGCGGACCTTCCCAACTCTACGAGCCGACCTTTCATCACAATCAACCTGTGAGTGTCATCACAGACATTCCAACTCGCCCGATGCGACGATTATCCCCAAATGGGGCAGTGGAGAGCTGCGCCGGTTCCCAGAACGGCCCTCGAAGCTGCCCCAAAACCATTTTCAGCGCTCTTTGATAACCTAACTCTTTATTTATCAATATTTTGAAGTTAAGTCATTATTCCTCAATATTTTAGCGCGAATTGGGGGGGGGTACAAAACCAATAAGGTGTCGATCGCCGCGAACGCACCCCGATGAGTTTTCCCTCGGACTGTTAGAATTTCCCTCTCATGATCTTTCGCAGCGATAATCGCACTGCTGAGCAGATTCGTCCCGTCAACATCATTCCCGACTTCATCTCGACCGCGGAGGGCTCGGCGCTGATTGAGATGGGGAACACTCGCGTCATCTGCACCGCTTCGGTCGAGGAATCGGTGCCCGTGTTCTTGCGCAATTCGGGCAAGGGATGGATATCCGGCGAGTACGGGATGCTTCCGCGCTCGACGCTGACCCGTACCGCGCGGGAATCGGCCAAGGGTCGGCCAAGCGGGCGCACGCAGGAGATTCAGCGGCTCATCGGACGCTCGCTGCGCGCGGTTGCCGATTTGAAGCGGCTGGGCGAGCGCACCATTTGGATCGATTGCGACGTGATCCAGGCGGATGGAGGCACGCGAACGGCTTCGATTACCGGAGCATTCGTCGCGCTCGGCCTGGCTCTGCAACGCCTGGTCGATGCGGGGACGTTGACTGCCGCGCCGATCAAGGATTTTGTGGCGGCGATCAGCGTCGGCATCGTGGACGGCGAAATTCTTCTCGATCTGAACTATGAAGAAGACTCGCGCGCCGACGTGGACATGAATTTCGTCATGACCGCGGGCAACAAGATTGTCGAACTGCAGGCCACCGCCGAACACCAGGTGTTCGACGACGCTCAACTGGCAAAGATGATGTCGCTCGCGCGGCAAGGCGTTCAGTCGCTGATTGCGAAGCAGCAGACGCTGCTCGGAACGCTCGCTCTGCGGCAGTGACTTCGGTCACAACTACGGCGGGACTTTGCTTGGTACCCTCACAATGTGAGGCGGACATTCCTGGCCGGAGCTTGTTTTGTGCTCGCTGCGCTCTCGGCCCATGGGCAAGCCGCACCTTCGCCGGTGACGGGCGTGGTTGAAGATCCTTCCGGAGCGGTCATTGCTGGCGCGCGCGTGGAATTCAGCAGCGGCAACTACCACATCGCGGCGCAGACGAATTCGTCTGGACAATTCCAACTTGAAATCTCCGTCACTTCCGGCAAGTTTTCCACCAGAGCTGCGGGATTTCTTCCCCTCCAGCTTCCCTGGAATCACGAACGGCAGCTCAAATTCGTTCTGCATCCGCAATTTGAATCGGACTACGCCAGCCAGCACGTTCTGGTGACGGCCACACGGATTAACACCGCGCTGGAGGATTCTCCCGCCGACAGCGTGACCATCTCGAACGACGATCTGGCCTCGACGGCGCCGCTTGCGCTCGATGATGTGCTGCGCGAAGTTCCGGGCTTCACACTGTTTCGCCGTTCCAGCAGCCGCACCGCGAATCCCGGCACGCAGGGAGTCTCCATGCGCGGAGTCGGCGCCAGTGGCGCCAGCCGCGCCCTGGTGCTGGTTGACGACATTCCGCTCAATGATCCTTTCGGCGGATGGGTTTATTGGGATCGCGTCGTGCGCGAATCGATCAGCGACGTCGAGGTGGTTCGCGGAGGCGCCGATGCCAGCCTTTACGGATCTACCGCGATGGGCGGCGTGATTCAATTCCGCTCGCGCCAGCCTGAACAGACCGCGATCTCCGCTGAAAGTTCCTGGGGAAGTGAAAACACGCCCGAGTTATCACTCTGGGCTGGAACTCGCCTGGGGCCGTGGTACGGCTCAGCCGCCACCGATCTATTCCGCACGAATGGCTATATCCCGGTGCCCGAGCCCGAGCGCGGCACAGTCGATTCGCCCGCCAACTCCGTTCACGAACTGATCGAGATGGAACTCGGCCGCCGCTTTGGCGACTTCAGCCGTTTCTTCGCTCGCGGCTCATATTTCAATGAGGATCGCCACAACGGCACGGTGATCCAGTTGAACAACACGCAATTGGGTGACTTCGCCACCGGCGTGAACTACGAAAAGAAGAATGTAGGAGCGTTTTCTGCGCGTCTCTTCGGACTTTTCGAGTCGTACTACCAGACTTTCTCAGCGGTTGCAGCGAACCGCGATTCCGAGACGTTGACCGACCAGCAGTATGTTCCGTCGCAGGCTCTGGGTGGCAGCACTCAATGGTCGCGGCCGGTTGGGCGCGTACAGACGCTGGTCGCAGGCTTCGAAATGCGGGAAGTACATGGACTGAGCAATGACTTCGTCAGCGTCGGCGAAAACTTGAGCGGCGGAAGAGAGCGTACAACGCGGCTTTTCGGGGAGGACCTTCTGCAGCTCGGTCCCCGCCTGATTGCGAATTTGTCGCTCGGTTACGATCACTGGAGCGATTTTAATGCCCGGCTTATTCAGATTCGCTCGAACGTCCCCGCGGTGACCCCGTATCCCGATCGCACAGCCGACGCTATCAACCCGCGCGCCTCGCTGCTCTACCGCCTCGGGCATGGGACCTCGCTGACTGCTTCGGGTTATCGCGCCTTTCGCGCGCCAACGTTGAACGAACTCTATCGGAATTTCCGTCAAGGCAACACTCTGACCGACGGCAACCCAGATCTCCATGCGGAACGATTGACTGGAGTGGAAGCGGGAGTCCGGCAGAGCTTGCTTTCCGACCGCCTCAATTTGCGGACAACATTCTTCTGGAACGACATCACCGATGCCGTCGTGAACGTCACCCTCAACAATACGACCAACCCGATCCAGGCCGAGAAAGAGAATGTCGACCGCACGCTCTCGACCGGCGTCAATCTCGACGGTGAATTCCGCCTTAGCAGTGCGCTTCAGTTCGCCGGAGGCTACCAGTTCGCACACGCCGTGGTATCCGGCTACACGCCAAACGCGCTGAACCCATCGCTGGTGGGAAATTGGATACCCGAGGTTCCGCACCAGCAGTTCACTGTGCAGGCGCGCTACGTCAACCCCAAGATCATCACCGCCAACGTACAAGGGACTTTCGTCGGCCAGCAATTCGATAACGACCTGAACACTTTATTGCTGAAAAAATTCTTCACTGTCGACCTGTACCTCGGCTGCTCGCTCGGCCGTGGACTCGAAGTCTTCGCCGCCGCCGAAAACATGTTCAATCAGCGTTACTACACGGCTCTAACCACCGTGCCAAACGGGACCCCTCCAACGGTCCCGAGCCTTGGCCCTCCCATCCTAGCCCGCATCGGCCTGCGCTATCAGTTCCCGAATCGTTAGCTTGGGGATCGATGGCTTCGCCACCAGTTCCCGCGCTAGTAATTCGCAAGCCGACGCCGACGCCGACGCCCACGCCCTGTTGCCGTCAGAACGCGTCCCTTGGGGAGAAACTGGTGGTGTTCATGGCGAGGCCGTTAGTTTAGAATGACCTGTCGCTCGCATTGATTGGAGGATTTATGAAGCTTACCCCAGGCAAACTCGCCGGAATGAAAGCGGTATCGAATGAGCATGGCGTAATCGCCGCTGCCGCCATGGACCAGCGCGGCTCACTGCAGAAATCTCTCGCCAAGGAAAAAGGTTCGGCGGTTTCCGACGCCATGATGGAGGAATTCAAGACGCTGGTGAGCGAAGTCCTGACGCCCCATGCCAGCGCCATCCTGCTCGATCCCGAGTGGGGGCTGCCGGCTTCAAAACGGCGCTCGAAAAACGCCGGCCTGCTGCTGGCCTATGAAAAGACCGGATACGACAAGACCGGACCGGGACGGCTCGGCGATCTGCTCGATCACTGGTCGGTGCGCCGCCTGAAAGAAGCGGGCGCGGATTGCGTCAAGATTCTGCTCTACTACACGCCGTTTGATCCACAGAACATCAACGACCAGAAGCACGCCTGGGTCGAAAGGCTGGGCGATGAGTGCCGCGCCAATGACATTCCGTTCTTCCTGGAGTTCGTCACCTACGAAGAAGGCGAGGACGAGAAAGGCTTCGACTTCTCGAAGAAAAAGCCGAAGGCAGTCATCGAAGCCATGCGCGAGTTCACCAAAGACCGTTACGGCGTCGACGTAATGAAGGTGGAAGTCCCGATCAATATGAAGTTTGTGGAAGGGACGAAGTCCTTTAAGGGTGAGAAAGCCTACTCGAAGCAGGAAGCGATGAAGCTGTTCCGTGAGGCTGCCACCGTCGCCACCAAACCATTTATCTATCTGTCGGCGGGCGTGAGCAATTCCGAGTTCACCGAGTCGCTGGAACTCGCGGCCGAGTCGGGTGTGAAGTTCAACGGCGTGCTCTGCGGACGCGCCACCTGGAAGGAAGGCATCCCCATCTACGCGAAACACGGCGCCGGGGCTTTCCGGAAGTGGCTGGAAGATGAAGGCGTGAAGAACATCAATAACGTAAACGACCGCCTGAAGGCCGCCACGTCGTGGCACTCGATCTACGGAGTGGAACCCGCGCTGGCCCACGTGTAGATGCTTTCGTTCTAGGTGGCAAAGCGGGTCTTCGGACCCGCTTTTGTTTGTTACCAAAATGCTAATTGCTAAATTCTGAGTGCTGACGGCTGAGTGCTGAATGCCAGTTCCCGACCGCAAAACCGCTCTCATCACCGGCGCCTCGTTCGGCATCGGATTGGAACTCGCTCGCATTTTCGCCCGCGAAGGTTACAACCTGGTTCTGGTCGCCCGCAGTGCCGACAAACTACGGCAACTCGCATCCGAACTCGAGAAGGGGCACAGCACCCGTTCACTGATTCTGGCGACCGACCTGACCGATCCTGGAGCTCCCGCATATGTGCTCGATCAGACGACACGCGCCAACATTCAAGTGGATGTGCTGGTCAACAACGCGGGATTCGGACAGTATGGTCTGTTCGCCGAAAACGACCTGGAAGAATGTCTGCGCCAGATCCAACTCAACGTCACGACTCTCACCCACCTCACGCGCCTGTACCTCCCGGCGATGATCGAGAGGGCGATGATCGAGGGAAATACCGGGCGCATCCTGAACGTGGCGTCCACCGCGGCATTTCAGCCGGGGCCGCTGATGGCCGTGTATTTCGCGACCAAGGCGTACGTCCTGCATTTTTCGGAGGCGCTGGCCAATGAACTCAGCGGAACCGGCGTTACCGTAACTTGCCTGTGCCCGGGTGCGACCACGACCGAGTTCCACAAGCGCGCAAATGCCACTGGCATGAAGTTGTTGAAGTTCGGCGCGATGGATGCGCGCACCGTCGCCGAAGACGGTTATCGCGCCATGATCGCTGGAAAACCCGTGGTAATTTCAGGATTCAGGAATTGGCTGCTGGCGCAGTCGGTGCGCTTCTCTCCGCGGCGGCTGGTAACGGCGATTGCGCGGAAGACGCAGCAACAGTAGTCGCTTATCTCGTAAGGAACCGATAAATCCCTGAAGCTGCGATATAAGTAAACCAACCGCCTGCGATACAAATGGCCATGCCAGCCCCCCGGCTAACCGCCTTTATGACCGGAGCCACATGCTTCGGGCCGGGATACATCCAGCGAAGAGTTGAACCGCCGATTGCTTCTGTGAGCCTGTCCCATCGGGCGGGCAAAAAGCACATCGTGAACCCCCAAGCCCCAGCGAGCAATCCCATCAACAACATTCCCAGAAGAATCATCACAGGGCCCCCATGAGACGCGGCAAGCCGCGTCTCTACAGAAATTACTTGCGGACTTCGAGCGCTGCTTGCACGCGGCTATGTTTCCGGCTATACGTGAAATACACGACCATGCCGATGATCAGCCAGATAATCAATCGCGCCCAGTTGATCCAGCCGAGTTTGTACATCATGTAGCCGTTAAACAGGATGCCCATGACGGGGACAAACGGTACCCATGGAGTTCGGAAGGGTCGCGGTTGGCCGGGGTTGGTGTGGCGCAAGGCCATTACCGCGATACAAACAATCACGAATGCCAGCAGCGTTCCGATGTTCACCATTTTTCCGATATCCTCGATCGGCGTCAGGCTGCCAACGATCGCCGCGAGCATCCCAACGAGCATGGTGTTCTTCCATGGCGTCCGGAAGCGCGGGTGAATATCGGCGAAGAATTTCTGGGGCAAAAGGCCGTCCTTGGCCATCGAATACAACACGCGCGTCTGGCCCAGCAGCATGACGAGCATCACGCTGGTGAGCCCGGCCAGTGCTCCCAGCGTAATAATGTGGGACGCGCCGGAGAGGCCGCGGTCCAGGAACGCGCGCGCTACGGGAGCTTCGATGTTGATGTCGCGCCAGGGCACCATTCCGGTCAGGACTGCCGACACCGCGATATACAACACGGTACAGATCAGAAGCGAGGCAATGATTCCGATTGGAAGGTCGCGCTGCGGGTTCTTCGCCTCTTGCGCAGTGGTGGAAACGGCGTCGAATCCTATATAGGCGAAGAAGATGTAAGCTGCTCCGGCCCCGATTCCAGAGAATCCGAAGGGCGCGAAAGTCGCCCAGTCCGTTCCCCAGTTGGCGGCGCTGATGTAGTGGATGCCGAGCCCGATCACAAAAAGGACAACCCCAACCTTAATGGTGACAATGGTGGCGTTGAAGCGGGCGCTCTCCTTGATGCCAATCACCAGAATCGCCGTGATCACCAGAGCGATCAAGAAGGCCGGCACATTGACGCCGATTTCATATCCGAAGAGGTGTGGTGCGTTCAATAGATCATGAGCTCTCTGTAACAATTCTGGCGATTGCGCGGCCATGACCGCACTCTTCGCTTGCAGAAAAGTCTGGGTGCCGGTCACCAGCGTGGGATTGGAGGCCAGTGCCATCTGGCGAGCCACAATGTCTTCGGCGGTGTGAAGTCCTGTCCAGTGATCGTACGCCAGCCACAGCGGCATCTTGAGGTGGAAGATATTTAGCAGTTCGATAAAGTGATTCGACCAACCAGAGGACACGGTGCTGGCGCCCATCGCGTATTCGAGCGTTAGGTCCCAGCCAATGATCCAAGCAATAATTTCGCCCAGCGTAGCGTACGCGTAGGTGTAGGCGCTGCCCGCCAAAGGGATCATAGCCGCAAACTCCGCGTAACACAGCGCCGCAAAGGTACAACCCAAGCCCGAAAGCACGAACGAGAGCATCAGCCCCGGTCCGGCATAATGCGCGCCCAATCCAGACATCACGAAAATTCCGGCTCCAATCACCGCGCCGACGCCTAGCGCGGTCAACTGAAATACGCCCAGCGTGCGTTTTAAACTATGCGAGCCCGTCTCTCGCGCCTCCTCCATCAGCAACTCAAGCGGCTTCTTCGCAAATAGGTCAGTCATCAGTAGCGTTTCTCCTGTCAGTTAGAGCCAGTCAGTTAAACCGAAGTCGTTTCGCCTCGCGGCCGCCAGATGTAATACACCGGAATGCCGAGCAGCACGATGAAAAGGCCCGGCCAGGTGTATTGCGGCTTGTAGCGTAACAGCACCACGTCGATAAACAAAGCCATCACGATGTAGATTGCAGGCAAAATGGGGTATCCAATGGCCTTGTACGGACGCTCCGCCTCCGCATGGGTGCGGCGCAAAACGAAAAGTCCGAAGATGGTGAGCACGTAAAACACGAGCACTGCAAAAATAATGTAGTCGAGGAGTTGACCGTAACTGCCGGAGATGCAGAGGACGCACGTCCAAACCATCTGCACCATCAGCGAAATCGCGGGCGTTTTGTAGCCGGGATGCAGCCGGGCAACTCTGCGAAAGAAGAGACCATCCTTGGCCATGGCGTAGTAGACACGCGCTCCGGAGAGAATCAAGCCATTGCAGCAGCCGAAGGCGGAAATCATGATGGCCACGGCCATCAGCTTGCCGCCGATAGAACCAAACATCTGCGTCATGACCGCGGTGGCGACACGATCCTCGGTGGCGTACTGAATACCGCGCCCGAGGAGCGTCGCTCCCGTCGGACTGCCTACCAGCGGCAGCGCGCTCAGATAAATAAAATTGCACGCGATATACAGCGCGATTACGACGCCAGTACCCAGCGCCAGCGACAACGGGAGATTCCGGCTGGGATTTTTCACCTCGCCGGCTGTGAACGTAACGTTGTTCCAAGCATCCGCGGAAAACAGCGAGCCGACCTGCGCGATCGCCAGTACCGTAAGCGTCGAAACGAGAACGCTTGCGCCCATACCTCCGACGTCATGCAAGGTGCCGAGGCCGGAGTTGTTCCAGAAGTTGGCGCCGAAATTTGCGGCGATCGCCTGCGCGTTCCGACCAAGAAATATTCCGAAGATGACCAGGCCGAGCAGCGCCGAAACTTTCGCGGTGGTGAAAATATTCTGAATGAGGGCGCCGGTCTTCACCCCGAAAATATTAACGATCGAGATCACAATCACGACCAGAATGGCGGCGAGGTTTTGCGTGTTCAGTCCAACATCCATGCCGCCTAGCATCATGGGGCCGATAGGGATCTTCGGCACTTTCCACAGGTGGATGATCCAATGACTGGAGGAGATAGCCGGCCAGAAGATCCCGAGGAACTTGCCGAACGCGACGCCCACCGCCGCGATCGTGCCGGTCTGGATCACAAGAAAAAGAGTCCAACCGTAGAGAAATCCCCACAGCGGGCCCAGCGACTCGCGCAGATAAACGTACTGTCCGCCGGCGCGCGGCATCATGGCCGCGAGTTCGCCATAGGTGAGCGCGCCGACAATGGTGAGAAAGCCGGTAATGAGCCAGGCGCCAATCAGCAGGGCCGGCGAGGTGACTTCGCGAGAAATTTCAGCAGACACGATGAAGATACCCGAGCCGATCATCGATCCCATCACCAGCATGGTCGCGCTGGTCAGGCCGAGACCTTTGACTAGTTCCTTGTCCTGATGGGTATGCCGCTCCCAATCGCTGATGTTCGAAGCGACTTTCGAAGCGGGAACTGGGGGTGGAACGTTCGCGCTCACGAACCTCCTAACGGAGCAGTGGTGCGGCCTCGACGCGAACATTGCCAAGTGCGTCGCTGCACAGCTTTTCAACTTTACCTCAGAATCCTCAGGAATTCCTCTGCTGATTTGCGCGGATCCGTTATCAAGTCAGATATCACCGCTACCGCGTCGGCGCCGGCATGGATGACGGAACGGGCATTGGCGCGGGTAATCCCGCCGATGGCAACCAGAGGCTTGCGCGTCAGTTCTCTTGCGCGGCGAAGGCCTTCGAGTCCCACAACGGGATCGGGATTGGCCTTGCTGGCGGTCGCAAAGATGGGACCGATGGCAAGGTAGTCGGCGGAAGTTTTGCCGGCCTCCGCCAGTTGCTCCGGATTGTGCGTGGATACTCCCAGCCAGCGATTGCCGCCGATGATACTTCTGGCGGACTCGGGCGACAGATCATCCTGCCCAACATGCAGCCCATCGAAGCCAGCGGCCAGACAGAGGTCGGCGCGGTCGTTCATGATGAGCTTGACCGTCGCTCCCAGCCGCGCCCTGAGTTCGCGAGCTTCGTCAAGCATGCGCCGGGCGTTGCCGGATTTGTTGCGGTATTGGAGCAGAGTGCAGCCGGCGGCAGCAAGTTCCTCGGCGGCGGCGAACATTGCGTCGGGGAAACATGCAGCGTCGAGAATCGGGTAGAGTCGCGATAATGGCAACATGGTCCCAACTGGAGAGACGTGGCTTGCCGCGTCTGCGCACCGCCACGATCTCAGACGCGGTAAGCCGCGTCTCTACGGTTATGTTTCTTTCCTCGCCAGAAATCTCTCGATGAATCCTGTATCAAAATTTCCTGCGCGGAAGTCCGGATCAGCGAGGATACGCCGGTGCAGCGGAATCGTCGTGTGGATTCCTTCCACGATAAACATTCCCAGGGCACGGCTCATGCGCGAGATGGCTTCGCTGCGATCTTTGCCGCGAACCACCAGCTTGGCAATGAGCGAATCATAGTATGGAGGAATCGTGCCTTCGGCATAGGCGGCAGTGTCAATGCGCACGCCCGTCCCTCCCGGAGGATTGAATGTAGTGATCTTGCCCGCCGAGGGCGTGAATTTTTCCGGATGCTCGGCATTGATGCGGCACTCGATGGCGTGTCCGCGATGCACGATGGGGCCTTGCAACACGTCGGCCAGCTTTTCTCCCGCCGCAATCATGATCTGACTCTTGACCAAGTCAACGTCCGTAACCATTTCTGTGACCGGATGCTCCACCTGGATGCGCGTGTTCATCTCGATGAAGTAAAGCTGCCGCTCCTGGTCCATGAGGAATTCGATGGTGCCGGCATTGTGATAGCCGACCTGGCTTAGCGTTTTGGCGATGACGTCTCCGATTTCCTGGCGCAGTTCGGCCGTCATCCTCACCGACGGCGACTCTTCGAGCAGCTTCTGGTGGCGCCGCTGAATCGAGCACTCGCGCTCCCCCAGACTGATGACGTTGCCGTGCTCGTCGCCGAGCACCTGGAATTCGATGTGGCGTGGGTGCTCGACGTAGCGTTCCAGATAAAGGTCGCCGTTGCCGAAGGCAGCCGAGGCCTCCGACTGCGCCTGCCGGTAGAGTCCGGGCAATTCATCTTCATTACGCACAATGCGCATGCCGCGCCCGCCGCCGCCGGCCGTGGCCTTGAGGATGACGGGAAATTCGACCTTCCGCGCCCACTCAAGCGCTTCGCCTTCCGAGGCAACCACGCCGTCCGAGCCGGGAAGAATGGGCACGCCGTGCTGCTTCATGGCGGCGCGCGCTTTTTCTTTTTCGCCCATGAGCCGGATGACATCGGGCGTGGGTCCAATGAACTTGATGTGACAGGCCTCGCAGACCCCGGCGAAGTTGGCATTTTCCGAAAGCAGGCCGTAGCCGGGATGGATGGCGTCCACGTTCGCGATCTCCGCGGCGCTGATCACGGCGGGAATGTTGAGATAACTCTGCGCCAGTTGCGGGGGCCCGATGCAAATCGCCTCATCCGCAAAGCGCACATGCAACGAATTGCGGTCCGCCTCGCTGTAGATCGCGACCGAGCGGATGCCGAGCTCCTTGCATGCGCAAATAACGCGCAACGCAATCTCGCCGCGATTCGCTACCAGAATTTTCTTGAACATGCTCTGCCTGGGATGCTCTGCCTGGGACGATCTGCCTGAGTGTCGGACGCTAGTCGAGCTAACATCCATCACTTTGCCGGCCGGACGGCGAACAGTTCCTGGCCGTATTCGATGGGCTGGCCGTTGGCGACGAGTTTCTTGACCAACTCTCCCGCCACGTCGCATTCGATTTCGTTCATCAGCTTCATCGCTTCAACAATGCACAATACCTGGCCTACCTCCAACACATCGCCGACTTTGACAAAAGGCGGGGATCCGGGCGAAGGCGATTCGTAGAAGGTGCCCACGATCGGCGACTTCACAATGTGCAAGCCTTCCTCAGGTTCAGGGGGCCCGGCATCGGCCGCCAGATCGACTCGACCGGGTGCAGGAGGCGGAACGGGTGTCGGCGTGGGGTGAACCGGGAAGTAGCGTGAGTCTGGCAGCGGCGCGGGCAACGGCGCGGCGGCGCGTTTGATCTTCACCTTGACATCGCCGCGCTCCAGTTCAAACTCGGCAATGTCCTTTTCGATTAAGAACTCGATGAGTTCCTTCAGCTCTTTTTGATTCATGTATTAATGGCGGGTTCCACTTTGGTTTCGCTATGTTCTTCTGGATGTAGAGGCGGGGCTTGCCGCGTCTCTGCGGGAAATCAGACCCGCTAAATAATAACCAGTTCCTTATCCGTCGGAGTCAGCACTTCGCAGCCCGAAGACGTCACCACCACCACATCTTCGATCCGCACACCCCACTTTCCGGGAACATACACGCCAGGTTCAATCGTAATGACCATTCCCGGTTCCAGCTTCTGGGTTTGCCCCACCGCCAGCCTGGGCGCCTCGTGTATCTCCAATCCTAAACCATGCCCGGTCGAATGAGTGAAGTACCGGGCCAGTTTCCCCTTGCGCAGCACGCGACGCGCGGCGCCATCCACCTCGGCGGCAGTAACGCCCGGACGGACCGCCGCGATCGCTGCCTGCTGCGCTTCCAGCACGGCCGCATACAGCTGTCGCGCTTCTCCGGAAGGCCTTCCGACGTGCACAGTTCGCGTGCGATCCGAACAATAACCGGCGAGTATAACACCAAAATCGCAGACCACGAACCCGCGCCGGGGAATGCATGCGCAAGACGCCCGGCCATGCACAATCGCCGAGCGAGTTCCGGAAGCGAGGATCGTCGGAAAGGACATACCTTCGGCTCCGGCACAGCGCGCCTCATATTCCATGGCGGCGGCGACCTCGACCTCACTCACACCCGGTCGACTTTTCCGGCATGCAATCCGGAAAAGACCGGCGCCGAGTTCAACCGCTCGCCGGATGCGCAGGATCTCGGCAGAGTCCTTCACCATGCGAGCACGTTCGATCAGCGGTGGCGCGAAACGGAGGCGCACTTTCATCCGCCCTTTCATCACAGCCGCCAACCGGTCGCGCATGCCGGCCGTTATCGACTCCGGTTCGATGCCCACGGATATTCGCGTCGAAGATACTGACCTCGAACTTCTTTGCCGCGCGGCCAGCCACTCCGCAGCCGCCACTACGGGAGACTTACGGGCGATCACAATGCTCACATTAGGGACGTTCGCACCCTGGACCTCCTCCTTTGCCTGAGTACGGTAGCGGCCGTCTGTGAAGAGGATGCCACCACGTTCCGCGACTATCAGAGCAGCCGCACTGCCGGTAAAGCCACAGAGATAGCGGATATTCGGAAGATGGGTTACCAGCAGCGAAGCCAGATCGTTCTCGTCGAGCCCCGATCGAAGACGACTGAGGCGGCCAGCGTGATCCATAGGGGGAGTGTAGCAAGACAGCGCGGCGAGCTGCGAGCTACGAGCTACGAGTCCATGGCTTCAAGCTCG
>Ga0181536_10000990_pt1 | contig 33808 bp, 39 predicted proteins | sample PEATcosm2014_Bin_41_FD_121105 | JGI IMG/M metagenome (GOLD analysis project Ga0181536, IMG submission 121105) | Peatland microbial communities from MTU Mesocosm Facility, Houghton, MI, USA - PEATcosm2014_Bin17_60_metaG | ecosystem: Environmental > Terrestrial > Soil > Wetlands > Peat | place...
GAAGGCCTTCTGGGCAATTGCCTGAACGGACCCTCGGACTGTGAGTTGGCTTCTGTTGCCATCGTGAGGAGCGAGGCAACGACGCGATTTCCCCGATGGTGCGCACCCGGCGGCAGATTGCTTCGCTTCGCTCGCAATGACAGGGTTGTTGGCCGCTGCTACCCCGTCATGGCCCGGCCTGATGTACCGGCCGGGCCATGACGGGGGCACATATGCCGGGTCATGTGCGGTCACACCGGCCCACGACACCTCTCTTATAAGCTTAGATTAGATTTTTAGAGATGTGAGGTATGTTGGTGCTGTGTATCCCGGGGATCTTACCTTGAGCGAGCGTTAGCCGAATGCCAGAGCCCGCCGAAGACGATCTGAATTTCATGCGTGCCGCGTTGGCGTTGGGCCGGCGCGGTCTGGGGACAACCTGGCCTAACCCTTCGGTGGGATGTGTATTGGTGCGCGACGGACGGGTCGTCGGCCGGGGTTATACCGGCTCCGGCGGTCGTCCACACGCGGAACCCACAGCCTTATCCATAGCGGGTGAGGCGGCGCGCGGCGCGACCGCCTACGTGACGCTGGAGCCGTGCTGCCACTGGGGTCAGACCCCGCCCTGCACCGACGCGTTGATCCAGGCGGGGGTCGCCCGCGTGGTGATCGCGGCGCTCGATCCCGATAAGCGGGTCGATAGCCAGGGCGTCGCCCGGCTGCGCGAGGCGGGGATCATTGTGGAGCATGGACTGCTGGAATCCGAGGCGCGCGAGGACCTGGAAGGATTTTTTCGCCGGGTGATGCAGGAGCGCCCGATGGTCACGCTGAAACTCGCCACCACGCTGGATGGCAAGATCGCCACCGCGACGGGCGAGAGCCAGTGGATCACCGGTCCCGAGGCGCGCCGCATGGCGCATGTCCTGCGGGGCCGGCATGACGCGGTGCTGGCCGGCGTCGGCACCGTGATGGCGGATAACCCGGAACTGACCTGCCGCGTCGCGGGCTTTCGGCCGATGCCGGTGGTGCGGGTGATCGTCGACAGTCATCTGCGCACGCCGCTCACCAGCAAGCTGGCCCAGACGGCGGCGGATGTGCCGTTGTGGTTTCTGGTGCGCGACGGCGTTGACCGCGCGCGCCGGGATGCGTTTATCGATCTGGGTGCCAAGGTGATCGACATTGCCTCGGGTGAGGCGGGGATCGATCTGACCGACGGGTTGACGGCCTTGGCGCAGGAGGGGCTGACGCGCGTACTGGTGGAAGGCGGCGGACAGGTCGCGGCCTCGCTCATTCGGGCCGGTTGTGTCGACCGGATCGCGTGGTTTCACGCGCCCGCGGTGATGGGCGGCGACGGCTGGCCGGGGGTGCAGGGTTTCGGGATCGAAAAACTTGCTATGATGCCTCGTTTTGTGCGCTACCGCGTCACACCTCTGGGCGACGATGTGCTGACCGAATTCAAAAGGCCGACCTGAATGTTCACCGGGATTATCACCGCACTGGGCACTATTCGTGCCATCAAGTCGATCGGCGCGGGCAAGGACATGCGTCTGGTGATCGCGGCACCCTGGCCGGATACCGGCGCGATCCCGCTCGGCGCGTCGATCGCCTGTTCGGGCTGCTGCCTGACGGCGGTGGAGGTGACCGCGGACAGCTTCGCCATCGATGCCTCGGCCGAGACGCTGGCGTGCACCACGCTTGGCTCCTGGACGGTGGGCACCCAGGTCAACCTGGAGCGGTCGTTGAAGATCGGCGACGAACTGGGTGGGCACATGGTGTCCGGCCATACCGACGGGGTGGGAGAAGCCGTGTCGGCGACAGCGGAAAACGGCTCCACGCGGTGGCTGTTCCGGGTGCCGAAGCCGCTGGCGCGTTTCATCGCCGTCAAGGGCAGCGTCGCCGTGAACGGCGTATCGTTGACGGTGAATGCGGTGAAGGACGATATGTTCGGTGTGAATGTGATCCCCCACACCGCCTTGGTCACCGGGTTCGGCATCATGCAGCCCGGCGACAAGGTGAACATCGAGATCGATATGCTGGCACGCTACGTGGCCCGGCTCGCGGAGACGACGTGATGGAAAACCTGGCCTTGCGTGAAGCGATCCGGCACGCGGAACTGTCGAAATACCTGTCGAGCGCCGACGAACTGATCGAGGAGGCGCGCAACGGCCGGATGTTCATCTTGGTCGACGATGAGGACCGGGAGAATGAGGGCGACCTCGTGGTGCCGGCGCAGTTCGCGACGCCGGATGCGATCAACTTCATGGCGCGACATGCGCGGGGCCTGATCTGCCTCGCTTTGACCCAGCAACGGGTCGAGAAACTGGGTCTGCCGCTGATGAGCCAGCAGAATGGCACAAGGCATCAGACCGCGTTCACGGTGTCGATCGAGGCGCGGGAGGGGGTGACGACCGGCATCTCCGCCGCCGACCGGGCGAAGACCATCGCGGTGGCGATCCAGTCCGACAGCACGCGCGACGACATCACCACGCCAGGCCATGTGTTCCCGCTGCTGGCGCGTGAGGGCGGGACCCTGGTGCGGGCGGGCCATACCGAGGCCTCGGTCGATATCGCCCGCAAGGCCGGATTGAACCCCTCCGCCGTGATCTGCGAGATCATGAACGACGACGGGACGATGGCCCGGCTGCCGGACCTGGTCACGTTCGCCCAGAAGCACAACCTGAAGCTGGGCACCATCGCCGATCTGATCGCGCACCGGCGGCTGACCGAGCGGTTGGTGCGCAAGGTCGAGGAAGGCGTGTTCAAACATGCCGCCGGCGGCGATTGGCGGGCGATCGTTTATGCCAACACGGTGGAATATCAGGAGCATCTGGCGCTGGTGAAAGGCGACATCGCGGATGGCCGGCCGGTGATGGTGCGGATGCACGCGGTCGATCTGCTGGACGACATGACCGGACAGCCACATTGGATCGCGGTGCATAACGCGATGCATATGATCGGCGAAGAAGGCCGCGGCGTGGTCGTGATGATCCGCGAGCATCGTAAAACCGCGCTGGCGGAGCGGGTGCGGTTGCTGTCGTCGCAGCCTCGGCCGCAGCGGGAGTTGCGGGATTATGGGATTGGGGCGCAAATTTTGCTCGACCTGGGTGTGAAGAACATGATCCTGCTGACCAACCGGCGGCGGACGGTGATTGGGCTCGATGGCTACGGGCTGAACATCGTCGAGCAGCGGTTGATTCCGAATATTGTCGGCGGGGGGTACGAGGTATGACGGGCGTTGGTTCCGTCGCTGCCCAGTCCGCCAGCGTGTCATTGTCCGCCGGCGTGTCATTGCGAGCGCAGCGAAGCAATCTCCGTGTCCCCGTGGATGGAGATTGCTTCGCTGCGCTCGCAATGACATTGGAATCCTCGCCATGAGCACCGAAGATGCCCCGCTGCCCGCCGCGCCGAAGGTTGACGGCGCCGCGCCGCGTCTGCTGATCATTCGCGCGCCATATTACAAAGCAGTCGTCGACGGCCTGACCGCGGGCGCTGAGCGCATTCTTCGCGAAGCCGGCGCCACCAACGAGGTCCTGGACATCGCCGGCGCTTATGAACTGCCGCAGGCCATCCGCCTCGCCGTTCGCGGCAGCAAGCGGTTCGATGGCTTCGTCGCTCTGGGCTGCATCGTCCGCGGCGAGACGGATCATTACGAGTTTATCTGCCGCGCCACGATGGAAGGCATCATGAGTGTCTCGCTGCAGTTCGGTCTTTGCGTCGGCACCGGGTTGCTGACCTGCGATACATTGGCGCAGGCGGAGGCTCGCTCGGGCATGGACGGCTTCAACAAAGGCGCCGAAGCCGCCGCCGCCGCGCTGCTGCAGATCAACGCCGCCCGCCGCCTCGGCGCGGCGTGAAACCGCCGGGTCGCCCGCGGACACGCACCGCTTCTCGCGTCGCCGCGGTGCAGGCGCTGTTCCAAAGCGAGCAGGCGCAGGAGAACCCGGAAACCGTCATCGATCAGTTCGTCCGCCATCGGCTGGGCGAGACGGCCGCCGAGCATGGCTACGAAGATGGCCGCATCCCGGACGCCGAGGTGCCGCTGTTCGCCGAGATCGTGCGTGCCGCCGTGCGGCAGCAGGACACCATCGACGCCATGGTCGCGGAGGCGTTGCCGGCGGATTGGCCGCTGGCGCGGATTGACCCAGTGCTGCGGGCGCTGCTGCGGGCCGCCGGCGCGGAACTCGCGGCCACCGGCGGAGCGCCGGCGAAAGTCGTGATCAACGAGTATCTGGACATCGCGCGCGGGTTTTTTACCGGGCCGGAACCGGGGCTGGCGAACGCGGTGCTCGACCGGCTGGCGCGGCTGCTGCGGGCGGCGGAGTTTTAAGGCGGCGGCGGTCTGGAAGTTTGCCGGCTGACCGGGATTGCCGTTGCTCAACCTGGCGGTCTGTCAGTTGTTTGTGTCATACCAGGGCGCTTGATGCCTGACTCTCGGCCTACTCGTCATGGCCCGGTCAAGCCGCATACGCATCAAGTTAAGGTTGGGGTGTGGCTGAAATCACCCAAAACGTCATGCTCGGCCTTGAGCCGAGCATCTCTGGCCGCGCGGAAACCGGCTCGAATTGACAGCGTGCGTACGTCCACAGATCCTCGGCTCAAGGCCGAGGATCACGACGGAGAGCAAAATGCGCCTCCCGCGAGGCTTGACCTGATGCCTATGCGGTCGGGCCGGGCCATTACGCAGTAGCGACTGCGTCCCATGTCAATCATTAAACGCGCTGGTGTCAGTTGTCTGAGCGGTAGACATTAAATCGCGGCGACCCTGGATGTCCGCCGGCTGACCGGATCCGCCAGTCCCGTGTGATGGCTTCCGTGCCGGCCAGTGGCCAGGCGCGGTCCATTGATGTCATCCGCGTCATCTCGCCGGTCTGACACATTTCCCGATTGCTCCCAACGCCAGGCCTGGCCCACAGTGGCGGTGGCCGGTGCCTCGGCTCGGCCGCAAGGGAGAAACCAAGACAAACGGGAGAACAAATCATGATCACTCGCCGTACCGCCGTGACCGCCGGGCTCACCGCCGCCGTCGTGGGCCGCTTCTCGCGCGCGCGCGCCGCCGACACTCCGGGCGTCACCGCGACCGAAATCAAGATTGGCAACACGATGCCTTATAGCGGCCCGGCGTCGTCCTACAGCGTCATCGGCCGCACTGAATCGGCGTTCTTCAACATGATGAATGACCAGGGTGGCGTCGCCGGCCGCAAGATCAACTTCATTTCGCTGGACGACGGTTACAGCCCGCCCAAGACGGTGGAAGACGTCCGCCAACTGGTCGAGCAAGACGAAGTGGACTTCTGCTTCCAGAACCTCGGCACGCCGTGCAACTCGGCGATCGCCACTTACATGAACCAGAAGAAGGTGCCGCACCTGTTCGTCGGCTCCGGTGCCAGCAAGTGGAGCGACTACAAGAAGTATCCGTGGACCATGGGGTGGCAGCCGAACTACCGCACCGAAGCCCAGATCTACATGAAATACATGCTGCAAACGGTAAAGGATCCGAAGCTGGGAATCCTCTACCAGAACGATGATTTCGGCAAAGACTATCCCACCGGCGTGCGCGACGCACTGGGCAAGGACTGGGATAAGATCGTCGTCAAATCCGTCAGCTACGAGACGACGGACGCCACGATCGACTCGCAGATCTCCGAGTTGCAGAGTTCGGGCGCCAATGTCGTGCTGGTGGCGGCAATTCCGAAATTCGCCGCGCAATCGATCCGCAAGATCAGCGACCTCAATTGGAAGCCGACGTTTTTCATGACCAACGTGGCGATTTCGGTCGGCACGGTGATGCAGCCGGCGGGACCGGAAAAATCCGTCGGCATGCTCAGCACGCAGTACCTGAAGGATCCCACCGATCCCACTTGGCAGGACGATGCCGGGATGAAGGTCTGGCGGGAGTTCATGGCCAAGTACAACCCGAGCGGCGACGTCACCGATGCCGCCACCGTGTTCGCCTACGGGATCAGCCTGACCATGCTGCAGGTGCTGAAGCAGTGCGATGGCGACTTCTCGCGCGCCAACGTGATGAAGCAGGCGGAGAACCTGCACAATGTGGAGAACCCGACACTGCTGCCGGGGATCAAGATCAACACCAGCCCCACCGACCATCGCCCGATCAGGGCAATGCAAATGGTGCGCTGGGACGGCAAGACCTGGATTCGGTTCGGCGGGCTGATCGAAGGCGCCAACGCATAGCGCGGGTCCGCTTTCCGCGCTTCGTGCCGGAGGGGCGCGCGAGCGGCGTGGGTGACACCGCGCCCAGGCCGCTCGCGCGTCTTGGCGGCTCCGCTTTCGTGGCCTGGCCTGACCTGACCAACCATCGGGGCACTGTCATGGTTCGGGCCAGTCGGGCCGTGACGGGACAGCGTTCGGGTCGCGCCGGCAACGGGGCCCGCTGCCGGCGGAGGGAGACGCGGTCATGGGTGGCATCGCGGAATACGAGCGGCTGGACGCGATGGGGCTGGCGGCGCTGATCGCGCGCCGTTGCGTGACGGCGTCGGAGGTCCTCGACGAAGCGATCGAGCGCGCGAAAAACTCAACCCGGCGATCAACGCGATCACGGTGCCGCCGTACGAGCGCGCCCGCGTCGCGGCCAAAGCGGGATAGTCCGAAGGTCCGTTCGCCGGCGTGCCGTTCCCGCTGAAGGATCTTGGCGCGCTGCTGGCCGGTACCGTCTCCACGGGATCGTGCAAGCTGTTGGCCGATGTCGTCTGGGACCACGACAGCACCCATCGTCACCCGGATCCACCGGCTTGGCCGCGTCGTGGGCCGGTTTTTCACCGCGCACGACATCATATTGACGCCGACCCAGTGCGGGCCGCCGCTGCCTCTGGGTGTGGTGTCGCCGGGGAACCCGGACCGGGGGGCGTATTTGAACGGGATCAACCGCTCGATCGGGTTCACGTCGCTATTCAACTCGGCGGGCAATCCGGCGATGAGCGTGCCGTTGCATTGGACCGCGTCGGGTCTGCCGGTGGGCGTGCAGTTCGCGGCTCCGTTCGGCGATGAGGCGACGCTGTTCCGGCTGGCCGGGCAACTGGAGGCGGCGAAACCGTGGCGGGATCGGCGTCCAGCGCTGATCGGGTGATGCCGGGCCGTGACGGGGTTGGCGGCAAGAGTCAGACAAGCGCGCCGGCCTTACCGCCCGGCTCAGGATGGGGCCGGCGGCGGCGGCGGGGGTGGCGGCAGTTTCTCCGACGGATCGACCGGCTGGGGCGCGACCGGCGGCTCGGGTTGCGTGTCGACCACCCAGGCCTTGAGTTTGTTCCGCAACTGAAATTCCAGCTCGACGTTCATATCGAACATCATGGACTTCAGCATATCGTAAACGGCGGCTCGTTGATCCGGGATCGGACCGGAATGGGTCGCGGTGACGCGCGCCTCGGCGAAGCCGGAGTTTGTATCGTCGGCGTCATGGACATCCAGGCGCACCGCGAGCACACCGTTCAGCGTGTCGTGATGCCGGGTGATGGAGGCGGTGAGGACTCGGAATGTCGCGGTTCCGCTCTGCGCCACGGGCTTCAGCCGGTCACGCGCCATCGCGAACAAGGTTTCGGCCGGATTGATGGGCGAGGTGCCGATGATTTCTTCGTCGCCCGATGGCGGAACATACCCTTCGGCCGTCTCCATCCGTTCGACGTTCAGTTTGATGGGCGGAAGATAGCCATAGCGCAGCGGTGGAAAGTCGTGGCGGAACTCGGGGGCGGGGACCTCGTCCTCATCGCCGCAGGCGGCCAGCAGCAGCGGCAACAGCAGCGCGGCGCGGCGAGTCAGACGAGGCGGCATGGCGATCAGACCCCTTTGCCGCGCACGCCGGCGCGCGGGAAGTGGAAATCGTAATTGCAGAACTCGCAGGTCATGACGATGTCTCCCTCGATCGCCATGTGATCGAGGTCGTCGGCCGAAAACCCTTCCAGAATTCCCGCCAGACGGGCGCGCGAACAGCGGCAACCGAAGGAGAGCGAACGGGCGCGATCCACCACGACGCCCTCGGCCTGGAACAGGCGCAGCAGCAATCGTTCCGGTTCCAGATCGTCGTTCAACAGTTCCGCGTCGGTGAGCGTGGCGGCGAGGATGGTCGCGGTGCGCCATTCTTCGTCTTGCGCGTCCTCGCTCATTTCGGGGTCGATCCCGCCGGCGCCGGCGATTTTCTCCAGCACGAAGGCGGCGGCGCGCCAGCCATCCGCCGTGCGGTCACAGGCGAGATGGACCAGGCAGCGCAGTTGCTCGCTGGTGCTGAAGTAGTGCAGCGCCATTTCCGCGAGCGACGCGCCGGCGATTGTCACGACCCCCTGGTGGCGGTCCCCGCCGGTGCCCGGGTCGACGGTGAAGGCCAGGAAGCCCTTGCCCAGAAGCGCGTCGGCGGCCGGAGTCGGATCGGTGGCGAGCAGCGCGTCCAGCCGGGCCCGGTCGGTCTGCGCGTAGCCGCGGAGCGCTCCCGTGTCCGTGCAGTCCGCGAGCAGCAGTTTGACCGGCCCGTCCCCCTTGGCTTGCAAACTGAACGACCCCTGAAACTTCAGCGCCGTGGACAGCGCGGCGGCGAGCGCCAGCGCCTGACCGGTCAGCGTGGTGACCACCGGATGGTTATGGTGCCGGGTCAGCAACGCATCGGCGAGCGGACCAAGGCGCACGATGCGGCCCCGTACTGGGCGGCGCGGCAGGAAGAACGGCGTGACGCCGCGCGGCACGACAATGTCGGGCACCGGGGGGCGGCCGCCATCCAGGAAGGCGGGAGTCTCGGACATGCGGCCAGGATATAGGCGGCGCATCGGTTTTCGGCTACCATGGGGTCTCCGAGAAACCAGGAGGCTGTCCATGTCCCAAACCAAAGGCCGTATCCGTCACGTCGCGCTGAGCGTCGAGGACCCGTGGGAGACCGCGGAATTCTATAAGGATGCTTTGGGATTGCAGGAGGTGACCGAACTCGACGGACCGCTCGCCGAGGGTGTGTTCCTGACCGACGGGGTGGTGAACCTCGCGATCCTGAAGTTCAAGACGGATGAAGCGTCGCAGGGGACCGGCAAGGACTATGTCGGCATCCATCATATCGGCTTCTGGGTCGATGACGTGGTGGCGCAGGGCAAGATCGTGCGAGGCACCGGCGCCGAATGGATCATGGGCGATCCGAGCAATCCCGATGGCTATGAGGTGAAGCACCTCGACCTGTCCGGCATCATCTTCGACATCGCCGCGCACGGTTGGGCTGGCTCACAGAAAGAGCCTGGGCAGCCGGATAACGTGGTGCACCCGAACCCGCAACGCCGGCTGGCCAAGTTTGACGAGCGGCGCGCGGCGGCCCGGGCGAAGCTTGAGGCGCGCAAGGCGAAGGTCCCGGCGGAGACTGCCGCGGCGGCTGAGTAGTCGGCCCTCACCGCGGGCCATCCCTCACCGTCGGCGGTCGCTTCCCGTCATGGCCCGGCTCGTCCGGGCCACCTGACCCAGCACGCCGCCGTGGTGCGCCCTCGAACAAGCGGCGCCAGGACGGCTTTTACTTCGCCGGCGCGGGCAACTCGATCCGCGCGGCGATCAGCAGCCTGACCTGATCGGAGATCATGATCGGCTGCGCGGTCATCCCGTAGTCCGATCGATGCAGCGTGCCGGTCACGGAGAAATCCGCGATCTCGGTTCCGTGGCCCAGGTCGGTGTGCTCCCGCTCCAGCGTCGCGTCCAGCGTCAGCGGACGCTTGATGCCGCGGATTTCCAGGGTCCCCTCCACCTGGAAATGCCGGGGATCGAGGCCCTTGATCGCCGCGCTGGAAAACCGCACCTCCGGATAATGCGCGATATCGAAGAAGTCGGGGCCGCGCAGCAAATCGGTGCCGTCCCCCCAGGGGACCGTGACCGAGGTCGCGTCGACCTCGACGTCAATCTTGGTGTTTTCCGGATGGAAGCGGTCGATCAACAGCTTGCCAATGAACCGCGGAAACGAGCCCGTGGAGGAAAACGCGCCGAAGTTGGTCACCGAAAACGCGATCGAGCCGTAGCGCTGGTCCAGCCGGAACAGATCGGCGGCCTGGGCCGGATGGCTCGTCAGGATCGCGAGGCCAGGGACCAGCCACAAATGCTTCATACGGCCAGCAGCCGGGCGGCCGCCTCCATCGCCGCGTCCACGGTGATGCTGTCCATCGCGGCATCCGGGCCCGCCAGCGCGGTGGCTCGCCGTCCGGCGGGTCCATATTCCGCGGCGTTGGTGGGTCCGAACAAGCCGAGCGTCGGCGCGCCCGAGGCGGCGGCCAAATGCATGAGCCCGGAATCATTGCCGACGAACAGGCTCGACCGGGCCAGAAACGCGGCGATCTCCGGCAGGCTGAGGCGGCCGATCAGGTCGATCGCGTTGGGCAAGGCCTGGAGCACGGGTTTTGCCATCGCCGCTTCGGTCTCCCCCGGCCCGGCGATCACCGCCGGCACCGCCCCGGGGATATAAGTGTCCGCGAGGCGCCGAAAAAGGGTCACGAACCGCTCCGCCGGCCAAACTTTCGGCGCCCAGTTGGCGGTTGGGGCGAGCACGATGACGGGTCGGCCGGGTGGGAGCAGGCTGGAGGCACGCGCATCGTCCTCGGGGGAGAACCAAACCACCGGCAACGGCGCCTCGTGCAAGCCCAAGAGTTGGGCGAGTTGCACCGTCTTGTGGCCGGTACTGGGCCGCATCACGGCGCGACGCCGCGTTGGGATCAGCCACGACAGCGCCGACCCGCGGATGTCGACCACCAGATCCCACCACCGCATCACCGCCATCTCCCATAGTGGCAGCCAATGCCGTCCGAACGGTTGTTTGGCGATAACGACGATCCGCTCCAGGTTTGGCATGCGCTGGAACACACCCTCGGCCACCGGGCCGCAGGCCACGGTGATGCGCGCCGCCGGATACGTCCGGATCAAATGATCCAGCAGGCCGGTGGACAGAACCGCGTCGCCCAACCGGTTGGCGGTGACAAAGAGGATGCGCATGCGGGGTCGGCTTACCAGCGAAACGGTCCATGGGCGAGGTCGCTGTCGCGCAACGCGCGTTTGACGGACTGCCCGGCGTTCGGCAGCGTGCCGGGGAGTCGACCTCGGAGGAACGCACCATGCCGGACGAAACCCCTGTTGCCCTCGGCGAAGACTATCTGGAACTGCGTGAGTCCGTGCGCAAGATTTGCGCGCGCTACCCCGGCACTTATTGGAGTGGCCTGGAAGACAAGGAAGCCTATCCGACCGCGTTCATCAACGAACTCACCCGGGCGGGCTTTTTGGGCGCGTTGATCCCTGAAGAATATGGTGGTTCCGGCCTGCCGCTGCGGGCGGCGGCGGTGATCCTGGAGGAAATCAACGCCTCGGGCTGCGTCGCCAGCCAGGGTCACGCGCAGATGTACATCATGGGCACGCTGCTGCGGCACGGCAGCGAGGCACAGAAGCGGGAATATCTGCCCGGGATCGCCGCCGGCAAGATCCGTCTGCAGGCGTTCGGCGTCACCGAGCCGACCACGGGCTCCGACACCACGCAGTTGAAAACCCGCGCGGTGCGTGACGGCGATCATTACGTTATCAACGGCCAGAAAGTCTGGACCAGCCGCGCCATGTATTCCGACATGATGCTGCTGCTGGCTCGCACCACGGCGGCCGACCAGGTGAAAAAGCGCAGCGACGGGCTGTCGGTTTTCCTGATCGACATGAGCGAAATGAACCAGGGCAAAGGTCTGGAAGTCCGGCCGATCAAAGCGATGATCAACCACAATACGACGGAGATCTTCTTCGACAATTTCCGCATCCCCGCCGCCAGCCTGATCGGTGAGGAAGGCAAAGGGTTCCGCTACATCCTCGACGGGATGAACGCCGAGCGCATCCTGGTCGCCAGCGAGGCGGTCGGTGATGGCCGCTGGTTCGTCAAAAAAGCCACGCAATATGCCAAGGACCGCGTCGTCTTCGGTGCCCCCATCGGCAAGAACCAGGCCGTGCAATTCCCCATCGCTCGCGCCTGGGCCGAACTGGAGGCCGCCGACATGATCTGTCGCCGCGCCGCCGCTTTGTTCGACGATGGCAAAGAGTGTGGTGCCGACGCCAACATCGCCAAATTGCTGGCCAGCGAGTCCGCCTGGAAGGCCGCCGATACCTGCATGCAGACGTTCGGCGGCTTCGCCTATGCGCGGGAATACGAAATTGAACGCAAGTGGCGCGAGGTTCGGCTGTATCAAATCGCGCCGATCTCGACCAACCTCATTCTGGGCTATGTCGGGCAGCATGTACTGGGGATGCCGCGATCGTATTGAGCCACTGAAGTTCCGGAGATCTGGCATGGCCCGCGTGTGCGACATTCCATCGAGCGAACTGCCCGCCGATCTCGCCGCCATTTACGAACGCTTCGCCGCCGCCTACGGCCCGTTCCGCAATCGGGTGGCGGTGTTCGCGGGCGTGCCCGCCGCGTTGCGTCACCTGATGTCGATGCTGATGGAATTGCGCGAGGCCAATACCATGCCGAAGCGCTATCTGCAGATCGCGATCGTCATCGTGTCCAAACTCAACGAATGCCACTACTGCGTCACGCATCACAAGCCATTTCTGGCGGTCGAGGGACTCTCGCCTGAGGGTATCGACCGGCTGCTCGATTACCAGGACCATCCCGAGCTGGGCGACGTCGACAAGCTTGTGGTGGAGTACGCCCAGGCGGCGTGGGAGACGCCGTATCGCGTTCGCGACAGTCTGTTCACGCGGCTGCGGAGTCATTTCACCGAGGCACAGATCGTCGAACCCACTTTGCGCATCACATTGTGTGGCTTTTTCAACCGCTTCAACGATGCTCTGCGAATCGACGAAGAACCCGAAGCGCATGCCTCGCTTGAGGCTCTGACCGCGGGGTCGCCGCCGGTGAAACAATGATGATCAGGCGGTCCGTGGCCGTGAGGTTTGGATCGCTGTATGAACGTTGCTCACGCAGCGGAGCCCGCGCGCGGTGGCACGCGGGTTCCTGCTCTGATGCCGGCTGGTGACGAGGCATGACCGGGCAGCGAGGGCCGCGACGGCTAGGAGGCGCCTTTGACCGGTGTCTTCGCTGGCGTGCCGCTCGGTGTCGCGGTCACTTTCTTGTCGTCCTTCTTCACCGGCGTCGTGGCGGTTTGCACGCCGGTCGTCACGGGTGTTTTGCTCGGCGTCGTTGTGGCCGTCTGGGCCGGCGTGACGCTTTTGCCGCTCGTGGCCGCGTCGTCGGCGCGGGCGCTCAAGGGCAGCAGGGCGAGGCCGGTCACGAACAGACCGGTGGTGGCGAAGGTCAGAACGCGTTTCATCGCAGAGTCCTTTCCGCCGGGGAGAGGTTGTTGATCCCGGCTGAAAGCGATATCACCCCGAGATTGTGACACGGCCGCGCTTTCGGCGTGACCGAATTTTGGCACGGTATCGAAACTAGATGAACAGTTCGTAATGGCGGTCATGGTGACGAACGAGGGGCGAACATCGATGCAACTATCCGGCGTCCGGGTTCTCGATCTCACCCGCGTTCTGTCTGGTCCATTCTGCACCGCGCTGCTCGGCGATCTCGGCGCCGATGTGTTGAAAATCGAGGCGCCGGAGGGTGATTCAGTTCGCCGTCAGGGTGCGATCCGTGACGGGCTGTCCTGGTATTTCGCTCAGTTCAACCGCAACAAACGCTCGCTGCGGCTGGATTTGCGCAAACCCGAGGGACGCGAGATTTTGACCCGGCTGGTTCGCCAGTCCGACGTGCTGGTGGAGAATTTCCGGCCCGGTGTGCTCGCCCGCATGGGGTTTCCCACCGAGCGGCTGCACGAGTTGCGGCCGTCGCTGGTGGTGTGCGCGATCAATGGCTTCGGCAGTCAGGGTCCGTACAAAGATCGCCCCGCGTTCGATTTCATCGCCCAGGCGATGAGCGGGTTCATGAGTGTGAACGGGACGGAGGATGGGGACCCGCTGCGGTCCGGTCTGCCGATCAGCGACCTGGTCGCGGGCTTGTACGCGGCACTGACGATCACGGCCTCGGTGCCGCGGGCGCGGGAGACCGGCAAGGGCGAGATCGCCGAAGTCAGCCTGACCAACGCCATGGTCAGCATGCTGGCTTATATCGCGACGAATTATTTCGCCACCGGGATCACCCCGCCGCGCAGCGGGAACGATCATCCGATCGCCGCACCTTATGGCCTGTTTCCCACCCGGGATGGCCGCCTCGCTTTGGCACCGCCTGACGACGTGTTCTTCGGCCGGTTGACGGACGTTCTGGGCTGTCCCGAATTGAAGACCGACCCGCTGTACCGTAGCCAGACCGCGCGCGTGGCCAACCGTGAGCGGATCAATGCCATCGTTGGCGGCAAACTCGCGTTGAACACCACCGATCATTGGGTCGAGACGTTGAACGCCGCCGGTGTCCCATGCGGGCCGGTTCACGCGGTAGCCGATGTCTTCAAGGATCCGCAAATCCTGGCGCAGAACATGGTGATGGATGTGGAACAACCGGGCCATGGTCTGGTTCGGATGCTCGGTTTTCCGATGAAATTCGCCGGCACGCCGTGCAGCGTCCGCCGTCCCGCGCCCGGTTTGGGTCAGCACTCGGATGAAGTTCTGGCGGAACTGGGGTTTTCTGAAGACCAGTGCCGGGCGTTCCGTGACATGGGGGTGATTTGATCCATGCGCGATGTTCACGTCCGCCTGCACGCCGGCATGGTGATCGGCGACACGGATCCTCGTCTGTTCGGCGCGTTCGTCGAACATCTCGGCCGTTGCGTTTATGGCGGCATCTACGAACCTGAGCATCCGACCGCTGACGCGCGGGGTTTTCGTCAGGACGTCCTGGCGTTGGTGCGCGAACTGGCGCCGACGATCATGCGCTACCCCGGCGGCAATTTCGTCAGCGGCTACAACTGGGAGGATGGCGTTGGCCCGGTGGGGAACCGACCGAAGCGCCTGGACCTCGCCTGGTTATCGACCGAAACGAATGAGTTTGGCACGAACGAATTCATCGACTGGTGCCGGCTGGCGGGGACGGAGCCGATGCTGGCGGTCAACCTTGGTACCCGCGGCGCCGACGCGGCGCGGCACTACCTGGAGTATTGCAACCACCCGCACGGCACGATGTTGTCCGACCTCCGCCGCGCGCACGGCTGGGACACGCCGCACCGGGTGAAATTCTGGTGTCTCGGCAATGAAATGGACGGGCCGTGGCAGATGCATGCCCGCACCGCCGAGGAATACGGCCGCGTCGCGGTTGAAACCGCGAAGCTGATGAAATGGATCGATCCTTCGATCGAGCTGGCGGCGTGCGGTTCCTCGGGCCGCAACATGCCGACGTTCGGGGCGTGGGAACGCACCGTGCTGGAGCACTGTTTCGAGCATGTCGAATATATTTCGCTGCACACCTATCTGAACAACTACGCGGGCGACGTTCCGGCGTTTCTGGCGTCGCCCGATTTGATGGACAGTTTCATCGAGGAAGTGGTGTCGATCGCCGATTCGGTGGCCGCCGGGAAGCGCTCCGGCAAACGCATCATGCTCAGCTTTGACGAATGGAATGTTTGGTATCGCACACGGCGCGACCGGTCGGACCGAACGTTGCCCGGATGGCCGGTGGCGCCGCCGATCCTGGAAGAGGTCTACACGATGGCGGACGCTTTGGCATTTGGCGGCGCCTGCATCGCGCTGTTGAATCATGCCGATCGGGTGAAGGCCGCGTGCCTGGCCCAGTTGGTGAATGTGATCGCGCCGATCATGACGGAGGATGGCGGACCGGCGTGGCGGCAGACGATCTTTTATCCGTTCGCGCAAATGAGTCATTTCGGCCGTGGCCGCGTGTTGCGCGCCGAAATCGATAGTCCGGTTTACGACGCGCGCTACTTCGATCCGCGTGGCGAACAGGATTTGTATTTTCCGGTTACCGCGCCGTATCTGAAACTGGCGGCCGTACAAGATCAAAACGATGGCCTGACGCTGTTTGCCCTCAACCGCCATCTAACAGAGCAGATGCCGATGACCGTCGCGATGACCGGTTTCGGCACGAAAACAATCAGGGCGGCGCGGACGCTGCGCCACCCTGACGTGGATGCGGCCAACACACGCGACGCACCGGATACGGTGCGGCCGTCGGCATTGGACGGTGCCTCGATCTCTGGTGACATATTGCGGACAATGCTGCCACCAGCGTCCTGGAATGTGATCCGCCTCGGCCAGAGGGCACCCGCGGCGCAGTTGCCGATCGGATTGCACCCGTCGGCACGGCGCCGCGCTCGCAACGACAGATGGAGCTGATTGGAAAGTTCTCTAACGAAGCGGGAACCCCATCGCGTTCAGAATCGACACCAGCTTATCCCGCCCGCTCATCGCGGCGATCTTGCCCATGCGGCCGATGACCCGTTTCGTCCAGGTGTCCTGCGTCATCTCATGACGCTGCGAGAACGCGGCCATCCGCGCATCGTACGCCGCCCGGGCCGCCGACTCGCCCGACGCGTCGTAGGTGTCATGGAACAGGATCGCGGATTGCGGCAGTCGAGGCTTCACCTCATTGGTGACAGTCGGCAACGGATAGCCGACACACATCCCAAACACGCCCATCGCACCCGGCGGCAGGCCAAGCAAACGGCCGACCTCGATCGGATTGTTGCGCAGCGCGCCGATGTACACCATCGACAGGCCGAGCGACTCAGCCGCCACCGTGGCGTTCTGCGCGGCCAGCGCGGCGTCGATCGCGGCGACCAGGAAGCTTTCGAAATGCGGAATGGTCTCCAGCGTCACGCCTTCCTCGACGCCCAGCCGCGTATTGCGCGATACGTCCGCCAGCCAGACCAGGAACAGCGGGCATTGCTCGATATGTTTCTGATTGTTCGCGATCTTGGCCAGCGCCGCTTTCTTCGCCGGCTCGGTGACCGCGACAACAGACCAGGTTTGCAGATTGGAACTGGTGGAGGCCGATTGCGCGGCGGCGACCAGCGTCTCCAGCGTGCCCGCGGGCAGCGCATCCGGCCGGAAGCCGCGGACCGAGCGATGCGACAGCAACGTCGCGATCACCTCGTTCCAGGGGCCCGCGGCGGGTTCGGCTCCGCTGCCGTAGCGCAGCGCGAGCGCCTCAGCCTGGGACAAAGTCCCGGTTGGTTGATTGACGTCCATCTTCCTGTCCCATCGATGAGTTACATTAGGTGGCGGAACCTGCCCAAAGCCGGCCGGTAACGCAAATCAAAGGCCGCCGCCGCTCGAGGGCGCACCGCCGCCGCCGCCGAAGCCGCTCGTGCCGGTCGGGTTGAACTTGCCGATATTGCCCAGAAGTTGCTGCATGAAGGAGGCCTCGGTGCCGGGCGACGGGGTGGTGCGTGTGGCGACCGCGACCGGTATCGAGTCGTCTTTCGTCAAGGTTTTAACGCCGGTCAGAACCCCACGGTCGTCAAAAGTCAGCACGACGACCCCTTGGTCGAGGACGCCGAGAGTCTGGCCGACCCGGGAGCGGGTGGTCTCGGTGATGTAGAGCCAGGAATTTTCGTCGAACGTCGCCTTTTGCGTGGGTGAGCCGATCAAAGCCGTGACATCCGCCTTGGTGGAGGTGCCAGGGACGAGTTCCTTCAATTGGTCCGCCTCAACCTTGTTGCCCCGGGTTTGCGGCGGCGGAAGGATCCAACCGCAAGCCGTCATGGACAGGCACAGCACGAGCACGGTTGCCGCGCGGAGCAGATGCGCCCGAAGAGAGGGGGTGAAAAATTCTGGCACGGGATTGGTTCCCTGATTGCAGGAGGAGTGACCGCGGGTGGACCCGGACACTCGCGATGGCGTATGGGATAGTGGCCGATCCTGTGTCAATTGGCTGATGGCCCGTTGCCGCGGTTTGGCCCGCCGGTTTTGGCGGATCGCCAGTTCGGGGATGAATCGATGGGGTTCTCCCGGCGCGAGGTCAGAGGAGAGATTTGTGGGATTGCTGAGCCTCATACGGCGCGGCCGGCACGAACGGGTGGGCTTCGAGCTTTATTGCGCGGCGGTGGCGGCCGCCCGCGAGCCGTTTCTTTACACGGGTCTTGGCGTGCCCGACACGCTTGATGGGCGTTTCGACATGGTCGGTCTGCACACATTTCTGCTGATCCAGCGATTGAAACGAGAGCCCGCGCCGGGACCGGCTCTGGCGCAGGCGGTGTTCGACGCCATGTTCAGCGATATGGACATCAATCTACGGGAAATGGGCGTTGGCGACCTGTCCGTCGGCCGCAAGGTCCGGATTATGTGGGAGGCGTTTCATGGCCGTGCCGCGGCATACGCGGCGGCCATGAGCGCCGGCGACATGACGGCGCTGGAGGCCGCGCTCGATCGCAACGTCTGGCGCGGCAACCCGCCACCGGACGGTCCAGCCCGGGCGCTTCGGCGGGCGATGCTGGCACAGGAGGCGCATCTCGCCACCCAGACCCTGGAGGCCCTGGGGCGCGGCACCGTCGATTTTCTGTCCGCGGAGGAGGCGAGCCGATGACAACCGAACTGTCCCGCCCAGTTTCTCTGGCGAAGATCGGCGCCGAGGGTCTCGCCATCGTGGTGCGGGCGACGCCGGAGGAGTGCGCCGCGGTCGCGGCCCGGATGGACCTCCCCGCCATACAGTCCCTGGAGTGCTTCTTTCACCTGACCGCCGAGGATGACGGTGTTTCGATTTTCGCCCAGGGCCGTCTGTGCGCCGAGGTCACGCGGATCTGTGTGACGTCGGCCGAAGAATTCGAGACGCTGGTGGAGGACGATTTCGCGGTCCGCTTCGTGCCCGCCGGGAAGGAGCGCGAGGATCCCGACCCCGATCTCCCCGACGAAATCCTCTTCGAAGCCGACATGATCGACCTCGGCGAGGCGACGGCCGAGCAGCTCGGGCTGGCGCTGGACCCCTATCCCCGGATGGAAGGCGCGACGGCGCCCACGATCGATGACGATGAGGACACCTCCCCGTTTTCCGTCCTCGCGCGGCGGGCGGGGCCGGACCAGACCCGGCAATGACCAGGCGGCGCCACCACGATGATGGAGTCACCGGCGGCTGACATCGGGCCGGTCGAGGCAGGGTTCGTCGTGAGGCGGACAATTGGGGCGCTGTCTTCCCCTGGTTCCGGCTCGTATGCTACCGCCGCGCCAATGAAATCGCTGCTGCGATCGCACCCGGTTCAGTACCTGTTGCCACGGCTGGTTGGACGCTATTTATGGCTGATCCTACATACCAATCGCTGGACGCTTGATGGCGCCGAAAACTTCGCACCGCATGGCGCCGGTTCACCCGCCGTGTTCAGCTTTTGGCATGAGCATCTGCCGTTGATGCCCGCTTTGGCGATGTTGGCCCGCCGCTCACCCGGTTATCACCCGGCGCCGATCCATACCCTGGTCAGCAAACACCGCGACGGACAGGTCATCGGCGCGGTGGTCCGCCAGTTCGGGATCGAGCCGGTACTCGGATCGTCGTCGCGCGGCGGGGCCACCGGACTCCGCCAGTTGCTGCGCCTGCTTTTGCGTGGCGCCATGGTCGGCATCACCCCGGACGGGCCGCGAGGACCGCGGCGGGAGGCGGCGCAAGGGGTAGCGCAATTGGCGGCGTTGGCGGGTGTGCCGATCCTGCCTTGCGCGGCGCGAACCTCGCGGCGGATCGTGTTGAACACCTGGGACCGCATGGCGCTCCCACTGCCGTTTGGCCACGGTGTGGTGGTGTGCGGGCCGGCAATCACCGTGCCGCGCGACGCCTGGCGTGACGCGCTGCCCGCGATTACCGCCGCGATGAACCAGGCCGCGGACCGGGCGGATCAGCTCTGCGCGAGCGGATGATGCCACGCCCGGTGATCGAACCCGTCTGGGCCGGCGCGGCGACTCTCGCCTCACCGGCGCTGCGGTTTATGCTGCGGTACCGCGCCACACGCGGCAAGGAGATCGCCGCCCGCCTCGCGGAACGACGCGGCATCGACCCGACGCTCCGTCCGCCCGGCCGGCTGCTCTGGCTCCACGCCGCGAGCGTCGGGGAAACCATGTCGGTTCTGCCGGTGCTCGCGGCGCTGGCGGAGCTTGCCCCTGACGCAACGATATTGCTGACCACCGGAACGGTGACGTCGGCCAATCTGCTGGAGCAGCGCCTGCCCGCGATGGGACTGACCACGCGCGTCCGGCACCGGTTCGCACCCCTGGATGTGCCTACCTGGGTCGGCCGGTTTCTCGATCATTGGCGTCCCGACGTGGCCGGCTTCGTCGAAAGCGAGCTATGGCCGAACATCCTGAGCGCCTGCCGGGCCCGCGGGATCCCGACGATGCTGGTCAACGCCCGCATGTCCGCGCGCTCCCACGCCGCATGGTCCCGCGTTCCCTGGGCCGCTCATGCCGTGTTGAGCGGGTTCGCACGCATCCACGCCCGCGGCGAAGAGGACGCCACGCGTTTGCGCGCGCTCGGCGCCGACCGGATCGAGGTCATGGGCGATTTGAAACTCGCCGCGCCCGCCCTGCCCGCCGATCCCATCGTGCTGCGGGAGATGACGGACCGTCTCGCCGGCCGGCCGGTCTTCCTCGCCGCGAGCACCCACCCGGGCGAGGAACCGCTGATCCAAATTGTTCACGAGGCGTTACGCGAGCAGCATCCTGGGTTGTTGACCATCATCGCCCCGCGTCACCCCGAACGCGGCGCGGAGCTCGCCGAGGTGCTGAATGCCCCCAGCCGCCGACGCGGGCAACCGCCGCCGAGCGAGGGGGTATGGATCGCCGACACGCTCGGGGAGATGGGACTTTGGTACCGGCTCAGTCAGGTTGCGTTCATCGGCCGCAGCCTGATCCCACCCGGGGGCGGACAGAATCCGCTGGAGCCGGCCCGGCTTGGCCGTGCGATCGTCACCGGACCGCATACCGATAACTTTACCGCCCATGTTGCCTTACTGCGGGCCGCCCGCGCCCTGGAGGTAACAGACGACGTGCGGGCGCTCACCGAGTTCGCCGGAGCGATGCTGGACGACCCGGAGGCGAGGCAGCGGATGGGCGAGCGCGCGAAGGCGGCGGTCAAAGTGCCCGCGACCTTGCCACGGGACACCGCGCGGGCGTTGCTGGAACTGACGGAGCGTGGGTGATGCTTTCGCCTTTGTCCCAATCGGGTTGCATGCGGCCCCCACCTCCCTGTCATCGCGAGCGAAGCGAAGCAATCTGCCGGCCCATGCGCACGAACGCGAGATGCCGTGATGCGGCCTGACCTGACGTGACCCGCGCCCCGGCATTCTGGGCCCATGACGGAGGGTTGGCCCGCGTTCTGTCGCCGTTCTCGTGCGCTGTCATCGCGATCACCGCCCGCCGTGTGGCCCAGGTAGGGTGGCAGGCGCCGGTACCGGTGGTTTGTTGTGGCAATGCCACGGTTGGTGGCGCCGGCAAGACGACGCTGGCTCTGGACCTCGCGCGCCGGCTGACCGCGCGCGGCATCGCGGTTCATGTGTTGCTGCGAGGCTACCGCGGCACCGCGCGCGGCCCACGCCGCGTGATGCGAGGCGACCCGGCCGCGGCCACCGGCGACGAAGCTCTGCTGCTGGCTGAGGCCGCCCCCACCTGGACCGGCGCCGACCGGGCGGCGAGTGCGCGGGCCGCTATCGCGGCCGGTGCCGAGGTGCTGCTGATGGACGACGGACTGCAGAATCCGTCGCTCGAAAAAACCATGTCGTTGCTGGTGGTGGATGGAGCGACCGGGTTCGGCAACGGTCGGGTGCTGCCCGCGGGACCGTTGCGTGAGCCGGCCGCCATCGCCGCGTCACGTTGCCGGGCGGCGGTCCTGATCGGCCCGGATACCAGCGGCGCGTTAGCTCAACTGCCGCCGGATCTGCCCGTGTTGCACGCTGACGTAGTGCAAGGTGGTGAAATCGCGTCGCTGATCGGGCGTCGTGTCCTCGCCTTCGCCGGGATCGCCATCCCGGACAAATTCTTTACCGCGCTGGAACGAGCGGGCGTCGAGCTCGCGGGCCGGGAGGCGTTCGCCGATCATCATGTCTTCACGCCCGTCGAATTGGCCCGCCTGGAAGCGAGTGCACGGGCAGTGGACGCGATTTTGGTGACAACACCGAAAGACGCGGTGCGCCTGCCCGCCGGGATGCTCGCCCGGATGAATGTCCATGTGGTCAGTGTCCGCCTCGTCTGGAACTCCGAGGCGGTGATCGACGCGCTGCTCGACGAACTCGTCTCCGGACGATCCTTGAACCCACCTCCCCGTGACGACAGGTCCATGGCATGAGTAGTCCTTGAAGGGAGGCCGCCCGGATGGTTCGATTCGAGTCCGTCAGCCTGAGTTATCACGGCGGTGGTACGAGAAGCGCCGCGCTGGATGTGCTGCGCGATGTCAATTTCGACCTGGCCGAAGGTTCGTTCCGCTGGCTGTTGGGCGCGTCGGGGTCGGGCAAGACGACTCTGTTGCGACTGATGAACATGTCGCTGCGCCCGACCCGAGGCGAGGTGATCGTGCTCGGAGCACAGGCGGGTTTAGTGCGTCGAAGCGCCATGCCGCGGTTGCGCCGGCAGATCGGCGCTATCTTCCAGGACTTCCCGCTTCTGCCGCACCTCTCGGCGTTCGACAATGTCGCGCTGCCGCTGCGGCTTGGCGGGCGGCCCGAAGGCCAGGTGCGAGCTGACGTCATGGCGATGCTGCGTTGGATGGGTCTGACCGGGAAGCTTGTTTCAGTTCCGGAAAGTCTGTCGGGGGGCGAGCGGCAACGGGTCGCGATCGCCCGGGCCGTGATCACCCGCCCTCGACTCTTGCTGGCCGACGAGCCGACCGCCGGGCTCGACACCGCGCAGTCGGAGCGCGTGATTCATTTGCTGCGAGAGTTGCACCGGCTCGGTTCGACCGTGATTATCGCGACGCACAACGAGGCGCAGGTGGAACGCCACCCCGGACCGGCTCTGCTGTTGTCCCAGGGCTCCCTGGTGGAAGCCGGGTGAGGATGCGGATCATCTCTCTCCGGCCGGCGCGGTTCGACGAACTCGGTCTGCGACGGGCGCTGGCTGATCGGATGGTGCCCTTCCTGGTCGCCGCCATGGCATTCCTGGCCGCGCTGGCGATCGCCGGATGGATGGGCGCGGCGGTGCTGATCCGGCACTGGGAGGGCGGAGCCGGCTCTATCCTTACGGTACAAGTGCCCAGGGCGGGGGAGCCAGTGACGGGGGGCTCGGAGACGCGCCTGGCCGCGGTGCAGGCGTTGCTGGTCGCGGCGCCGGGTGTACAGTCCGCGAAAGCCTTGTCGGACGAGCAACTCGATGCCTTGCTTCGTCCCTGGCTTGGTGCGGACATGAAAAGCCTCGCGATGCCGGTCCCCGCGGTCATTGCCGTGCATCTCAGCGGTGAATCGAGGGATTTGACCAGCCTGGCGGCCCAGTTGGCCCAGAGCGCACCCGGCACCATCGTGGAAGATCACGCCGCATGGGCGGGCCGACTCGGCACATTGGTGCGCAGCCTACAGCTGTGTTCCGGGCTCGTGCTGCTGATCGTCTCGCTCGTCACCGCGGCGGTGATCGCGGTGGCGACGCGCTCGGGGCTCACGGCGCGTCGGGAGGCGATTCTGATTGTCTATCAGCTTGGCGCGTCGGACGGTTACATCGCGCGGCGCTTCGCCACGCGCGCGGCCGCGTTGGCCTCCGTCGGTGGAGTGATCGGCGGGCTGTTCGCGCTTCCCGTGGTGTTCTCGCTGACGACCCTGGCGGCTCCGCTTGCCGGGCGAGGCGTCCCCGCCTTGACGGCAACTGACGCGTTCGCCTTCTTTCCGTTGCCGCTATGGCCGCTGCCAGTGATCCTGCCGGTAGCGGCCGCGGTCATCGGCTATCTCACAACGCAGATCACGATGCGCCGATGGCTCCATCGATTGCCTTGATCGAACCGCCCGTCAGGCGGGTCAAAGTCCGATATTTGATTCGGCTGTTGATCGCTACCGCCTCGGGAGCCGCGACCATCTGGCTCGCGGGCTTTGGCTGGTTCCTATATCTGGCCTCACGCGTAGCGCCGCCAGCGCCGCACGTTGACGCCATTGTGGTCCTGACCGGGGGGCCCGATCGGGTAGAGGTCGCGCTACGCCTCCTGGCCAGCGGCGCCGCGGACCGGCTTCTGGTGTCGGGGGTCGGAGAGAAAACCGATCTCGCGGACCTCACACATCTCGCCGGGATCGATCCGGCTCCATTGGAACAACGGATCACCATGGGTCACGCGGCTCACTCCACCCGCGGCAACGCGGTTGAGACTGCTGCCTGGGCGCATGAACACGGGGTCGGGACCCTGCTCGTGGTCACCAGCTGGTTCCACATGCCCCGCGCATTGGTCGAGTTGCGTCGCGCCATTCCAGAGGTGACGTCTCACTGTTATCCCGTCGGACGCCTCGGTGCCGCGGAGCTGACACATGGCGGCGGGGCGGGGCGCGTGATCGGCGAGTATCACAAATATCTGGCTGCTCTGGCCGGGATCACCGCCTCGCCGTTCGTGCTCGCCGCCTGGAGAACGGTACCAGCCAGATGACGATGTTGCGATCCGCGCTGTTCAACCTGTTCTTCTTCGGCAGTACCTTTGTTCTCACCGTGCCCGCCGCGGTCTTGTGTCTCGTGGCCCCGGGGCAGGTCATGGGTTGGGCAAGGTTTTGGGCCAGAACTCAGCTCCGCGCGGCGCGTATCATCTGCGGAATTCGGGTCCAGGTTTCTGGATGGGAGAATCTGCCAGCCGCTCCGGTGTTGATCGCTTCTCGCCATGAATCCACGTTCGACATCCTGGTCTGGATCGCGCTGTTGCCGGCGGCTTGTTTCGTGGTGAAACGGGAATTGACTCAGATTCCTTTGTTCGGGCGGTGTATTCAGGCTGTGGGAATGATCTCCGTTGATCGCGAGGCGGGCGGCGCGGCGATGCGGACATTGCTCCGCGGTGGCGACCGCGCGAAAGCGGAGGGCCGGCATATCATCATATTTCCGGAGGGAACCCGTGTCGACCCAGATGCGCATCCGCCATTGCAACCTGGTGTGGCCGCCCTGGCCTCGCGAACCGGATTATCGGTGGTGCCTGTGATGACCGACTCGGGACGATATTGGGGACGCCGTGCTTTTCGCAAGCGGCCGGGGACGATCCGCATCGCGATTCAGCCACCCCTGGCTGTGCAATCTGGGCGTGAAGCCGTGCTGGCTGCTTTGCGGGCCGCATTCGATCCAGCCAAACTTGTGGATAGATCTGTGGGTGAGAATGAAGTTCATATCTAATCCTGAAAACTCATTGAGGGACAATGCTTTGAAAAGCCCTCAACAATCGCATCGGTCGGGGCACTATCCCGGCTGGGGACGGCCGCCCGCCGCTATGACGCGCGGCCTGGTGGCAGATCGGGCGCCGGCAATGATTTCACGAGCATCTGCCCCATACAGCCGCACCGATACGGGGGATCGGAATCGCGGCCGGGTTGTAGCCGCGCCGACCTCTGTCTGGGCGGCGTGAGCCGAGATGCGGCACAACAAGTGGATCGCCCTTGCCGTGTTGCCGGCTTTGCTGCTCGCCGGGGATTTCTTCTATTGGCGGCTGGCGGTCAGCCAACTTCGTGAAGGGTTCGAGAGGTGGGCTCGGCGTACCCAGGCCTTGGGATGGGACATACGGCATGGCGCCACGACCGCGGGCGGTTGGCCAGACGCGGCCACGTTGCGGGTGAACAATGTGACGTTGAGGACTTCCGGCCTCTTCGAGCATGGCGCCATGAACTTTGGGACCCTGCATCTCGACAGCATAGCCTTGGGGAGCGATGCGATCGTGCTCAGTACGGGTTTGGCCCGGCCGGACACGTTGGAGGTTATCCCGGTGGGCGTTGGCGCGATCCGGCTCAATGACGGTCCGGCGATGCCGGTCTCAGCCGATCATATGCGTCTTCGGCTGACCCTGCGTCCGAACGCGTCACTCCGAGCAGTGGATATCGATGCCGCCGCATTGGCCCTGGAGATCCCGGGAGTGGGCATGGTTCGGGTCGGGCATCTGAATGGACATACCGATTGGAAGCCCAACGCCGGCCGCGACCAGGCGGTCGCCACGTTTTCGGTTGCCGCGCGGTCGGTGGTTTTCCCGGACGACCTACATCTTCGGCTCGGCCCAGAGATCAGCGAGTTCGTGCTGGAAGGCCTGTTGAACGGCCCGGTGCCGTCAGGGAGCTTTACGGTAGGCCGGGGCCTGACCGCCCAGGCCGCGTCCTGGCGGGACGAGGGTGGCTCATTGGAGTTGCAGCGACTGGCCATTGGCTGGGGGCAAGCACGGTTGGATGCGACCGCCACGCTGGCCCTGGACGAGGATCTTCAGCCGATGGGCGCCGGCACAGGCAAAATCGTGGGCTACGATGCGGCTCTGGATGTGCTGGCGGCTAACGCTGTGCTGACCCGCTCGGCGGCGAAGGCGGCGAAAGCCGTGCTCTCCCTGCTGGCCGATGCGCCTTCCGGCGCCGACCCCGAGGCGGTCGAGGTGCCGCTGACGTTGCAATTTCGCACCTTATCGGTGCGCCAGGTGCCGTTGGTTCGGCTGCCGGAACTAGACTGGCCGGAGCGTTAATCGGCTGACGGGGGGGTTTTGTCGCTCGCCTCATACCGGCCCAAAATGCCCCGGAACCTGAGCATTCGCACGCCTTGACGGGCTTCCGACCAGCGCATCCGAGACCTCTAAAGAGGCCGGAATTACCGGACAGATCGTGTGCTACCGACATGGTGCTGGCCCCAGGTTGCCGGGCGCGCGGGCGCGTATAAACTGGCGTCATGGCTACCATACCAACCAGCCGACGGACGACGCCTTCCTGGCATCCCGCGCGACCAGCGTCGCGGGGTGCGCGCCGTCCTTTGTCTCACCGGTCGGCGGGTCGCTTGATAGTCCGACCGGCATGAAGCATCACACCTCACCGCCGGACACGCCTCGATTCGACGTCCTGATCAGTCCGCCTGACCTTAAACCATGGCTGGCGGGCGATCAGGACATTCCTGGCGTCATCACCCGTGACTCCAGTCGCCCCGGGCCGCACGTGGTACTGTTATCATTGATGCACGGCAACGAATTCGCGGGCGCGATCGTGCTCGATCGGTTGCTGCGCGAGAACCTGACGCCCGTGCGAGGAAAGCTCAGCTTCGCATTCGTCAATCTCGCCGCGTTCGAGCGATTCGATCCGCGATCCCCGACCTTGTCTCGCTTTATCGACGAGGACATCAACCGGCTTTGGGAAGAGCCGATTCTGACCAGTCCAAGGCGCTCCATCGAACTCGACCGCGCGCGCGAAATTCGACCATTGATCGATCGCGCCGACGTGATCCTGGACCTGCATTCAATGCTGTGGCCGTCGGACCCGCTGATCCTCTGCGGGTCGACCGCGCGAGGCCGGGCGCTTGCCCATGCGGTGGGTTGGCCGCCGACCGTGGTCGCCGACACCGGCCACGCGAACGGACCCCGACTGATCGACTACGTGCGGTTCACCGGGACCGAAGCCACAGCGGTGCTGGTGGAGGCTGGTCAGCATTGGCGCCCGGAAACCATCGACATAGCAATGGCGAGTGTATCTGGGTTGTTACGGCATCTGAGGCTCGTGGCCGCCAACACGACACTGCCGCTGCCCCCAAAAGGACCGGTTCAGTTCGCCCGCGTGACCGATGTCGTGACCGCGCGAACCGGTTCATTTTCCTTTGTGCGGCCGTGGTACGGAGGAGAGGTTGTCGCCAGGCGAAATACTGTGATCGCGACGGACGGTCTGACGGAAATCAGAACGCCGTACGACGACTGCCTTCTCGTGATGCCCAGTCTGCGGCCCGGGAGGGGGCACACGGCCGTTCGTCTGGCGAAGTTCATGAACTGATCGTGGTCAGACACCGCGCGGTACGTCAGTTCAGTCCGCGGCGGCTGGAAGTCCGCCCCGCCGCGCCCTTCGCACATAAGCGCGCAAAATGTCACCGAATTGCGCGAAGATACCACGGGACAGCGAGTCGATGGCCCAATCGTATTCTGCATGCCATTGCACCCCGACGGCGAATCCACGCCCCGGCCCGGACTGAGACGCAATGACCCGCACTGCCTCAATCGTCCCGTCCGGCGCCGCACCCTCGGCAGCCAGTCCGGGTGCCAGGCGATCAATTCCTTGGTTGTGCAGAGAGTTTACCGCGATCTCGGTCGTTCCGGCCAGCTTACGCCGCCATCCGTTCGGGGTGATCCGGATGGTGTGCGACTTCCCCTGGCGCATCTTCGCCGAGGGTTGCGTCGGTGTTGAGTGGTCGATCCGGTCCGGCAGATCTTGCGACCGCTGCGCGTATGAGCGGCAAAGTGATGCCGTACCGGTTTGGATCCTCATGTGTTCCTTCGGCATGCGGCGGATCATCGTAGAGCGCTGGCTGCACATTGGAGCGGCTGCCTGTCAGGATGATTCCGTCCAATCGGTCCAGGAGCGTTTCGATATCGGCGGTTGGGCCGTTGGCCGGCATCAGGACCGGAACGCCACCCACGACGAGGTCGGATGCCCGGACATATGTATCCGAAGCGGCGTGGTTGGGCATGCCAAACACGCCGAACTGCTTGGTACAGCGGCTAATCCCAACAAGTGGCTTCATGGTCGACGAGAACCTGGCGGATGGATCATTCCAGATTTTCGTGGCAAAATGAAGACGATTTTGTCGCGGGGGATAGCGTGGCCGCCATATGGGGCACGTGAGTGGCCCATCGCCAAGCCGGATTACGGACCCGGGCAATATCTCGATGCGAGTTTCGCAGGCACTTGCCCGGTGCCGAGCGGGTCGGAGTTGGCCTCGATCTAACCGCCGCCCGCCAGTCCCGGCGTCAGGTTGTGATAATCGAACAGCCTGGCATCGACGGTCGCTCCCACCTCCATGTTGGTGAATGCGACTCTCGTCTGCTTGCCTTGCTGGTCCAGTATGACCCACTGCCTCAACGTTAAAGGATTATCCGCGAAAATCAACGTCAAGGCTCCCTCATCCGGGTTTGCAGAGCGGACGAGGGTCACCTGAATTTGCCCTGGCTGGCGGACGAATTTGGTCACGGCGACATCACCGGACATCGTGGGGTGGTCGCCGAGAAGAATGCCAAGCGGCGTACGGCTCAAAGGGATATTCGTAGTCTGATTGAGCTGGGAGTCGTGGAAGAATAGAATTCCATAATTGGCTATGAGAAGGAATGGCGATGGCGGATCATATTGAAACCGCATCCGGCCAGGCCGTTGCATCAGTGCGACTCCCTGGGTGACGTCGCCATCCGGTGCCGTTTGCTCGAAGCGTGCCTTCAGGCTGCGGATGCTGCCGAGATACGCCTCGATCCGCGAGAGATCGGCGTGATCCTGGTTGGACAGTTGGGCCACGGCGATCCGGGGTAAGGCCCAGGACCCTGCGAGAGACAGCCCTGCGACCAGGGCGGCACGACGATAAATCATGGCCGTGATTTGGTCTTTGCTCATCGCTCTGGCAACGGGCAATTTGGCATGGCTCGGTTGTTAACCCATCGTTCAGCGGTTCCTGGCATACGACCTGAACCAGTTTTCGTCTTGAGGTGCCACATGGCTACCGCTCTCTCGCGACAGGATATCGACCGGCTGCTTGCTGAGCCCTCACCCTTCTTGCGGGCTGAACTGGCGGACAAGGTCGCGGCGAGCCTCACGGGAGGAGGGCTCGCATCGGCCGAAATAGCTTTGGCGCAAGACATTGTGAGGATCCTCGCGCGGGATGTGGAAGCCAAGGTCCGCGCCTCTGTCTCCCGGGGACTGCGTCACTCTCCGCACCTGCCGCGCGACGTAGCTCAGCGGCTGGGGAATGATATCGATTTTGTCGCTTTGCCGCTTCTCGCCGACTCGCTGGTACTGACCGATGAGGATCTGGTGGATCTTGTTGGGCGCGGGTCGGCCCGCAAACAAGAGGCGATCGCGGCTCGGCCAAATCTGACCGAGGCGGTATCTGATGCTCTGATCACCCACGCCGACGAGCCGGCGGTCGCGGTATTGATGGACAACCACACCGCCGAAATCGCTGAGCATAGCCTCAGTCGTGCGATTACGCGGTTCGCCGACAGTGTGCGGGTGAAGCAGGCGATGGTGTTACGACATAGCCTGCCCGTGACCGTCGCCGAACGCCTTGTCACTCTTGTTTCGAACGAATTGCAGCGGCATCTCCTAAAGGTGCACGCCCTGTCGCCGGGTATTGCCTCCGACATCGTGCTGCGCTCCCGGGAGCATGCCATTATTCATCTGAGCATGGGATCGTCCGAGGAAGAACTGGCCGGCATGGTCGCCCAAATGCACCACAGCGGCAGGTTAACTCCCACACTGATTTTGCGCGCTTTGTGCACCGGGGACATTGCATTCTTCGAGGCGGCGATGGCGGTTAAAGGCGAAGTGCCGATCGCCAACGCGCAGATCCTGATCCACGAACCCAGCCGACGCGGGCTCGTAGCGCTGTACCGCAAAGCAAGGATGCCGGCAAACCTGTTCGACGCTATCTGTGCTGCCATCGACGTGGTCGACGAAACGGGGTTCGATGGAGACGCGCGGGACCTGGAGCGTTTCCGCGCACGGGTAATCAGCCGTGTTCTTACCGTTTCGGAGTCCATCGATCCGGCGGATGCCGACTACTTGGTTGATAAGCTGGGGGATGTCCTGGAGTGTGCGTTAGGATGAATGGAGCTGTGTGGAGTTCGGGCCCCGACCGGGTCGAAAAGAATATTGCCCAGGAGAAGCCAAACACCGGCCGGCCGAGTGGACTCAGAGCCAGTAAGACGCCATCGTCGTCGGCCTATCAATCCCCAGGATCCCGGCCCATGGGGCAGGTCCGCGACAACGCCTCCACGTCCTGGGCGGCGACGCAGTTTGGATGACGGAGTAATAGCAGCGTCTGGCGCCGGATTGCGTCCCGAACCTTCGGGTCCTGGCGGATTATCCCGGCGAGTGGTGGCTCGCGATGCAGGAACGCCTTGCAAGCCCTCCGGAGCGTCGCATAGGTTTGCTGGCCTGCCGCCACGGTTTGCGCCTGGTTGACGACGATCCGCATATCCCCATCCGGCCGATCGAAGGTTTGCAGCTTGAGCACGGCATAGGCGTCGGTCAGGCTGGTTGGCTCGTCGGTTGCCACAACCAACAGCATGTCAGACCAGGCGGCGATTCGGCGCACGGTTCGGTCGATCCCCGCGCTGAGATCCACCAGAACGGTGTCGTAATCGGTCGTCTGTGCGTGAAGCTGGGTCAGCAGCAATTCAAGGCTCTCCGCCGATAGATCGGACAGCGCGCCCGAACCAGATCGGCCGGCCAGCACGTCCAAGCCGATGACGTCGTGCCGAGTGATCGCTCCGGCCAGGTTCGTTCGCCCGGAGATGACGGAGCCAAGATCGACCTTCGGCGAGAGGCCAAGTTGCACATCCACATTGGCAAGACCGAGGTCGGCGTCGAATAACAAGACGCGGTGGCTCGCGCGGATGAGGGCATGCGACAATGTGATAGCGAGCCAGGTCTTTCCGACGCCACCCTTGCCCGAGGCGATCGCGATGAATCGCGGACGATCAGGTGTCATTGTTTCTTCCTGGTGAGCGACTAAGCCTCGCCGCGAGAAGTGAGGGCGTGAAGGGAACCAGACCGTCCGCTGCCCCGGATCCGATCCCAGCCTCGACCAATGGTAGGCGGGACGCGGCAGCCGCGGCGATCACACTGCCCAGCCGGTAAGCGAGATCCAGGCGAGTGGCGATCAAAGAGGTCGCGCCACACTCAGCCTGGGCGACAGCGAGATCGGCTGCCTCAGCGGGATCAAGACCGGCTGGCAGTACAAGAGCGACATGCGCATCGGCGGTGGTGGCGAGACATTGTAGCTCCGCTGCCTGACTGGCTTCACGTGGATCCGCGCCCGCGGTATCGATCAGCACCGGCGCGCCGTCGAAGCGCTGGATCAATGCGCGGGCGAGACTGATAGGGTGGCTCGCCACAAGCAGTGGCACACCAAGAAGGCGGGTGAACGCGGCGAGGTGCTCGGTCGCGCCAGCCCGCTTGCCATCTGTGGTGATCACAAGCGGCGCCGTGCCGCGCATGACCAATCGTGTCGCGAGGCGCACTGTCGTCAGGGTTTTTCCTGCACCGGGCGGGCCGGTCAACATCACTGGCCGCTCGTGCGGGCTGAGCGGTAGTACTCCGAACAGGAGGGAGTCGGAAATAGCGGCCTCCAGGTCACCGTGCGCCAGCGCTGGACGAAGGGCCTCAGGTACACCATGCCACGCCAGGGTCGCGAGGCGACGGGGATCAGACGGGACCGGTTCCGACTCTGGTTCCAACCCGGCGGTGATTTCGATTCCACCGGCGACCCTCCGCGTGTTCAGTATCACAGCGCCCGCCCCCAATTCCGCGCGCACTTTGGCTATGGCATCGGCCATGCCAGCAGCGCGGAATAGCTTCAGACGCATTCTGAGACCCGTATGAAACCGAGGTGTCCGATCGCATGACCGCGCTCGGGCGATGGGCGAATGATGCGGGAAAGTAATTGATCAATCGTTGATACGGGTCGCGTTTTCGGATCGCTCAGAAAACATGCCTGACAGAGTGGGGTTGGTTTTGGAGAGGAGATGGATCATGAACAAAGGCCTCTGCTCACGGCCACGCGCGGCGAGGCGTGCGATTCAATGACGCCGCACCGTGGATGGCTGTGGACCCCGGGAGCCAATATCACGCGCCCCTCGCGCGGGCCGGGAAGAACCGGCCGACGCTCTGAGGATGACCCGGCGGCCGGCCAGGCCGTGGAAGGGAGTTTTAGGCGTTAGTCCGCTGCCTCCGCCTCCTCTTCCTCGGTCGGCGGGACCATTAGCGCGTTCGCGACGATACCCGACTGCTCGCGTACTTTGGCCTCGATGGCGTCAGCGATATCGGGATGATCCCGCAGGAACTGCTTGGCATTTTCTCGGCCTTGGCCGACCCGTTGGCTCGCATAGCTGAACCAGGAGCCGGATTTCTCGACCACGCCGGCCTTGATGCCGAGGTCAATCAACTCACCGGTGCGGCTGACACCTTCGCCGTACATGATGTCGAATTCGACCTGTCGAAATGGCGGCGCCATTTTGTTCTTTACGACCTTGACGCGAGTTTGGTTGCCGACGACTTCATCCCGTTCCTTGATCTGACCGGTGCGGCGGATTTCCAGCCGGACCGAGGCGTAGAATTTTAAAGCATTGCCACCGGTCGTAGTCTCCGGGTTGCCGAACATCACGCCGATCTTCATGCGGATCTGATTGAGGAAGATCAGGATGGTTTTGCTCTTGGAGACGCTGCCGGTGATCTTGCGTAGCGCCTGACTCATCAGCCGCGCATGCAGTCCCATATGGCTGTCGCCCATCTCTCCTTCCAATTCAGCACGCGGCACCAGAGCGGCGACGCTGTCCACGACCAGCACATCGATGGCGCCCGAGCGGATCAGAGTATCGGCGATTTCCAGCGCTTGCTCGCCGGCGTCGGGTTGGCTGATCAGGAGGTTGTCCAGATCGACACCGAGTTTGCAGGCGTAGGTGGGGTCCATCGCGTGCTCGGCGTCGATGAAGGCGCAGGCGCCGCCGCGTTTCTGCGCCTCGGCGATGACATGAAGAGCCAGCGTCGTCTTGCCTGAGCTTTCAGGTCCGTAGATCTCGATGATCCGTCCCCTCGGCAAGCCGCCAATGCCAAGCGCGAGATCCAGGCCTAGTGAGCCCGTCGGCACGACGTCGACCTGCTGACCGTCGGGGCGGGCACCCATCCGCATGATCGAGCCTTTGCCGAAAGCCCGTTCAATCTGAGCGACGGCGGCGTCGAGAGCCTTTGATTTTTCCATGGACGGCGACTTTCTGATCTGGGTTGATAGAGACACGTGTGGTTTGGCCTATTCCTACACGCCATGCGCGTATCAGAGAAGGGTTAATCGCGTTGGATCGAGGCCGTTTCTCGGTTCGCGCTTGAAGCAC
>Ga0181536_10000992_pt1 | contig 33749 bp, 35 predicted proteins | sample PEATcosm2014_Bin_41_FD_121105 | JGI IMG/M metagenome (GOLD analysis project Ga0181536, IMG submission 121105) | Peatland microbial communities from MTU Mesocosm Facility, Houghton, MI, USA - PEATcosm2014_Bin17_60_metaG | ecosystem: Environmental > Terrestrial > Soil > Wetlands > Peat | place...
GAAACCGCTCCCTTACGGTCGCGGCTCGGTAACAATGGCGTTGATTTCGCAAGGCTTACTGAGCCGCGACCGTCAGGGAGCGGTCTTTGTCAGTCAGGAATCCCCCAAATGGTTAAGCACCCTTCTTCGACAGCCGCGTTCGCGGACTCCAAAGCTGGCAACTCGCTGCGAATTGAGTCCATTGACGTGCGAGCCGGCGCCTGATGGTTCACGCCACCGCCTCCATGGCTCTCCGCACGCGTGCTGTCAGGCGTCGGCGCCCCAGTTGCTCGGCGAGCTGCCTCATTGGCTCCGCAATCTGCTCGGGCGATGCATCTGGCCCCAGTTCCGCGCGCGCACCTGCACAGCCAGATCCATCTCGGCCTTGCATCCGCGGCAAATACCGGACCGGTGCAAGCGCCTGCGTGGGAGACGGCACTTCGCACAAGCGGGCATGGCGATGGGCGTCTGGATACTCGTCTCATGGGCTTGGCCAGCACAGCGCCGAGGTCGGCGGTCGGGACTTCATAAACCCACAGCAGCACTCCCTTCATCGGCGTCGCATAGTCGGGAGTCGCCAGGCCGGCCGGACGGCGATACTTCCCATTCCAAGGAGTGGGTGAACTTGTTCTTGTGTTTCAGATAAAAGACTGCTATTATCTTTTACGAAAAGCTTCGACCCGCAGCAACGGAGATTCGCGCATGGGGTTCGCAAGCCCATCAAGCTGGACCGGCACGCACGAAGGTGTCGGTCTGTCCCATTCGACCCCCCCTTATCAGTCGGCATCGCGATGCGACTGCCTCGCTTCGCCAGCTCCTGTGATATACCCCGGCCGGGCTTCCCAAAAACCCGGAGAGGCAACTTCTGCTGCACCTGATGTCGCGATCGCTAGATCGCCATCGCTAGAACGCGGGCTGTCCCACACGCAAACGGCACCCGCGAGTTAAATAGACCAGGCGAGCGCTAACGGCGCCCGCCGCCCCGCACAAACCGAAACCAATCCGCGGCCCTCCGGCCGGCGGTTAGGAGTATGTGGCGATGATGGATTCCACGGTCCTTGAAGATGCGGCTGCGTGCCAGATCACTCTGGAAACCCTTCCCCGTTATCCGGAAGGCAGCGAGATCCTGACCTGTATCCAGTGCGGCGTGTGCGCGGGTACCTGCCCATACGGCGACGTGATGGACTATCCGCCGCGGCGCATGATCGCCATGATGCGCGCCGGCCTGCTGGAGAAGGTGTTTTCGAGCGACAGCCTGCTGGCCTGCGTGGCGTGCTATGCCTGCATGGCCAAGTGTCCCAGGGGGATCCGGCTCACCGAGGTCCTCCTGCCTCTGATGAAGGAACAGAGCCTCGCCAGAATGCCCGAGCTCCCTGCGGAATTGCAGCGCGCCCTGCAGAGCACACTGCGGTATGGCAATCCCATGAACGAGCCTTCCCGTAAGCGCGCGGCATGGGTCAAGACCGCGGGTGTTCCTATCCGCATCCTGGCCGAGGACCCGCGGCCGGCCGACGTGCTGTGGTTCGTGGAGTGCTACACCTCATACTACCCGCGCGGCCAGGACAATAGCCGCGCCACTGCCCGCGTCTTTCACAAGCTGGGCATCGATTTCGCCATTCTGGGCAACGAGGAAAAGTGCGCCGGAGAGTGCGGCCGCCTGACTTGGGAGCCCGGCTTGTTCGAAACGCTGATGGACTACAACATGGCGGTCTTCCAGAAGTACCGGTTCGACCGTGTGGTTACCTCCTGCCCCCACGCCCACAACGCCTTCAAAAATCGCTATCCGGCGCTGGGTTTCCATTGGGAGTTGGAGCACACTACGCCTTTCCTGGCGCGCTACCTGGACCGTCTCAAGCCGCTGCTGACGCGCAAGCTGAACTACACCGTGACCTACCACGATTCATGCTGCCTGGGCCGCCAGAACGAGTTCTACGAGCCGCCGCGCATGCTATTGCGGGCCATACCCGGCGTCAAGCTGCTGGAGATGGTGCACAACCGCATGAACGCCATCTGTTGCGGCGGAGGCGGAGGAGGGATGTGGCTCGATACCTACTTCAAGGCCAAGGGCTACGAACGGCTTTCCGAACGGCGGGTCAAAGAAGCGGTGGCCACCGGAGCGGACGTGCTGGCGGTTTCGTGCCCGTACGAAGTCTCCCGCTTCGAAGACGCCTTAAAGGTGCTGGGCTACGACAAACGAATGATGGTCCGTGATGTGACGGAGTTATTGGCGGAAGCCATGGAGGACTAGCGATGAACATTCTCGTTCTCATGAAGATGGTGCCGGACGTGGTCGAGGAATTAGAGATCGCCGCGGGCGGCCAGAGTTTGGATCTGGATGCCGTGCGCATGATCCTGAGCGAGTCGGACGACCACGCCCTGGAGCAGGCGCTGCTGATGAAGGAACGCGGTGGCGGCAAGGTGACGGTGCTGGCCCTGGATGCGCCGGAAGTGGATGATGCCCTTTTCACCGCGCTGGCCAAGGGGGCCGACCGCGCGTTGAAAGTGACCGATGGTGACGGGGCGCCGAGTACGTCACAGGCCGCTTATGTTTTCGCCGAAACGATCTCGGGCGAGCCGGGCAGGCCCGCGGATCTGATCCTCACCGGCGTGCAGGCCATTGACGACCTGGATGGCTTGGTGGCTCCGGTGATCGCGCATGAACTCGGCCTTCCGTACCTGGGCATCGTTACGCGGCTGGCGGCCGATCCAGCCGGCAAGATGGCCACGGCTACCCGGGAGTACCCCGGCGGTGTCCGCGCGGAGTTCGAGGTCGAGCTCCCCGCCGTGTTCGGAGTGCAGGCGGCGGAGCGGCCCCCGCGGTATGTTCCGGTGGCCAAGGTGCGGACGGCGATGAAGTCGCAAAAGATCGAGTGCGTCCACGTACCCACGCTGGCCGATGCCGGTCCGTCGTTGGTGCGGGTTATGGACATGCGCAAGGTACAGCCGGCCGCGCACGCCCAAATGCTGGAGGGCTCCGCGGAGCAGGTTTCCGGCAGGCTGTGCGGGATTTTGACTGAGTGCGGAGTCATGTGAGGAGGTGATCGTCATGACGGGAAATGTTTGGGTATTTGCGGAACAGTGGCGCGGGCGGGTTTCGGAAATCGCCTTCGAGGCCCTGGCATTGGGCCGCGAAGTGGCCGATGCTTTGGGTGTATCGCTGGAAGCTGTCCTGCTGGGACACAACGTCAAGGAGCTGGCCGGCGGACTGGGAAAGGCGGATTCGGTCCTGTACGTCGATCACCCCTTGCTGGCGGAGCCTTTGGCCGGCCCGTGCGCGGACGCACTCGCCCGGTTGATGAAGGAGCGGGCGCCCACGGCCATGCTGATCCCGCTGACCAATGTGAGCATGGGGATCGGCACGCTGGTCGCGGCGGATCTGCGCATCCCCTGCATCAATTTTTGCAACGATCTGCGCGCGGTGGAGGGCAAGATTGAGGCGCACTGCGTGCTGTACGGCGGCAAAATCGAAGCCACGGTGGCCGCCGCCCGTACACCGGCGGTGCTCGGCATTTGGGCGGGAGCCCGGCCGCCGGAGAAAGGCCGCGCGGAACGGAGACCGCCGGTCGAAGAGGTGGCTGTCGATCTGGCGGCGGCCACCCCAGTGCGCCTCAAACGATACATCGAGCCGGAAGCCGGCGATGTGGATATCACGCAGCAGGAAGTTCTGGTGGCGGTGGGGCGGGGCCTGCAAAGCAAAGATAATCTCGGCTTGGCTGAAGAACTGGCCCACGCCCTGGGCGGCGCCGTGTGCGCCTCGCGGCCGGTGATCGACCAGGGATGGCTGCCGCTCTCACGGCAGGTGGGCAAGTCGGGGATGACGGTGAAGCCCAAAATCTACGTCGCGCTGGGCATCAGCGGAGCCCCGGAACACATCGAGGGCATGAAGGATTCCGCGACGATTATCGCCGTCAACAGCGATCCGCAAGCGCCCATTTTCAACATCGCGCATTACGGCGTGGTGGGCGATGTGCTGGATCTGATACCGGCGCTGACCGAGGAGGTGCGCAGCCGCAAGGGAGTGCCCGCCCATGCCTGACCCGGCAGCCACGGTCTATGCCGCCCTGCCCGGATTCGTCTGGCTTTGGGCGTTGACCCTGGTGGCCGTGACGTTGTTTATCCGGCAGGTAAGCAGCTATATCCGCGTGCTACAGGCTGCCCGTCCCGAGAACCGTTTCGACCAGATTCCGCAGCGGCTGCGGCTTTTTGCCGTCAACGTGCTGGGCCAGCGGCGGCTCCTTCAGGAACCCGCCATTGGCGTGGCGCATTTTTTGATCTTCTGGGCGTTCGTCTTCTACGCGCTCTCCTTTTTCTGGAATCTGCTGCGCGGGCTGTTCCCGTTCCTGCCGCTGCCCTATGCCGACCAGGTGCGCCCCATGGAGTTCGCACTGGCGCTGCTGGGCATCCTCGGCCTGGTGGCGCTGGCGGTAGCGGCAGTGCGGCGGCATCTCATTCCTCCGCCCCGCCTGGAGCAATCGCGCGATGCGGACATTATTCTCGCGTTGATCGCCATCGTGCTAATGTCTGCGCTGGCTGGTTTGGCCTATCGCACGCAGGCGCCGCGCTTCGGCGTGGCGATGTGGTGGGTGCACATGATTACGGTGCTCGGCTTTCTGGCCTACCTGCCATACTCCAAGCACCTGCATCTGCTGGCAGCACCGTTCGGCGTGTTTTTCGGCGCGCTGCGCAAGGATGGCATGCCCGCCGCATCCGAAGGCGCAACACATAGGGACGAGTTCACCTGGCGGCAACTGTTCAGCGGCCTGGCATGCGCCGAATGCGGGCGCTGCGACCGCGCGTGCCCAAGCCTCAACAGCGGCTCCGAGCTTTCGCCCAAGATGCTGATGCACCACGTCAAGGAACTGGTGCGGAGCAACGGCCGCAGCCTGGCTGGCGATGTGATCAAGCCCGAGGAGATCTGGGGGTGCACTACTTGCGGGGCCTGCATGGAGCGCTGTCCGGTCTTCAACGAGCACATTCCCATCCTGGTGGAAATGCGCCGGCGGCTCGTGTCGGAGGGTGCGCTTCCGGGCGGCCTCGCGGAGGCCCTCACGAATCTCTCACGTTACGGAAACTCGTTCGGCGTTTCGCCGCGTGTGCGGGCGAAGTGGACGCAGGGGCTGGATTTCCGCATCAAGGACGCGCGCAAGGAGCCGGTCGAATACCTGTGGTTTGTGGGCGATTACGCTTCGTACGATCAGCGGCTGCCCGCAGTCACCCGCGCCATGGCGCGCGTGCTGCATGCGGCGGGTGTGGATTTCGGAATACTGTACGACGGCGAGCAGAATTCGGGCAACGACGTGCGCCGCACGGGCGAAGAAGGGCTTTTCGAGATGCTGGCCGAGAAGAACCTCAAGACGCTGCGCGCGGCCCACTTCGCGCGGATCGTCACCAGCGACCCGCACAGCTTTCACGCGTTGAAAAACGAATACCCGGACAACATCGCGCGTCCTGTTGTGCACTACTCCGAGTTGCTGGCCGGCCTGATTTCCGCAGGCAAGATTCGGTTGCGGAAGCCCATGGATCTGGCCGTTACTTATCACGATCCCTGTTACCTGGGCCGCTACAACGGCGTCTACGGGGCGCCGCGCGCAGTATTGCAGGCGTTGGGCGCGAAATGCGCCGAGATGCCCAGAAATCGCAGCAGCGCCTTGTGCTGCGGGGCCGGCGGCGGAAGGATCTGGATGGAAGACACCGGCGCGCGTCACGAGCGCCCCGCGGAGAGCCGCGTGCGTGAGGCCGCATCGCTGCCCGGAGTGGAGACGCTGGTGGTGGCCTGCCCGAAGGACTTGGTGATGTTTCAGGATGCCGTCAAGACCACAGGCCTGGAGGGTCGCATGGCGGTAAAGGATTTGGCGGAGTTGGTGGAGGAGGCGATGTGAATAGCGTGCGCATCGGGGTGTACGTCTGCCATTGCGGCACCAATATCGCGGGCACGGTGGATGTCCGCGCAGTGGTGGAGCATGCCGCGGCGATGCCCGGCGTGGTGCTGGCCCGGGATTATAAGTACATGTGCTCCGATCCGGGGCAGGAACTCATCCGCAAGGACATTCGGGACCACGGCCTGGAGCGCGTCGTCGTGGCGGCCTGCTCTCCGTGCCTGCATGAAAAGACCTTCCGCAAAGCGGTCGCAGCGGCGGGCCTGAATCCTTATTACTTCCAGATGGTGAACGTCCGGGAGCACGATTCCTGGGTGCATGCGGATAAACAAGCCGCCACACGGAAGGCCCTGGACTTGGTGCGCGCCGCAGTGCGCCGCGTCCGCCTGCACAAGCCGCTGGAGCGCCGCCAGGTGGCCATCCATCCCCATGTGATGGTGGTGGGCGGCGGCATCGCCGGAATCCACGCGGCGCTGACGCTGGCCAATGCCGGCAAGCATGTCTACCTGGTCGAGCGCGAGCCCACCATCGGCGGCCACATGGCCAAGTTCGACAAGACCTTCCCTACGCTGGATTGCGCCGCGTGCATCCTGACTCCCAAGATGACTGCGGTCAAAACCCATCCGAACATCACACTTTGGACGCTCTCCGAGGTCAGCCGCGTAGAGGGCTATGTCGGCAACTACAAGGTGACGGTCACCCGCAAGCCGCGCTACGTGCTGGAGGATCTCTGTGTGGGCTGCCTGGAGTGCATCGAGGCCTGCGTGTACAAGCAGGCCAAAGTGTCCGACGAGTTCAACCTGGGCCTGAGCAAACGCAAGCCGATCTACATCGCCTTTCCGCAGGCGGTGCCGCAGGTGGTGGTCATCGATCCGGACACTTGTATCGAGTTCGCCAGCGGCAAGTGCAAGAAGACCTGCGTGGAGATCTGCGCGGATCGTAATGCCATCGATTTCCACCAGCCGGAACAGGTCCTGACCGTCGATGTGGGCACGATTATCCTGTCCACTGGATTCGAATCGTTCGACGCCCGGCGTCTCCCCTACTACGGCTATGGCTTGTATCCGAACGTGTACACGGCGCTCGAAGTGGAGCGGCTGGTGAACGCGGCGGGGCCTACCGGCGGCGAGCTGGTTCTGCGCGACGGGCGCAAGCCCGCCGCGGTCGGCATCGTCCATTGCATCGGCAGCCGCGATACGCACACCAATCGCTACTGCTCGCGGGTCTGCTGCATGTACTCGTTGAAGCTGGCACACCTGATCCGGGAAAGGACCGGCGCGGAAGTCTACAACTTCTACATCGACATCCGCGCGCCGGGGAAGGCCTTCGAGGAGTTCTACAATCGCGTGGCCGAAGAGGGCGTGAATTTCATCCGCGGCAAAGTGGCCGATGTCTACCCTGAGCCCAACGGCAGCGGGCGGCTGATCCTGCAAGCCGAAGACACCCTGCTGGGCATGATACGCAAGATTCCCGTAGACATGGCCGTCCTGGCGACTGGCCTGGAGCCCCACGCGGATGCGCAGCAAGTGCGCCGCCTGTTCAATATCGGATGCTCCGCGGAAGGCTTCTTCCTGGAACGCCATCCGAAACTGGCGCCGGTGAGCACCTTTACCGATGGAGTATTTCTGGCCGGCTGCTGCCAGGGGCCAAAGGATATTCCGGACACGGTGGCGCAGGCCGGCGCGGCGGCGGCGGAAGCTCTGGCGCTCGTCGATGCCGGGGTCGTCGAACTGGAGCCGAACACGGCCCACGTGCTGGAGGAGGAGTGCTCCGGCTGCAAGACTTGTGTTTCGATGTGCCCCTACCAGGCGATTTCGTTCGTGGAGGCGAAGCAGAAGGCGGAGATCAACGAAGTGCTGTGCAAGGGCTGCGGCACCTGCGTGGCCGCCTGCCCGTCCGGATCGATCCGGCAGAACCTGTTCGAAGACGAGGAGATCTTCGAAGAGATATCGGGAGTGCTGGCCTATGCCTGAGGTCTTCGAGCCGAAAATCGTGGCCTTCTTCTGCAATTGGTGCACCTACCTGGCGGCGGACCTGGCGGGCACCTCGCGTCTGAAATACGCGCCGAATGCGCGGGTGATCCGGGTGATGTGCTCCGGCCGCGTGGATCCCCAATTCGTGCTGGATGCCTTTGCCAAGGGCGCTGACGGCGTGCTCATCGGCGGCTGCCATCCAGGCGATTGCCACTATCAGGAGGGCAACTACAAAGCCCTGCGCCGTTTCCATCTGATGAAGCGATTGTTCACCGAGATGGGCATTGAGGAGGATCGCTTCCGGCTGGAGTGGATCTCGGCGTCCGAGGGCGAGAGGGTCAAGGCCGTGATGAACGACATGGTGGAGAAGGTCCGGGCGTTGGGCCCGTTGCACGCCAGCCTGCCGGAGCAAGCTCCCGCCCCGGAGATAAAAGTCGAGGAGGTGATGGTCTGATGCCGTCGAAGCCCAGAGTCGCTTTTTATTGGTGCGCCTCCTGCGGCGGGTGTGAGGAAGCGATCCTCGATCTTCACGAGCGGATCCTGGACGTGGTCGGTCAAGTGGATATCGTCTTCTGGCCTGTGGCTCTGGATTTCAAGCGCCGGGACCTGGAAGAGATGCCGGACCAGTCGCTGGCGGCGGCCTTTGTCAACGGCGCGGTGCGGACCAGTGAGCAGGAGGAGATGGCCCACTTGATGCGGCGGAAAGCGGTGCTGCTTTTCGCCTTCGGGAGTTGTGCCCACCTGGGTGGCGTGCCTGGACTCGCGAACCTGTTCACACGGGCGAGCCTGCTCGCGGCCGCGTACCCGGAGACGGTTCCTTCCGATGGCCTGCCCGCCCTATTCGAGAGAGTCAAGACACTGAATCAGGTCGTGCCAGTGGATTACTACCTGCCCGGTTGCCCGCCGACCCCCAGCATCATCTTACCCGCCATCGAAGCGCTGTTGAGCGGGAAACTCCCTGAGAAGGGATCGGTGGTGGCCCCTGACCGCGCGCTGTGCGAGGAATGCCCGCGGAAAGAGACGCGGCCTGTGCAACTCGCTATTACGGAGTTCAAGCGCCCGCACCAGGTGCCGATCGACGAGACGAAATGCCTGCTGGCGCAAGGTCTCGCTTGCCTGGGACCGGCTACGCGGTCCGGCTGCGAAGCGCTTTGCGTGCGGGGCAACATGCCTTGCACCGGATGCTTCGGTCCCACCAGCCGCGTGCGCGATTTCGGCGGCAAGGCGCTTTCGGCGCTCGCCTCCATTGCCGCCGGAAATGAAGACCCGGCGATTATGCGGGCGCTGGAACACATCCCCGATCCCGCGGGCACGTTCTATCGCTACAGTCTGCCGTCCGGTCTGTTGCAGCCGCTCCCTTACGGTCGCGGCTCGGTAACGGAGGTTTCTCATGTCTGAACGGCGCACCATCACCATCGATCCCGTTACCCGCCTGGAAGGCCACGCCAAAGTCGACATCGTCCTGGACGAGCGCGGCGAAGTGGAACGGGCCTGGTTGCAGGTGCCGGAGTTTCGCGGCTTCGAGAAGTTCTGCGAGGGGCGCCCCGCCGAGGATATGCCCCAGCTCACTTCCCGCATCTGCGGCGTCTGCCCGACCGCGCACCACATGGCGGCCACCAAGGCACTGGACAGCCTGTTTCAGGTAGAACCGCCCGCGGCTGCAAAGATCATCCGGGAACTGGTCTACTGCGCTTTCGTGGTGGAAGACCACGCGCTGCACCTTTACTTTCTGGGCGGCCCGGATTTCATCGTCGGTCCCAGCGCGCCCAAGGCGGAACGCAACATCCTGGGCGTGATCGCCAAGGTGGGAATCGAGGTTGGCCGCAAGGTCATCGAAATGCGGCGCAAGCTGCGCGGCGTGATTGCGCTGGCGGGCGGCAAGGCCATCCATCCGGTGTTGGGCTTGCCGGGCGGCGTAGCCCGTAGCATCCAGCCGAACGAGCGCGAACAGATTCGCCAGGTGGCTACGGAGGCCGTGGACTTCGCCCGGTTTACCCTGGACACCTTCGACGATCTCGTACTCCGGAACAGCGAGTATGTGTACCTGATTCGCTCCGCTATGTTCACTCATCGCACCTACTACATGGGGCTGGTGGACGACAGCAACCGGCTAAACTTCTACGATGGCTCGGTCCGGATCGTATCGCCGGAAGGTGGCGAATTCGGCAGATTCCGCGCGGAGCAATACCGGGATTACATTGCGGAGCGCGTCGAACCTGGAACATACATGAAGTTCTGTTTCTTGAAGCCGGTGGGCTGGCAAGGCTTCCGGGAGGGGGCCGACAGCGGGATCTATTGCGTCGCGCCGCTGGCGCGCCTGAATGCGGCGGAGAGCCTGGCGACGCCGCTGGCCAACGAGGCTCACGAGAAGTACCTGGGCACTCTGGGGTGGCCGGTCCACCATACGCTGGCCAATCACTGGGCGCGCGCGGTCGAGCTCCTTTATGCCGCCGAGCGCATGAAGGAGCTTGCCAACGCCCCCGAGTTGACCGACCCGCACGTGCGCAACCTGCCCACCGCCGCGCCGCGGGAAGGCTTCGGCATCGTCGAAGCGCCGCGCGGCACGTTGATTCACCATTACCAGAGCGACGAGAAAGGAATCATTCGCAAAGTCAATCTCATCGTGGCTACGCAGAATAATGCGGCCCGCATCGCCATGAGTGTGGAGAAAGCGGCGAAGGGGCTCATTGCAAGCAACCACGTGCCCGAAGGCGTGCTGAATCAGGTGGAGATGGCCATCCGCGCCTACGACCCCTGCTTTGGCTGCGCCACGCACGCGCTGACGGGCAGTATGCCGTTGCTGATTCGCGTTCGCGACAGCCATGGCGAAATCGTGACCAGTCTCGGCCGGGATGCTGACGGCCGTGTGCACCAGGTTTGAACAGGAGGAAACAAGCATGAACGTAGACGTCGTTGCGGAGCTACTGCACAAGCATCCATTCGTGGAGGATCTCCAACCGCACCATATTGAAATCTTGGCAGAACTGGCTTCAGAAGTGAGTTACGACAAGAACCGGATCATCTTCCGCGAGGGCGATGACTGTGGCTTATTCTATCTGATCTTGTCCGGGAAAGTGGCCCTGGAGATCTCAGCACCGGGGCGCACCATTCGGGTCCAGACGCTCAACGCGGGAGACGAGCTGGGCTGGTCCTCGGTGCTTATGCAGGAGAGGCTCTTCCAGGCGCGGGCGTTGGAACCGGTTCGCATGCTGGCGCTCGACGGCGTGCACCTGCACGAGGTCTGCAAAGAGGATCCCGTTTTCGGCTATGAGCTGATGTACCGGCTGCTCAGAGTCGTCTCACGGCGCTTGCAGGCCACCCGGTTCCAGCTCATGGATGTTTACGCGCCGGCAGCCAAGCCGGCGCACGTATAATCGGGCATCCTCGGCATGCGGTCTCGGTGAGGGCACGCGTGCGAATGTCTGGCCCTCACGGCCAGGTTAACTAGGATTATCGGTAGCTATCGCGCGGGCTGAAGTGGCCGCCTGGCCAGCCCGAGAATAGTTCAGATGATCCCAGGTGATACCAGATGACCGGCCACGGCTCAAAAATTCGGTCGGAGGAAAGAGCAGGGCATGAAACTATGGGACCAGTCGCGAATGGCACTTTCAGAGTCCTGACAATCGCCAGAGAGTACGGTAGCGGTGGGGGCCGCATTGCGCGGAGCATTGCCGAGACGTTGGGATGGAGTCTGTTGGACAAGGGTCTAGCCGAGCGAATCGCGCGAATCGCTCAAGTGGATCCCGGATTGGCACAACGGTTTGACGAGCGCGTGGACTCATGGTTGCACCGCATCAGCCGCAGGAGCATTTGGTACGGGCCGTCCGAGGGAGTCGCGACGGTCACTGCCCCGGAGTTCTTCGATGCGGAAAACATGGCGGCGCTCGGCCGAGACCTGATCGTCGAGGCGCACGCGAGGGGAAATTGTGTGATTGTTGGCCGGGGAGCCCAATGCGTGCTGCAAGACCGGAAGGACGTTCTTCACGTTTTCATTTACGCTCCGTGGCTCGCACGAATCGACCGTGTCCGGGAGCGCCTGAAGTCTGCCGCAGACATCGAGCATTTGATTCGATTGACCGATCAGCAGCGCGCCGACTACATCCGGATGTATTTCGGTCGCAATTGGAACGATCCGGACCTTTATCACATGCTGATCAGTTCGGAACTCGGCGAGGACAAGGTCGCCCGGATAATCATCGACGCCATCGAAAGTGGAGGCGACCCGTGTGTGCCCGAGGGTGGACGCTACTAGTGCGCCGGTAAACGCCTATGGACATGTCCCAACATGACGGCACCACGATGTTCCGGTTTGTACTGCGGGGAGAGCTAATCGGGAACGGAGTGCAGGACCTGGAGCACGCTTGGATTGCCGCGAAATCGAGTCTCCCGGGAAAGGAGGTTGTGGTCGACGTCTCTGGAATCGCCAGAGCGGACCCTGCGGGTGGCGACTTGCTGTCTCGCATGCGGAAGTCAGGGGCCCGCCTAACCCTAACCGGCGCCTAACCGCGACACTGCCGCCGGAATCCGAGGAGTTCCTCCGGTCCCTGGGTGCACCGGCAGTGCCACGTGACGGTGGGGCCTGGTTCCGTGTGTGTGCGTTGCCATTGATTGCGCTCATCATGCTGTTTGTTCCGGCGACGGTCAATGCGGATGCCGTACTCCCGCTCGATCCAGGCGCTAAGACTCTTGCCGTCCCATAGGTTCTGACTCAAACCGGCATCGCGCGGCGTTTGCCGCAGAATCCTGTTGATCTTCGTCACCTGTTCCGGGTTGAGTCGCTGGGGCCGCCCGGGATGTTCCCCTTCCCGCAACCCCGCCAACCCGCTCTTCTCGAACCGGCGTACCCAATTCTCCACCGACCGCGGGGCATCGCCGAGCAGACCGGCTACCTCGGAGCAACTCATGCCCTGCGCCACCAACAGCACTCCGTGCAGGCGGTGATCGTAGCGCGATTCCTCGGATCGACGGATCTCGTCCTGCAACCCCAAAGCAATGGAAGCCGCATCGGTGATGGTGAGTCGCTTCGGAGGGCGGGCAATCCTGCCCGCAGCCGGCTCTGGCTGCCCCACAGTCCTGGGTTTTCATAACATTTGGTGGCCCGCAGGGCCATGAGGATAGGCTCCCAGCCAGGGCGCCCTCTAGGCCGGGACTCCCAGTCCTGCCTGGACAAGACCCGAGTATGGATATTGACACCATATGGTCCACAATGCCATCATGGGTGCTTGATGAAGGCCGAGTTGCTCTTCCATGAGCGTATCGAGTATGTCGATGGCGCAATCGTGGAAATGGTGTTGTGGCGCCTTCCGTCGCCTGTTCCACCATCGAAGCACGGCCTAAAATACCGCCTCTTTTACGGCCGCATCGGCGTCCGGGAGGCCGGGTACGACAATGAGCGCGGCAAAGGCGATCATCGGCATTTTCAAGGCGTCGAGACAGCTTATGCCTTTAGTACTGTCGAACAACTGATGGCCGATTTCTGGTCCGATGTGCGGACCCTGCGAGGTGGCAAATGAACGATGTGAAAGTCACGGTCGGCGGCGCAATGGAGGACGAGGCAGCGCGCAGGTTCGTGGATGCGTGGCACCGCGCCGAGCGTGGCGATTCCTTCCATGAACGCTACTTGGCCTTCGAGAGTTGGGAGACCCTCGCCCGCGTTCTGACCGCGAGACGGATGGAGTTGCTCCGCTACGTCCGCCGGCACAACGTCACTAGCGTCCGCGCCCTGGCAAAGGCGCTGGAGCGCGACTATAGCAATGTGCATGCGGATGTCCAAGCCTTGGCGGCGGCAGGCCTCCTCGACACCACGGACGGCGGCGTGCGTGCGGATTATGACGCGATAGAGACCAAGATCGCGATTTAGGACGACGAGCCATGAGCGGCGCTAACAAGACATCCACCAAGCGCCCCAGCCGAGAAGAAATCGTCGATTTGTTCCGGGCCTGCGCAGCCAAGAATGAGGGCATAGCTCCAGGTAAGAGGCTCTTTCAGGAAACCTGCGGCATCACCGAAGCCCAGGTCAAATACTGTTTCTGGAGAGCAAAGGGCCCGGCCAAGGGCGCGGCTCCATACCCGTACCTGATAGTTGCGGTTCCATTTACCAAGCCAATGGATAAGGCATTGCGACAACACTTGTGACCTGCGATAGCCTTATGGCATCACCGCCAAAGGATTCCCTACTGGGGCCGGCGCCGTTCTCCGAATTCTCGACTGACCAAGATGCAGAACTCGACCGCATTCTGAAAGACGCCGGTCTGGACCAGAGCAGCGAACTGACCGGAGCGTTCAGCAGCGGAGTGGTGAAGACCGCAGCCGTCGTCTTATTGGTCAAGATCGGTCAATTACGTCAAAACGTGATTCATGATCGCACTGCGGATTCGGCTGAGAAGTCCCTCGCCAGCATGATGTTTTATCTTTCGAGCATGATTGCGGTCCTTGTCGGTGGAATCAGCAGCGATGCGGACTCGTTGAATCGGGCGAAACGCTGAAGCACGGACAAACCTAAGCGCACCAGAGCCGCTACAAGCCGTCGTCCGTCGCCGGGTGCTGTGGGTCCACTGCGAGCATTCAGAGAGAACTGAAGGACGCTGTGGGCCTGCTGCGGGTGTTCTGGCGGCAGCTTCGCCGTTGTAATCGGAGGCAAGGCTGGAGACGTTCAACCTCGACCATTGCGGCAACATTTCTGCGCACATGTGTTTTCAGGTAAAATGTCGTCCATGGCCCTCGCCCGATGATCCCAAGCGAAGAACTCGAATTGAAAATATTCCGCTTTGCCGAGTCCGTTGGGGCGAAAGCGAGATGGCAAGACGCTTGAAGCACAAGCGGCAGAAGAGAGGCGGGTGGACAGGATGCCCGCAGCACGGTTGCTGGAAGCCGCAAAACATCGGGCCAGCTTGCGAGAGTTGAAAGAAGCGCATTCGGACTTGAACAAGCGCCCGGAACCCGACCTCACAGGCGTAGTACAGCATTGCATGGCGGCTTTGGAATGCACCGCAAAGATTATCGTCGGGAACGACTGTGGAACCCTTGGCAATCTCCTGAAAAAGAACACGTTGAAACTGCCGCCAACACTGTCATCGATGTCGAACAAGGCGTGGGGTTTCGCTTCCGACCGTGCCCGTCACGTTCACGAGGGCAAGCCTGTCTCCTACCCGGATGCGGAGCTTATGTTGGCGCTGGCAGAGGCCATGATTGTGTATTTCCTCCGTTCGTCGCAAGTTGCCGATAGGCAGTGAATATTCCAACTCCTTGCGTCACACTCCGCTGAACCCGGCGTGGGTGCTGTGGGTCCACTAACGGTGGGCATCCTGTGTGCTCGTGGTGGCGGTTAGCGGTCCTGAACGGTCCGGTGCGGCTCCAGTTGGTCCCAAGCGGTCCCGAGAATCATAGGGTCTAAAATAAGGTCTAAAAAGAAGACGGCGACTACCCGATTCTGGATCGTCGCCGTAACTCCTTTATAATATGGTGCGGAGAGGGGGACTTGAACCCCTAGGCCCCACTGAAAACACGTAAGTTATTGATTTTGCGTATTACCAGACTGCCAAGAATGCCAGAAATGACACTGGCGTGGTACATGCTTGGTACACGGGCGATTCTCCGAAACCGTTGCGCAGCTTTCCAAAGTGGCGGAATCCGCCACTTTCGCTTTCTTGCCCTTTCACGCTCAGCGCCCGGAGTTCGCCCGATGCCTCTAGCATTGCGCCGGGAACGGTTTTACGGCGATAATAGGGCGGAATGTCTCAAAGCGGCCGCCCAGCCCAACGGGGCGAAAAGCGGGAAACCTCACCCGCCTGGCGGCCCGCAATCCTTTGAGGATCGCAAGAGGCAGCGATGCAAAACGATTCGGACCAAATCAAAACAGAGCAGACGACCGGGCCGGCAACTATAGCGGAGGCGGAGGAACGGATTGCTCGCCTGCTGGCACGCACGGCCGCGCGAGAAGCGCGAGAAGCTGCCAGTGACGATCGAGAAATAGATCGATGGCAATGTAACCAGGCGATAGCCCATTCTGTGGAGCCCCTCAGGCATCGCGTCGTGCTCGCAGAACTGTCCCTGTCACAACTGCGGAATATTAGAACCTCTCTTGAAGCGGAGCGGCGGGCGTTGACCGATAAGTTGGGGCTTGATCTGCCTGAAGACATGATGGAGCGGATTAAGGCTCGGATTGAGAAGATCGCCGCGCGCGAAGCCAAGGTGGACAAAGAGATTGCAGCCCGTCCCCTAGAGCCCAAGGCGACACCGCGGCCGGCTGATCCCGAGACGGGGAAGCCCGCGACTCAGAGCGTTCCGGGCGTTAAGCTTCAGCGGATGAAAGGCGGGCGTCCAATATCAATGGGCTGCTACGACGGTTCAAGGGTGAGACGACTCAGAACTGATGCCGGCATGGACCCAGCGGCGTTCTGCCGGCTGGCGAGGATCTCAAAAAATACGTTGCAACGTCTAGAAGGCCAAAACCGCGCAACTTGGCAGACGATTAAGCTAGTCTGTAGGGCACTGCACATAACCTCCGAAGGGCTCAAAAAGACTTTAGGCCAAAAAAGCACCCCGCCCCAAAAACCTCTCACAAACTAGGGTTATTGGTAGAAACAAACCCACTTAGCCCCCAAAATAAATCACGCCCAAAAACTCCAGAAACTAGGTTATTGGGGTTTATGGCTAAATTTCCATGGCATTCTGGGATCATGCAAGACAACAAGAAACCAAATGACACCAAACCAAATGACACCATAGCTCGTAAGTTCGGAAGCGAGTCCGACGTTCAACGGCTGACCGGTATCCCCCGAGCGGATTTGCAAGCAGACCGACTCGGGCGCGCGAAATTGTTTCCCTGGTACCGGGTCGGTAAACACATCCTCTACGATCTAACGGAAGTCGAGGCCATCATTCATTCCAGCGATGCGGTAGCTAAAAGCCGAGCGTTGCGCTTAGAGATATTGGACTCATTCAGAGAGCGGCTACTCTCACAGGTCCCGTCTGATGAGCGAGTAGCCGAGCTCCTGGCGGAACTGGATCGCATTAACAAAACGGACATGCTCAAAGGCGCCGCGTCCGCCGCACCCGAGGAAACCGCATCGTGACAGGCCGTGCGCCCAGCCCCGGAGTCGCGCACCGGGCAGCCAAAGCGGAGCTATGGGTCCGCGACATGGACGGCCGCGCGCTTCGTGCAGTGACTCTCGCTCAAGCGAAGCTACTGGTATCTCAGGGCGCCGCATACCCTGTTATCACGGCAACCGGCTGGAAAGAAGTACGCCTTAAGGTCGCGCTGCCGCCGAACTCATTGCGCACGTATAAGGGCTCTGCCACCGCGCCTGGCTCGCCCGTATCGACCTATCAACATAATTTCCCAGCCTGCCGCACCTGGAAACACTGAACAAACCACAGTTATGGCCACAACGTCGACCCGCATATCTAATGCGGGCGGAGGTGTGTCCAATCCCTTCGGCCGCGTCTTCACTCCCCGTGAGTTAGCGGAACTCTGGCGGCTGTCCGAGAACACCATTCGGCGGTTGTTCCAGGACCAACCCGGAGTGTTCGTGCTGGGCGAGAGTAACCCGCGGGGCCGGCGTGGATATGTCACTCTGCGGATTCCTGAAGCCGTCGCGGCTCGTCTGTGGCAGGAGCGAACCCAATGAACCTCGGCGAGCGGTATCCGGTAGAAGCGTTAGAAGCATGGGCCGCAGCGCAACCTGATGGCGGCGGAGAGGTGGGGCTATGAAACGAGGGGGTCCTTCACATCCTAAGACTTTTGACCTGGCCGAACGGCTGGGAATCAGGCGAGCACATGCCGTAGGGATTTTAGAATTGCTTTTCCATTTTTGTGCGCAGTATGCACCGGAAGGTGACGTCGGCCGGTTCTCAGACAAACGCATTGCGGCGGCCGTAGACTGGGGCGGCTCGCCGGGTAAACTGGTGTCCGCGCTGGTCGATGCGAGGTGGCTCGACCGTCATCCGACCGCCCGCCTGGCCCTTCACGACTGGGCAGAGCACGCAGACCGCACCACGCTACAGAAACTCAGCCGTGCGGGAAAAAAGCCTATTCAGTCGAATCAGGCAGATGCAGCGAAAGTGTGTACTCAGAGTGAAACAACAGGAATCAATCTGGACACTCTGCCTGAGCCAGAGCCTGTACCAAAGCCAGAGCCTATGCCTGAGCCAGAGCCAGATGCACCGCGCACAAGTGCGCCGCGGGTGCATCCGATTCGATCACAGGAGCGCAGCATCACACGGAACGGAATCTCACCGGCTACCTGGGATGACTTTCAGAAGCGCTACGCGGAATCCGGGAAACCGCTCAACGAGACCGACTGGAACAAGGCCGGCATGGAAGCGGCGACGTTGGACCTTACGCAATCCGACATGGCCGAGCGCGTTTTGCCGGCGCTCGCGGCCGAGTTGCCGGCATGGGCCGAACGTGAGATCGACATGATACCGTTTCCGGTGAACTGGCTGAAATCGCAGCCATGGACGCGACGGGCAGTACCGCGGCCCCCCCCGCTCACACGGGAGCAACGACGGCAAGCGGAAATCGAACGGGAATGGGAGGCACTCGGCAATGGAACCAGGGAAAGGCAACTGCGAGAAGTGTAAGGCTCTGATCCGGCTATGCAGCAGTTTGGATTATTTCTCGACGGATCCGGAAATACGATTGCTGCTGGTCGAGCGGCTGCATCGGTTCGCCAAAGACCACGTACACGCGAAAACCATGATTGACCGCTGGCTCGACACACAGACCGCGGCGCCCAAGGTCTCCGACCTGGCGAGCCTGGCCGCACAAGTGCGAACCACATCGCAGGGATTGCCGGCCGGGTGCGACGTGTGCCAGGGCGCCCCGTTCGTGATTACCGGAGATGGCGGCAAACGCTGTGATTGCCCGCGGGGGCAGGCATTGAGGATTTTAGATCAACGCCACGCAGCATAAAACCGGAGGCGCGCGCCGATGAAGCAAGCCTGTGTCCAGAGTGCGCACGTCTCCGCGCGCTGTGACGTGTGCGGTGAGCGTCCAGAAGACGCGCTGCACCTTCCCGAAAACCTCGGCGGGTTTTATTGCCAGCGTCATTGCCCGATCTGTAGTCCAGTAGCAGCGACCGCAGACAACGCGGCGCACCAGCCGGAGGCCATCATAAAGCCTCAGCCGCTTAGACGATTACCAGGACTTTCAACTATCATGCAAACTACGCAAGACAGCGACCCGGCCTGGCTCCTCGCAGCCGTGGAGGCCGGCAAAGCGGCTTATCGTCGAATTTGTGCAAGCAGAGCAAGCCCACGAAGCGGCCGGCGCGCAACCGGCCAAAACCGCCCTGCTGTGGGCAGGCGTAGATCAACCACCAAGGAATTAACATATGGCAAAGAACGCAGTACTTGAACCGCCCAAACAGACAAGAGACCGCGGACTCGAGCTCAGGATGCTGCTCACGGAGACCGCCACCGGCAACCATCGACTTGCGCAACTGCAGGATGAGCTATCGGCGCGCCGGCGCACACTCAGGCAGATGGAAAATCATCACCAGGGCATGGTTTACCGTCTTTCCGACCCCGGCGAAAATCCCACCACACCACCTATCGAGCATAAGAAGCGGAAAAAAGCGCGGGAGGATTTCAAAGCGGAGGCGGCCGAAATCGCGCGCCTCACCGGCGAGTTACAAGCCCGGCAAAGAGAGTTCGATGAATTGACCGACACGGTGAACAAAGCGCAACGCCGATGTGCGGAGATTCAAGCCGCGATAGATGCGGAGAGACAGATCCGAGTGGCTGCCGCAGTTTCGCAAGCGGCGGAAGCGGCGCCATCCCGCGATGACGCCCACGCGGCCCGCGAAAAGCTGTACAGGCTTCGCGCGCGGCATACTCAGATTGAGCGCGAGCTAGGCATGCTCATGGCAGCGCCGCGGCAAGAGTCAGTTGCGCAAAGAGCTACTGAGTTGCTTGCCACCGAAATCATGCCGGCGGAAGTAAAGGAACACTCCGAGGAAATCAAGCGATTCATACTCGAAGAGAAAACCGTGCGCGTGGCCCTCGGCCTACAAGAGCGCGAAGTAAGACGCCTCGAGCGCAAATACGGGGGCGAGCTATACGCCACGCTTCGACCTACCTTCGCGAAGCTGGCTGGCCGCATCAGTGACGGCCTGGACATGGTAAGAGACAGCGGCAAAGAGTCTGAACAGTTGCGCGTGGCCGCGAGCGTCGAGGCCGGCAGCAGTGACGTTATCGCGGGTGTCCACTTCCCTTACCTTCAGCCCGACTACGGCGACAGCAGTGACATGGTGCGCCAATGGCAACGGCGAATGAGAATCGAGGGATTGCTCGTTTAACTCGACAACCAGCAGGGGCGCCGGCAGTCAGTGCGCCCCGCGAACCAAAGGAGAACATCACAATGAAAACATCAACAGTAACAACTCAGCCGAAACCCGGATTGCATCTGACTTCGCCCGTGCTCGCTGCGGCCGGCGAGGAACGTTGGGACCCAACGGCCTGGGAGACAACCGCGCTGAAAGCGCGAGCGGCTGGCCTGCTCCGAAAGATCGCCAAGCTTCAGTGCGGCACACCGAGCGCACACGCGACCGGGCCGGCAACGATCCAGGAGGCTGAGCAGCGGCTTGCGGCGCTGCTGGCCCGCACCCGGCAGCGTGAGGATATCCCGCAGGACGAAGCCCGCGATAGGGCTTTCGCTCAGTCCGAACGGAACCATGCTGCGCGTGTGCGCGCAGCGAAGGCCTGGCTCGCAAGGCTGGGACTCAGACTCGCGATTGGAGGTCGATAACCATGCCCCTCGACATTTCAAGATCGCGCCAAAAGCCCGCTAACAAGCGGCTCGCTACGCCGGCACCACGCATCCGCGCGGCACTGCAAAGCGACGCAGCGCTAGAATTGCTTTTCTACGAACCCATAGGGGATGACGGTTGGGGCGGCGGTATCACCGCTAAGGCGATCAAGTCAGAGATCGACCAGCACGCCGGCCGGTTCAATTCCATCAGGGCACTTATTAACTCACCGGGAGGAGACGCATTCGAAGGCCTCACTTTGGCGGCACTTTTGCGTGCGGAGGCCGCCAAAGGCAAAGCCGTGGATTGTTACGTCCAAGGAGTGTCGGCTTCGGCCGCGACTATCGTGATGTGCGCAGCGGACACGATTACTCTTTTCCCGTCGAGCTTGGTAATGATCCACTGCGCGCAGGCACTCTCCATGGGAGATCACACCGCTCACGAAGAAATCGCTGCGGTGCTCCGGAAGGTGGATAGCTCCATCGTACAGGCTTACGCTCGCACGAAACAGCCCGAGGCGCAGCTTGTGAAGTGGATGGGAGCCGAGACCTGGTTCTCCGCGCCGGAAGCCCTGGCCGCAGGATTCTGCGACCGCATCGTTGAACAGCCGGCCGAACAGTCCGCGGCGGCAATGGCCGCCGCGCGTCTATTCAAATACCGCAACGTCCGGCATGTCCCACCGCAACTCAGATCAGCCGAAAGCGCGGAGACTGAGACTTGTCAGTGTGACTGTGCATCATGCACGGCCGGCGACTGCACGACCTGCACGAACGTTGAGTGCGAAGATCCGAACTGCGAACAATGTCCCTGCCAAGAAACGAGAGACGGCCTGGGCGGGACGGAAAACGCCAACACGGGCGCCGCCTACGAAGCGCTGCACAAAGCCCACCAGTTCATGACCAGGCACGGTATCAGACCTTAACGAGAGTTCTCCTTTGCAAAACAATGCTGCCAGAACGTTATCTTTTGGACGGCAGGTTGCTCAAGAGTCAAACACGAATCAAAACGAAAAAGAAGCCGGTCATCAATAGCGCCGAGAGCGATCCGACTACGAAGAAATTGTGGAACGACGCCATGGCAGAAGTCCAGGACTGTCTAACCGAAGTCGAGATCGCCTGTCCTGTTGCATGGCAATCGCATTACACCCTGGAACAGCTTCAGAACGCCGCCGCCGAAATTGCTGGCGATCAAGCTGAGATCACGCAGTACGGACCCCCAAACCAACCTATTATTTCTTCTTGGTCGCCCAGTCTGCGAGTATCGTAGCGCACGCAACTTTTACGCCGCCGTTAATACTTCCGCCCTCTTTAGTCTTCGATAGCAGGTCGCCATTCTTGTCAGCAATCTGAAATTGGTTATCACGACCAAACCAAGCGACCTCGATGTGATTTAGAACCAGGGTATAGTCAGCTACCTGCTGGTTGAGAGTCACCCGGACATCGGAACATTCTCGTTCAAAATCCTTGCTCATTTCCATTGACTGGTCTCGGCGTGCGTTCCAGTCGTTGCCGTAACTCGCTGACTGCAAGAATACACGGGGACCGTTGAAAGCGTCTCGTGGCTGCTCTGTAGCGGGTAGCGATGCCGCTGCTGCCTGTTGGATGCTTGGAGCCTGCGTTGACGCCACTATCATCTCCTGAATTACCGCGTCTGTAATTCCGGCATTGCGAAGCGCCACCAGATCATCCAATTCCAGCTTGAATGCTGATAACACGCTCTTGATTTTTACGATGATGAGATCGTCACCGAACCCAGCCTCATGTAATTTGATCACGTCAGCGTTTGTCATGGAGGCTAGTGCTGGTACGACGGGCGCGAGAACTGGTGCGACGATAGGAACAAAAAAAACGTTGTTGTTGGCTGATTCCTCTACAGTCTTGAACTTGGCTGGGTTAAGGTTCATGTCGCCGTCTACAAACGCAGTCATTGGTGCTCCTTTGCGAACAGTGACCTCTTTGCCATGCACAAGCAGGAATAACGGTGCGGCGGGCCAAAATAATATTGCAGTGCCAGCCATCGCCGCCGTCATTTTGCCTTGATTGCCGCCACCCCTGCGTTCCTGAACTCCGCGAAGAGACACTTTACCGCCAGTGACAAGTCGGGTGCTGTTGATCGCCACGTTAAGTTTACCGGTGCGCCCCATGCGTCGTTTGGGTTGCGCTTCCGTAATAGTGCCGATTGCCGCCGACCCTTTGAGAATGACGACTTTACCTTGGACTACGATATCTTCTACAACTTCGAACGCCACATCTTGTTCCGGCACAGAATATTCCGAAGAAATGGTCTCCGATAGTTTCAGTTTGACCGGCGTGGCATCATGTAGCGTGAACTGGCCGTTTTCGTCTAATTGAACTTCAAGTTTCATGATCGACCCAGAATGCAGACGCCATGACCTGGAATCGCAGGCATCACACTTTCCAGTCAAAAGAAGCCATGCATCTTGATGAAAGGATAATTTGTCGTTGGGCGGTAAAACCTCATATTGAGAAAGCGTGCCAAGCTGCTCACCTCGTTTGTCGAAATACGCAATCGTGATGTGAACATTGGCGACCACAGAGCATTGGCTTATTACCGTAGCGCCTATGCCGGGTGCGTGATCATCAGTTTGCCAGTGAATATTAGATACAGTAACGCATCCTTGGACAATTGGGTCTTGTATAGTGGGGTTTTCTGTGCCCAATGCAGCCGGTGCGGCGGGCACTTGTGCGAACAGGGGGGACGCCAGAATCGTGCAAAGAACCAGTGAAATGTAAGACCGTATATTCATGTATTTTTCCTGTCGTCTTAAACAACCGACCAGCCAGCGACGGTGACGCTTTCGGTGTTGGCCTCCATTGTCGTACTTCGGGGTCCGAAAAGCAAGGCGCACAGAACATTCGGCGAAAAGTCCGGTTTGATGATTGTCTGCGCACTGGCAAACGTGGAGTGGACTACGATTTGGCATGACGCCAGCGGAAGCACTCACCCTGATACCGGCGGTGAACGGATCGAGCAGCCAAGTCCGGCGAGTCCTATTGCGCGCGATGTGGATGACGCTGGGCGCCGTCCTGGCGAGCCTGTACACTGAGCGCGGGATATACCTAGGGCAACGAAGGGGCAAGAATTTGACGCGCGTCGGCGCCGCGGTCAGGTTTGCCAGATCTGATACGGCCGTCAAAAAAGCGGCCCGTCAAGCATGAAAGGTCAAATAGAAGATGAAAGAAAAAGAAAAATGCGATAATGAAGCCGTGCCGGCCGATGCTCAGGAGAAAACGAATCTTGAACTTTGGGGACTGTATAATATCCAAAAAAGCGCGTACTTGAATGTCCTGTACTACGGCGCTAGGGCCACTACGTGGGCAGGTTGGAATATGCGGCTTCACATAACCGCCTCCGCACTATCCTTGGCGGCCGTCACTGGATTGATGACTCTGGATGCGCATCCTTTTTGGAAATGGACGGCGGCCATAGCTGGCGCGATTGCTGGCATCTGCGCAGCGCTGGTCGCGATTATGGGACACGCGGAAAAGATCAGCAGATTCGAGAAACTGCATTTCGCGTATTACGAACTGTTCAAGCTGGCCGAACTTGCGGCAATGGATATTAGACGGTCCGGCTTGCTGACAGAAGAGCAGCTAGGCGCGGCCAAGACGCTTAACGAAATCTATTCCAGATTGGGCCAAATGGACGATCCAGATTTCAAGGAAGCCTTGCGAAATAAGTGCCAATTGATGGTTAAAGATCGCTTTCCAAAGGATCAGTCGTGGTACGCTGGTAGCCATGAAGACACCCCCTCGCAAGCCGGAACCACCGCCACGCCCTAGCCCGCCTCCGCCGCCCCCCGGCCCACATCCGGCGCCCCACAAGGACAAGGTACATAAAGTTGAACCTAGCGAGCCGTGGGACGCGGGGCCTCCCCCAAGGAAACCGTAAAAGACCCGCTTGCCAAAAGCGGCAGCCATGCCTAAAACGGGGGCGTGCGTGATCCACCCTCGCCGGGCCAGTATAAATCGGAAGAAGGAAACATGGCGAAACTTGGTTGAGCTTTTGGGATGGCACGCGGCGGCCTCGGGGCTCTGTTTCGGCTGGCGGGTGGCACGTCCAACCTCCAGCTTGCCGGGGCGCGAATGGACCTCATGGCGGCTGGTTTCGATAGTCCATCCTGGTACTCGCTTACGTTAAAGCGTTTTGTTTGTGATGTGTTACTAAACCTATCATTCAACCCGTTCGCACGTCGCATCATTCAACCCGTTCGCACGTCGCTTTCAACGTGGCATCCACCTGCTAACAATCGGCCATTCTTAACTGTGAGCAAACGCCAACTGTGAGCAACGCCCAGAATTTTAAGCTAACTCTATTGGATTTGAAACCTGCGCGCACAGACCTGCGTCACGCGCCATGGGGCTAGAATCCTTTTTGAGAGCCAGCGCATCTAATAGACAGCAAACGAAAGAACTTAGAACTCAGATTCCGAAGGGTTCGCCCCCGCCGATTTGCCCGCCTCCGCAATTTCGGCAAACACGCTCCAGGTAAACTCGGTAACTTGGTCAAAACCTGGTCACGCACGTACAAAGTTGCGTCACGGTCGCGGGCAGGCCGAGGTGCGACAGATGTTTGCCACCCCCTGCCAGTGGTAGCGGGTGTACATCTAAACGGCAGCGGGTGATGTGCTCCTGGCGATTCCATTGGGCCGTGCGCCGTTCGAGGCGGTTCCGAGGGACAAAAACGGGGACAGGGGTATACTGGTGTTTCGTCCTTCCGAGGCGGCCACCGTGGCTGTTGCTACCTTATTGCTAATTCTGCACCGTGATGAGGGTGGTCGAGGGCGACGACTGGCCAGACACCGTTGCGATCACGGGGTAATCCCCATTTGCCAAGGACGTGGGAATCTGAATAGCGACCTGATACAGGCCAGCGTAACCAGGCGAGAGGGCCGCTCCGTAGACCGTGGCTGCCGTACTTCCCACGGTAACCGTCACCCTTTCAGCGGTATTATAGGTGACGGCGGTGGGCACTTCGATGCCCACAGGCGCGGGCGGACTCGTCGAACCGAGGCCGGTTCCCCACAGGATGATGACCTCGCCCGGCGCCGCCGGCACGGTGGTCACACCGGAGATGGCGCCGTTCTTCACCGCTAAACTGTAATTCTGGTGTGTGGCGACGGCGTAGTTGCCCCACTGAAAGAATGCCGGTTGGGCTATCTGTGCAATTGCGGTAACCGGCGAACTTGCGCCGCTTGAATTGGTAACTGTCACAGAGACTACTCCAGGTGCGGCGTTTGGAGCCAGCGCGTTGATCTGTGTCGGGCTGATATAACTGATGTATGCAGGCTCTCCACCAACGATTACGCTGACACCATCCAACGACGTTGGCAGGCTGCCATTTACGATAGCATTTGCCCACGAGTCTGTTATGGATGAAAGATTGGTTCCGAAGATGCTAAGCCAAGCGTTCGGAACAATTCCCGCCTGAAAGCTGGCACCATTCACTACGCCGTTCTCTGCGATCGCCGGTGGGCTAATGGTAAACGTGAAGACGGTACCAGAATCGTTGGAAGCGCCTCTTGACGTCGTACCGTAAAAGACGCCATGCTGATTTTGAAGTAGTAGAGTAGGTGCCCACCCATCGGCCTGACCCTCGAAGTTGTAGAGCACGTTGAAGGCTCCGTCCGGCGTCATCTGAAAAACTACTCCAAAGTCTCCTACTCTTTGGAGCATACTGGGTGTGTCGTCTATGGGCTGTAACAACACCTGTGAACCGCCGCATTCCGCAACACCATAAAACATTCCGTCTTGAGCTTGAATGACGCCAGAACCAGGAGCGGAGCCGTACGTATCAGCGAAGGTGTGTATGACCGTGAACTCGCCCTGTAAGGTAACTTTGAAAATAGTTCCGCAATCACCGCTTTCAGGACTGCTCGCCGATAACCCTACTCCAGGACTCAAATTTATAGCAGCAGCACTTGCCGGAACTGGACAATCAGCCGGTCTTCCCCACGTCGTTCCATAGAGATTTCCGTCTAGGCCCTGTATCAAACCAGTTGGACCCCAACCATCAGCGTATCCCGTTGGCCCGAAAGGATTATTGTCGAGTACATACAAATTAGTAAACGTGCCGTCCGGTGTGAGCTTAAATATGCTTCCTTGGATGGTCATGCCGTCGCCAAAAGTCGTGCCATAAAAGTTCCCGTCGGTGGCCTGAATCAAGCTCGTCGGGCACTGTCCGGGACTGAACTCGTCAATTGGAACGAAAGAATATACCGTCGTCACTGCGCTCCCGATAGGCATCCCGTAGGGCGAGTTATGAAACATGGCATTTGGATCAAACTTGAATATCGTTCCAAAGTTAGAAGCACCGTCGCCGCAGGTTACTCCATAAATGTTGCCGTCCGTTGCTTGTACCAAAGGGCCGGGATAAAAGCCGTCGCCTTGCCCTCCATTTCCACCGTTAAAAAAGTGAATAATGGTCTGCGGAAAACCGCCGTTTGTTGTGCCTGGATCTGCTGATTCGGATGCTGGCGAGACTCCAGGCGTGATTCTCACAAGTGTGCCAAAGCCGAAGCCGCCGCATTGCGTTGTAACATAGAGATTGCCGTCATTGGCTTGGAACACGAAGTTCGGGTGAAATGCCCATGTCAAGTCAAAGCTGTATAAAGTACTCACTATTTTCGAGTCCATTAGTTGAAAAACATAATCCGCGATTTCAAAAGCACAGGATGACCCGCCTATTGTAAGTGTTCCATAGAGCTTTCCATCGGTGCTAACATTAAGAGAAGTCGGGACGGCGTCACCGCCTAGCACGTTGAAATCTGCGAATATCGTAGGGCTGAACGTTTGAGCAAATAATTGAACCACAGAAAGCAAGGCCATCAACACGGCGGCGGCTTTCGATGTTGCGATCATGCAGTGTTTCATTATGATAAAACGAGACGTGCTGATTATCGTACCGTGAGATCCGAATGTCAAGCTCTGCTGTCCGCGCTGCCTGTCCGCGCATGTCCCTGCTGTGCCGCGCAACTCCGCACCACATCCCGGAGTGGTGCTGCTACATCGAAACCCCGGACAGCACCAACCTAGGTCTCGTCGCCGGGCTATTTCGCTTACCTGGAGCACGACGCCAACGACGGCCCGCGGCGAGCTGCGCATGGCGATGAACCGTGGCAATGGCCGATTCTCTGCGCAGGCGAGTGCAACTGCGCTGCTGGGCTTGCAGGATGGCGTTCTCGTCGCGTGGCAATGGCCGATTCTCTGCGCAGGCGAGTGCAACGGCTTCACAACCCCGTCTAGCAGTGCCACGGGCCGCGCACTGCTCCAGGTCCGCGAGCATTACGCTTCTGCGGCCGGCATCGGCGCCACCACGCTCCCGTGTTGCGCGTGAGCACCTGGCCGTCCGGGTCCCGAACCACATCGAACGAATACCGGGACGCCTTGCGCATTGCGCTCGACACGCAGCCGATTATCCGGCTGGTGCTCCATGTCCGCCATCCGGGCGCAAGGCGAAGCTCTGGGGCAGGTGGGCGTTCGAGCGTGCGGTGGGTGAGGGCCGCTTCACCGGGGGCGGGCGTTTCAATTGTGGGGGGCCGGGGCGCGGATCTGCCGCTATCAATCCGCCGCTCGCATTCCCGCCACGCCTGATACCACGGTATCCCGCGTCATGGCCGAAATGGGGCGGCGCCGCGGCAAGGCGGGCGGCCCCCAACACGCCCGGCCCGCCGCGCCGGGCTATCAAACCATCGCGGGCTGGGCGGCGCGCGGTCCTGGGGCGTCCCTGGCGCGTCTACGTGCGGGTTTTTGGCGTTCCGGATCCTGTGGCGGGGCCGGATTGGCATGGGCGCCGGCGTAGCGCCCAAAGTTTGGGGGCCTTTTCCCCGGCGCGGCGCGTGGGCGCGATCTGGCGGCCCGGCGACCCGCGGCCCAAAAACAATCCGGGCCGGGTCCCCAACATCTGCACACTTGCACGTTGACACGTCGGCACGAATTGGCGTATAATCGAATCATGGCCACCACGAAACGGATACGGAAAGTCGCCATCAGTGAGCGGGCGATCATCGCACGCATCAACCGCAAACTTCGGCAGCAGCCAAACCCGGAAATCATCCGCACCGCGCGCACCGAGCGGCAAGCGGAAGAGCTCGGGGACTATTACACAGCGCTATCGAACGGCGTCGGGCGCACAAACGTGAAGTTGGAAAAACTGGGCCGAGAACTGGGCGTTTTACGGCCATGGGAAGAGCTTGAAGCGGAGAGGTGACAATGTTGAGCCTCTATCGTAGACACCTTCACAAATGCCCCCACCGCTCGAAAGGGCAGAGTTACACGAAGTGCTCATGCCCGATCTGGTGCGACGGCGAGCTAAACGGCAAGCGCCGCAGGGAATCGCTGAAGACGCGCGACTGGCAGCGGGCCATCCGAAGACTGGCCGCCCTTGAAGACCCGAAGGCGCCCCAAGTCAAGCCCGTCAAAGAAGCGATGTCCGCGTTTCAAAATCACATCCTCTCACTAGAATCCTCCACGCAGCGGAAGTACCGGAACGTGCTGGCGAATCTTCGCGCCTATTGCGAGCAGGCGCATATCGAGGATCTGGCAGAGTTGAGCATTGAGCACCTTGACGCATATCGCGCCGGCCGCAAACTTTCGCCGGTTACATCGCTCAAGGAACTGCAGACGCTTCGGCAATTCTTCAGTTTTTGTTTCGAGCGAAAATGGATCGGCGAGAATCCAGCGAAGGCGATCAAGACACCGCGCAACATCAAACCGACCGACGTTATCCCCTTCGCGCCAGAGGAAACCGCGCGTATCATTTCGGCGTGCGACGTGATTGGTCGCACCCCTTACGAGCGCTTGCGGGCGCGGGCAATGGTGCTACTACTCGACAATACCGCGCTGAGAATTTCGGACATTGCTACCCTTTCACGGGATCGCGTGCGGGCTGGCCGTATCGTACTTCGGACCTTGAAGACCGGGCAAGTAGTTTCCTTGCCGATCTGGCCCTTGACGCAAATGGCCCTTGATGCGCTTCCCGCGCCCCGCGGCGGCGGTGATAGCCCGCGGTGCTACTTCTGGAACGGCACCACGTCCAAGCGTGCCGTGGTGGGCATTGCAGAGCGAACGCTGGCGGCCGTGTTCAAGAAATCTGGCGTACCAGGCGCCCACGCTCATCGCTTCCGGCATACGCTCGCCACCCGGTTACTTGGGGCCGGCGCGACGGAAACGGAAGTAGCGGACATCCTCGGGAACTCGCCGGCCATCGTTCGGAAGCACTACGGGAAGTGGTCGCAGGCCCGACAGGAACGCATAGACAGGCTGATGCAGGCCCCGATTTTTGGTACATCCGTGGTACACGCGGAAAAAGGCCCCGTAATTCATTGAAAATACAGGGCCTAAACTGGTGCGGAGAGGGGGACTTGAACCCCCACGAGATTGCTCCCGCTAGCACCTCAAGCTAGTGCGTCTGCCAATTCCGCCACCTCCGCAGGGGGCGCTACTTCTTCGGTTGCGCCGGGGCCGGCGCGGGCTGGCCTTGCGGCCGGTTGGGAATCTGCAACGGAACCGACTTGCCGCCCGGGAGTTGCACGCTTGGCCCCTTCGCCGGAGCCGTCGGCTTGGCCGGAGCCGTCTGCGCGCCGCCGGACGACGTGTCCAGAACCGTCTTCGCCCCCGAGGACCCGCGCGTGGCCAGAATCGAAAGCGATAGGGAGGTGATCATGAACACGATGGCCGACGCCGTAGTGGCCTTCGAAAGCAGCGTCGCCGAACCGCGCGGACCGAAAGCCGTCTGCGAGCCCATACCGCCAAACGCTCCCGCCAAGTCGGCAGCCTTCCCGCTTTGCAGCAGCACCACAATGATCAGGAAGATGCAAACGATTACATGAACAGTCGTTAGAAGAATCAACATCGCGTACTTATAGTATAGGAAACCGGATAGCCGCCGGTCAAACGCGGCGCACGGCCCGCCACGCGGGCGCGTTGCTACATGGCGCGGACTTTGCGGACCGCTCGGCCAACTTCGGACCGGGCCGGCTTCCGCATGGCTTGCGACAGCCGCCGCACCTGGTCGCTGACGCACACCAGGAACATGGGCTGGCGGGCATTTTTCAGCAAATCGATGATCCGGTCCGGCGCCTCCTCCAAATAGATGGATTTGCCGTCGGTCAGCAGATGGGTTTCCGATTCGCTCTGGAGCGCGTCGCTGAGGCGCTTGCCCATGTCCTTTTGCAGAAAACGCAGCACCCGCCGGATTTTCTGGAGCGAAAACCCCTTCCGCCGCAGTTCGGCGATGACCGAGACTTCCAGCACCTCCTGCGCGAGGTAAACGCGCTTATGACCGTCCTGCCGCGGAGAAACGACGCTCCGCTCATCCCACCATTGCAACTGCCGCAGGCTCACGCCGCAGATACGGGCCACGTCGGTGCTCGTGTATTGGCCGCTGTCGGGCAGAGCAGCAGGCCGCGGTTTTTTTGTTTTGAACATTTCGCCCCGCTTTCGGTTTTGAAAAATAGCTGTCATTCTGGATTGTACTTTAGTCCTGGCCGGTGTCAATAGGCAATTGCAGATCTTTTTGCGGCTGAAAGCCCGCGAGGCGGCCAGTCGGTGAGCACAGCCATGGAGGGCGGGCTTCAGCCCGCGCGGGGCTTTAGCCCCGCTCTGCCGAGACCGAAGCTCGCCCCAAAAGGCCTGTCCTGCCTGTGCTAACATAGGGTTTCCAACCTGAGGTTTTCGTGGCTAGAATCACCCGTAAAGAATTGAAGACCGACAAGTTTGCGCTCGAAGTCGGGCACACGGTCGATTTTTTCGAAGAACACCGGACCGAAATTGTCCGCTACGGAGCGGTGGCGCTTGCGGTAGCCGCAATCGTCGTTCTCATTTTTGTGTACCGCGGTCATCAGCAGGCCGCCCGCCAGGAGGCGCTGGCGAAAGCCATCGCGGTCGAGGAAGGGCCCGTCGGACAGGCAGTGCCGGGATCCCCCAACGCTTTCCCAACCCAGGACGCCAAGGATAAAGAAGCGATCAAAGTATTCAGCGAACTGGCCGCCAAGTATTCCGGAACGGACGAAGGCTACATCGCGGAATATTATTTGGGTTGCATTTTCGCCGGCCAAGGCAATCTGCCCGAGGCCGACAAGCGCTTCAGCTCGGTCGCCAATTCCGCCGGCAAGAGGTATGCCTCGCTCGCCAAGCTTGCGCTCGGCCAGCTTTACTTCGCCGAGGGCAAGCCCGGCGCGGGCGAGCAAATGCTGCGATCGCTGATGAACAACCCGACGGTGTTCGTCTCCAAGGACCAGGCAGTGATCGTGCTGGCAAGGATGCTGATGCTCACCAAGCCTGCCGAAGCGCGCAAGCTGCTCGATCCCTTGCGCGCCAAACCCGGCGCGGTAAGCCAGGCCGCCATCCAGGCTTATGCCGAGCTGCCGCCCCAATAATCGGGCACGCCATGCTCCGCCATCTCCGGTTTCCGGTGGAACGCAGCCGCGGGCGGCGTTACCCGGAATCCGCGCATCCTTACCGTAACGCCTTTCAGCGCGACCGCGACCGCATCGTGCATGCGCGCGCCTTCCGCCGGTTGGAGGCCAAAACGCAGGTGTTCACGCCCGGCCTCTGCGACCATTTCCGGAACCGTCTGACGCACACCATCGAAGTGGCGCAGATCGCGCGCACGGTGGCCGCCGCCCTGGCGCTCGACGAGGATCTGACGGAAGCTCTGGCGCTGGCCCACGACATCGGCCATCCGCCCTTCTCACACGCCGGCGAGGAAGCCCTGGATGACCAGATGAGGCGCTTCGGCGCGCGCTTCGACCACAACCTGCACGCGGTGCGCATCGTGGAGAGTTTCGAGCAGCGCTACGCCCGGTTCCCGGGACTGAACCTCTCCTTCGAAGTGCGCGAGGGCATCGCGAAGCATTCGCACGATTTCGGCCCCGGCGAGAATCCCGATTTGGAAGAGTATCTGCCTGGCTTACGGCCGCCCCTGGAGGCGCAGCTCATCGATTTGGCCGATGAGATCGCCTACAATACGGCCGATTTGGACGACGCCGTCTCCGCCGGCCTGCTGCGCCCCGAGGACGTGGCCGCCGCGGCGCCATACTATCGGGAACTCTACGAGGCGGCCGAGACGCAGTTCCCGGGGGCGCCGGAAAGCGCACGCTTCCACGAGACGCTGCGCGGTCTGATCGATTCCCTGGTGTCGGGCCTGATCGAGGGCACGGTGCACCGCGCCTCCGAAGCCGCAGCCGGGAGCGTGGAAGATGTGCGCCGGCATCCCGCCCGCCTGGCCGCGTTCACGCCCGAAACAGAAACGGCCAATCGCGATTTGAAGCGATTTCTGCACCGGCGCGTCTATACGTCGCCGGCGCTGCGCGAGGAGCGCGACCGCGCGGCCGCCATGATCGCGGAGTTGTTCGACTTTTTCCTGGAGCGCCCCGAGCGGCTGCCGGCGCCCCACGGCGAATTGATCCCGGACGAGCCCGCATACCGGGTGGTCTGCGATTACATCGCGGGCATGACCGACGGCTTCTTCCAGCGCACTTACCGGCAAATGCTGGGCGGCTGAGTGGCCCGTGGCGCAGGCTTTAGCGTGCTGGCGCGGACTTCAGTCCGCGCTCTGGAGTTTCTACATTCGATGAGCACAGCAAGGGAGGGCGGGCTTCAGCCCGCGCGGGGCTTTAGCCCAGCTTTAGCCCCGCTCTTCGGCGAGCGAAGCTCGCCGCTGGAGATTGGCCATTTGCGCCATAAAGCGGGCACGTCAGATTTCGCTGGACTTTTTCCTTCAGATGCTCTATTCTACTTCTGGCGGCTTTTGAATCATGCCGCCGCTGCTGGAGAGCGGAACATTTGGAAGAGACCGTGTCGTTCTGCGGGCGTGTGCTTACCGCCAGCGAACTGAGTCTGGTGCGCCAGATTATCGCCGATTTTCCTCGACTCAGTCAGGCTGAGTTGGCCTATACCATCTGCGAGCTGTTGGAATGGCGTCGGCCGAACGGGAAACTGAAAAATCCGGAGTGCGTGGAGTGGCTGCGCAAGTGGCAGCAGCAGACCCTTCCCAGCTTGCCGGAGTTGCGGGTGACCAAACCGCCGGGCGCTCATCGTCTTCTGGCCAACGATCCGCAGAGCGATCCCCACCCACCCTTACGCGGACGATTGGCCGACTACCAGCCTCTGCGTTTGCAGTTGATAGAAGATCTCGCCGGCCGCCGC
>Ga0181536_10000993_pt1 | contig 33740 bp, 34 predicted proteins | sample PEATcosm2014_Bin_41_FD_121105 | JGI IMG/M metagenome (GOLD analysis project Ga0181536, IMG submission 121105) | Peatland microbial communities from MTU Mesocosm Facility, Houghton, MI, USA - PEATcosm2014_Bin17_60_metaG | ecosystem: Environmental > Terrestrial > Soil > Wetlands > Peat | place...
ATGGCTTTGCGCGTGGAAAGAAGACGGCAAGTGTTACTGGTCGCAGCACTAGCTCCGTGTTCATAGAACGCTTCAACTGGAGGTGTCAGAAATTGCCGTGCACTGTAGTGAGCCGCGTCGCGGCTCAGTTTCGAGCAAAAGGCGCATTCGATCACCGCCAAGTTCAGCGGTCAGCGAAGAACCTAAAACCACCAGCTCAAAGGCCATGTTGGCAGCGAGTCGGCCTATAGGCGGGGTTCTGTCCTTGAAGGCAATTCCTCAAGGGGTGGTCATCCCTCTATGCGGCCTACCTGGGGACTTTGGGCGAGCCGCCCGTCCCACGCTTGGCCTTGCTCCGGGTGGGGTTTACCGAGCCGACCGGGTCGCCCCGGTCGCTGGTGCGCTCTTGCCGCACCGTTTCACCCTTGCCTGTATCCGACGAGCGGACCATCGGCGGTCTTTTCTCTGTGGCACTTTCCTTCAGGTCGCCCCGACTGGCCGTTAGCCAGCACCCTGCCCTGTGGAGCCCCGACCTTCCTCAGCCCACCTCGGTGCACGCACCGACGCGAGCCGCGACCACCCGGCCGACTCGCTGCCACCCCCATTGTCGCACCGGGGCAGAGAGCGCGTGTCGCGGAGGGCCCCACCGCCACGTGTCACCTCTCTCCATGGTCCTTAGTGGATCCAGTGGGGCCAGCTAGCCTTCTTTGCGTGGGTTCCGAAGTTCCCGAGGAACTGCGATTTGCCTTCGTTGAGGACAACGAGCCTTCAGCCGAACGCGCCGGCGCGGAGGAAGCATCCGCCTTGACGAAGCGAGGCGATGCAAAGGACCCGCAACCTCTCGACATGGAAGATGCGGCCGCCGAATTAAAGCGCCGGGTGGCTCAGGTTCGCGACGCGTCGCGCCGAAACCACGAGAGGGCACGGGCTTTGGCCCTGCAAGGTAAAGACGAGGGTCTTTTGCAGCCCGCTTCTGAGAACGGCCCAGGGAGTGTCGGTCATGACGTCGAGGAACAAGGAAGCGAAGGGCTACTTGAGAGCGCCGTCGACGATGCGCTGAGCATCGCGCAGTTCTACGAACGCGTCCGGCGCGCCCTCTTGCGCGAGTTCACCGACGAGGTATGGGTCATCGGAGAGATCCGAGGCATGCGCGAATCTCGAGGGCACCATTACTTTGAGCTCGCGGACCAAGGCGCAGAAGTCGTTGGTAAGAGCGCCGCTCAACAACTCGAGGTCGCGTGTTGGGCACGGGACTGGCCAATGATCGCGAGCGATCTCGCCGAGGCCGGGATCGATCTCGAGGTAGGTCGGGTCGTGCGCGTTCGAGGCAAGGTTTCGGTGTGGGAAGGGGCAGGCAAGCTTCGCTTCACGATGACTGCACTCGACGTCGAGGCGCTGCTCGGCGGGATTGCCGCGGCGAGACGGAAGCTCTTGGCTGTACTCGGCGCGGAAGGTCTCTTGGACGCGAACGCCAGGTTGCCGCTTTCCCTCGTACCGTTGCGTATCGGCCTCGTGACGAGTCCGGGATCCGAAGGGCACCGTGATTTCGTCGGCCAGCTCGACCGATCGGGGTTTGCCTTCGAGGTCCATCTCGAGGCCTCGCTCGTCCAAGGCGCCGAAGCTCCGAGCCAACTCGCCTCAGCACTCGAGCGACTTTCGGAGCGCGCGATCGACCTCGGTGTCATCGTTCGCGGGGGAGGAGCTCGCGGTGACCTCGCCGCGTTTGACTCCGAAGAAGTTGCTCGGGCCATTGCGACGGCACCGTTTCCCATTTGGACGGGCATTGGTCACACGGGCGATCGTTCCGTCGCGGATGAAGTCGCTCAGCGTGCCCTTATTACGCCCACCGCATGTGGTGAAGCTGTCGTGGCCATCGTCGCTTCGTACTGGGATGACATCACGCGCCGTGCGGCCGAAGCCTCCCGGGTTGCCCGCGCTCGCCTCGATACCTCGATACGAACGCTTTCTGGTTCGGCCGAGGCGCTCGTCCAAGCGTTTCGCCACCAACACGATCGACGTTCAGACGAGCTGCACGTCGCTCGCGCGCGCGCGGCGCGCGCCGTTGAAGCTCGTCTCTTGATCGCCAGAGGCCTAATTGGAACAAGACGGGATGCACTTGTTCGCGCCGGCATGCGTGTTTTCTCTGCTATCGAAAAGGACAGCGCTCGCCAGAAACAGGTGCTCGGCGCATTCGACCCGACCCGCCAGTTCGAGCGCGGATGGACACTCGCTCACGACGAGGACGGAAACCTCATACGCTCTGCCAGCGCGTTGAGAATAGGCGAGCGCCTAAGTACGCGCTTTGTTGACGGCGAGGCCACTTCGCTCGTTGAAGGGGTTACCTGCGAAGAACAAGCGCCCTTCCCGAGTGTTCTCGTGCGACATGGCGTAGGTGAAGACGAAGAGGACCAGTGCGCGAAGAAGGTGGGCCCATGACAGATGCAGCAGACGACCGCCAAATCGATGTCTCAGAACTTGGCTACGCACAAGCTGCCGCTGAACTCGACGCGATCATTGAGAGTCTCGACCAGGGTCTGGTCGACGTGGACCTGCTCGAGGTGCGCTTTCGTCGAGCCATCGACATCGTTGAGGAGCTGGACCGGCGAATCCGCGGGGCGAAAGAGCGCGTCGACGCGTTGATGCCCCGACTGGACGCGATCGGTCAAGACGTCTCCGGCGACTAATCGGACGAAACGAAAGAGCAGGAAAATCGGGTCTACTAGCCTCATTGCCAATGCCACGTTTCTCCTTGCACGCGATCGGACGCGATCAACCGGGCATCGTGGCTTCTGTTGCGGGCGTTCTCGCCGAGATCGGGTGCAATCTCGCCGACTCTCGCATGACCGTCCTTAACGGTCAGTTCGCGATCATGTTGATCGTTGACTCAAATGCAGTTGACGACGGAGCGGTCATCGAGCGCGCGCTCGCCGACACCGCCAAGCAATTTGAGCTGCTCATTTCGGTGCGACCGATTCAAAGTGACGCAGGAAAAAGTGACATCGTCTCAAGCATCGCGGTGTCGATCCACGGTTCGGACCACCCGGGGATCGTTGCCCAAATTGCGGACGTCATCGCGAAACACACGGGCAACATTGTCGACCTCGAAACCCGTGTGATCGAACAAGATGAAGTTGCGACCTACGTGATGTTGCTCACAGTCGGATTGCCCGCATCCACGCCCCTTGAGGGGCTCATACAAGCGCTTCGAGTAGAAGCGGAGCGCATCGGGGTGGTTTGCGTTGTGAGCCCGATTGACACCGGACTGCTCTGAGCGCAACGACGCCAGAGCGACATCATGGCGATACGGCGAGTTCTCGGTCTTGGCGAGCTTGTTCTCGGCCGCGCTGCGGTGCCTGTCGGTGACATCGACGAGTCCGTGTCTTGCCTGGTGTCCGACCTCATCGACACGATGCGTGCTTGCCCGGGATGCGTCGGGCTCGCTGCCCCGCAGATCGGAGAGTTGCGGCGAGCGTTTGTCATCGACGTGACAGAGCACAAAAAGACACGCACCTGTCATGGCGAGCTCGTTGTGTTCGATCCAGAACTCCTCGAAGCCAGAGATCCCATGACAGAACGTGAAGGATGCATGAGTGTGCCAGATCTCACGGGCGACGTGGCACGTGCCAGTCGAATCGTGATGAGCGCACGCGACGTCGACGGGAAGACCCAGATTATCGAGACCGACGGATTTGAAGCTCGCGCGCTCCTGCACGAGATCGACCACTTGGACGGGCTCGTCTTCCTCGACCGGCTCATAGGGCCGAGTGCGCTTCACGCGCGTCGCGTCTACAAGCCACCGCCCCAGGTGTGATCCGAGGACGATCCCGGAAAAGCGCGTCTAGAACGAGAGCATCGAGAGCGCAGGAACGGTGCGCAGCGCTCGGTCACGCATCTCGAGCCAGGTGGCACGATCGAGGCGCGCGCCGGGTTCGATGGTCGCGCGTGGAGTGGAGTGCGAAGAGGCATCCTCGAGGCTCGTCCACATGCCGACGCCGACGCCCGCGAGAAAGGCGGCTCCAAGGGTCGTTGCTTCCGTGACGGGTGCAAGGGCGATGGGACGCCCCGTCGCCGCCGCGAGGAGCGCGACGAAGGTCGAGTTCGCGCTCATGCCGCCGTCGACGCAGAGCGTTTCGATGGCGATCGACGCGTCCGCCTCGACGGCCTCGAGAAGATCTGCTCCGCGTTGTGCGATCCCTTCGAGCACGGCGCGCACGACCTCTGCGCGAGAAGACGACGCGCTAAGACCGACGAAGGTGCCTCGCGCTCCGAAGTCCCATTTGGGTGCGCCCATGCCCGAAAAGCAAGGCACAAAGGTGATGCCGCCGGCGTCTGGGACCGAGCCTGCGATCGCGTCACATGAACGCACGTCCTTGATGATGCCAAGACCGTCTCGCAGCCACGCGACGCAGGTGCCCGCGGACAACATGACCGCCTCGACGCCCCAGGTCAATCGTCCGGCTTGTCGCCAGGCGACGATGGGGATGGACCCCGAAGGACCCCGCGTTGAAAAGCTCGGTCGGACTTCCCCGACACAGCAATCGAGCATCGCACCAGATCCGAACGTCGCCTTGGCGCTTGCCTTCTCGATGCACCCTTGCCCGATGAGCGATGCCTGTTGGTCGCCGCAAAGCCCGGCAATCGCTGGGGCCCCGGGCAGTGCGTCTGCAGTCCCAAGTATCCCGGTGGAATCGACGATGAGAGGAAGAAGGGAAGGGTCGATGTGCAGCGCGTCGAGGACGTCGCCGTTCCAGTCCGAGGCGTCATGTTTCAACAGACCGGTCACCGCGGCATTCGTCGCGTCGGTGACGTGGAGGTTTCGCGCGGAGATGGTCCAGGCGAGAAAGGACTCGACCGTCCCAAAGCACAGTTCGCGTTCGCGCTTTGGATCGAAGCGCTCCAAGAGAAAAGAGAGTTTGGTCGCCGACTGATTTGGCGAAAGGCGAAGCCCACGTCCTTGGAGCGCGAGACACGTTCCCGTCGTGCGCAGGTCCTGCCAGCCGATGCCCGGCCCAAGTGGCGCTCCCGTTTTCTTGTCCCAAAGGATCGTCGACGCCCGCTGGGCGGCGATCCCGACGCCTTGGACCGAACCAGCCTCGCCTAGGGCCTTCCTCGCGACGGCAAGGGCCGCACGTGCGAGCTGCGCCGCGTCGAATTCGACCATCCCTTGAAAGGGGTGGGTGCTCGCAAGGGCGACACGGTGCACATTGTGGACAGAGGCGTCGGCATCGACGACCGAAGCCCGCACTGAGCTCGTGCCGACGTCGATGACGAGGACGCTCATCTTTCATCCGCAAGTAGGACTCGTGAGCTCAGGACGCGCATCGCCGTCCAGCCTGCCACAGGATTTGGGCGTACTCTCGGGGCGGCACACCCCGGGCGCGAAAGAACGAGGGGGGAACCCGCTTAGAATAAGAACAAGATTCGAGTCATTAGAAACGCGTAGACAGCCCGCTCACGCGAGAAGGAAGGGAGAACGCGTGCCCGAACTCAAGAACTCAAAGACTGAAGCGAACCTAAAGGAGGCGTTCGCTGGTGAGAGCCAGGCGAATCGCCGCTATCTGTACTTCGCGCAAAAGGCCGATGTCGAGGGATACCCCGACGTCGCGGCGCTCTTCCGCTCCGTTGCGGAAGGCGAGACGGGACACGCGTTCGGACATTTCGATTTTCTAAGAGAAGTTGGAGATCCTGTGACGGGCGAACCTGTCGGTACGACCGCACAGAACCTGAACTCCGCGGTCGTTGGCGAGACCTACGAATACACCGAGATGTACCCAGGTTTTGCAAGAGTCGCCCGCGACGAAGGCTTCACCGAAATTGCGGAGTGGTTGGAAACACTTGCACGCGCGGAGAAGAGCCATGCGGGACGCTTCCAGCAGGGCCTTGCGTCGGTCACTACCTGACGCGACACAAACAGTGTAATGCGCGGCGTTCGCTCGCCGTTATGTGCACGATGGACACCAAGGGCCATCGCGAGCGCGCGTCCTACGGTATAGGGTCGTGACGATGAGGTAAAAGGGTCATGATGACGAACTGTTCGCGATGACGACGACCTATAATCCGAAAGACAGCCGGTACCTCGTCGAATCGGATTTGCGCGACGAACTCACACGTGTGTTCGACTTGTGTCACGGCTGTCGCTTGTGCTTCAACCTTTGTCCATCGTTCCCAACGTTGTTCCGCGCTGTCGATGAGCACGACGGCGAGGTTGCTGATATGAGCGCGGCCGAGCAAGACAAGGTTGTCGAAGAGTGTTACCAGTGCAAGCTCTGCTATGTGAAGTGCCCTTACATCCCGCCGCACGAATGGGATCTCGATTTCCCCCGCCTTATGATGCGCGCCCAAGCTGTGCATCATGCTTCGGGGAAGAAGTCCACCGCCGAACGCCTGACGGATTACGCCCTTGGGAGTACGGATACGCTCGGCAGGATCTCCAGTTCAGCTGCACCTCTCGTAAACGCGGCCCTCGGCAAGACCGGATCGTTGCTGCGCAAGGCCATGGAGAAGAGCGCGGGCATCGACGCCGAGCGACTTCTTCCTCCCTACGCAAGGGAGCGTTTCACGACGTGGTTCAAGCGTCGCGAAACGAAAGCACTCGAAGCACCACGTAGCGAGGCAAGCATTTTCCCGACGTGTTTCATCGAGTACATGGATCCCTCGATTGGCAAGGATGTCATCGGCGTGTTTGAGCGCAACGACATCGCCTGCACACTCCCGCAAGGTACGAAGTGCTGTGGGGCGCCTTGGTTGCACAACGGAGATATCGCGCATTTCTCTCGTGTAGCGCGTCGCAACGTGGCGGCACTGAAGAGAGAAGTTCTGGCGGGACGGGACATCATCGTCGCCCAGCCGACATGTGCCTATGTCATCAAGAAGGACTATCCGCTCTATGCTCCGGGTCCTGACGCGGAGCTCGTCGCGGGGCGAGCCTTCGACGCCGCTGAGTATTTGATGGACTGGCATCGCAGAAATGAGGGCGGATTGGATCTCGCGTTCTCTGGTTCGGTGCCAGATACCGTCGCGTATCACCTCGCGTGCCATCTGCGCGCGCAAAACGTCGGATACAAAGGACGGGATCTTCTCGCACTTATGGGGACGCGGGTGACACTCGTGGAACGGTGTTCGGGTATCGATGGCACATGGGGCTATCGCAAGGAGAACTACGACCTTTCGCTCAAGGTCTCCGAGCCACTTATGCGTGAGCTCAAAGGTGCATCTTGCGAGGCCGTCTGTGGCGATTGCCATCTGGCAAACATGGCGATCTTGCAGGAGACGGGGACTCGTCCCCAGCACCCGATCCAACTCCTCGCGCGCGCGTATGGGATTCGCGCGGAATAGCAATGGTTCGACCCCTTACCTTGAACGAGATCGTCGACGTCCGGGCCTATGAACGCGAACGTGATGCGTTCAGGGCCAAGGTCATCAAGGAAAAGAGCCTTCGCCGGATCGGAATCGGGCCGTTTTGCAGCGTCGTGTTCGAGAACAGGACAACCATCCGTTTTCAAGTCCAAGAGATGGCACGTGCCGAGAACATGGTGACCGACAAGGCGATCCAGGGCGAGCTCGACACCTACAACCCGCTGCTCCCGAGCAGAGGCGAGCTCTCCCTGACGCTTTTCTTGGAGCTCACCTCCGAAGAGGCGCTTCGGGAGTGGCTCCCCAGGCTCGTCGGCATCGAGAAGTCGATCATCTTGCGTACCTGTGCAGCAAAGGGCGAAATCGTCCAGCGCGCCGAGGTGGAGGCCACGCACGCTTCCCAGCTCAGCCGGGAGGACACGACGGCGTCGGTGCACTACGTGCGCATCAAGCTCGACGAGGAGGCCCAGAAGGCCTTCGCGAAGGAAAAGGTCTGCATCGGTGCTGATCATCCGGCCTATCGCCACGAAACGGAGCTGCCAGAGGCGACGAAAGCGGCTCTTATGGCGGACTGGGACGACGCCTAAGAGCCCCAAGCAGGCGGTGGGTATTTACAAGGCGCTCTCAGGAGGGCAAAATAGAGACCCGCCTTCCGGGATTGCGTCGGCCTCAGGCCGCACCTCGGCGGGACTCGCCCTTCTTTTGTTTCGAGGGTTATCAACCATCGGCGATTAGCGCGAGACCCGGATCAAAGAGAGCGAACTTTGACGTTTGAGCAGTGCGAAGAGAGTGAACATCCCATGAATCCCACCTGGCGACAGAAATCAGCCTGCCGGGGGCTTGACCCTGATGTCTTCTTCCCGTCCTCTGATGAAGAGGCCGAGGAGCCGAAGGCAGTCTGCGCGATGTGTCCCGTGCGCCAACTCTGCTTGGAGCACGCGCTTGCTTATCGCGAGTACGACGGTGTGTGGGGTGGCTTCACCGAGCGCGAGCGTCGCCGTATGGCGCGCCAACGCCGCAAGTCCGCCTGAGACAGGCGACACGTACATGCGCACGGCGGCGAGGTGCAACTCGCGTGCGCGGTCATTTCGCGATTGAACGACAGCGATGAGCGTGAAGCATTGTCCTGAGCGCTGTTGCGCGTCACAACCGTGAGCTTTGAGGAGCTCGGCGGGTGGGCGGGGGTGCTTAGCCGAGTACTGTCTCGTCGCGATCTCGATGAGTCCGAGGCAACGCTTGCCTTCAACGAGATTCTCGAAGGCAACGCAAGCGAGGTGCAAATCGCCGCATTTGCCGCGGGATTGCGAACAAAAGGGGAGACCGTCGCGGAGATCTCGGGCTTTGTGGCATCTATGCGTGCGCACGCGGAGGTCGTATCCGTACCGCCAAATGCAATTGACACGTGTGGGACGGGTGGTGATCGGAGCGGAACGATCAATGTCTCGACGGCCGCCGCATTCGTCCTCGCAGCATGTGGCGTGCCTGTGTGCAAACACGGAGGTCGCGCGGCATCCTCGCGCGCAGGATCGGCAGACGTTCTCGAAGAGCTCGGTGCGGTCATTGACCTTGGACCCGTGGGTGTTGCGCATTGCATAGAACAAGCAGGCATTGGATTTTGTTTTGCGCAAAGATTTCATCCAGCTATGCGCCACGCGGCTCCTGTTCGCCGCGCGCTTGGCGTTGCGACGATCTTCAACTTCCTCGGTCCTCTTGCAAATCCTGGGTGCGTCAAACGTCAGGTGCTTGGTGTGTCGGATCCATCCATGTCCGAGAAGATGCTCGCTGTGTTGGAAGAAAACGGTGCGGTCCACGCGATGATCGTCTATGGCCACGACGGTCTCGATGAGCTTTCCACCGTCACCAGCTCGAGCGTGCTCGAGAGCTATATCGACGCCGAAGGGACGTGCCGTCGACGATCATTTGAGATAGATCCAAGATCCTATGGACTCGAGCCAGCTGAACCGCACGCGTTGCATGGAGGTGAAGCGCCGGAGAACGCCGCGCGCCTGAGCGCCGTGCTCTCCGGAGAAAAGAGCCGCCAGCGCGACCTCGTGGCGCTCAATGCAGCCGCCGGATTCGTCGTTGCTGGGCGCGCCGACGATATCGGAAGCGGGCTTGATCTTGCCGAGGAAATGCTCTCTTCTGGTGATGCCATCGGCACGCTCGAGCGCTTCATCATCGCGTCAAAGAGCGCTCCGCCAGAATCCGCATCACTGCGACGTCACTAAGGGCTTAGGAGACCGGTCAATGCTGCGGTGAGCATCATCGGCCGACGCATTGGGCTCGGGGAGCGATTCGGCAGGAATCCAGGGGAATATCTGGCCAGGCCAACCTCGACAGCACGTCTTTTGTCGCTGGCGCAAGGATGACTTGCCCACGTGAAATGAAGTAGCGGAGCAGGCCAGCCGTGGCGCGGGCATCACCGAGGGCGGTGTGGGGTGCGTCGTGCACGATGTTCGTCGCAGCGCAGCAGGCGCTAAGGGAATGAGAGCCGGACCCGAGGTATGTGCGCGCAAGGTCGCGAGTGCAGACGCCGCTCGGTCGCAAGTCGGGTAGGTCGAGAGAACATCGCCGGAATTCGCTTCGAAGATGGGCGAGATCGAAGTCGAGCACGTGTCCAACGACGATGCGGCCAATAAGGCGCGAGACGATGCATCCAGCGGCTTCGAGAAACGTCGGTGCGCGCTCGAGCATCGTCCGGGTTATCCCATGGAGACACGATGCGCCGACAACGCCTTCTCCGGGAATAGCTATGAGCGTTGACCACTCGTCCAAGACGTTTCCCTCGGCGTCAGCATCCAACACAGCACACTCGACGATACGGTGCTCGCGTGCATCAAGTCCCGTGGTCTCAAGATCGAGGACCGCGTACATCGCGTCTTGGGGAACAACGCCGTTGCACGCCACCGCAGTCTGTCGCTGCGTATCCGCCTGTTTCGTTGGCGGCGGATCTGCCGCTGTCGTCACGACACGAGTGTACGCAGGAGGTGCCGCATAACTAGGAAGGTCTCTACGCGGCCAGTCGAATTCGGCTCATGTGAGAACGGCTCAAGGATTACAAGGGACCGGGTTCCACGGTTCGAGCTGGGTGTTGTAGACGACTTGATCAGAGCTCACTGATTTGCCAACGGGTAGTGTTGTCACGGAAACGGCACTCGCCGAATCCGAGGATACGAGCACCGAGTGATCCTTCGTTGTCGGATGGATCGACACGCTCGTCGTAGCGCTCGGGGTTGATCCGAAGGCGAGGAACGCACTGATCGTGGCTTCGTCTGGGACTACGGCAGGGATCAAGACGTCCGCTCCTCCTGAAGTCGTATAGGGAATCGTCGGAAGCGTCTCGGTGACGAGCTCGTTCGAGCTGAAGGATCGGAACATTCTCGCGATGCTGAGGAGCTCCCCATTCGATAGTGACTTGTCGACGGTCACGTTCTGCGTTGCCGCGGAAAGGAAGCTGTTCAGCGCGAAGGGGTTCGTGGCGATCGAACCAATCTTGTCGGCAACCGCGCGAAAAAAGGCGTCTTGACGCTGGATGCGGCTGAAATCCGAGAGCCCGTCATAGTTCCATACGCCATTTTCGAAGTAGTACAAATGGCGGCTGCGCACGAGCGCAAGCGCTTGGGCGCCGAGCACCAAATGACAACCGGTTCGCGTGATGCCAAGCCCTGAGTACGCGTCCTTCACGGGGTAACGGAAGTCCAGACCGATACCACCGAGTGCGTTCACCATGCCAGCGAAGCCTTCGAAATTCACCTCGGCGTAGTAGTTGATCGGGATTTGGAATGCCTGGTTGATCGTCTCAACGAGAAGGCTCGGTCCGCTGTTGTAGGCCGCATTGATGCGATTCGGTCCAGAGATGTCCGTCACGCTTCCTGGAATGTTGACGTAGGTGTCGCGCGGAATGGAGAGCAGCCTCACCTCATGAGTTGCCGGGACGATCCGCGCGACGATGATGACGTCGCTGCGTTGGCCCGAGACCGAGCTCGCCGAGCCGAATTCTCCGGCTTCGCCGGAGTCGTCGACAAACTGGCGGGAATCAGAGCCGACGAGCAGCACGTCAAAGGGCTTGCCAGGAACAGGCGCGGTGAGCCCCGCTACGACCTCGCGATGGATCTGGTCAAAGCGCCAGTTCGCGTACCAAACGACGCCTCCGACCAGCAAGATGATGATGACGAAGAACACCCCGGTGCCGATCGCGAGCCTCTTGGGCCAGCGACGCCGACGGAAAGGATCGGCGCGACGTGGCGCCTTGAACCTCCGGAAGCGGCGCGCCCGGCGCATATCCGAGCGCTTGGGGCGCGGAATTGGAGGTAGGGGGGGTTGTTGCACGCGCGGCAAACGATATCTGGGCACCGGACCGAAAGGGCGGCAGCCCGCAGCCCTTCACACTCTCTTCACAATCAGCCATGTAGCTGCACATATGTCGGTGTGATAATTGCCTTCTTGCCGATGGCGACAACGGGGTCGAAGGGACCCAGGGACACAGGGGACGAAGAGGAGCTGTTTCGTGGCACCGTTCGGGAAAGCAGCCCGGGTTGCCGCACTCGCGTTCGTCGCGAGCGCCCTTGTTGGCGCGGCCTGTTCTCCGAGTTTTGCAACCGTCCGGTCACTCAATAGGGCCCAGTCGGCGTTGTTGATGTCGAAAACCTTCGGATCAGGTATCCCGAGTTCCCCTGATTCCGATGAGGTCCTGCCGATCTTCCCTGCGTCGGCTTCGGTATCGGCCGTCCAGGAGTGGTTGACCGGTGCGATCCAGCTGAGGATCGCGAAGCTCAACGGACTTTCCGCGGACGTGACCCAGGCGTCGGAGCTGCGAACGACGCAGCGCAGCGCGCTCAGTGCGATCGTTTCGAACACCTTGAACGGAATGACGGCGTTGTTGGAAAGCGTGCCGAACGAAACGACGATTGCAGCGCTTCAGGCGAGCGCGGACGAGATGATCACGGATTATCACGTCATGAGTGTGGTCTCTCCACAGGTGACGACGCTTGTCGCCATCGACTCGACGCTTGGGTCTGCGGAGGGCCTCGCAACGCTGAAGCCAGGAATCAACGCTGCGATCTATGCCGACAAACAAGCGCACAAGCAGGTGGCGAGCGCCATTTCGGAGTATGAGAGCTTCTCGTCGTCGATCAACGCCGTCACGTCGAACCTTGCGAGCGAACAGACGGCGTTGCTCGTTCTCTCGCCCGCGAACGTCCCCGGTTCATTGGCGACGATCGCCGCTGCGCGACAGACAGAAACGACAGAAGCGGGAGTCGTCGCTAACGCGAAGCGCGAAGTGAATCTCATTGCCGAACTGCTCGTAAATTCTCCTCCTGGTCTGAGCTGACGACAGAAGAGCGCCTCGGTCCACTTCGGTCGTGGCGCGTTCGCCTTCTTGTGAAGGTGCGCGGTGACCTCGTCTTTCGCCTCGACGCTAGGTCGGTCGATCTGAGCCGACCTCATAGAAGTGGAAAGCGCTGTTCACCTCGGACCTAGCGGGTGTCTTGCTCTTTGCGCATGATCATGCGCAGACGCAAAAGGCCAACGAGTGACTCCACTGAGCGGGCGCTGATCGATGTCCGAGGCGGCCTGCGCTCGACGACCACCGAGGGGAGTTCCCTGATGACAACGCCGGACTGTGCCGCCCGTAGCACCATTTCCACGTCGAACAAGCTTCCGCGCATGACGCAGCGATCAACGACCGGCGCAAGCGCCTCGCGCTTCATTGCCTTCATTCCGTGGGCGTCGGTCACTTCGAGCTGCGTCACGCTGCGAAGCGCCATGGCGAATCCAGAGGTGAGAACACGACGGATCAAGGGTCTTCGGTCTCGTGCCCCTTTCATTCGCTTTGACGCGAGGACCAACTGAGCGTTGTTGTCAGAAAGTACCGACATCGCAGCATCGACGAACGCGAGGCTGTAATAGTCGACGTCGAAGTTGACGATGACATCCCCGCGGGCAGCTGCGAAACCTGCAGCGAGCGCGGCGCCATAGTCTGCTTGAGAAAGGGTCAGTACCCGCAGGGTTGGGATCTGAGCGGCGAGCACCCGGGCGAGGCGCAGGGTTCCGTCGCGCGAGCCGTTCTCCACCACAATGAGCTCAAAGGTGAGCGTTCGTCGCGAAAGGCCCGTCACGAGGTTCGTGACTGTCGACCCGAGGAGCGATACTTCGTTGTGCGCGGGGACAACGACTGACAGATCGAGCGTGGTCACGTTGGCTCGCTTAGGGTTGTTTGGCCTGCTTTAGGATCGTCGCTACCTGGTTCGACGCTCTCTTGTTCTACCCCATCGACGGGCTTGCCCTCGGGCAATGGATCGTCGGTCTCGTCGGATCCGAGGCGATTGCGCATCCTTCGGTCTGACCAGATGAGTCCGAGGACGCCGAGGAAACCGAGCCCTGAAGCGAACTTCGAGGCGATGTCGATGCCTGTTGCTTGGTACGACAGGACAACGCTATGGGACGTTGGCACGACAACCATGAAGTTCGGCGTCGCATCAAAGGGGCCGTATGCGCCAGATGCTTGCCAATTCGGGAAATAGGGGATCTTCACGAGGACCGGCGTACCGATGCGCGAGACACGAAACGCGATGGATTCATTGGTTTCGCTCACGTCGCTCACGACGGTCGGATCGACGGGAACGGCAGCTTGAGGTGATACGAGGGATGCGGAAAGCAGGTGGATCCAGCCGGTCAACCCGCTGCCCACGACGGGGACGGGCCAATAGCTCTCATGTTGGTACCAGTCGATCGCGAGATTCAGCCACGCATCTTTGGAGAGGTTCGCCTCGACGACCGGCTCGTAGGTGAGGCCCGTGACAAGTGGAGAGGATTTGATCGCATAGACGATCCACTTTGTCGCGAGCTTGGACGGAGTCGTCGAAGGTGTGGCGGCACCGTCAACGATCGATGGTGTTGCGGGAGTTGACGCAAGCTCGACGAGCTCGGGGTCTTTCGCTGCTTCTCTTTCGACGGTCGGTGAGTTTGCAAGGAAGTACCTGATGCCCTGGAGCTGGAGATGGCGAATGCCGTCTGCCACGTTGAGCATCTGGTAGGGGATACCGACGACGGGATTTGAGGCTTGGATGGAAAGCTCAGCTTGGTCGAGGAAATGGAAAGGCGTCGACGTGGATGACTCGTAATACAAACCTTCTGCGCTTTGGATGCAACCGTTTGTGAAAAGCGGGAAGGCCATCTCGACGAGTGTTGAACCGAAGTCGTTCTGCACATTGGGCGAGTACTCGTAGTCGAGTCGACCGCACCCATTCGTTTTGGTGACACTATCGAGCATCGCGACGATCCGCTGGTATTCGGGCCAGCCCTGTTTTCGTTGATATCCGGAGTAGTTCCAAGAGATCCAAGAGTCTGTGAAGTTGCGCTCCGCGACCGGCCAGTTCCCAACGGGAAGGACGCCAAGCCAGGCTGCGATCAATGCGACGACGATTGCGCAGCTGATGATCGGTGTGAAAACGACGTGCCAACTCGTCAATTGCAATCTCGAGAACAAAAGAGAGCCCAAGCAAGCGACTCCGTAGGCAGCGAGCAATGCCGTCGCGAAAAACCAAAATGGGAGCCATCGCGCGTTGTAGACAAGTCCGTTCGGCGCGAACTGGAACGCGACCACGACGCCGACCGCACTAGCACCAAGGGCACCGATGATGCGGTCTCGATATGTAACTCCGAACATGACTCCGATCAACGCGAACACGGGCAGAAAGAGCTCGCCATTGAGCGGAAAGATCTGGCCGAACACATCGGTCACGCGCGTGTAACCCATCGAGGAGGAATAGCGAAGGTCGGCCCCGAAAGGGACAAGCCAGAACGCGATGAGTAGGCCACCGGTGACACCGACGGGCATGAGGACATGAAGTGCTCGGCGGTTGTGGAAGCTCGCGGCAAAAAGGATCGCCACACCTCCGATGAACAGCGCTGGAACGACGTGGCACAGCGCCATCGCGCCGAAGAGAACAGCGGCCAGCCAGCGCTGTCGGCCGGTGCGCAAGGCAAAGGCGAATGCACCGAGAAAAAACAATCCGAGCGTCAAGGCGAGGCTGTAGGAGAACTCCCCAGCCATCGTCGATGCGAGGTTCCCGCCGTCAATGGTGTAGGAGACATTGAAGAGGAAAGGAAGCGTTGCAACCGACATGAGCTCGGGCACCGGGCGACGCAAACCGGCGCCACGTCCAAAGACGTACGCGCCAAACGGCATGGTGACACTTCCCAACACGGTGACGAGCTTGAACGCAACTGCGAAGGGGGAGAACCACGACAAGAAGGCAACGAACAACGCCGGGAGGGGGAAGTAGAACACATAGAGCGGGAAACCGTTGAACCACTGGGGATCCCAGCCCGAAAGCTGGAAGCGCGGCAAGAGATCGTGGATCAAGTAGTACGAGGCGACGACGTGCGCGGCGTTGTCTCCGCCGACGTCGAGCGTTGGAGCAAACAACAAATCGGGACGGACTTGCGCGACCACGAAGGCGCTCGCGCCACCAACGACGAGGATTGAGACGATCGATTGAATCGTCAGCGGGTGCCTAGACAAACGTCGATACGAGCGCCAGCGGGGAGGAACCTTCGTCGGGGGGACGGGTTCAGTCGATGCTTTCCTCCTGGTCAGACCGATGACCCGGAGGTTGCGCACGACGCAGATCCTACCGAGGCAGTCAGCAATTCCTAGCCGCTTCAAAACCATCGGGATTCTGTGTTTTGGCGCCCAGTGGTAGCCTCGAAGCCTTACGGGCCGTTGGCGCAGTTGGTAGCGCACTTGCACGACACGCAAGGGGTCAGAGGTTCGAGTCCTCTACGGCCCACAGAATTACAAGCGACGCGACGTAGGCACCACTGAAGCGCTCTCCAATTACTCTGGACAGTCCAAGCTCAAGTACCACGTCGAAAGAGCGCAGATGTGTTGATGACACAGCGAAGTCCCTCTTGGAAGAAGCGTTGATGGTTGACGGCCCCTTGCCGGTTCGTTACCTGGGATCCGAGCGTCTCGCCGTCCCAATCTTGGGCTTTGGTTGCATGGGATTGTCACATGCCTACGGCCCTGCCGATGATGACGAGTCGATCATGACGATCAAGCGTGCCCTCGATCTCGGTGTGACGTTCTTGGACACCGCGGATACCTATGGACTTGGGCACAACGAACGCCGCGTCGGTCGCGCAATCGTCGGCCGCCAGGAGGAGATCGTGCTTGCGACAAAATGCGGGATCCTTCGCGACGAGAACGGTGATCGCTCGATTCACGGAAGCCCGGAGTACGTCAAGGCGGCCTGTGACGAATCTCTTACCCGGCTCGGCGTCGAGCACATCGATCTTTATTACCAGCATCGGGTCGATCAGACAGTTCCGATCGAAGACACCGTTGGAGCCCACGCCGAGCTCATCAAGGCGGGGAAGATCCGCTACATCGGGCTGTGTGAAGCGAGCTCCGCGACATTGGAACGTGCCGTCGCCGTGCACCCGATCACAGCCCTTCAATGTGAGTGGTCCCTATGGTCGCGAACGATCGAAGACGACGTTTTGTCCACGGCGCGAAGCCTTGGTATCGGGATCGTGACCTTTAGCCCGCTCGGCCGGGGGTTCTTGACCGGCAGTGTCACAAGCCGCGAGGCACTTGGCGCGAATGACTCGCGCAGCTCAATTGCGCGTTTTTCCGCAGAGAACTTCGAGGCCAACCTCTCCTTGCTCGAGGGGTTTCGATGCTTCGCGGCGGAAAAAGGAGCCACTCCCGCCCAGCTGGCGCTCGCTTGGGTCCTCGCCCAAGGGAGCGACGTCGTACCGATCCCGGGCACGCGCCACGTGGAGCATCTTGAGGAGAATCTCGGCGCACTATCGGTCAAGCTCTCCCAAAGTGACCTTCGTCGACTCGAAGAGGTTGTGCCGAGGCAGGCGTGGCAAGGATCGGAGACCCGGGGCTGGATACAGACCGAGCGTTACGGTAACTCTGTATCGAAGGCGTAGCTGCTCGCGTCTTGGATTCAGGCGGTTGACGCAACAACATCGGAAAGCGCCCGTTCAATGCTTCAGGACAAGACGTCCTCGAGGGAAGCTGCCTTCATCCCGTGCGCTTCTGCGACAGGCGCGCAGGTAATCACACCGCCCGTCGTGTTCACGCCGTGAGCAAGCGCATGGTCAGAACGAGCCGCGAGTTGCCATCCCTCGCGCGCGATTTCAATCGTGTAGGCAAGGGTCGCGTTCGTAAGAGCGTACGTCGATGTGTGAGGTACAGCGCCTGGCATGTTCGCGACGCAATAGAAGATCGAGCCATTGACGGTAAAGGTCGGATCGGAGTGCGTCGTTGGCCGCGATGACTCAAAACATCCTCCCTGGTCGACAGAGATGTCAACGAGGACAGACCCGGGTCGCATCTGCGAAACAAGTGCGTCGCTCACAAGATGGGGAGCACGTGCCCCCGCAATGAGCACCGCACCGATGACGAGATCCGCGTTGCCGCAGGACTCCTCCAGGGCGTGACCCGTTGATGCGAGGGTGCTGATGCGTCCGCGGTAGATCGCATCAAGCGCGCGGAGTCGCGCCAGGTCGCGATCGAGCACTACTACGTCTGCGTGCATGCCCGCAGCAATCGAGGCAGCGTTCGTGCCAGCGACTCCGGCACCGATGATGACAACACGAGCGGGAGCGACTCCAGCTACGCCGCTCATGAGGACACCGCTACCGCCACGCGGTGCTTGAAGCTGTTCGGAGCCCACCATCGGTGCCATACGTCCAGCGATCTCGCTCATCGGTGCGAGCAGGGGGAGCGAGCCGTCGGTGAGCTGCACCGTCTCATAGGCGATCGCGGTCGTCTTTGCGACAACTAGCGCATCGGTCAATTCTTTGGACGCCGCAAGGTGAAGATAGGTGAAGATGACGAGGTCGCTGCGCAGGTGGCGGTATTCCTCTTCGATTGGTTCTTTTACCTTGCAGACGAGCTCCGCTTGGCCCCAAAGTTCATCGACATCTTCAACGACCTTCGCGCCGACTGCCTCATATTGTGTATCGGGGAACGACGATCCCTCGCCCGCGCCGCGTTCGATCGTGACGTGGTGCCCTTCAGAGATGAGCTCTCTTACTCCGGCCGGTGTCATGGCAACACGGTATTCATCGTCTTTGATTTCGCGTGGGATCCCTATCCGCATATCCAGATCCTTGCGCAAATCAGCCTCGCGTGACGGACAAAGCGCACCCGGGGGAGATACGAGACGTGTCGATGGCGCCGATGTCCGATTGGGATGTCATGGTGGCAAGTGCAGTGTCAATGCGCTGCAGCTGGACGGGGTTCGGTGCCGGGGGCGCTACGGAAAGCCCAAAGGGTTCGAGAACAGCGCGCCCGCGGTGCAATACGAGGTTTTCGGTTCCAGAGATACCTGCGGTGACGATGCCAGCGACACGACCGACACGGTCCGCGAGACAAGGATCGAGTGACGAACGGCCCTCGTAGCCGACGACGACGACCTGTTCCAAGAGCCAATCTGTCTGTAAGCGCTGTAGGAGAGGGTGCGGCCTCGAACGTGCGAGGTCGAGCAGGGTCTCTTTGCTGGAGCTGTGCATCTGGAAGCACTGTTCTTCAAGGGCAGGAAGGGGTGGCCCGAGCAGCTCCACGCTGAGTTCTTCTGTCCACGGCAAGGTTCGAAGGCCAACGAGCATGCCGGCGATGACATCACGCACAACTTCGGGATCCCCGACGACTCCTAGGTGCCTTGAGGATGTGAGGTTGATGAAGTACGTCTTCCTTCCGTGCGCGCCGAGGGGCAGGAGACAAGGAAGGAGGCGGCCGCATCCAGAGGTTAAGGCCAGCAACTCAGGAAGGGTCATGGAGGGATCGAGTACCCAAGTCGTCGTGGCAGCGCGCGCACTGAACGGCTTCGGAACCTCGGGAAGCGCGCGTCCGAGCAATAGTTCGATCCCTGTTGGCCCGACGCGCAAGAACCGAACGTCGGGAAGTTGCTCAGCGCTTCCATGCGAGTGATACGCGTACCAAAGGGCGCGGCTCGTGCCATCGATCCAATCGATTGTCGAAGTGCCCAGGAACGGAGCGAGCATCCCGAGCGCGTCGCCCTTAGGTGTTTGTGTGCCGAGAGCGACCCCGGAGCTCTTCGCCTCGCCTAGGCGAGGTTGCGAGATGACGAGGGCTCTTCGCGCAAGGGCCTGGGTCATGAACGTCCCAAGACCGAACCATTCGAGGGCTGCCTTGTGAGATGGCGAGTCGGTCCCGGAGAGGTCGCTCCAGCCACCGACGACTCGGGAGCTTTGTGCACGGGCTGTCGCGAGCGTCGTGACCGTGACCTTGCGGAGCGTCGTCGCACCAGCCTCCACGGCGAAAGACGAACTTGCGCTGCAGATCAAGAGGAGAGCGACGATCGCCGAAGCCCAACGGGACGACCAAGACGTTGCGTCATGGGTTCTCTTCTCCTGGATCGCCAGGATGAATTCGCGGACGAGGCTCATCGCCGCGATGAGCCAAAGCTCACCGACGCAGATGACGACGACGTGAGCCCAGGTCGTCGCGTTCACAAGCAGTGCAAAGACGTTTGCTTGCGGTGTGTTTGGAATGCTCAACCAGAGCCGTGTGAGAGCGAGGGGCACGCCGATCAAGACGAGCACCGTCTTCATGAGCGCGTAGATGCCTGACGCGATGGTTCGGAGATCCGCGTTCAAGGCGAGAATTCCGTAGACGAGGTCATATAGGACACGTTCAAGGTGTAGGCGGCTGACGCCTGAACGTCAGGCGGCTCTGCGATGCCGACGCGACATTCTCCTGGTTGCGCCTTGAGAGTGATCGACGCGACCAACGTGCTCGATGTAGAGCGCGCGGAGCCCTTGCACGAAAGCGTCAAGTTCAATTCGTATGGGCCGGTCCATTGGGCTGTTGCAGTGAGCTCACCACCAAGAGTCGAGAAGAGGTATTGAGTTGACACGTCGGCTGGGAAGCTCAATCGTGCCGAATAGCTCGCCGTCGTCAGATGAGCGACGGGCGCGACCGTCGCGGGGACGAGCGAGCTCGTGGAAGCTCGCGACAACTCAGATCGAGCTGACGGCATCGCGCCATTCGCATTGCTGTGTAGGACCTGATGTCTTGTGTTCTCGTCTGAGTCTCTGGAACGTTGTGGAACGCGCAACGACATCGATGACCCCAATACTTTTGGAATCTCGTGGTCATGGTTCGTGAGCGCAGGCACTTTGGCCGTTGTGATCTCCGGGGCGAAGCGCGTGTCGGGCGATGAAGTTGCCGTGGAACGTGACATCTTGAGACTTGCCATCGCATGGGTCGAGGATGACCGCCTTGGGGCGTCGCGAGGAGTATCGGATGTGCGGCGAGTGGTGAGTGAAAGTGCGACAGCGACAACGAGGCCGAGTGTCATCCACATCGCGACGTCACGTTTGCGCCGTGGCGCGCGGTGCTGCGCGGGTCCTACGCGACGTCGCTTTTGTCGTGCGACGCGCGGTGGCGATCCCGGTCGGGAATCTACGTGGTTGCGAGCGAGCACGTCAGGTAGGAGACCGCCGGGTCGCACGCGCCTACGGCGCCTTGTACACGATCGACATTACGTACCGAAGGAAGAGCATCTGGCCATGGGATTGAGCACGGTGTGAGCATGAGGTGCAACGTTCCCGCTAGACCTCCCGTTTTTTTCTCTGTGAGCCATGCGCGCAAGAAAGCGTCTCGAGGAACAATGCGCGGCGAAGCGGTGTTGTCATGGAAGAGCGAAGCATTTGTGGACCACGCAAGCTGGGGAAAGGAGCGGCACGTGCCTGCAGTTACCGTTGAGGACCTCCTCGTGTTGCCGCGGGTATCGCGCCCGGATCCGACGAGTTCGAAAGAACGCGACGTACGGAGCGTGACAACTGCTCCTCACGGTCTAGAAGGGGAGGGCTTCCCCGTTCGCAGAGCATTCGCGGGTGTCTCCCAGGCGGATCTCGACCCGTTCGTCCACATGGATCAGATGGGCGAGGTTTCCTACGCACCGGGCGAGCCGAAGGGCACCCCGTGGCATCCCCACCGCGGATTTGAGACGGTCACCTACATGATCGATGGCACGTTCCGCCATCAAGATTCAACGGGCGGCGGGGGTCTCATCTCCGACGGCGATACCCAGTGGATGACAGCGGGTTCAGGGATCTTGCACATCGAAGCACCTCCGGAGTCCCTCGTCGTGTCCGGGGGTCTCTTCCACGGTGTTCAGCTCTGGGTCAATCTCCCTTCTCACCAGAAGTGGGTCCCAGCTCGGTATCAAGACATCAACAAACACGAAGTGACGCTGCTCTCGAGCTCCGATGGCGGCGCGTTGGTGCGCGTCATCGCCGGTGCGATCGACGGGAAGCATGGCCCCGGAATCACGCACACACCGATCACCATGGTCCACGCGTCCATCGAACCTGGCGCACGCGTCGAGTTGCCGTGGCCTGCAGAGCAGAACGCCCTCGTTTATGTCCTCGCGGGCAGAGGGAGCATCACGAGCGCGCAACGACCGATCGAATCGGGACAACTCACGGTCTTGGGCCAGGGCGACCACCTCGTTGTGCAGGCTGGCGAACGAGGTGACAGCATCCACAAAAGGCTCGAAGTCTTGATCCTCGGTGGTGTTCCCATCGGTGAGCCCGTGGCCTGGTATGGACCGTTTGTCATGAACACTCAAGCAGAGCTTCGCCAAGCCTTCGAGGACTATGAACACGGCAAGATGGGCCAGGTCCCGGTCGAACACCTCGGGACCTCGCGAGCCTGATCGTCTCGATCTCCTCGGCGGGAGGTCGCGTCAGGACGGAATCGATCGGGAAGAGCGCGGTGGTTGGCTTGAGGACGAGTTGTGCTTCGCGCACGTCGGGCAAATCCCCTGAAAAACGATGTCGACGCCGGTGATTTCAAAGCCAAAGCGTTCCCCGTTCGGCAGCTCAACGTCGGGATTCGTCGCCATGAGGACGTCGCGTAGGGTGCCGCAGTTCGTGCAGACGAGGTGGTGGTGGGGAACGGTGACGTTCGGGTCGTAACGCTTGGGGCCGTCGCCGGTCTGGACCTCGAGGACCTCGCCCATCGCCACGAGTTCGTTCAAGGTGTTGTACACCGTTGCGAGGCTGATCTCGGGAAGTCGCTCTTGCGCGTAGCAATGGACCGACTCGGCCGTGAGGTGAACGTGCTCACCGTCGAGGACTTCCGCGACGACGCGGCGTTGCGGCGTCACCCGCCAAGCCCGATCCCGCAATCGCTCCAAAAGATCGCTGATGTGTGCTCCCAGCTGCTCGGATGCCCCTGTCGAGATGCTAGCGGCTCGGTCTTGACACTTCTGCCTTGCTTTCGTGAGCAACAAGGACATCTAGGCGAGGGTGTTAACCGGCGAGGAACACCCCTAAGACGAGCGCTGCGAGCGACGCGACCCCAGCGACCCCTCCGAAGGCTGCAAGCCCGGCCCTCGTTCGAGAACGCTGATGCGCATACGCAGCGAGTCCTGCGACGAGAACGACTGCGATCTTGACACCAAGGACGATGTTCCACGCGTGGCCCTGTGTGCTCGGATGATCAGCCTGGACGTTCCAGATCCCGGTGAGCACCACGACGACGTACGCGGGCCACTGCAAGCGTGAGAAGGCGCGAGCGATTTTCCTGGGGGCATCTTGGCCTAGTCCGCGTAGCGTCGGGAGCAGACCCGCTACGGTGATCATTCCACCGACCCAGATCGATGCTGCAAGGACGTGAAGACTCACGCGTACTGCCGTCGTCGAAGTCGCGAGAATCGCAAGTTCTTCGCTACCAAGGGCGCTCGTCATGATGGCTTTTCTCTTTCGGCGCAGACGTCATAGAAGTTGTGGGCAACGGCTAAGGAGTGTGCGACGCCTCGATTGGTATCCGGGGACGGGCCAATCGACATCGACATGCAAACGTCGAGACGCAGGAAAGACAATGCGCGCGACAACGTCATTTCAGACGAGAAGTACTGGAGTGCTCGATGCGGAAGTGATCTTCTTGCATGACGCGCGCACCTCACGCGTCGTGGCACAGCGGTCGCGTCGAGCAAGGCCTCGATCGCGACACACCGCGAGCTGGCAACTTGGTGCCATCTGCGTCGCAAAAAAGCCGACGTCGTGTGGAACTTCGAGGAGATCGAGTATGACTCCTCGGAAAGCAGTCGAGTCAGATCCGGTCTAACTCGGTCGGGATTGGATCGCCGGACCACCATCTTGCTTGGCCTTTTTTGCCGCTCGCTTTTCCTTCAACGATCTCTTCGGCTTCTTGGCACTCGGTTTTTGGGGCGATTTATCCGCCATGTTCAGCTCCTCGCCGCGCTGTGGGATGTCGTGCTGCTTCTCTCGCGTTGCAGCGGTTGTCACTTCGACCGCGTGAGCGCAACGCACACAGTTTAGCCAGCTATCGCTTAGTGACCTTTGCCAATAGGACCGAACTTTGGGTTGCTCTTTTCCACGCCGGGCATGGCTTGTTCATCACCACGAATAGCGCTGAAACCGACCATCACCGAGATCGCGTCGGCAGATCGCCAGCCGCAGCTGATAGCTGAGCCCATGGGCTCACCGGGGGGACATCGTTCTTCGTGCTGGAACCTTGTCGGGTCTAGCTGGGAATATTCCTTCGCGAACCTGTTGTCCACAGAAAAAGAGAATCGCTTGCTTTTGGTTCAAGCGGCTACAAAGATGCACGCTGGCCTCAGTTGGGGACGGGGCTTTGTGTGTACGAACGGGGGTGCAGCGACACGAACGTGGCTATGTGGCGATGAAGAGCCTTTCGGCTGTCTCCGGCCCGGTGACTCTTCCATGCGGTGTAACGCCGCAACCCTGAAGAAGGAGACGGACACACAACGCGCCAGGACGTCCCCGCCGCCGTCGTTGCCATGTCGACAGGCGTGCTGCTGCCAATAAAGGACAAACAAGAGAGAGAGAAAGGGGCCCTATGTCGAGCACGTTCGAATCGACACGAGAACCAACGCCAGTCCGAATAGAGAGCGCGTCACCAGCCGCGGATCCAGCACCACTCGGACTTGCTGCATTTGCGCTCACAACATTTCTACTTTCCGCTTTCAACGCACACTGGACGAAGGGCACGGTAGCGTTCCTCGGCTTCGCGTTCGCGTACGGTGGGCTCTGCCAGCTGCTCGCGGGGATGTGGGAGTTCAAGAACAAGAACGTCTTTGGAGCAACCGCGTTCTCAACCTATGGCGGATTCTGGATCGGGCTCGGGTTGTACTTCGAGCTCGTCGTGCCGGTTGACAAGCCGACCGCCGCGCAATTCGGGAACGACCTCGGATGGATCCTCGTTGGGTTCTTGATCATCAACACGTACATGTTGTTGTTCAGCACGCAAGTGACAAAGGCGGTATTTGGCGTCTTTCTCTTCTTGGAAGCAACCGAGATTGTGCTCATCTTCGGGAACTTCGCGAGCAACACGAACGTCATTAAGGCCGGTGGAATCCTCGGTGTGATCACGGCAGCGGTCGCGTTCTACACCTCGGCGGCAGGAGTGTTGAACGGTATGAAGGGAAGGCACGTCATTCCCGTTGGCAAACCCTTCGGGGCCTAGCCGACACGTGACGCAGGTATGAACGAGACGTTGAACGCTTAGGGAGGTACGTTCTGGTGAGTACTGATCACACGGAGGCGCTCTCAGCCCTCCATCACGAGTTACGGCGCTTCGCGCCCCCTGCCGATCTCGCAGCGCATGCGAATGCGCAACCGGGCATCTACGCGGAGGCGGCGAAGGACCCTCTTCGGTTCTGGGAGACCCAGGCGAAGGCATTGACCTGGGCAAGCCCGTGGACCGAAGTGCTCGAGTGGGACCTTCCCTTTGCGAAGTGGTTCGTCGGGGGGAAACTCAACGTCTCGTTCAACTGCGTCGATCGTCATGTCGAAGCGGGCCTTGGGGATCGGGTCGCTCTTTATTGGGAGGGCGAGCCGGGAGATACGAGGAAGATCACCTACGCACAACTGCGTGATCTCGTCGCGCAAACGGCAAATGCCCTTACAGAACTCGGGGTGAAGACGGGCGACAAGGTGGCGATCTACATGCCAATGATCCCCGAGGCGGTCGTTGCGATGCTCGCGTGCGCCCGCCTCGGGGCTCCGCACACCGTCGTCTTTGGGGGGTTTTCCGGCGAAGCGCTTCGGGGCCGGATCCTTGACTGCGACGCGCGAGCGGTGATTACCTCCGACGGCGTATACCGAAGGGGAGTTGCCGCGGCGCTGAAGGTGAACGTCGACGAGGCCCTAAAGCACTGTCCAGGTGTGCACACAGTGCTCGTCGTGCGCCGCACCGGTCAAGAAGTCGAATGGACCGAGGGGCGAGATGTTTGGTGGCACGAGGTCGTCGACCGCCAGTCGACGGTTCATGTTCCGGAGGCCTTCGATGCCGAGCATCCGCTTTACATCATGTACACGAGCGGGACGACGGCGAAACCGAAGGGGATCCTCCACACGAGTGGGGGATACCTCACACACGTGAATTCCACGTACCGGTTGATCTTTGATCTCAAGCCCGAGAAGGACATCTGTTGGACGGCCGCGGACATCGGGTGGGTGACAGGGCATAGCTACATCGTCTACGGACCACTGTCGAACGCTGCGACCTTGGTGATGTACGAGGGCACTCCCGACACCCCGACACGCGAACGGTGGTGGGAGATCGTCGAGCGCTACAAGGTGTCGATCTTGTACACGGCTCCGACGACGATAAGGACCTTCATGAAGTGGGGAGCCGACCTCCCCGCGAAGCACGACCTGTCTTCGCTTCGACTCCTCGGCTCGGTCGGAGAGCCCATCAATCCGGAGGCGTGGATCTGGTACCGCGAACACATCGGGGGAGACCGCTGCCCTGTCGTCGACACGTGGTGGCAGACCGAGACTGGCGGCATTCTCATCACTCCCTTGCCCGGCATCACGACGACGAAGCCCGGCGCTGCGATGACCGCGTTCCCGGGCATTTCTGTCGACGTCGTCGACAACGACGGCAAGTCCGTTGGAAACGGTGAAGGCGGATACATGGTGGTCACCGAGCCTTGGCCAGGCATGCTCCGCGGGATCTGGGGAGATGACGAGCGCTACAAAGAGACGTACTGGTCGCGCTTTCCCGGTCTTTACTTCGCGGGCGACGGTGCAAAGCGCGATGAAGACGGTGACTTGTGGTTGCTCGGGCGAGTTGACGACGTCATGAACGTCTCTGGTCACCGCATCTCGACCACGGAAATCGAGCACGCACTCGTCGGCCACCCGGCGGTTGCCGAGGCGGCCGTCGTTGGCGCACACGATGCCGTGACCGGTCAGGCGATCGTCGCGTTCGTGACGATCAAAGTCGAGCTGAATGACAAGGACCAAGAGGAGGCGCTCATCCATGAGCTGCGCGAACAGGTGGCCCGCGAAATCAGCCCGATCGCACGTCCGCGCCAGATCATTCTCACGCCGGAACTTCCGAAGACTAGAAGTGGCAAGATCATGCGTCGCTTGTTGCGCGACGTCGCCGAAGAGCGAGCGCTCGGCGATGTGACGACACTTCTCGATCCAGGTGTCGTTTCATCCATTCGCGATCGGTTGGTGACGAGCGGCGGCTCGAGCGACGAAGAGGCCTAGGAAGGCCCTTTCGGGAGCACATCGCCAGATCAGCCTCAAAAGGGAGCTCCGATTTCCGCAAGGCAACGTGCGGCTCAACGAAAGCGAAGCGGTGACTGGAATCAAGGTCGTGACTGACAACATGAGCGACATCCCGAGTGACCTCCTTGTTGCATTGAACATCGACGTCGTACGACTCGACGTTCGACTCGGCACCGAGGATCTCACCAGGGCCACCCCAAAGGATTTCTGGTGCCGCGTGCGTGCCACTAGCGATATGGCCACAACGTCGGCACCCTCTCCCGGCGCGTTTGCACAAGCCTTCCTTCGCGCTCGCGACGAGGGCTTTGAGGGGGTCTGCTGCGTGACGGTCTCGTCGTCGTTGTCCGGCACCTTTCAGGCGGCGTGCTCAGGAGCAACCGAAGTAAAGGGCGACATTGCAGTTCGCGTCGTCGATTCGCGCTTTGGGACGATGGGCGAGGGGTTATTGGCGTTGGACGCCGCAGAACGAGTGCGCGAGATCGACGACTTCGATGCGCTCATTGACACGCTGAGCTCCGAGATTGCGAACCTTGAGACCTTCGGGGCCCTGAATACCCTCGAATACCTCCGCAGAGGTGGACGTATCGGCTCCGCACAGGCCTTTATTGGATCGTTGCTCTCGATCAAACCGATCGTCGAACTGAGAAACGGCATCATCGAAGGTGTGTCGCGTCAACGCACGCGCGCGAGATCCCTTCGCTACCTCGCGGACAGAGTCGCTGCTGCGCTTCCCATCCGCAGACTAGCCATCACCCACGCCGATGCAGAAGACGTCGACGCGTTCCTCGCACTGGTGAAGCCGATCTTCCCCACGGAGAAGACCATCACGGCCTACATGGGTCCAGTTGCCGGCGCGCACCTTGGGCCAGGGACGATCGCAGTGTGCCTCCAGCGGGGATGAATTCGTCCACCTTGCCTTAGTCACCGGTGGGTCGCGATTCACCATCGTCTGGAAAAGCACCGAAGGATCGGCAACACGGCACGCGGCCCACTGATGCCAGCTCGGTCTACGGATTAGCTCCGCAAGGTTGGGAGGCTCGCTCGGCTTGTTGGAGCTCGCGTCAGCGCAAAGTCCACGCTCTCAGACTCAAGCCGTGTGATTCTTTGCGCGGATCCGATTCAGGTCGCAAAGCAAACTGGGTCGACCCAAAGCCCTGGTCAGACGCACACAAGCAGTGGCCGATGTCGCGAGACATCCTGGACACTGCTGTGGCCGATGTCTCGGGATATAGGGCAAATGGTGGAGGTGGCGGGAATCGAACCCGCGTCCTTCAGCTTCTCAAAGGGCCTTCTCCGAGCGCAGCCGGCGGTTAGATCTCGGGTCTCGCCTCGCCACCGGCACCGGCACGAGACCCCAGCCGACGAGATTTTCCCTTAGCGACGCGTCGACGCCATCACAGAGGTAAGCCCCACTAGATGACGCCTGGAACCGTTCCGTGGGGCTAGGAGCGGGCAGACGTTGCTGTTATTTAGGCAGCAAGCGCGAGCTGAGGCTCGGCATTTGTTTTGGTTCCGGCTCTTTTACGTGGCTCCGGAGACCACGGCTCGCTTCTCCCAAATCGACGACCGAAGTCGAAGCCTGTCACCCCCTGGGTGGACGATAAGACAAAGTTACCGGAGCGTCCGGTGAAACCATCGTAGTGGCTCGCATCGGTGCGCCTCACGGCGTTCAATCACCTTGGTCAGGCACGGGCCGGTACTATGTCTCAGCGCCGTCCGTAGGACTTGATCGCTCGATCCGCCTCACGCGCCGCGTCTCGCTCTGCGATGACGCGACGTTTGTCATAAAGGTGTCTTCCACGCGCCAAGGCGAGCTCGATTTTCGCGAAGCCGTCCTTGAAGTAAATGGAGAGCGGCACGAGCGTGAGGGACTGCTGCGCGACGCGGCCCTTTAGCTCGTCTATTTGTCTGCGGTGCATCAAGAGCTTTCGGGCTCGGTCAGGTGCAACAGCACCAAAGCCGTTCGAGTACTCATAGGGCGCGATGCGTGTCCCGAGCAACCACAGCTCACCATGGTCGATGCGGGCGAAGGCGTCCTGGAGGCTCACTTGGCGTGCCCTGAGGGACTTCACCTCGCCGCCGCTCAGGGCGATGCCGCACTCGAAGGTCTCGAGGATCTCGTATTCGTGGCGGGCTCGACGGTTTTGCGCAACAGGGCGATTGCTCTGCTTCGTCACCTTTGGCTGCACCTTCGCTGGTTGTTTCTTCTGAGTCTTCGGCGCCACGGCACGACACGGTAGCTTGTCGATCTGATGGCTGGATCAACGACACCACCTGTGTTCCCAGCAGGTGCGTCTCGGCTCATTGTCGATGACGACCAAGAGGCCGAGATGATCGCGCACTGTTTGCGCGCGTACCCAGAAGAGGGGTGCGGGCTCATGGCCGGGGATCCACAAACGGGGCGTGTCGCGAAGTGCTACCTGACGCGCAACGCGGCTGCGTCATCGCGCCTCTATGTCGTCGACCCGATGGACCTGCTGCGGGCCGATCGCGACGCTGAGGCAAACGGGATCGCTCTCATCGGGGTGTTCCATTCCCATACCCACACCGATCCCTACCCCTCGCCGACAGACGTCGAACAAGCGCCCGATCCGAACTGGCACTACGTCGTCGTCTCCCTACGCCACGAGGTCCCGACGATGCGGTCGTATCGCATCATCGAACAGCGCATCGCCGAGGAGCCCATCGAGCAGGCGATCTGATAGACCGCCTTGAAGTGGCATTTCGGCGTGCAGGCAGGGGTTTGCGGCGGCGACGGTAGAATATGACCAAAGAGGTCACCATTCAGTCGCCGAGCACATCCCGGAGGTGTCGTGTCGATCGAAGTCCGCTTGCCCACCATGTTGCGGCCTGCTGTTGACGGCCGCCCGATGGTACTTATCGAAGGCTCGACCGTCGGAGAGGTCCTGCGGGCCTTGGTAGCGGCACACCCAAGGCTTTCTGGTCAGGTGCTGACCGGGGAAGGTACCTTGCATCGCTTTGTGAACGTCTATTTGAACGACGATGACGTCCGCTACTTGGACAGGCTCGACACAAAGGTCGTGACCGACGACGTCGTGTCCATTCTGCCGGCGGTGGCCGGCGGCGTTTCCTGAAGACCGGTGCGCACAAGCGGATCCGCCACGACGGTGACGGCGCGCAACATCCTTGAGCTCATCGGGAACACTCCCATGGTCGACGTCTCGGGGCTCAGCCCGAACCCGTCGGTCCGAATCGTCCTCAAGCTCGAAGGCCAAAACCCCGGCGGATCCGTCAAGGACCGCATCGCGCTCGCGCTCATCGAAGACGCAGAAGAGCGCGGCGTGCTCCACCCAGGAGCGACCCTTATCGAGCCTTCGTCGGGAAACACAGGCATCGGCCTCGCACTCGTGGCCCGCGTCAAGGGGTACGAAGTGAAGATCGTCATGCCGACGAACGTCTCGATTGAGCGTCGACAGCTGCTCGAACTTTGGGGTGCAGAGATCATCGAGTCACCCGGATCCGAAGGCTCAAACGGGGCGGTGCGCCTGGCAACGCGCCTGGCGGGTGAGCATCCGGAATGGACCTTCCTCTATCAATACGGCAATGCGGCGAATCCCAAGGTGCACTACGAGCACACGGGCCCTGAAATTTGGCGTGACTGTCCTGAGGTGACGCACTTCGTGAGCGGCCTCGGCACGAGTGGGACGCTGCTTGGTGTGGGGCGCTACCTAAAAGAACAGAACCCGGCCATCCAGGTGTGGGCCGTCGAACCACCGAGCGGTGAAGTCGTCGACGGGCTTCGCAGTCTCGACGACGGTTACATCCCTCCGATCTTCCATGAGTGGAAAGGCGAGGAGCTTCTCGATCGCAAGACGGTCGTTGGGCCGCGAGACTCGATCATCTGGACGAGGCGTCTTGCGTCGCTCGGCGTATTTGTCGGGCTCTCCACCGGCGCGGCGATGTGTGGTGCTGCGAACTGCGCGTCGAAAATCGCCTCGGGTGTCATCGTCGTCATTTCGCCCGACGGAGGGTGGAAGTACCTGTCAAGCGGCGCGTGGACGGGAGACCTCGACGAGGTGGTCGAAGCGACAAAGCGCACGGTTTACTTCTAGGAACCGGTTCCCGCGGACAAAAAGGCGAGCGGAGAACCTTGGAGGACAACGGGCCGAAGAGCACGCTGCCTCACGTCGCATCTAGCTTTGTGGGGTGGACAATCGTCCCATCGGCGTTTTTGACAGTGGCTTTGGCGGCCTGACGGTCGCGCGAGCCCTCATCGACGTCCTTCCTAGCGAGCAGATCGTCTATCTCGGCGACACCGGGCGCTATCCCTATGGTCCGCGCGATCCGGACGAAGTTCGACGTTTCAGTCACGAGATCGCCGAGTACCTCATCAACGTCGAGCAAGTGAAGATGGTCGTCGTCGCGTGCAACACCGCGGCTTCGGCTGCGATGGACGGATTGCGGATGTCCTTCGACGTACCCGTCCTTGGGGTCTTGGAACCGGGAATTCGAGCGGCAACGCGTGTCACGCGGAATCGGCGCATCGGTGTGATCGGAACGTCGGGAACGATCAATTCGGGCGCCTATGAGCGGCTGGCCGTCCGGATGCGCTTTTCGGGTGAGGTGTTTGCCGTGGCGTGTCCAGGTTTCGTCGAATTCGTCGAGCGGGGCGACTTGTACTCAGAAGAGGTGCACGCCCTCGCGAAGCGTCTGTTGTCGCCGCTTTGTGAGAAGGGCATCGACACGTTGCTCTTGGGTTGCACGCACTATCCATTTCTCGCGCGCACCATCGCGGACGTCATGGGACGCGAGGTCGGGCTCGTTTCCTCTGCAGATGAGACCGCTTTCGATGTGCGTTCGGTGCTCGAGGCGACGGGGCTTTGGCGTCACGGCCACGAAGGTGGTGGGCACCGCTTCTTGTCGACGGGGGACCTTGACTGGTTCGTCGAGACGGGAAGGCGCTTGCTCGGTCCTGAGTTGGACAAAGCCCAAGGTATCGTCCTCGGCGAATGAAGAGGGTGCAGAGGTGCCTTCCGGCCATCGCAATTGAGAGGAGCAGGCGAAGTGGATGTTTCGAACGTGGCGCGACGTGACGGGAGATCGCTCGATGAACTGCGCCCCGTGGCATTCGAGCGCAACTTCACCGAATTTGCGGCCGGATCGGTTCTCGCAGTGATGGGAAAGACGAAGGTGCTCTGTACGGCTTCGATCGACGAGGACGTGCCACGCTGGATGCGCGGCACGAACAAGGGTTGGGTGACTGCGGAGTACTCCTTGTTGCCGGGATCTTCGCCCGAGCGCGTCCAGCGGGAAGCGGCTAGAGGCCGGCAGTCAGGCCGGACACACGAGATCCAACGGCTCATCGGCCGTGCGCTTCGTGCGGTGTGCGACCTCGAAGCCCTGGGCGAACGACAGGTCATCATCGACTGCGATGTGCTCCAAGCCGACGGTGGGACTCGTACGGCATCTATAACCGGGGCCTATTTGGCATTGCACGACGCGTGTAGCACCTTGGTCGCGAAGTCGAGCATCAGTCGAAGCCCGCTGAGAGAACCGCTCGCCGCGGTGTCGGTGGGTGTGGTCGACGCGGTCTGTATGCTCGACCTCGACTATTCAGAGGACTCCCGAGCTGAAGTCGACATGAATGTCGTCATGACCGGATCGGGCCGATTCATAGAGATCCAAGGGACGGCCGAAGGCATGCCGTACACTCGCACCGAACTCGACGAGCTTCTTGCGCTCGCCCAATTGGGCATCGACGAACTCATCCGTCAGCAAGCAGCGGCGCTCAGTGCGACAAGCGCAGACGCGGTGCCTTCTTGATGAAAGGACAATGTGAGCGCTTGGTGCTTGCATCCGCCAATGTCGACAAGGTAAAGGAAATCAGCGCAATCCTGTTTGGCTGCCTTGGGGATGCCATAGAGCTCGTGCCGCGCCCTGCTTCGGTGCAAGAGGTCGAGGAAGACGGTGAAACGCTCTTGGAGAACGCACGCCTCAAAGCCGTCACACTCGTTCGAGCGACGGGCATCGATGCACTTTCCGATGACACGGGTTTGGAAGTTGAAGCGCTCGGCGGAGCCCCAGGCGTTTATAGCGCGCGCTATGCGGGTGAGGGCGCAACCTATGAAGAGAACGTCAAAAAGCTGCTCGCGACCCTTGGGAATAGCCCTAATCGCGCTGCTTTGTTTCGATGCGTCGCGTTCGTCGCTTTCGCGAGTGGGGAGGAGTGCTACGCAGAAGGGGTCGTGTCCGGGACGATCGCGCGTTCTCCACGCGGTAGAGGCGGCTTTGGCTATGACCCCATTTTTGTTCCCGACGAAGGAGACGGTCGAAGTTTCGCGGAGATGTCTCCAGCAGAAAAGCACCGCTATTCTCATCGCGGGCGGGCGTTCCGTTCGCTTTCGCAACTTCTCAAGGCACGGGGCGTCGGAATCTCCTCGTGAAGAAGGAACACCTTCAGTCTTTCGGCACGCAAGGTCGCGCGCTAGGTTCAATTCGTGGCCCATTACCGCTGTAGCTCGTGTGGCAACCGGACGCGCTTTGACCTCGTGTCGACGCGGCGCACACGGTCGTTCCACCACTTTGATCTGGCTGGCGCGGACACGATCGAGGAGGAGGTCGTGCTCCACGAGACGATCGAGTCGGTGACTTGCCGCTGGTGCGGGTCCTCCAAGGCCATTGAGGTCTTTGAAGAGGACGGAAAGAGCCAGGTGGGCGGCGATGTCGCGGCGGGATCGCACGCCTCGACACCTGGCTGAACATGAATCGATGGGGCCGGTGATACAGCCTCGGGTCATCCTTTGTCTCAACGGAATGTCTTACGGGAACGTCCCGGCCGGAGAAAAGGATGTGGTGCCGTGTCAGAAGCAGCGCTCACC
>Ga0181536_10000994_pt1 | contig 33738 bp, 19 predicted proteins | sample PEATcosm2014_Bin_41_FD_121105 | JGI IMG/M metagenome (GOLD analysis project Ga0181536, IMG submission 121105) | Peatland microbial communities from MTU Mesocosm Facility, Houghton, MI, USA - PEATcosm2014_Bin17_60_metaG | ecosystem: Environmental > Terrestrial > Soil > Wetlands > Peat | place...
AGCGGGTGTGTAAGAGAAGGTGCCGGGAACGGAGGCGGTGGCGTTGAGTTGAGTTGCGCTCAGGGCGGTGCCGTAGGCGATCGGCGCGGGCGCCGTCCAGGTAGTGGTGGGGGTGGACTTGTTCACCATCAGCATGACCGAGGCGGTGGCCGTGGTGAAGTCGGTCGAGTCGGTGGGGGTGAAAGTGACGTTCAGGGTCTGGCTGCCGGCAGTGAGCACGGTGCCCGAAGCGGGGGTGTAGGAGAAGGTGCCGGGAACGGAGGCGGTGGCGTTGAGTTGAGTTGCGCTCAGGGCCGTGCCATAGGCGATGGCTGCGGGCGCAGTCCAGGTAATGGTGGGGGTGGACTTGTTCACCGTCAGCGTGACCGAGGCGGTAGCCGTGGTGTAGTCGGTCGAATCGGTGGGAGTGAAAGTGACGTTCAGGGTCTGGCTGCCGGCAGTGAGCACGGTGCCCGAAGCGGGTGTGTAAGAGTAGGTGCCGGGAACGGAGGCGGTGGCGTTGAGTTGAGTTGCGCTCAGGGCCGTGCCGTAGGCGATCGGCGCGGGCGCCGTCCAGGTAATGGTCGGGGTGGACTTGTTCACCATCAGAATGACGGAGGCGGTGGCCGTGGTGAAGTCGGTCGAATCGGTGGGGGTGAAAGTGACGTTCAGAGTCTGGCTGCCGGCAGTGAGAACAGTGCCCGAAGCGGGGGGGATCTCCATATACGAACGGGATGCGTGTGTCCGTGCCAACCTCGAGACCAACCTGCTTTTGCTCGGCGACGGAATGCGTCATGGAGGCTGCCAGCCGGATCAGATCGCCGATCGAGACGCAGTGCGGCTCAATCCGCACTTTTCCGGCTTCGGCACGGCTCGCTTCGAGCAAGTCGCGCACCATCGCTCCCAACTGGTTTACGCTCTTCAGAATGGTTTGGAGGTGGTCGCGCTGTTCGGAACTGACCTCACCGGCCAGGCCGTCCAGCAGGATGGTGACAAACTGGTGAATGCAGGTCAGCGGCGTGCGCAGTTCGTGCGAAACATGCGACAGGAACTGGTTTTTGAACTCCAGTTGCTGCTTGCGGCTCATCTCCAGGGAACGCAGCAGCGCCTGGCGTTCGACGGCATAGCGCATGGCCCGATCCAGCCCACTGCTGGAGATGGCGCCCTTCACCAGATAGTCCTGCACGCCCTGATGCAGGGCCTTCATCGCCAGCCCTTCGTCATCCTGTCCCGACAGAATGACGACGGGTACACCGGGCGCTTTCTCCAGCACCTTGCGAAAAGTTTCCGCACCCTGGCTATCCGGCAGGTTGAGATCCAGCAAGATCACCGCGGGGGATTTTTCCTGGAGTGAAGCGAGACCATCGGACAAACGATGGACGCAGTTCACGTCGACCGCCGACTTGCCTTCCACCAGACGCAAGCGGACTAGATCAGCGTCCCCAGGGTTGTCCTCGATCAGCAAGACATAGGTTGATTGGCCGGTCATCTTTTCTCCTTTTGGGGAAAACTGGCGAAACCAAGCCAAAACTCCGCCATGGATTGGACCACCGCCACGAATTCCGGAAGATTCCCCGGCTTTCTGACATAGCAGTTCGCTCCCAGTTCGTAACTGCGGGTGACGTCGGAGCTGGCCTGGGAGGTAGTGAAAATGACGACCGGAATCTTCGCCAGGGAGGGGTCGGCCTTGATCTTCGCAAGTACGTCGCGTCCATCCTTACGCGGAAGGTTCAGATCAAGAACGACCAGGTCCGGCGCCGGCGCTTGGGAGTATTTGCCCTGCTGCCGCAAAAACGAAATCGCCTCCGCGCCGTCGTTGACCGCGTTTACGTGGAAATGTTGCTCACTCTGGGCCAGCACTTCGCTGGTCAAATCGATGTCGGCGGGGTTGTCGTCGACCATCAGAATTTCAGGAGTTTTCATTTTTCTGTCCCTAGCCTCCGCTTGATGTTGGTTTGACGGGAAGGGTGAACCTGAAGGTGGATCCGTGACCAACCTCGGATTCCACCCAGATCCTGCCCCCGTGTCTTTCGATAATCTTCTTGCAGATCGAGAGCCCGATCCCGTTCCCGGGATATTCTGCACGCGTATTCAGGCGCCGGAAAATGACGAACACGCTCTCGACATGCTCCGGCGCGATGCCGATCCCGTTGTCTGCCACGGAGAAGACCCATTCTTTTCCTTTTGTTTCCGCACTTACTCGAATCGAGGGCGGTCCGGAGCCTCGAAACTTGATGGCGTTAGAGATCAGGTTTTGAAATACCTGGACTAATTGAGGACTATCGGCCATCACGACCGGAAGTTGAGCGTGCTCGACGACCGCACCGCTTTCCTGAATCGCCGCCTCCAGATTTTTCAAGCCCGCCTGTAGCACGGCATTGCAGTCGGCGCTCTGTAGAGCCACTTCTGGCCTTCCTACCCGCGAAAACGCCAGCAGGTCCTGCACCAGCTTCTGCATGCGCAGGGCGCCGTCCACCGCGTAGTGAATGTATTTATCCGCATCGGAATCGAGTCTGCCCTGATAACGTTCCGCCAGGAGCTGGGTATAGATGGCCACCATGCGCAACGGTTCCTGCAGGTCGTGCGACGCCACGTAGGCGAACTGCTCCAGGTCTCGATTGGAACGAGCTAATTCCTGTTGCGACTGTTCGTGCTCCTCGCGCAATCTTCTCTCGCGCATGGCCCGCCGCACCGACTCCGGGAGCCACGCCAGGTTGTCCTTCAGCACGTAGTCGGCGGCGCCCTGCTTGATGCACTCCACTGCCGTGAGTTCGCCAAGCGCGCCTGATACCAGGATCACTGGAACATCCAGTCCTTCCCGGCGCAGAAGTTCCACCGATTCCATGCCATTCCAGTTGGGCAGTTTGTAGTCCGCCAGAATCACGTCGTAAGAGTTCTTCTGCACCAAGGCGGTGAATTCCTCTGCGGTTTGCGCGACATCCCCGGTGGCCTCTACGCCTGCCTGCCGGAGGGTACGCAACATTAGTTCGACATCCGCGGGCTCATCCTCGACTAAGAGAGCCCGCAGCCTGCCGCTGCGTTGATCTGAGTCCTGCGCCGCGGCTTTTTCGTCAATCGCGAGGGTTTCCGTAGGGACCTTCCATCCGTGCGATCGTCGGCTCGAGGAATTCGACACGAGGACGACCCTGCGATTTGTGGGCCGCCTGCATTCGCCATCGGCTTCACATCATTGAGACTTGAGTCGAAAATGTGGCATCCTCGGCCCCAACGGCCAAGGCACCCGGCTGGTCCATTGCCGCAGGAAGGTCGACCTGGGGCCCTGTCCGTCCGTGTGTATGACGCGGAAACTGAAAGGACAATCACTTTCGTCCTCTCAAGGAACGTCACGAACCGCCGATGTGATGGTGAGCTGGGGTGTACGCTGTTCCAGCAAGCTACAAAGACATGCCACTGCACGCCCGTCGCCCAGTGGCGTCAAGGCCGGCAGGAACTGTGCGCGATCGCAATAACCAACTGCGATGACGCTCAGGAAGGTTGGTACCGCTCAGGTGGTTCCCCCGCTGCGGGATTCTGATGCCAACAGCGAGGGCAATCCGAGTTGCTCGGCCAGGTACGTCGTCACTTGCTCAGGGGTCTCGAACTCAAGCAGATGCTGACGGAAATCCTCCTCATCCAGCTTTCGCGCCAGGGAAGAAAAAACCTGCATGTGGGTGCTGGCGACCTCCGACTTGCGCAGCGCGAGCAGCACGACCATGCGCACTTGCTCTCCGTGGATCGAGTCCCAGTCGATCGGCTCATGGAGCCTCAGAACGCAGATCGAATTGGCGGTGACTGCGTCGGTCTTGCAGTGCGGAATGGCAAAGCCATGGCCCAGGCCGGTGGAATACTCGGCTTCGCGCGCCCACACCGCTTCTTCCACAAGATCGCGACTCTCCGTTCGGCTGGCGACGTAAAAGGCATCCACCATTTCCTGGATTACCTCTTCCTTCGTCTGGCTCGTGCTCCCCAGCAGGACAAGTTCGTCGCTAAGCAGAGATTCCGGTTGATGGAATTGCTGCGCGGAAAGAAGGTCTTCCACTTCAGCGGCTGTTCCGCAGGCGATCGCGCGATCAAGCAGATTCATACCGTCCGAGGTGTGTAACTTCCCGACGGCTCGCTTTAATTCACGGAGATCCGCGGCCGGCACGCTGATTTCGTCCAGTCCCAGACCTAGCAGAAGAGGAAGATTGCGAACATCTGCCGCCATTTCTCCGCACATGCCAACCCACTTTCCCGCCCGATGAATCTGCTCCACCAGTTGCTCCAGAAACCGCAGAAAGGCGGGATGGCGAACGGTGTAGAGTGAGGCGATCGTGGGGTTGCCTCGATCTGCGGCGAACAAGTACTGGCTAAGATCGTTCGTGCCGATGCTGAAAAAATCCACCTCCGCACTTAGCTGGTCGAGAATGAACGCGACGGACGGCACTTCGACCATGATGCCGATTTTGATGTCGTCCTGAAATGCGACGCCTTTCTGCGTGAGGTGTTGCTTCGCCAGTCCGACAGCTGCCTTGAACTGCAAGCATTCCTCCAGCGACGAAATCATCGGCGCCATGATTTGTACACAGCCTGCAGCCGATGCGCGAAGAATGGCTCGCAATTGAGACTGCAACAGCTCGTGATGCTCGGCATAAATGCGTGCGCCGCGACAGCCGAGAAACGGATTGTTTTCATGCGGAAGATTCAGGTAAGGAACCGGCTTGTCACCGCCGATATCGAAAGTACGAATGATCACGGGGCGGCCACCGGCGGTGCGGACTGCTTCGGAGTAAATCGCGAACTGCTCCTGTTCCGATGGAGGTTCTTCGCGGCCGAGGAAAATCATTTCCGTGCGGAACAATCCGATGCCGTCCGCCCCGTTTTCGAAAGCTAGGGTCAATTCGTCCCCGGATGAAGCGTTGGCTGCGACTTCTAAACGCTTGCCATCCGCGGTAATCGCCCATTTGCCGGCATGGCGGGACCACAATTCCTTGCGGCGTTCCAGCGTCTTCTGCTCGCGCTCGTAGAATCGTCGAACCGCCGGAGAGACTTGCGAGACGACAAAACCGCGATTGGCATCCACTACCGCCTCGCCTCCGGGTGTCAGCACAAGGCGGGCATTGCGTACCCCCGCGAGCGTGGGGATGCCAAGCGAGCGCGCGAGGATGACCGCGTGCGAGGTTGCTCCCGAATACTCCAGCACGAGCCCCTTTAGCCAACGGCGATCGAGTTCCAGAAGTTGCTGCGGAGCCAGCGTCTCGGCCACCAGCACGGAAGATCCGTGCAGTTCAACCGCGGGCGCCGGGCTGGCGCCGCACACTTCTTCCAGCAACTGCAGGCAGATTTCTTCGATGTCGGCCGAGCGCTGCCGAATGTATTCGTTCTCGGAATGTCCAAGAAGATCGATGAAGAATTCCCCGGTTTCCACCACGGCCTGTCCCGCGGACTTGCCGTGCAAAACCTGTTCAGTGAGTTTCTCCACCAGAAAGACATCGCCAGCCATCGCCAGATCAGCCTGGAGCACGGCGGCGCCAGTTGGGGTAAGCGAGTACTTGAGCTTTTCGCCAATTCGGTGGCGAACGGCAGAGACAGCCTGCTGGACACGCTCCAGTTCGCGAGTGGGATCGATTCCCACCTGTCGGCCCAGGTTGCCCGGCAGCGTCATCCTTTTTAGAATCACGACATGGCCTTGGCCAATACCCCGGCTCACTGGGGTTCCAAAAATGCAGTTCACTCGCGCCGCTTGCAGAAGTCGTGGCGTAGTGCTGCGGCCCGGTGCCGCGACGCCAGCCAGGGGAACATCGCAGCGAGGGAGAGCCTCTTCCACGAACCGTCGCAGGGCCGCGTGTGCGGCGTGCTCATCCGGCCCGCTTAGGTGCAGAGCGCAGCGGTCGCCGTGGCGGATATCTGCCGCAATGATGCCGAGCACACTCTTGGCATTGGCCACCAGCCCGTTGCGCAGATTCGTCACCGTACATTCGGAAGCGAACTCATTTGCGGCTTCTGCCAGGTGACTCGCGGGACGAGCGTGCAGGCCGCTGGGCAGCGGACACGAAAATACGAACTCCAACAAACTGTTACCCCTCGGCGTCATCGTCAGCGTTTGATCTTCGCGAAAATACCTTCCGGATTCTTCAGTGCTTCCTGGAGTGGCACCTGAATAACTTTCACGCCGTTGAATCGCTCCCTGCCCTCAACCTCGATATCGACGGCGAAGATTGCGATATGAGCCTGGCGGATATCGTTTTCGGTCAGCTTGTTTTCAATTCCCATGGCGCCCTGGGTCTCAACTTTGATTTCATAGCCGAAGTTCTTCGCGACTTTCTCCAGTCGAGCCGCGGCCATGTAGGTGTGAGCGATGCCCGTTGGACAAGCGGTGACGGCGACGATCTTCATGCGGGCTCCCTCCTTAACTCTTCCTCTAGGCTCGTTCGTTTCAGCAAAATCATCAGAATCGCAGTGACGAGGGTCCCAGCCAAAATGGCCGCCACGTAGGCCACCCGGTGGTCAACGACAAAAAGAACGATAGGTCCGCCGTGCGGAGCAGGATCCCCAACCCGGCCCACCATCGCGATGACCGCCGCTACTGCAGAACCGGCAACTATGCTGGGAATCACACGTACAGGATCTGCGGCGGCGAAGGGAATTGCGCCTTCAGTGATCCCCACCAATCCCATGGCAATCGCGGCGAGGCCGGCCTCGCGTTCCTCCGCACTCCAGAGCTTCTTGCGAACCAGCGTGGCTAATCCCATTCCCAGTGGAGGCGTGCAGATGGCGGCGGCACACGCGCCCATAATCTGGTAATTGCCCTGGCTGATCATCGCTGCGCCAAAGAAAAACGCGGTCTTGTTCACCGGTCCGCCCATATCAAAGGCGATCATCGCCCCGAGGATAAGCGCCAGCAGCACATCGTTTCCGGTACTCATCGATTGCAATGCCTGGGTGGCGTGGTGCATGAGGAGTGCAATAGGGACGCCCAGAACTTTGATCATCAACACGCCAACGATTGCGCCGGAAATAATTGGGATCACCAGAATTGGCATGATTGGGCGAAGATACCGTGAAACCGGCACCTTCTTGAGGGCTTCGACCACATACCCCGCCACCAAGCCAACGAGTATGGCTCCCAGAAACCCAGCCTGCACTTGGCCAGAAAGATAGCCACCGAGAAATCCGGGAAGAAGGCCGGGCTTGCCGGCGATGGAGTAAGAGATATACCCGGCTAGTACGGGCAGCATCAGGGCGAGCGAGGCCATGCCGATATCGTGAATAAGTTTCAAGCGCGGCAAGTTGGAAAAATCCGGGCCGGTAGCAGTCATTGGAGCAAAGGCGGTGGCAAAGGCGATGGCAAAGGCGATGAGAATTCCCCCGCACGCGATAAAGGGAATGGCGTACGAGACGCCGGTCAACAGGTGCTGCCTTAGTTTTCTGAGTGATTCAAGCATCAGAGTCCGGCGCTGCTCGAGAAATGTCCTGCACTTCGGCCACAAAACTCGCGTACCAATTCATCAACCACGCCGGATATCCATGTGATCGAAGTCAGGCTTCCGGCTTGCATCCTCTACGCGTCTGTCTATCTCTACTCTCTACTGCCAGCGCCTTCCGAGATTCGGGGGCCTTTTACCATTCGAGCTCTCTTAGATCCTGCCAAAACGCAGCTTCGTAGTATGTGTGATCTGTCCTAGTCTGAAAACAGGAGAGATGGAACGTTTGTTGTACTAGAATAACTTTTGGCGGGCCCGGCTCGCGAGCTTTCACGGCGAGACCCGGCTGGTGTTGTTGGCCCGGTACTGGGTAGGGGTGACTCTACAGACCTTCTTGAAGACCCGGCAGAAGTACGCTGCATCACTGTAGCAACAACTGGCTGCAATCTCTTTGAGGGTCATGCTGTAGTTCTGCAGCATGAACTTGGCTCGGTTCACGCGCACCAGATTCAGGTAGTCGTTGAACCGCATGAAGCCTTCCTTCCGGAAAACGCGCGAAACATGGTTCGGGGCCAGGCCAAAATGCCGCGCGACGGTCTCCCGCGTAATGGGGCTGTGAAAGTTCTCCTGTACATACAGACAAAGGGACTCAAAAGTGCGGATCGCTTTACGGGGTCGCTGCGTCTGTGGCGACTTCAGAAGCCGCAGGCAGGCATAGAGGAGGGCCTCGGTCGAAAGGCGCGCCAGTGGCCCCTTTGCGTGATCCGCGGCCAGCACCATCAGGGTGGCAAGGATGCTGTGCGTCGGCACGTCATAGCCGCCGTGAACACTGGCCTTCACCGCGGTGGGCGTGGCCTGGGCGCCACCATTGTGACGCACAAGGCTGATGCCGATTTGCTTCACCCCAAACAAGAAAGTGAGCACTTCGACGTGCCCCGTCCAGTCGGGCTTATTCCACGCGTGATCGGGCACAAAAACGGCATGGCCGCGAATGGGTTTGATGGTTTCGGTTCGCCCGCAGCGAGCTACTTGCATGGTGTGACAGCCGGCCAGGGGCAGCGAGAGCCGGGGGAAATTTGTGACATAGGCGAGCGGCGGCGGGACGGTGGTTCCGTCGCCAAAGTGTACGCGACGGATCCGGGTCCTGCGCAGGTACTCTTCCAGTTCGTGAATGATCACCCGGCTTCCAGCGGGTGGCGGCGTATTCGATTGCATCGGCGGTCTCACGGAACGTTACAGTAGTGCAATGAATGTTAATTGTCTACTATTTCTTTTGCGGTCCGTATCCACCATACTGCCCAACCGTGGGTTGGCTGCGACTTTTTTGTCGGCTCAATTTATTACGGGCAGCATGATGGCAGATGCGACCGACGTTGAGCTTTCTGGCTGTGAGCGTGACGCGCAGGATTTGATGGCCAGTTCCGAGCGAGGTGCGCAATGAACCGTAAACTCTTTGTCCTCCCCCTTCTTTTTCTCATCGCGGTTACCCTCGCACTGACGGCCTGCGGCGGCCAAGGCATCCCTCCTGGTGCAGGCGGATCCGGCGCGGTTGGGGGCGGAGCCCTCTCTGTTCAACTGACTACGGCTCCTCCGGCGACCATGGTGGCTGGGCAACAGGCAGGTCTGGTCGCTACGGTATTCAATGACAAGAACAACGCCGGGGTAACTTGGGGTTGCACGCCCGCCAACGCCTGCGGTTCGTTCAGTCCCGGGACGACCGGCTATTTGATCGACACGCTTTATACCGCGCCCGTAGCTGCGGCGAATGGCCCCATCACGCCCAATCTCGCCTACACAGTCACCCTCACAGCGACGTCAGTCGCCGATAGTTCGCAAAGCGCGAGCGCGACGGTTACGGTCGGCCAGCAGTACGCAATTGTTCTATACCCGGGCAATGGATCGTACGGCATGGTGGCCAGCGTCACCCTGGACGGAAATGGAAATGTCATCGGAGGTGAAGCCGACGGCTCAGCCAATGGATTCTACTGGAACGCACCTTCCGTTACCGGCACTTACGCTCTGGACGCCACCGGCCACGGAAATATTTCGTTGAGTCTGAATAACTCGAACTGCTGCGGCACCCTTCAGCAGACCCATGGCATCACGGCCACATCGAATTCGCACCTCATCATTTCCGAGGAGGACAATTTCAACGGTCTCACCATAGGCGCGGTTGGCAGTATGGATCTACAGACAGCAGGCCCAACCTTTTCCGGATCGCAGGTTTCCGGTGGTTATTCCTTCACGTTGGCGGGGTATAGCCATGCCGCAGGCCAGAACGCAAGCTGGGGCGGTATCTTCACCGCGGATGGCACCGCGACCGTGGGCACGGCGGGCAACATTACCGGTGGGATTTTCGACGAAAACGTGGGAAATGACGGGGGCGGCACCGGTTACAACAGTGGGCTGACATCACCGGCCGCTGGTCTCCCCTTCACTGGAACGTATACCGCCCCCGACGCTATGGGGCGGGGCATTATCACTCTGAGTGCTGCGCCCGATACTCCCGGGCCGTGCGGCGGGACCGGGCAATCCAGCTGCACGCAGTATGTGTACTACATCGTAACGCCGGAGGCGCTGCAATTAACCAGCATGACCAACGTCGGCAATGCTGGCAACAGCGGCACCGCGTTTGGACAGGGTTCCCTTGCCACCGCCGCGAACGACACCAATGCTGTTGTAACCGGGGGCTTCGTCTTCAGCTATTACGGCTTTGGCGACAATAACAATGGGGGCGACTCAAGCGCAGCGGCAGGCCAATTTGCCACTGACGGGAGCGGAAATGTCACCTCCGGGATCATGGACCTCAACGTTGCCAATGGAGGAACTCCAGTCCCAACGACCGTAACCACCAACATTTCCGTCGCCGGATCCACCATCGCCATTTCTGGCAGCCCGCGCGGGACTTTTACCACTCCCTCGGGCCAAATCTACAACATTTACCTGACCGATCCCAATCTCAACCTGCTTGATCCGAACAATACCAGCGGAACGGGAGGAGCCTTGCTTTTCGAGGCGAACAATGCCTCCACGACGTACGGCAACGCCATCGGAGTGGTGATTCCTCAGGCCGACGCGGCCTCTGCGACCTTGGCCGGCAGCTATGCCATTCTTCTTTCGAATCAGTCGAACCTGGGCGGCTGTTGTGATTACGATGGCGGCTTGACTGGGGCTTTGTTGGTGAGTTCAGCGGCGCCAGGCACGTTCAGCGGCGAGGGCGACTTCCAAGGTACGGGGCCCAATAGCGCCACGCTGGTCACGGGCCCACTGGCCGGCACGTTTACGGCAGACGGGAGCAATCCCGGCCATTTCACCGGCACAATCACGACTACGCCGTGCTTCCCGCTGTACGCACCCGACCCAGTGTCGCCTACGCCCTGCGGTACGGTCTTCAACGGCACCACGCAGCTACCGGAACAGGTCTCCTACTACCTGGCCAACGGCTCGCAGGGATTCATAGTGGAGACAGACTCCATTGCTCCAGTGTTCGGCGCGCTGGAAACGCAGGGAACAATCACGGGCGCCGCGGCGGCCAAACGCCCGCGTGCTCAACAGCAGCACACTCATCCTAAGAACCTTCTCCAAATGATGGGGGAGCAGCACCGCCGGATCTCCGGCCAGCCTGGCAGCGAGCACGAGTAAGCACTGAAACCTTGAGGAGGGTCGCATGACGGTACTGTCGAGTTCTAGTCTTCACGATCGTGGCGGGTTGCACCGGATTTGGATACCAATCGGCCTGACGGTGTGCTTTTTGCTTGTGGCCTTTCCGCCTCGCTCGCTGGCTCAGGAATTTCGCGCCACGCTGACGGGCCAGGTCACCGACCCTACCGGTGCGGTCGTTCCTAAGGCGAAGGTTACCGCCACCAACGTCGAAACGGGATCCACCTACACCGACCTGACCACCAGTGCGGGCGTCTACTACATGCCATACGTCGTGCCAGGAACTTACAAGGTGAAGGTTGAGGCCGACGGCTTTAAGACCGCGATCCAGGATAACGTTTTGCTGCTCGCGGGCAAGTACTTCGGGCAGAATTTCAAGCTGGAAGTGGGCAGCTTCCACGAGACGATGGAAGTGACGGCCGCGCCTCCCCTGCTCGAAACCGAGAACGCCTCGGGCGGAACCATCCTGGACGAAAAGACCATGCAGAATGTGCCGGTTGCCGGCCGGCAGGTCTACATGCTGATTGGCACCACGCCTGGGTCTCAGTTCACCACGACGGCGTTCGGGCCGGGGATCGGCAATTCCGGCACCCGAGGTTGGGATGTCACCAACGCCTATATCATCGGCGGCGGCGTGAATCCGGCCGACATCTCCGGTGGATCAAACCAGTTTACCCTCAATGGCACCAACATCACGCAGCAGACTACTTACGACAATCAGGGAGCCGGAACCTGGAACGTCTCCCCCAATCTGGACGCCATCCAGGAAGTCAACGTGATGACCACCACCTACGATGCTCGCTATGGCCGGACCACCGGCGGTACGGTCGCCCTCGTAAGCAAGAACGGAACCAATCAGTTCCACGGGGAGTTGTACGAGGGCTACAAAGACGGCAGCTTGTTCGACGCCAACACCCTGCAGAACGTTTTCATCACGGGAGACTCCACGCAACAGCAGGTGGAAAACCAGTTCGGCGGGGTCTTTGGCGGGCCTATCAAGAAGGATAAAGTCTGGTTCTTCTTCAGCTATGAAGGTTACCGCCAGTCCATCTACAACACGGTAACCACCAACGTGCCCCCCGCCTATCTGCACCCGGACGCGAACGGCAACGTTGATTTTGGCCTGGTCGCGACTATGGATCCGGGTTTTCTCAGCGGCGGCCAGCAGGCAGATCCGTACGTGTTGCAGGGCCTTACGATCTTCCAGGCGGGAGACAGCTCCAACCCGACAAATCCCAATAATGCGGTGTGCTTCAACCCCAAGACCGGCCAAATCACTGGTCCCCCCACTTCGTGCAATTACAGTCAGTCTGAAGTGGGATACCCCAACGCCTACACGGGGGGCACGGTGAACCCGCTGACCATGGTAGCGGGCAGCCTGATCCCGGCCGCCAAGATTAACAACACCGCCCTGCTCATGTTGAAAGCGGGTTATATCCCCCTGCCCAACATCGGCGGCGCCGAGAACTATGTGGGCGGATTCGGTGAGCCTGCGAACTATTTCGCCGTTGCCCCGGATTACTACAGGTATAACCAGCCGATGATCCGGGTGGATTACAACAGCAGTGACAAAACCAAGTGGTACAGCTTTTTCGAATGGCAGAATGGCTACGAGTACCGCAGCAATAACGGCTTTCAAGGGATCGAGGCCAACGGCAACATTAACTGGCAGCGCGAGAACTGGGCGGCATCGCAGGACATGACCCACACTTTCTCGCCCACATTTCTGGCGGACTTCAAACTTTCCTTCGCCCGTTACGTTGCGGCCGTCCCGGACGGGAATTTCGCCGATGCCAAGCCACCCAGCACGATCGGCTTAAACATGCCACTCCCACCCACGGCCACAGTGAAGGATGTCCCGGAATACAACATCGGCGGAATGCCGACTCTGTTTGGCAGCAACAACACCAAGGACGCGTCCACAAGCGTACTGCTGGACGCGGACTTTACTAAGTCCAGGGGCGCGCACAGCATCCACTTCGGTGGAGGGGTCGGGGAATTCTTCTATGGCAACCCGATCAATGGAATTGGCGGTCCCCCGAGTGGGGTCTTCACCTTTAGCGGGCAGTGGACCCAGTTCGACCCATACAACAGCAACTGCATCGGCAGTATCGGCTCGTGTTCCAACACCAGCACTCCAAATGGCTCGGGATGGGCGGATTTTCTGCTCGGGCTGCCGGGCGTCACGAGCAACACTGGCAGCAACGTCAATTGGAACGATTCCCTATTTGACTACCAGCCGGTTTGGAACCTGTACGCGCAGGATGACTGGAAAGTCACCCATCGCCTGACCCTCAATCTCGGGTTGCGCTATGACGTGCAGGTTGGGCTCAAGGAGCGCTACAACGAACTTCCCCGCGGCTTTTGCGAGACTTGCGTAAACCCCCTCAGCAATGACGGGCTTTACCAGGCCAACGTGGCGAATGCAGCTAACATCGCGGCCTGGACGGCGGCCGGTATTACCGTTCCCAAGCAGGTTCTCGGTAACATCGTCCTTGCCGGCCACAACGGCCAGCCGCGGAATGCCTATGACACGGACTGGAAGAACATCGCTCCCAGGATTGGTTTCGCTTTCGCGGTTAACCCCAAGACGGTATTTCGTGGAGGCTGGGGCTACATGTATGGCAACGGCCTGGAGGGTGGCTCGCCGATCGGCTTCCAGCAAACAACGAACTATGTCATATCAGCTGACGCGAACGCCGATCCGGTTCAGGGCGGAGCGGCCGTGGGAGCAACTTCGGCAGGCCCGTACGGCGCAGGCACGCCATTTCCGGCTTCGCCCTTGTATCCGCTTGGTCTGCAGCCGCCCGTGGGCCAGGCTGGAATCACTTTGGCGGGGGTGGGCAGCGGCGGCTTGGCCGTGGATAGCCCGAAGCGTTTAATTCCCCGTACCCAGGTCATGTCGTTTGGCTTCCAGCACGAATTTCCGGGCCAGATGACCCTCGACACGCGATTTGCCGCTAACTATGCCAGCCACCTGCGCGCGCTCCTTTGGTACAACGGAAGCATAAGTTATAGCCAATTGCAGTACGCGCTCTACAGTCCCGGCGTTTACAGCCAACAAGTCCCGAACCCTTATTACCAAGTGGCTGCCATGTCGTTTCCGGGCGGCTGCGGAACCTCGCCCACGATCTCGGCGCTGGCTCTGTTACTGCCGTGGTCGCAGTATTGCGGTTTCCAGAGTGCTCCGCCGGTTGGAATCTACAACGATCCCATCGGCCGGAACTGGTACAACGGCATGGAAACCAAGCTCACCAAGCGGACGACCCACGGTCTGGAATTCAACGTGGCATACACCTGGTCGAAGAACATCACCGGCGACGGCTATCAGAATGGCTATCCGTATCAGGATGCCAACCAGATCCACTGGATCTCCGGCTATGATCGCACCCACGTCCTAGCCATGACCGGCGTATATGACGTTCCGGTAGGGAAAGGTAGAAGCCTCATGTCGGCGGCGCCTCGAGCGCTGGACTACGCACTGGGTGGTTGGACTCTGGGGTGGACCTTCGCGGCGCAGAGCGGCACTCCGGTCGGTCTTAACCAGGGCTACAACTACACCTGCCAAACCTTCGCTCCACCAAACGGAACCAGTGTTGCCCAGTGGTTCAACCCCCAAGCCGATTTCACAGGCAATCCCAATACTTGCGCCAGCCTGACGCCGCATATCGGCGGTACTGGATATACCTATAACACGACTCCGGCCCAGACTCCGACGGTGCGCAACCCTACCGTTCCGAATCTCGATCTCTCGTTAGAGAAGAAATTCCGCGTGACGGAACGAGTGAATTTCGAACTCCGGGGAGAGGCGTTCAACGCCATGAACTCTGCCCTCTTGCAAGGGCCGGACACCAACCCTAGCGACGGACCGGCCAGCGTCTTTTACAACACAACGACCAAACACGGTTACTGGCACGGCTTCGGCACGGTGGGTCCGACTCAGCAAAACTTCCCGAGAAATCTGCGGGTTTCCGGCAAGATCATTTTCTAGACGGGCTGCAGCCTGAACACGGAATGGAAACCTCAGGACTCGCAAACGGGACATGTAGTTGGAGGGAAGCAAAGATGATCACAAGAACAAGGTTTTCCTGCATGTTCTTTCTGCTGGTGGCGGCGTTGGTACTGGGTCCTCTCTCGACCAGGCCAGCTCGGGCGCAAGGCGTCGCGCAGCAGCAGGTAGATCTGTCTTCGGCATTCAACATTGTCGGCATCTACACGGACGGGACGCCCCCTGTCAATGGTGGCCTGGACGGCGGCGGGGCTGCATACTCGTCGATCGCAATGGCGGCGACAGCGCCCCCGACCTCCGGCTCTATCGTCGGCAGCACTCCGTCTTACCCGACCCTTTCCCTGCCGCAGAGCCCGAACACCATCGTGTTCAACTTCGGCGCCACGAATAGCCCCAATGCAGTCTCCGGCTGCACGCCGGTGAGCGCAACCTGCACCGTGTCGGCTGCGACGGGTTCCATCAGCCTGCCTGCGGGCGAGTTCACAGTACTGGAATTGATAGGTTCGGGCGTGCAAGGTGGCCAGTCGGGAACCGTCACGGTGGGCTACACGGACGGCACCAGTGATAACTTCACGCAAGGCTTCAGCGATTGGTTTAGCGGCGGCCCCTACAATACTGGCGAAGCCATTGCCTTGGCGATGCCCTATCGTCTTTCGGGAGGCAGCATCGACAACCGGACGTTCCGCGTCTACAACTATGCATTGGCTCTGAACGCCGCCAAGACGGTTCAAAGCCTCACGCTGCCCAACAATCGCGATATCGTGATTCTTGCAGCCACCGTGGTTGCTATCCCCGGCTATGTTACTGCCGGAGGACCGGCGACTCCACCAGCGGTGAGTGCGGGCAGTTCCGCCACCGCGCCGGTGACCGTGACCTCGGAAGCTGGCTATAGCGGTACGGTTGCACTGGGCTGCGCCTTCTCGCCGCCGATTCCGACCAACGGTGCGACGATTGCGCCTACTTGCACTTTCAGTCCGACCACGGTGCAGGTGGGAGTGGGGGCGCCAGGTTCTTCGACGCTGACCTTTACCCCGGCTAAGGCAACGTCAGCGGCGATGGTCGGGCCGCGCACAATGTTCTATGCATTCTGGCTGCCCATCCCGGGGCTAGCGCTGCTCGGGTTCCGCCTCGGTTCTGGATCCCACAGGAAGAAGCTGCTGGGCCTGCTGCTTCTCGGGATGCTGCTGGCCGGCTTGGCGGTCACTCCAGCTTGCGTAAGCACTGTTCATCTGGGCAACGTAGGAACTCCTCCCGGTCAATACACACTCTCAATCACGGGAACGGACACGACGACAGGGGTAACGCAGTTCGGCAGCGGTGGCAGCGTCACTGTGACCGTCCAGTAGGCCAGGAAGCAGATCCGAAACGAGAAGACACCCCCGTTTGGTCCGGGGCTTCACGTTGCCGGTGAGATTCGCTTTTCAATTAGGGCTCGTTCCGGCTCATCCTTTCGGATGATTGCCCGGAGGTTCGGCCCAACTATGGAGAATCAGGATCATGCGCAGATTGGCTCAGGCCGGTTCCGTTGTCTTGCTGGCAGCGTGCGCGGTTGTGTTCCCGATGATGACAAAACCGGCGCAGTCGCAAGAACGGCAAGTGCTTCAGTCCCACGTAGCGGCGCCTTCTGACGCGAAGTTGATGGGGCGGATGCCCGCCTCCGAGCGTTTGAGCCTGGCCATCTCGCTGCCGCTGCGCAATGAGGATCAACTCCATGCGCTCCTGCAACAGCTCTACGACCCTGCCAGTCCAAACTATCGCCATTTCCTGACGGCGCAACAGTTCACCGAACAGTTTAGTCCCACCGTCGCGGACTACCAGCGCGTAATCGGGTTCGCCCAGTCGCATGGTTTGAAAGTAACGCACACTTTTGCCAATCGGCTCGTGGTTGACGTGACGGGCACGGTCGCCAACATCGAGCAGGCGTTTCAAGTAAGGATGCAGGTCTACCAACATCCGACGGAAAACCGCACGTTCTATGCTCCTGACGTCGAGCCTACGGTCGACGCGGGGCTACCCGTGCTGAGCGTGGTGGGTTTGAGCACCTTCGATCTGCCTCATCCGATGCTGAAGAGAGCTCTCCCGAACCAGGCAGTGCACAGCAATCAAACTGGCTCCGGGCCCGGCGGCCAATTTCTCGGAAGCGACATGAGGACTGCCTATGGCGGCGGCACGACTCTCGACGGAGCGGGCCAGGTTGTCGGCCTGATTGAATTAGGACCGTACCGGCTCAGCGACGTTCTCAGCTACTTCAGCACTCTCAGCCAGCCGCTGAACGTTCCCATCACGAATGTGCTGGTGGGCGTCGACGGAGTTTGCGGCGTCGGTTGTGATGACGGCGAGGAGGCAATTGACATCCAGCAGGCCATCGCCATGGCTCCCAATCTCTCCGCGCTGCTCGTCTACGAGACCAACGGCCCCACCACGGACGCGCTCAGCGCCTACGCCCAGGCGGCTTCCGACAACATTGCCAAGCAACTCAGCATATCGTTTGGCTGGGGAGACACTCCCGGTTCGTCCACGGGCAAAGCCTATGAACAGGTGTTCGAAGAATTGGAGGCCCAGGGAACGAGTTCGTTCGTGGCATCGGGCGATGCCGGAGCATGCCTTCCCGGGCTGGGCGATTCGTCGTGTGGCACGGGCGGAGGAGGATACCCTGGGAATAGCCCGAACATCACCGACGCGGGCGGGACAGACTTAACTACAAATGGGGCGGGAGGAGCCTGGCAATCGGAAACAGGGTGGATCGGCAGCGGCGGCGGGTGGAACAATCAGTCTCCAATTCCGACGACACCGACCGATTCCTGGAACCAGGGACCAGCGATTAACTCGTCGAACGGTGGCAGTCCGACCTACCGCAACATTCCCGACGTCGCCGCGGAAGCGAACACCGACAATTATTTCTGCGCCAACGGGTCGTGCCAGGGAGGAATCGGAGGAACCAGTCTGGCCGCACCGCGTTGGGCAGCGTTTGTGGCTCTTGTCAATCAGCAGGCTACGGCCAACGCCACGAGCGCGGGAGCGAATCCGACCCTGGGCTTCCTCAACCCGGCCATCTACACGTTGGGAAGCGCGGCCTACGCCAGCGACTTTCATGACATCACCACCGGCAACAATGAGAGCGCAGTACCTTGCACACCCGACACGCTGGGCTGTTTCCCCGATGGCGACCAAGGTTTCAACGCCGTCGCTGGGTTCGATCTGGTCACGGGATGGGGAACTCCAAACGGACCGACCGCGTTCAATGCTCTTTTCCCCCTCACGACCAATCCCAATTTTTCGATGTCTGCCTTGCCCAGCGCGCTGCCCCTCACACCGGGCGAACAAAAGACGAGTTCGATCACCGTCTCCGCTCTGAACGGCTTCAATGCCGCCACCAACTTGGCCGTCGTGATTCCGGGCACAGGCTCGCCAAGCTACGCGCCGGCCGGTCTGTCCGCAAACTTGAGCGCATCATCGATCCCGGCCGGAGGCGGCTCTGTAAACCTGATGGTCTCGACGACAAGCTCGACACCGGGCGGAACCTATGTGATCGCCGTTGTGGGAACCAGCGGGAATCTGACCCAGACTGCCTACGTGACCGTCGAACTGCCGGCTTTCGTTGGGTTGAGCGCGACACCGGCGGCGGGTATATCCCTGAACCAGGGTGGGACGGCAACTGCGACAGTCACAAGCACCGTCATCAACGGATTCAACAGCACGATCACGCTTGCCGCGTCCGGATTGCCGAGCGGAGTGACCGCGTTGTTCACCTCGGTCAACGCCACCACAACAACAGTGACGTTCTCGGCCCGTACCACGGCCGCGCTCACAGGAGCGAATGAGCCCGCCGCCGTCACCATCACCGGCACAGCGGCAGGCTCCTCGCAACAAACAACCGGGATCAACCTATTTGTGAACCCTCCAGCCAGCGGCGGCACGGGCACTCAGGTCGATCTCTCCTCTGCCTACAACGTGTACGCCTTCTACGCCGATGCCGATGAATCCGCGATTACCGATGCACATAGTCTGGACGGCGTCGGCTTCACATACTCGGCTAACTTGCTCAACTCCGGTCTGGACTTCAATGGAACTCAGTTCAACTTTGGAGCGGCGAGTCAAGCGAATGCCGTTTACGGCACAGGCACGCCCATTGCTTTGCCCGCGGGCCAATATGCCGCTCTCCAACTGCTTGCAACGGGAATTGAGGGCAATCAGGCCTCGCAGACGGTTACGGTCACATACACGGATAACAGTACTTCGCAATTTACCCAGAGCTTCAGCGACTGGTGCAGCCACCTCAATGGCGGCTGTACCAGTACCGGGGGAAATTCGGGCGAGTCGGTCGCTGTGGCGATGCCCTACCGTATCAGCGCCACTGGGCCCGATAATCGGGTCTTCTATCTTTACGGATATTCCTTCACCCTCAACTCCACAAAAACGGTGCAGAGCGTGACACTTCCCAACAACCGGGACGTAGTCGTGCTGGCAGCAAGCTTGACTGCTCCGCCGCCCGCTTATTCGCTCTCCGCCCCACAGACGACGACGCCGTCCTCGGTGAACGCAGGCGGTTCGTCAAATGCAACCGTGACGCTGACTCCGGCCAATGGATACACCGGCAGCGTCACCCTCTCCTGCAGCATCTCGCCGGTCGTCACCGGAAGTTCCGCGCCGACATGCAGCTTCAGCTCGAATCCGGTCTCGATCACGAACGGCGCCGCCACGGCGACGCTCACCTTCTCAACCGTGGCCCCGCCGGGGCAAGCGGCTGCCCACGGTTTTGCGGATCTTCGCGCGCTCCGTCATCCGGCGCCGCACGTCGCGCGTCCCGGGACCCTGTTGTACGCATCGTGGATCGCTGTCCCCGGACTCGCCTTGATTGGGCTCGGCTTTGGTTCCGGCGGTTCGCGGCGCCGGAAGCTGCTGGGCTTCTCGCTTTTCTGGATGATGTCAGCGAGCCTGCTCCTTCTGCCAGCCTGCGGCGGCGGGTCGTCAACGCCACCCCCGCCTAGCTGTTCGGCCGCGCCCGGAGTGCCCACAGCGCTGGCGGCCTCTGCCACTACCAGCTCCGGCACGACCCTAACCTGGTCGGCACCCACAACGGTTCCTTCGGGTTGCACTGTGACCGGCTACACGGTCTATCAGAATGGCACGTCAATCGCCACTACTACGACCCCTACTTACAATGTGACCGGTCTGTCGGCGTCCACGCAGTACAGTTTTTCAGTAGCCGCGAGTGACTCCTTTGGAGCGTCCGCACAGAATACGGCGATCAACGTAACGACTCTTTCCAACGAGACACCCTCGGGAACCTATACGATTACGGTCACGGGCAAAGACGCGAACGGCATGGCTCAGACGGGAAATGGCCCCGTCGTGACGGCAGTGGTCAACTGAGGAGTACCCGAATGAGGAGCGACCTCGCGGAAACGGCCGCTCCTCTGCAGGAAGCGAATACACTCTTGAGTGTCCCTCATGCGCGTGGATAACTTTCAGAAACCGTTTGGAGAATCAACAATGCTGCGACGCTGCATGTCCTTATTGCTATTGCTTTTCGCCGGTTTGTTTTTCGTAGGCGCGGCCCGCGCGCAATCCGCTGAGAAGCCCGACCTCAGCAAGCAGCCGACCCTCTATGTGGTCGGCTATGCGCATCTCGATACGGAGTGGCGCTGGGAGTATCCCCAGGTCATCGACGAATACCTCCGCAAAACGATGGAGGATAACTTCAGGCTGTTCGACAAGTATCCGCACTATGTCTTCAATTTCAGCGGCGCGAACCGCTACCGCTTTATGAAGGAATATTTCCCGGCCGATTTCACGAAACTGAAAAAGTATGTAGATGAGGGACGCTGGTTCCCGGCGGGCTCTTCGATGGAAGAAGGCGACGTGAACGCGACCAGCGCCGAAGCCATTATCCGGCAGATTCTGTATGGGAATGAGTGGTTCCTTAGAGAGTTTGGCAAGGCCAGCGCCGAATATATGCTGCCCGACTGTTTCGGATTCCCCGCATCGTTGCCGACCATTCTCGCGCACTCTGGAGTGAAGGGCTTCTCGACGCAAAAACTGGTCTGGGGTTCATCGGCTCCGGGCGGTGGCCCGCAGTCGCTTGAGAGAACACCGGAAGGAACTCCGTTTAATGTCGGCGTCTGGGTCGGACCCGATGGTGAGAGCGTTCTCGCGGGCATTAATCCCGGAAGCTACGGCTCCGACATCGAGACCGATCTCAGCAAGCCGCTGCCACCCGAGCCGCCCAACCCGGCTTTCGAAGACCTACAGAAGAAAATCGGTGAACTGCAAGGGAAATTGCAGCAGGCCGAGCAGAGCCACCAGCCATTCGATCAGAAAGACATCCAGGAATTCTTCCGCCTGCGCGGCGAGCAGAGTGCGCTTGCCCGTGCGCAGGGCGACAACGAGTTCGAGCGCTACCAGGACGATTGGGCGGCGCGCGTCGCGCAGAACGGAAAGATCAGCGGCGTGTTCACCGACTATCACTATTACGGCACCGGCGACATCGGCGGAACTCCGAACGAAGAATCGGTCAAGCGGCTGGAAGCTATTGTGACGAGGGGAACGGCGAGCCTGCCGCCAGAAGGCCAGTTTTTTGGCGGACGGCAGCATTCCGAATGGCCCGCCGTAAAAGTGGGCGATGGCCCCGTTCATGTGATTTCCGCGACCGCGGATCAGATGTTCCTCGATATCACGCCCACCGAAGCTGCCGGCCTCCCTCGCTACACGGGGGAGATGGAGTTGACGAATCACTCGGCGGGATCGCTGACTTCACAGGCGTATCAAAAGCGTTGGCTGAGGAAGGAAGAGTTGCTGGCCGACGCGGCGGAGAAGTCGTCGATTGCCGCGGAATGGCTGGGCGCGCGCCCCTATCCGCTCGATCGTTTGAATGATGCCTGGACGCTGGTGATGGGCGGACATTTTCACGACCTGGCGGCCGGAACCGCCACTCCCAGGTCGTACGAGTTCGCATGGAACGACGACGTGATTGCGATGAATCAGTTCGCGGGGGTGCTGAGCAACGCCACCGAAGCGGTTGCTGCGGCGCTCAACACTGAGACCAGGGGAGTGCCCCTAATTGTCTTCAATCCGCTCAATATCAAACGCGAGGACATCGTGGAAGCAAGTGTGGACTTCCCCGGCGGCATGCCGAAGGCGGTCCACGTAACTGCTCCCGACGGAAGGGATGTGCCGGCACAGATTTCGGACGGCAAAGTCATCTTCCTGGCCAGCGTGCCTTCCGTCGGCTACGCAGTTTATGATGTCGAGCCCGGCGCGAGTGCGACTGCGGGTGCATCGTCCCTGCACGTCTCAAAGGACGGTTTTGAGAACGCATACTACCGCGTGAAATTGAACGGCGATGGCGATGTCGCCAGCATCTTCGATAAAACGACCAAACGAGAACTACTCTCGGCTCCGGCGCGACTCGCCATTTCCTATGACAATCCCCGGCAGTGGCCGGCGTGGAATATGGACTGGGACCAAGAACAGGCAGCGCCGAAGGCATACGTCACAGGCCCGGCGCAAATCCGAGTGGTCGAAGACGGCCCGGCCCGTGTGGCCGTGGAAGTTTCCAGGGAAACGGCAGGCTCGCGCTTTGTCCAGAACATCAGCCTTGCAGATGGCGACGCGGGAAAGCGCGTGGAATTCGGAAACGTGATCGACTGGAATACCCGCGAGTCGAATCTCAAGGCAGCCTTTCCGCTCACCGCTTCGAACCACACAGCCACTTACAACTGGGACATCGGCACCATCGAGCGGCCCACGGCAGAACCCAGGAAATTCGAAGTCCCTTCGCATCAGTGGATCGACCTAACCGACATGAGCGGTGAGTTCGGCGCTACCATCCTCACCGACTGCAAGAATGGATCCGATAAGCCGAACGACAACACCGTCCGCCTTACCCTGATCCGTACGCCCGGGACCGCCGGGGGCTATACGGATCAAGGCACGCAGGATATTGGACACCACGAGTTTGTTTTCGGCATCGCGGGGCATGCTGCCGGCTGGCGCGACGCGCAAACGGACTGGCAGGCCCAACGATTGAACGCTCCGCTCATCACGTTCGAAACTGCAAAGCACGCGGGTGCGCTGGGGCGTACATTCTCGCTGCTGAAAGTCAGCAACCCGCGGATACGAGTTCTGGCCGTGAAGAAGGCGGAACAAAGCGACGAAATCGTCGTGCGCCTGGTCGAACTCGACGGCAAACCGCAGCCCAATGTTCGAATCACGCTGGCTGCGCCGATCACCGCTGCTCGCGAAGTCAACGGGCAGGAGCAACCGGTCGGTCCGGCGACCGTAGCCGCCGGAGTTTTGGTGACCTCGTTCAGCGCGTATCAGCCGCGCACGTTTGCGGTCAGGCTGGCCGCCGCTCCCACCAAAGTTGGGGGCGTGCGCTCCACGCCTGTAGCACTGCGATATGACCTCGCAACGGCCAGCAACGACGGCACCCGTACCGAAGCCGGCTTCGACGGCAAGGGCAATGCGCTTCCAGCAGAAATGCTGCCCGACCATATCATGGTCGACGGAGTGCAGTTTCAGTTGGGCCCGGCCAAGGCGGAGGTGCCCGATGCGGTCGTCGCAAAAGGCCAGACGATCGATCTGCCGCCGGGCCACTACAATCGCGTCTACCTGCTCGCGGCATCGGCCGATGGCGATCAGAAGGCGACGTTCGAAGCTGGCGCCAACAAAGTCGGACTCACGATTCAAGACTGGGGCGGATTCATTGGCCAGTGGGACGACCGGCAGTGGACTTCGACCGATGTCTCTCATGACAATTACGGCGACATGATCGGCCTCAAGCCCGCCTACATTAAGCGCGCGCACCTGGCCTGGTACTGCAATCATCATCATAACGCCGCTGGAGAGAACGTCGCCTACGCCTATTCGTATCTGTTCGACTATGCGATCGACCTGCCCTCTGGAGCAAAGACCTTCAAGCTGCCAGACAACGACAAGGTCCGCGTTCTGGCAATCTCGGTGGCGGACGAGAATCCGGAAGTAAAGCCGGCACAGACCCTGTACGATGTGCTTCCGTCACCCCATGCGGGTCCCAGCGACTTCACACTATCCGCATCTTCGGCCAGCGTAGCAGTTTCGCAGGGGCGGAGCGCCGCAACTCGAGTGATCGTCATGCCGCGGGGCAGTTTCACCGGCGGCGTCAGGCTGACGGCGTCGGGATTGCCTCAGGGGGTAACGGCATCCTTCACCCCGGCGGAAACCAACGGTGCGAGCACGATGACGCTCACCGCAAGCGCTTCCGCGCCTCCCACAACATCGGCGCTGACCATCACGGGAAACTCCCCCGGTCTGTCTCACGCCATCACAACCTCCATCACCGTCACCGCTGTCATCACCGGGACTGTGCCAGTTGATCTCTCATCGGCCTACAACGTTACTGGCATTTATAACGACGGTTCCCAGTTCGATCCGAACGCCAGTTTGGACGGCGACGGGTTCTCTTTTTCTGAACAGCTTCTCGGCTCCGAGCAGGTCGGAGACGGCGTCGTGTTCAAACTGGGGCCGGCTAACGCCCCGAACGCCGTCACCGGCAAGACTGTCGGTCTGCCGACCGGTAAGTTCAGCAGCCTCAAGATTCTCGCCATCGGTGTCAACGGCGCCCAGGAAATGCAGACTTTCGCAGTCACCTACGCCGATGGCACATCCTCTTCCTTTACGCAAAGCCTGAGCGACTGGGCGTATCCCCGGAATTTCACCGGCGAGTCCGAAGCGGTCACCATGCCGTATCGCCTGACTGCCGACGGCGAAAAAGATAGCCGCACATTTTATGCCTACGGCTACTCTTTCAGTATCGACACGAATAAGGTGGTGCGCAGCATCAGTCTGCCGAGCAACCGGGATGTGCTGGTGTTCGCCCTGACCGCGGTGCCGCCCACGAGGTAGCGGGCAAACTGCTGGTCCTTAGAGCTGCTGCCTTTCGACCCGAAGATGTGACCTACTCTGGTCATAGCGCTGCGAGTCATCCACGCAACCTTATCAGGCCACGATCTGGCGAATCTGCTCAAAACCACTTACCTCCGGCACCGAGTGCGCGCTGGAACGAATGCGGAACAAAACGAATGCGGAACAATGAGGATAACTTTCTCTGCGACAGGTCGCGTTCCGCGTGTCCAGTGTGAGCATTTTTGCTCAGACCCTTTCAGTCCTGATTTGTTAAGGTCGCAGGTGACCTTGTTGTGCCCGAATTTCTACCTGGTTTGTGCGCAAGAAACGGCACGATGCTGGAGAAGCGGCGCAGAGGCCAGAGAAATGAGGCTGTTCAATGAAGAAAGTAATGTTCGTACTTGCGATGTTCGGGCTCGGTACGCTGTGCTGGGCAGGCTCGGCGCTGGAAGATGCCACCGACCGACTGGACAACGCCACCACGGTGATGCACGAGATTATGGGGATGCCTGATAAGGGAATCCCGGAAGAAGTGTTGGAGCATGCAAAGTGCGTGGCGGTCATACCGCACATGGTCAAAGGCGGTTTTGTCTTCGGAGCTAAGGGAGGCAAAGGCGTCGCCACTTGCCGCACGGCGGATGGCTGGAGCGCACCGGCGTTCATTACGATTTCGGGCGGAAGCTGGGGCTTGCAGATCGGCGTCGAAGCTGTGGACGTGGTACTGATCATTCAGAATGACAAGGGCATGCAGAGGCTGCTCTCGAGCAATTTCCAAATTGGAGGGGACGCTTCCGCGGCAGCGGGTCCAGTTGGACGGCATGCCGAGGCCGGTACGGATTGGAAAATGGATACAGAGATCCTGACCTACTCCCGGGCCAAGGGGGCGTTCGCCGGGCTCACGTTGGAAGGTGCATCGCTCCGTCAAGACAATGATTCACGGCGTGCGATGTATGGACACAACGTCACCACTCGCGCTTTGCTATTGGGCCAAGTGCCGGTTCCGGCGGCAGCCCAGTCGTTCCTTGCGGAAGTTCACAGCGCAAAAGTCCAGGCCGTAGCAGAGAAAGCTGAAGAGAAAGCTAAAGAAAACAATCAGAAGTAGGACAGGCAGAACTGGGCTGCCGCTGTTTGTCATGCAGTTCGCTGCATGGTCAAGTGGCGGCACGGTCCCATCTCCTGCCCTCGTATTCCGTTCGCGCGAAGCAGTCGCTGGCGGACGTTCGGATGGGATTCTTATTCGGGTGCTCACAAATGAGCCCGGGAGGTTGACATGCTTTGGACAGTTCTGGTGGTTCTTCTAGTTTTGTGGCTTCTGGGTTTCGGCCTGCATATCGGTGGAGGCCTGATCCACTTACTCCTGGTTGTGGCGTTGGTGGTTCTCGTCATCAACCTGCTGAGCGGACGACGAACCGCGGCTTGAAGAAAAGGTAGTAGGTTTGCCGGCACCAGGAGGCCCCGCGCAGCCTCCTGGCGTCTTCACTTTGTATTCGGTTCTCTTCTTGTCGAACCACACCGTTAGGAGTCCGCCATGTCCGAGCCTGACCGCTCCGTGAATTTGAAAGCGAACACCCCGATGCGCGGCACAGCGAACCCTCTCGCATTCGAAAGCAAGTCGGTGTCATCCTTACGAGTGATACCCAATCGGCCGCTGTCACTGCGGATAGCGGTTATAGGGAACCACCTCCCTCGACAGTGTGGAATTGCGACCTTCACGACCGATTTGTGTGATGCGATCGCTGTTGAATACGGAGCCGCTGGAGTATTTGTGGTGGCCCTCAATGACCCGCAAGCGCGCTACAGATACCCTGCCCGCGTGCGATTCCAGATAACCGAGAGCGACCTCTCATCGTACCGGGCAGCCGCCGACTTTCTTAATTCCAGCAATGTCGATCTGGTGTGTTTGCAGCACGAGTATGGAATTTTTGGAGGGAGGGCCGGCAGCCATGTATTGCGGCTACTGCAGAGCCTCAAGATGCCGGTGGTGACAACTCTGCATACGGTACTTCGTGAGCCCGACGTCGACCAACTAGTCGTCTTGCAGGAAATCGCCGCGCGCTCCGATCGTCTTATCGTTATGAGCGAGCACTCCTCTCAGTTCTTGCAAGAGGTATTCAGGGTTCCAGGAGAAAAGATTGACCGGATTCCTCACGGCATCCCCGACTTGCCTTTTGCAGAACCGGCTTTGCACAAGAATTCGTTTTCAAACGGAGGAAAAACGGTATTACTCACGTTCGGCTTATTGTCTCCAAACAAGGGATTCGAAAGGGTGATTCAGGCCCTGCCGCGCATTTTGTCTCGGCACCGAAACGTTGTCTACGTAATCGCAGGCGCGACTCACCCACAGGTCAGACGCCGCGAGGGTGATCGATATCGGCTGCAGCTGCAGGCCTTAGCCAAGGAGTTAGGAGTTGAGGAGAACGTCGTCTTCCACAACCGGTTTGTCAGCCCTCAGGAAATGACTTCGCTGGTGGGTTCGGCCGACATTTACATCACGCCTTATCGCCACGAGGCACAGGCCGTATCCGGGACACTCGCGTATGCCTTGGGCGCTGGGAAGGCGATCATCTCGACTCCGTACTGGCATGCGGCCGAACTCTTAGGCGACGGGCGCGGGGCGCTGGTTCCCTTCGAGGACCCAGCCGCCATCGCACATGCGGCAATTGAACTGTTGGACAACGATGCGGCCCGCGAGGCAATGCGCAAAAGTGCTTACCTCTATGCGCGCCACATGGTCTGGAACCGGGTAGCGCAGTCCTATATGCGCGCGTTCGTGCGAGCGTGCGCGAGTCGCGCGCAAACTGCCCGCGTGGCGTTCCCTATCCCGGCTGTCGAGAAGAACGCGACAAATCAACTCCTAAATGCCTGAGCACATTCCGCCGATCGGGAAAGTGTACGGTCCCAAAGGGACTGGCGGCCAAATCACAGTTCGCCAGGTCTATCCCATTTCGCTGGTCATGATGAAGAGTGGTTTCATCTCGAAGCTTTTGTAATGGGGGCGGAGGCGGTCGATGTTGTACTGCTCTTTCACGTTAACGACTTTTTTCGAAGCAGTAACCGTATCGATGGGCATGTTGTCGTAGCGGCCATTCCTGAGGACGACAAGTCGTCCGTGGATCTTGCCCAGGAGCAGGTCCAGGGCGAGGTTGCCGTAGGCCATGGGGACGATGGAGTCAATGGCATCGGGATCGCCGCAGCGGACCAGATAGCCGAGCTTCTGGTTAATCGTGTCGATCGTCTTGCCATTGTTGTACTTGGCGGAAAGCTCTTTCAACTTCTCCGATACCAGGTCCCCGATGCCCCCGAGTTTCTTGTGGCCGAAGGCGTCCGTGGTCTCAGCCTCGAAGACCATTTCTCCGCCCTGAAACATTGCTCCCTCCGAAACCAGGACGACGGAATAATGGCTGGGGTTCTTCTGGCGGTCCGAGACCAATAACTCAGCGAGGCGCTCGATGTCGAATTTGTGTTCTGGGATCACGCAGCGATTCGCGGCTCCGGCCATGGTGGGCAGCATGGCGGTGAACCCGGCATAACGACCGAAGACTTCAAGGACCATGAAGCGTTCGTGGGAACCGGCGCTGGTACGCAGGCTGTTCGTCATGGATATGGTGCGGGTGACAGCGGTGCTGAAGCCGATGCAGTAGTCGGTGCCGGGGACATCGTTGTCCATGGTCTTGGGAATCGCGACCACTTTTACGCCTTCCTGATAGAGGCGCACTCCATAGCTGAGCGTGTCGTCCCCGCCGATGGGGATAAGGTAGTCGATGCCGAGCCAATCCAGGTTCTTCAGGACTTCTGCGGTCAGGTCATTCTTCTCGGCGTTATACGTAGACTGCAGGTGAGCGGGAACGCTGGACTTCTTCACCTTGCTGGGGTTGGTCCGCGAGGTATGCAGGAAAGTGCCTCCGGTGCGGCCGGTACGGTTGACCAGATCCTCCGAAAGAGTTTGAAAATTCTCGCTGTTGTCGTAGTCCTTTTCGCGGACGAGGTCGACCAGTCCGGCCCACCCCCGGCGGATGCCAATCACTTCACAGCCCTCGCGCAACGCGCGGATGGTCACGGCGCGGATGGCGGGATTCAAGCCGGGCACGTCGCCGCCGCCAGTAAGGATTCCAATCACACCTTTTTTTGTTTTCACGTTTTCCACCTTATGTGTTGCCAGACGCCGGGCGTCACGGCTCAAATCCCGTTGGCTCCTCGTCGCAAGTCCTCGACGTGACTCATCTCGCACGCGCGACGCTATGCCGCATCTTACGAAAAATGGTCAATTTTGAACAGACGAAGCACACTCTCGCTGTTTATTTTGTGGATCAGGCTCGTTCTCTGCCAGACAGTTGTTTCAACTCGCATGCGTCACCGGGGCGTGTGGGTACGGCACTGGGTCCGTATGTTCTCTCAGCGCAGTTCGCGGAATACTCTGCTCCCGGACCTCTTTCTTGCGTCTGCCAAGGGTGATAGCGACACACGACACGGAGGCCTCAAGCGATGAAAGTGCATAGGAGGTTCAAGAACATGAACATTTTCGGACGTGATGCGGGGTTCTCCAGGCTTCGATTGAGCAAGCAGACTTTGGGTTCCCTGTTGTCGCTGGCCCTGTTGTTCGCGGTTTGGCCTCAGAAGCTGTCCGCCTCTCAAGATGCGCAGGCCCCGGCGCCGCCGCAAGACGCGCAAGCTCCCGCCGAGGCCGCTCAGGCGCCGCCCTACGCCCAACAGACTCCCGAGCAGTTGCAGCAGTTGGTAGCGCCGATTGCGCTGTATCCGGATTCGCTGGTGGCGCAGATCCTGGCGGCGTCCACGTTTCCTGAGCAGGTCGTTGAGGCTGACCGGTGGGTGCAAGACCATCCTGATTTAAAGGGCGACGCTTTGGGCCAGGCTGTAGATCAACAACCCTGGGACCCGAGCGTCAAGGCGCTGGCTGCATTTCCATCCGTCTTAGGAAATATGGACAAGAACCTCTCCTGGACGTCATCCCTGGGCGACGCTTACTACAACCAGCAACAGGATGTGATGGATGCCGTACAGGTCATGCGCCGGCGGGCGCAAGACGCCGGCAATCTTAAGACGACGCCGCAGCAAACCGTCGCCACGCAAGACTCGAACATCAGCATTGAGCCTGCCAGCCCCGATGAGGTTTACGTGCCCGCGTATGACCCGTGGTTGGTTTACGGAGGGCCCGTAGTGGCGTGGCCGGGATGGTATCCGTATCCGGGAATCTGGTTTGGCGGCCCGTATCTGTCTTGGGGCCCGGGCTTCGGAATCGGTTGGTTCGGCGGGTTTGGATGGGGCTGGGGTCATTGGGGATTCGATTGGCATAACCACTATGCAATGTTTAACCGCGGCAGGTACTACTCCCGGAGCAGAACGTTTTATAACCGGAGCAATTTCTACCGAGGAGCAGGCGGCCGGGGAGGATTTAACGGTGAGCGCGGCCGTCCCGGCGCTAACGCAGGGAATAGACCTGGCGGGAACATCGGCGGGCGCGGTGGAGTTTACAACCGTCCGGGCGCAACAGTCAGACCTTTTGAGGGAAACAAGCAGGCGGCTCGAGGATACGCTGCACCCCGCGGTCAGAGCGGCGTCCGCTCCGGCGCTTTCAGCGGCTACAACCATGGCGGACAGGCAAAGAGCTATTCCTCACGCGGAAGAACCAGTGTGGGAGCGGCGCATGGCGGCGGAGGGTCTCACGCCGGCGGTGGCGGTCATGCCGCTGGCGGCCATGCCGGTGGCGGGCATCATTAATCGAGGTTTCGGTATGTTTCTGGGTAGCTTGTAAAGGTTGGAAATGGAGAGAAGCCATATGCGGCGAACCAAGCTGAACTTCGATCAGTTGCATTGGGCAAATGCTTCCAAATTAGCCGCGGTCGTTATCCTTCTGACGGGGTGCTTTTGCACCCGTTCGACGGCGCAGCAACCGGGCCAGAAGACTTTTCCATCTGCCGAAGACGCGAGCGAAGCGCTCGTCACGGCAGCGCAGAGTAACGACGGAAAAGCGATGCTCGATATCCTCGGAGCAGACGGAAAGCAAATCGTCTCGTCGGGAGATGAAACCGAGGACGCCGAGAGCCGCGCGAATTTCGTAAAGAGATATCAGGAAATGCACCGTCTGGTGAAAGAACCGGACGGAACTACGGTGTTGTATATCGGCGCGCATAATTGGCCCACACCCATACCGCTGGTGAACAAAGGTAATTCGTGGTATTTCGACACCGAGGCGGGCAAGGAAGAAATCTTATACAGACGAATCGGCCGGAATGAAATCTCGGCCATTCGGGTTTGCCAGGAGCTTGTGGCGGCGCAAAAAGAATATTACGCCGCGCAGCACAACGAGTACGCCCAGAAGATCCTCAGTGACGAAGGGCAGCACAATGGCCTTTATTGGAAAGCTGCCGATGCCGAACCCCAGAGCCCCGTCGGGCCGCTGGTGGCAGCGGCCGATGCCCGGGGCTATGCCAAAACCCAGGACGGCGCTCCGACTCCTTATCGCGGCTACTATTACCTGATCCTGACGCGTCAGGGGAAAGATGGCCCCGGCGGCGCCAGGAGTTACATCGTTAACGGCAAAATGACCGGCGGTTTCGCTTTCGTGGCCTATCCGGCGGAATACAGGTCGTCGGGCGTAATGACATTCATCGCAAATGCGGATGGGGTTGTGTACGAGAAGGATCTTGGCAAGAAGACCGACGTCCTTGCAAAAGCTATCAAGGAATACAACCCTAATTCGAGTTGGCAAAAAGCTGAAGAGCAAGAAGAGGAGACTGCTGGCGAGCAGGAAACTAAGTGAGAGACTTCGTGTCAATACAGTGTTGACCTTGGGGGCCCGGTCAGAGTGTGCGCCAGTCCAAGCGGAGAGAGGACCAGAAGCGGGGGCGATGCAGCAGAACATTTGCACTGCAGACAGCCTGAACAAGTTGGCGACTTCAGTGCCACAAATGAGATCGGTGGGGACCAGTTCGGCAAGAACAGCAGATGGGTTGTCTGAGAACCCAGGCTCGGTCGACGAGGTCGTTCGCGATCTTGAGGACAGCGGTTACCCTGTCGATGGCGCAACCCAGGAGTTGATCCGCCAGCCAGACGGCCTATCTGTGGCAACGGGCAGAATTGTAGCCGCTCCGGTACAACTCGAGAGCGCTCCCCCAAGCGAAGACGGCGGGACAAGCGGTCGCGACGTGGCAGAACAAGGCAGTGCTGCAGACGTCGGGGTCCCGCCGCGCGCTATCCTCGATCAGTTTTGAAATGGGCGCGCCGCCGGGAACATTACCGGGCCGGGCGGGTGACAACTTCCTTCAGATTCTGGTCGCTGGTGATGCGATGTTCGATTCTAAGGACGAACTTCGGAGCGTGGCCTTTTACCATTTGCCGAATGCCAGGTGCAAACTCGTGTAAGAGGTTGATCCCCGCGTCGTTGCCAATCGTCGAACCAAAATCGTTGAACGGCGCCGAAGGGGAGCGCGTCCAATACGGACGGTGAGCAGTTTGGGCGGCGACCGAAGTCAGCACTCCGAGGAAATACGAAGTGTTCAGCCTTTTCTTTCCTGAGTCGTCACGCGAGACAAAAATGCGCGAAGCTGCGTAGGTGGCCCGGCCCATGAGGGTGCTGCTGGTCGAAGAGTGATAAGGCAGGTTCCGCTTGACCAGCGGCGGACACAGGTACTTCACAACAAAGTTGCTGGACTCTTTTTGAGTGAACAGCAATTCATAGGGAACGATCAAGCTGGGCTGCGGTCGGGGGGTGACGTGTCCCAGTTCTGTCCCGCGCCTCACACCCGAGCTGATGCCAGCCGCGTCAAGTTTTAAAGGTGAGCGCGCTTCATAGGTGAGTGTTTGAAACTTCTCTGCTTGCCTTGGAGGCTGTACCGTAGACGGAGCATCGGGAAGTGATCTCCACGTGCGCATGTCCTGGCGCTGCACTTCGGGTGAGTTTGAGCCGTGTTTCGGAAGCAAATCAGCTGAAAGACGTGCGGTCTGGCACAACGCTCCGCAGGTGACCAACAGGCAAAAAGAAATAATCCGGATTGGTGTGACTCGCTTCACCATACCTCGGTTCTGCCAAGCGGCAAGCGACTTTCCGACTCCTCGGCGATTCGGCTGGAAGCACACCTTAACGGTAGCACTCGACGTGACCGTTGTCTGAGCAGGATTGCTCATCTGCAGGAGGCAGAGACAGCTGGCCACGCGCGGCGATCCGGTATTGGGAATTCTGGTCACCGGTGAATCGCCGTTTTACGCACCATGCGGCCGGCAGACCGGTTAAGACTGAGACCCAACGCTGGAGGCTCAAATCCGCCTGTGGGATTAGGAGGCAGCAGAATCAGGGGCATACGACGGGTGACTGGCAATCTGTACCGAAACGGTAGGTCGGGCGGCTTCGGTGCATTGCAAGCCCCTGATTAGAACCACCGTCCCGCAGAGCCCGGTCGCGGCGGTTCCCGCACATGGTCGCTAGGGTGGTACAAAAGGCTGCCAGCACTTGTGAAACGCCCGACTCACCCTGAACCCCTCCGGGCAGCCCAAACCGCCTCAAATCGCCCTGCTGATGGGGTCACCCAAAGCAGAGCCGTCCATGGGGAAATGAACTCTCACCCAAATCACGACTGCGCTCTATGGAACACGAAAAAGAACACCATCACGGTTAAGCAACCGAACGCATAGATGAACGACGCGAAGAGCACTATCGGAGCCTCAACGCCACGGAGAACATTAAGGACGTTGGAGACGAAATTCCACACCAAAAGAACCGTCATCAATATCGTCCCGACCAAAGCCAGCAACGCCGCGTTTTTGAGTGTCATGGTCGGAGTATGAACG